>Ga0208980_10001220_pt1 | contig 15428 bp, 29 predicted proteins | sample WetSurMetagenome_3_FD_187993 | JGI IMG/M metagenome (GOLD analysis project Ga0208980, IMG submission 187993) | Wetland microbial communities from Twitchell Island in the Sacramento Delta, sample from surface sediment Aug2011 Site A1 Bulk (version 2) | ecosystem: Environmental > Aquatic > Marine... | reverse complement strand
AGTCCAGATAATTGCCAATGGATTACAATGAGAGAAAATATAGAGAAAGAATATACAGAAGATAGAGTCGTAAGGAGTCACAATAATGTATAAGACAGGTTTGTTTGTTGGAAAATTCTTACCCCCTCATCGTGGTCATTTAAGCCAGATTATCAATTCAGCTACACAATGCGAGAAGTTATACGTAGTTGTTTCTGATAACACAAAAGCTACAACAAAGATATGTTTAGACGCAGGGCTTCCTTTAATGAGTGCTGATTTACGTGTTAAATGGCTTTCACAAGAGTTACAGGGCTTTAACCATATTCAGATTGTGCTCCTTGATGAAACCGATATTCCCGAATATCCTTATGGTTGGGAATGGTGGTCTGGTGCTCTAAAAACAGGTATTAATGAGAAAATAGATGTTATTTTTAGCGGAGATACAGAATACGAAAAAGGATATAGGTTTTATTTTCCCGAAGCAGAATTTAAATTGTTTGATTATAAAAGAGAACGTTATCCGGTAAGTGCTACATTAATTCGTGAAAATCCTTTTAAATATTGGGATTATATCTTAGGTAGTGCTAGACCTTTCTTTGCAAAAAAGGTTTTAATTACTGGTACAGAGTCTTGTGGAAAAACAACCTTGACAAAATACTTAGCTAAGATTTTTTATACATCTTGGTCTGAGGAAATTGGTAGGGGTTATGCAGGAAGATTTTTAGGTGGTAATGAGTCTCTTTATACTGATACAGATTTTGTTAGGATTGCCTATATGCAGTATGAAGCAGATATGGATGCTTTACAAAAAGCAAATAAAATAGTATTTTATGATACCGATGCTGTAGTAACACAATATTATGCGCAATTATATTTAGGTAAAAAAGTACCCAAGGTTGACAGTTTTATTGACCCCACTAGATACGATGCTGTTTTATTACTTGCACCAACAGTACCTTGGGTTAATGACGGTATGCGTTTTAATGGAGAGCAAAAAAGAAGAGAAGAGTTGAATGAAAAACTTTGTTTGATGTATCGTAATTATGATTTTTATAAGGTAACAGTTGTTTATGGAAACTATAATCAACGTTTAGAAACTTGTATAAGTTTGGTAAATAAACTAATAGAAAAATAAAAATATAATGTTACAAAGCAAAATAATAGGATGGCTAATAAGTTTTATTAATTTTTTGTGGGTTTTTTGGTTGGGTTATTGTTTAGGTTGGCTTTGTTTTGGAAATCCCAATATTTGGACATATATCCTTATTTTTATAGGGGGGTATGTATTAATGGGAATTATTACTTTAATTATTATCTATCTTGTAAGTATTACAGAATAAAAGGACATTTTAAATGAAAAATGCGCAAGAAAAAATTATAGACCACGACCAAGCTATTGCAGATGCCAGATGGATTCTAAAAAATAGGTATTTTGTTTTGGATACAGAAACCACAGGTCTAGGCAACGATGCACAGATATGTCAAATAGGTATGGTGTATTATAATGGAAAGAAGTATAAATCATTAGTAAAACCAACTGTACCTATAGAAAGAGAAGCAAGCAATATACACCATATTATAGACAAAGATGTAGAAAATGCACCTAATATAACAGAAGTTGTCGGAAATATCCCTGAATATGGAATGTTTGTTGCTTATAATACCCCTTTCGATATGAGAATATTGAAGCAATCTTTATTAGCCTATGGAAATATTTATAACGAAAAACGTAACACTGGTATTTATGATGTTATGAAAATTTATGCCGCTCTCAAAGGAGAATTGGATAACTTTAACAGAGATTATAAATGGTATAAACTTGAAATTGCTTGTAAACAATCAGGAATAGAGGTTGATTTAGAGTTACACGATGCTTTAGCGGATGCTATTGTAACTGAACGCTTGCTTAAATATATAGCTTCTCAAGATTTATTGGAGGCTACAAATGGAATGGGTTAGCGTAGAAGAGAGCGGTTTACCTGAACCAAGCGGAGATAAAAAATATATTATAATTCGTAACGATGGGGAACTTGGTTATGGTGTTTTTCAAGAAGAGTATGATTGGCATCCGATTACTAAAAAATTTGAAAAAACAGGAAATAAACGTTGGTATTTAGATTTTGATGCCGCTTGCCATGAAGACGAAATATCCTATTATATGGAAGTTATTTATCCTAGCGGGTATTGGGAGTGGGAGGAAGATAATCTGACAGAATACAAAGGAGTATAATGAGCAAATTGGAATTACTAATCAAAAGATGCAGAGGAATTTGGGAAGAACTGAGTGTAGAACCTAGTATGATGGATAGTATGATTGATACATTTGTAAAGCCTGACTTTGATATAGATAAAATAACAGACGAAGACATTAGAACATCTACAAAAAATTATATAAATAACTTTATGGTAAATTTACACAAGGAGAAAACCGATGGAAATAATTCAGAATGAGAGTTATAATGAAGGATATTCTGTGTACAAAGCTAAAATATCTTGTTTAGACCGTGAATATGCAATAAGAATTGCCGCTGAATCTTTTGAAAAAGCTTTAGAAATGGCAAACGAATATGCAAATGGAGATTTAATAGTTTCAGTCATTAATACGAATAAAAACATCATAATTCAGAAAGGATTTAATGAAATCAAATGAAATCACCAAATAGCGCAGAAATTCAAAAAGGAAAAAATGGTTTAACAAAAACCATTATAGCCTTTTGTGTAGTGGTTGTTATTGGGGCGATATTGACAGGAGTTGTAACAGTTTATAACAATAACTTCGCCCTTCCTGATAAAGCTATAGCAATAGAAAATATATTTGTTGATATAGATGGTGATGGGAAATTGGATTTTGTACGTTATGCAGAAGTAATTCTTAATACCGGAAACCTAAATTTAACATCGAGTCCGTAGAATCTGAAAATGTGGCATTTCTTCCGATTATTAGAAAAGAACCCAAATCATTAATTCAAATACCGCCCGGGGTAATTCCTATTACAGTAACCGTAACCATAGAATCTGCGCCTGTTGAAGAGGTTATAGCTATAGAGCCAGAACCAGTTCAGGAAATTGTATCTATAGAACATGCTCCTACTCAAGAAGTTGTAGTAGAAGAATATAAATCTACAGATGAATCTATAGTAGAGGAGCCTCAGCCTACCGAAGAAATCGTAGCGGTAGAGCCTGAACCTACTAAAGAGGTTGCAGTTGAAGTCACAAGTGAAGAAACTATATCAGGGGATATAGAATCTACGGACAGCAATCAAGAAGGTACGCTTATTTATGTTTTGGTGAGCCATTATAACCCCGGCTTAGGAGGGGTTAATTGTGCAAGATTTGCTAACGGGGAATGTCTTTCTAAAATGTCTAACGGAGAACGTTGGCAGGATTATTGGGGAGAGTATAACACAATTGCATGCCCCTTTGAGCTACCTTTCGGTACAGTAATACGCCTAGATGGTAATGATTTTACATGTCGTGATAGAGGTGGTGCAATTGTTATAACTTATGAAGGCTACTATTGGATTGATATTTTAGCAGAGCGTGTACCATATTCATATGGAGAATTAAGAGAAGCATATATTATACCTTGACAAAAATCAAAAAGTGTGGTATAATGATAATATGTGGAAAATTATGAACGCAAAGCAATATGAAAAAACCTTAGACGAACAGTTTGATATAGGGGGTATCACTGTTATTGTTTGTTATATGCCTACTGGTTGGTATGCAGAGGATATAAATAATGAAACAATGATTTGTCAAGCTCAACCAGATAAAAAAACCGCAATCGCTAAAGTTGAAAAATACACTGGTGCTAAATATGACCCTAAAATGTCCAAATTTTTGTAAGGAGAGAAAATGAAAGAAATATGGAAATATGAACTTATTGCGGAAGATTATAATACTATTTCGCTACCCAAAGGTGCAAAACCATTATCTGTTCAAGCTCAGGGTGATGACCGTGTGTGTATGTGGTGCTTGATTGACCCCGATGAGGAAGAACACGAAGAGCACATATTCCGTATTGCTGGTACAGGGCATCCAATTAAAGACGAAAATTTAAATTATATAAGTACGTTTCAATTATACAACGGAAGCTTTGTAGGTCATGTATTTGAGGTAATAAAATGAATTGGCATACTGAATGTGAGTGTGATGATTATTATCCCCATATAAAAACGATAGACGCTGGACTAGATATGCTATCAGTTCATGGGATGAAACCTACAATGAAACCTTTTATATATTGCCCTTTTTGTGGAAGAAAACTGAAAAAAATAAATGACGAAACAGGCAAAGAAATGATTGATACAAAACAACTTAAATTGCTATAGAGGATAATTGATGAACGAACTTGAAGAAGAAGAATTGTATAAACATAAACGTTCACTTGAAGATGAAATGCACAAACATTTATTAGAAGTAGGAAAAATATTCTATAAATTAGGAAATATAGAAAGGTCAATATCTTTAACTTATGTAGATATTGAATCCCCCTATAACGGAAATATAAACCCTATGGAAATTCGTATTCGATATCCCTATGGAAGACCGAAAGAAAAAAAATGAAAAAATATAGATTTATAAAGCCCGACCCAACTTTACAAAATAATCTAATGGCATTTGGTTGGGAATGCGATAAAGGTTGGCATCCGATTATTGAAGAGGCACTTGATAAGATAGAAGATATTATTAACAAAATGCCTATGCAAGACAAATTAGATTTTCAAGAGCATTTTGAGATATTACAAGTTAAAGAAAAACTCGGAGGTTTGCGCATCTATATAAACATGCATCCTGATGAAATAATTAAAGTAATTGAAGAAGCGCAAGAGAAAGCACTACAAACATGCGAAATATGCGGGAAGCCCGGAAAAATGCGGGAGATTCACTGGTGGTATAAAACAACTTGCGAAAGTTGTTATAATAAACGATTAAAGGAGCTTGAAAATGACAGTAGTATATAGTAACGGATTCGAACAGGGAAGTCTAGGAGATTGGAATCATGTAACAGTAACAGCATCAACCACTGGTGCGGTTTCTACTTGGATAAACGGTGTAAAACAACATTCAAGCAAAGATGATTTTATTCCTGTACGAGTTATCTATAATCCACCCCTTACTATTTGTATCTTTCCTGACGGAGAAAAAGTAATTGTAAGATGCGCAGATGATGAGGAATATGTAAAAGAAGTAGGGGTGATGGCTTGTATCACTAAGAAAGTTATGAGTAGAGCAAAGTTTAAAAAATTAGTCGAAGCTGGCTATGAGCAACCCCAATATAAGGAACTTCCAAAGAATATTAAATCTGGTTTTCCAACGAAGCTTTCATTGGACGTACAAAGTGCAGATGAAACATTAAAGCGCATAAAAGAAATTTTAAAAGAAGAGCTTGAAAAATCAAAAAAATATAAAAAAGACCAATGGGGTTAAAAAATGAAAAAATGTTTTTATTGTGGGAATGATATTTTAGAAAGAGAAGGTAGGATAATACCTTTAGACCGTCCATACGCAAATTTATGGGCACATAGAATGCCTTGTGCAAACTCTATGGATGAAGAATATTTAAAACAAAATATAGAAAGAGTCTATGAATTTGCTAATAATTATGTTAGCCAAACCAAAGAAAAAGTAAAAAGAAAATAAAAGGAGAATAAAAATATGAATGGTCCCGGTGATAATGATAGCGATAATGATAGTGATGCTGGCTCTGGAATGAGCAGCGATGGTTCTAGTGCGGGTGATGGTTATGACTATGGTGATAGTGGAAGTTACGAAGGAGAATAATGGCAACTTATGTGGTTTTTATTTTAGATAGAAGCGGTTCAATGGGAGGGAAAGAAACAGATGTTATCGGAGGTTTCAATTCTTTTCTAGAAGAGCAAAAAAAGTTGGAGGACGACGCTAAATTAACCACCGTTCTCTTTGATGAACGTTATGAAATATTGCACGATGGTGTCGATATAAAAACAGTAAAACCCATTGCACGTACAGATTATTATGTACGAGGTAGTACTGCTTTATTAGATGCAATTGGCAGGACAGTTGATAATGTAGATTCATATGTTCAAGAAGACGATAAAGTTTTATTCTTTATCAATACCGATGGTTATGAAAACGCTAGTTATAAATACAACAATAAACAAATCAATGAAATGGTAACTCATCTACAGGATGAACACGATTGGAAATTTATATTTTTGGGGGCTGGTATTGATGCATTTGCAGTAGGCTCTGCAATGGGAATTTCCAATTCCTTTAATACTTCTAATACATCAAAAGGCATTGGTGCTAATTATGCTGCTGTATCTAGTTTAACTTCAGAATATAGAACAACCAGAGGAGCGTCTTTTAATATAAAGGATTTAGAAAACTTAGATGAAGTAGATTCTGATACAAAGAAATAATTAAATATTAAAAAGAAAGGAGGTGAAACCATGCACACAAACGGTTATCATACGCATGCGCACAATCATTGTAAGCACGATTTCATTCAGTACTGTGAACATTGTGACGTTTGCTTTTGTACAAAATGTGGCAGAGAATGGGGGCAAAAGACTACTTATACATATACTTTTGACCCTTATATCTGGACATATCGTGGTATACCCTATACTGTCACATATGGCAATGGAGATTATTCTCTGACTACTACCAATGGAACTGTAGTAAAAGATAATAATACTATGACAGCATTTTATTCATCTGTAAATAGTAATTCATCTACTAATACAGTTCATAATCACAGTAAATAATAAATTACCCCTTGACAAAACAAGAAAAGTGTGGTATAATATAAATATAGAATATGGAGGATAGAAAGGAAGTCATGAACCTTTTGACAAGCGGAGACCTCCCGTTTCCTCCTAAATAATTTTGAGGTACTGAGGAAAAAATGAATATATGTAAAAGTTGTGGAAAAGAAATATCGAGTAAATATTTCTGTAATACAAAGTGTCAAAACGATTATCGTTATAAAGAATATATTAAAAAATGGATAAAGGGCGAAGTATCTGGAAATCGTGGAAAACATGGCGGTCATTTATCACATCATGTAATAAGATGGATACATGAAACAAGAAATAACAGATGTGAAGATTGCGGGTTTGATAAACCCCACCCACGAACAAGGACTTCTATTTTGGAAATTCATCATAAAGATGAAAATCCAGAAAATACTAAACCAGAAAACCTATCCCTCTTGTGTCCTAGATGTCATGTAATGACAGATAGTAGAGACAGTAGAAAAGGAAACGGTAGAAGATATTTTAGGCAATTATATAACAATACTTTGAAATAAACATGGTGCTGATGGGATGCTTGGATAATCCTACCCGGCTGTAACCCGGACGCTTCGGCTTTGCTAGTTCGAATCTAGCCAGCACCACCTTCGGGGACGTAATCGGAAATATTCTAGATTAGAGGGTTCGACTCCCTTCGTCTCCACTCTTGGGGATTGGCAGACGTGCCGATTGGTATAGATGCGGACTACCGTATCAAACGAGTTCGATTCTCGTAATCTCCACCATGCGAAGTCCCACGATTCCGAGGGCAAACCGCAAGCCTCTGGCAAATTCGGAACAGAGCATTTGTGCCGAGGGACAGCTTGCAAACACATAGCTTAAAACTGGTGCGACCATCGGGAGAGACCGACAAAATATCCGGGTGGTGTAATGGAAGCACGACATCCTGATAAGGTGTAAGCATGAGTTCGACTTCTCAAACCGGATACTGTCAAAAGGGATAGGGTCATTCCCGAAAAAACGTACCCAACGTCCTCCCTTTTGAAATATTTTTTTTGGGTCTACTTGGGAGGTAGAAATGAGTAAAGAAAAAAGATATTGTTTAAATTGTGGAAAAGAATTAATACATCAGCAGAAGAAATATTGTTCTCTCACTTGTTCTAGAATAGCGCAATGGGAAAATATAAAAAAATTAAAAATAGAAAAATGGTTAAAAGGCGAGTGGGATGGTACTCGTGGTATAAATTTTAAAGAAATATCTTTTATTGTTAAAGAATATCTCTTAGAAAAATCAGAAAACAAATGTAGTAATTGTGGTAATGACACTTGGTTCTCTGAACCAATACCATTAGAAATTCACCATAAAGACGGAGAATGGAAGAATAATTCTCCTCAAAATTTAGAAGTCCTTTGTTCTAATTGTCACGGTTTGAAAAATAGAAAGATTTCTTTTTCGAACAAATCCCCCAACAATTATAGAACAAAAGCGAGGAAAGAAAGAGCAAAAAAAGGAAATTTAACAATAAGGGGATAAATAATATTGCGAGGAGTCTAAGGTAGACAACCGTCCTCATAAGACGGGGCAGAAATGCACAGCGAGTCCGATTCTCGCCTTCGCAACTTGCGGGAATGGAGAAAAAGTGTCTCGGGACTCTCATAAAGTCTACATCGTTTGCTGCAAATGCAAATCCCGCTACCTATAGGAGATTAAGCCAACGGTAGACGACTATATTAGGGATATAGAAGCAATTGGTTCGACTCCAATATCTCCTACCTAATGGAATAAGCGCTCTTGCCTGATGGTTCTGATAAGGCAAGACATAAAACTTGAAGAGCCTCTCCATCGTAGGCAGACATATTGATGTGATGCGCCACTGCTTGTCGGTGAAATCCCGACTTCCATTATTGACCGTGTATACTTTCTGACGATGAGAAAAGCCTCTGTGATGGGTATGGTCAATGCCCGGACTACATCCTTCTCGTATTCTACCGGACAGAGTTCTCGGTAAGAGCAGATGAAAAGATAAGAATTATTTTCTGCTGTAATGAATATAGTATACACAATTAAAAAAGGAGGATAGGAAGGAACCTATAAGCCTTCCGACAAGCATAAACCTCTTGCTTCCTCCTTATAAAATTTATGAGGTTTTAGAGGAAAAATGAGAAAACTAATTGATTTAACCGGACAAAGATTTGGAAAATTGATTGTAATTGAAAAGGTAAATAAGCCAGAACATTTAAAAGGTCACAATACATTTTGGCTATGTAAGTGTGATTGCGGAAATAAAAAAATAATAGTTGGAGATAGTTTAAAAAGAAAAGAGACCAACTCTTGTGGTTGTTATAGAGCCGAAATAGCTGAAATAGCCGGAAGAGCAAGGTTGCCTTATGGTCAAGCATCTATGAACGCATTGTTTGGGAATTATAAAGCGACAGCCAATAGAAAAAATTTAATTTTTTCTTTATCAAAAGAAGAATTTTTAGAAATAACATCTCAGAAGTGTTTTTATTGCGGATTAGAACCATCTAATATCAATAAAAGCAAAGGGAACAATGGGGATTATATTTATAGTGGTATAGATAGGTTAGATAATACCAAAGGGTATATTGAAGGTAATGTTGTTTCTTGTTGCTGGAAATGTAATAAAAATAAAAACAATATGAATGTTGATGATTTTTTAAAATGGATTGATAAAGTTTACGAATATAGACACAAAATTGCATAATACACACACTATACTCGTGTAGCTCAACGGCTGAGCACCTGTCTTATATACAGCAACATGCTGGTTCGAATCCAGCCACGAGTACTATAGAGAATAGGTTGCATACAATTCTCTAGGACTAGATTACCGCACAGACTTGGCAGTTGGGCGGGGTATCTCTGATGCAACAGTAAACTGCCGCCAAAAATAAAGGAGAATAGCATGAAAGTAGAATCATCTGACGGTACTCCTGTAGAAGAATTATTCATCGAATTAGATAAAGAATCAAAAAAGAAAAATTTTAGAAATTGGTTAGATAAACGTTTTCCAAGTGGAATTGCTGGTTACGGAGCAACTTATGCTCTCACTCGCCCTTGGAAAATTTTGCGTCATATTGAACACCAAATAGAATATGCATGGCAAAGAGTTTTTCGTGGTTGGGATGATAGGGTAATATGGAGCATAGATTATCACATGGCTGTAGTTGTTCCAGAGTGGATAAGAACCCTAAAGGTAAGGCAACATGGTATTCCCATGAGCATGTTCGAAGGTTTAGAGGAAGAAAGATTTGAAAACGGTGTTATCGGTTATGGTGATGAAAATATGAAAATTGCCTCTGATAAGTGGAATAATATTTTAGACGAAATAGCCAATGGTTTTGAAGCATATAATAAAATAGACGATTTGCCTTATAATGAGCGTGAAAAGGCTTTCGAAAAATTTAATGAGGTATTTGATTTATTCAAGAAATATTACGCAGACCTATGGGATTAGAAAGGAGAAATTGTGATATCAATTTGGGTTTTTGCTTTTGCTGTATTTGTATTTATTGGTATTTTATTTTGGGAACGGTGGGATTATAAAAAACTTCATGACTATGTTGAAGTTTTAGAACATTTTTTAGATTTGTATATATCTCAATATGGTACACTTCCCGGAATAACTGAAATGACAAGTGAGGACATTGATGCTAATAACACCAAATAATAATTCTTTTGTTACCGTAGTTTTTTCTAAAGATAGACCGATGCAACTAGACTTAACTTTAACAACATATGAAAAATATTCTTGCCAACGTAATATAAAAAACGAATTTGTAATTTATAAAACATCTAATGAAAAATACGAAAATGCTTATGCGCAAGTAGCCAAAGAGCATCCTAATTTCAAATTTATAAAAGAGACCACATTTAAATTAAATCTTTATGAATGTTTAAAGAAAAAAGATTTCGTATTATTCATAGTAGATGACTGTATATTTACCAAAAAATTCTCTATTAAAAATATATGTGCTTATTTGAATATTTGCGAAGGGGCATTGGGTTTCTCATTAAGATTAGGATATAATACAAAAATTTGTTATCCTTTAAACATAGAGAATGATATACCCGATATGCAGCATCTAGGTAGTAGCATATACGCATTTAGTTGGAAGGAAGCAGGGGAGGGAGATTTCTCATATCCCTTAGAAGTATCTAGTTCTGTATATAGGGTGGATGATATTAAACCTATTATAGAAGGTATTCATTATTCCAATCCAAATTCTCTAGAATGGGTAATGTATAACTATGTACCTCGTTTGGTACGTAAGCAATTCCTTTTATGTTTTGAAAATTCTGTCGCTTTTTGTGACCCTATAAATCGTGTTCAAACCGAAAATACGGTTAACCGAACAGGTACAAAATCTATTTATAATATCGAAAAACTTTTAGAGCTTTATGAAACAGGGCATAGGATAAATTCAGAAAAATTTGATGGCTTTACTTCAACAGGTGCACATCAAGAGGTAGATTTAGAAATTGTTTTGATGAACGATGAGGAATAATGAGAAATGATAATGAATAAAATTTCAGTATTTGGAAGTGGTGGTTTTATAGGTTCTCGATTTTGTGAAATGTTTCCAAACGATGTTATAAAAATTCCGAGAGATTCCCGGGAACCTGAGACAAATAATATATTAAACTTTATTAGTACAACTCATAATTATCATATGTATAATGATATATTCAAAGATATTAATACAAATGTTATTATTATGCTTGAGATATTAGAGCGAGCCAATATAAGATTTGGTACAAATTTTATATTCAATCAGGTGTCTACGTGGTCTGTCTATGGAAACGTGGATTTGCCAGTAAACGAAAATAGCTACTGTAATCCTACTGGCTTTTATTCTATTACAAAGAGAACAGCCGAGCAACTTCTAATTGCTTATTGTAAAGTTTTTGGAGTAAGTTATCGTGTTCTTAGATTATGTAATGTTCTAGGAGAGACAGATAAAATTATTCCAAAAAAGAAAAATGCTTTGCAATATCTCATCAATGAGTTAAAAAATAATAGAGATATTAATCTTTATAATAATGGAGAATTTCTTCGAGAATATATGTATGTAGATGATATTTGCGAAGGGATTCATTTATGTATAGAAAAAGGAGATGGAAACGATATTTATAATATCGGTAGCGGGGAGATGCAAGTTTTTGGTGAAATGATTGATTATTGTATAAAAAAATTAAATTCTACTAGTAAAGTAAACAGAATTAATCCTTCTGGCTTTCATAATATTGTACAAGCTAGAGATATGTTTTTGGATACCAGCAAACTAGTAAAATTGGGTTTTAAGCCAGAGCATAATATATACGAAACATTGAATATTATTATGAGAAATGAGTATATAGAGCATGATTAGTGTATCTATTCCTACATATTACACAGATTCTAATGTAGATAAAGTTATTGAGGGTCTAGAATTTTCTTTTGATAAATTATTTTTCCAAGTTTATAGAGATTTTGAAGTAGTAGTAAGTGACCACTCGATAGGTGATAAAATAGAAGCCCTATGTGATTTGTGGAAAAATAAGATACCTATAAAATATTTTAAAAATGATTTCAAAAGAGGTTTCCTTACTGCTAATGAAAATTTCGGTATTCAGCATAGCTCGGGAGATATAATTAAATTTTTAGACCAAGATGATTATCTGCTTAATGAAAACTCTCTAGGAGATACCGAGCGTTATTTTGAAGACGGATATAATTGGTTGGCAACAGCATATTACCATACTTACGATAGGATACATTTAGAAAAAGTTCATTTTCCATCAATGAATAATCAAATACATCTTGTAAACACAATTGGTACACCATCTTGTGTAGCAATTAGAAATAGAGATGTTATTTATTTTGATGATAATTTAAAATGGGCAGGTGATTGCGAATATTATAAACGCTTATATGATAAATTTGGTATGCCAAAAATTGTAAACTATATGACTGTTGTACAATATTTGTGGAGTGGACAAACAACACATAACTATGACGAAGACAAAACTCTTCAAGAGCAAGAAATAAATTATATTATACAAAAGCATGGAGAAAAAATTATTGAAAAATCTTCCTGATGTAACACTTTTAGCAATAAGTTCTATAGAGATTCCGGCTACCATAAAGTCGCTTGAAATATCAGCAAACGCATTAAATTTTGCTGAGATAAAGTTGGTTTCAGATGAAAAACCAGCTAATTTGCCAAACTATATTCAGCACGAATATTGCCCAAAAATTAAATCGTCTCGTGATTTTGATTTTTATGCTTTTGAAGAAATGGGAAAACATATAAATACTTCTCATATGTTAATGGTCCAATATCACGGTTTTGTAATTAGACCTGAATTATGGGATGATAGTTGGTTACAATATGATTTTATTGGTGCACCTTGGTATGAAGCACCCGAATTCATATCCTTATCTACCGGAGAAATGGTTAGGGTTGGAAACGGAGGTTTTTCTTTGAGAAGTAAAAAATTATTAGACATGCCTAAAAAATTAGGAATACATACAATAAGTGACAGAGGATATACAAATGATGATGGGTTGATAAATTCTTATTATCGAAAACTGTTTTTGGAAAACGGAATAGTTTATCCTGATGTTCATGTTGCCGCTGTATTTTCTCATGAAAACGACGTACCAGAAAATAAAGGAATTCCAACTTTTGGTTTTCATAGGTATCCACAATACCATGTTTAAATATGATTACCTTATCGTTGGTGCAGGTTTATTTGGTTCGGTCTGTGCAAGAGAATTGACAGACAGTGGCTATAAATGCCTCGTAATAGATAGAAGAAATCATATCGGAGGAAATTGTTATTCCGAATTAATAGATGATGTAAGTGTCAATAAATATGGAGGGCATTATTTTTCTACAAGCGATTGGGTAATATGGAATTATGTAAATAAATTTACTCCTTTTAGCAATTATTATTTAACCGTTAAGTCTAATTATTGGAATGATATCTATTCTTATCCAATTAATCTTATGACAATGTATCAATTGTGGGGAATTAAAACTCCCGATGAAGCACGAAAAAAACTAGAGAGTGTAAGAGTTCCAATAACAAGACCGAGAAACTATGAAGAAAAAGCATTGAGTATTATGGGTAGAGAACTATATGAGAAATTAATCTACGGATATTCTAAAAAACATTGGGGAATGGAACCAAGTAGTATACCCTTAAGTGTTGCAAATAGAATCTCTGTCAGAACATATTTTGAAGAAAAATATTATACTACATCATACCAAGGAGTACCAACTTTGGGTTGGACTTATCTATTCGAAAAAATGCTAGATGGTATTGAAGTAAAATTAAACGAAGAATTTAAACCATCTAATATTTATAAAAAATTAATATACAGCGGAAGTATAGATGAATATCATCATTATTCTTTAGGAAAGTTTGACTATCGCTGTGTTAATTATACATATGATAATGAAGATATAGGGGTTGCTATGATGGCATATCCCGGACTCAATGTGCCATATGCTAGAAAATTTTGCTATAATTATTCTGACCCCCTTGCTAAATTTAAAAAAATTGTTACTGCTACAGAATATACAACAGGAAACGAAGGTGATATACTAGCATATCCAATCAACAATGAGAAAAATTTAGAGTTATATAAAAAATATGCAGAAATTAATCATGATAATGTTTATTTTGGAGGTAGATTAGGAAGTTATAGATATGTAAATATGGATAAGATTATCGAAATGGCTTTAGAATTAGTAGACAGATTATAATATGACAGATTATAATACTTATAATATTGAAGGGGAAGATTTAATAAAAGAAGCTCTTTTAAGGGAAGTAGGGTTTTTTGAAAAAATAAAATATAAATGCGAAATAATTTTTGATATTGGTTGCCGGGATGATATTGATTATATAAATATAAGCAAAGGGAAAGTATTTCATCTATTTGAACCAAACCCTATATTTTTTATGGAATGTAAAAAAAAGATAAATAAAATTTTTGATAATGTTGTTATTTTAAATAATTTTGGTATAAGCAATAAAACGGGAATATTTGATTATTGGGAAGCGTATCAATCATTTTTTAGAAGAAGTTATCTTGTACCAGATACAGAATTTTCATCGATTTCTTTACTCTTAAAGAAATTTTCTGAATATATAGAAGAGAATAAAATAAATAAAATAGATTTTTTGAAAATAGACACAGAGGGTTCTGAACCAGATATACTATTAGATTTTCCTTATTTCATAAAAAATAATATCAAGTATATACAATTTGAATATGCAAGTACATGGATAGACAGAAATGATGGAAAAAGTTTTTATGATATATATAATTTTTACAAAAAATATTTTTATTTTTACATATTATATAATAAAAGGCATCCTATATCTGTAAATTTTCTTGTATCTGAAAATTCCACTGCTTCTGTTCTAATAAAAATAGACAATAACGAACTTATAAGCAAAATGAAATTTTATATGGAGGAAGGAAGTGGTTTTGAAATCATAATGATAAATAAAAAGGAGAACGATATTTAGAATCATGAATAAAAATTTAATAAGGCAACTCTGCAATAAAGAAAATCCAATCTTGTTTGAAATAGGAAGTGCAGAAGGATTGGACACAGAAGATTTTATTAAAACATTTATTGATTTAGATTTTAAATTATATTGTTTTGAGCCATATGATA
>Ga0208980_10001219_pt1 | contig 15435 bp, 15 predicted proteins | sample WetSurMetagenome_3_FD_187993 | JGI IMG/M metagenome (GOLD analysis project Ga0208980, IMG submission 187993) | Wetland microbial communities from Twitchell Island in the Sacramento Delta, sample from surface sediment Aug2011 Site A1 Bulk (version 2) | ecosystem: Environmental > Aquatic > Marine... | reverse complement strand
ATCATCCTCATAGGTCAGTGGCTTGTTGACCCCTGGTTCTTTATAGATAAATTCAATTCCACGAAGTACACCACCCAGCACCGATTCACATTCTTTAATATCGGCGGAATCCATGTCATGAATCCTGACAGGCAGTACCCTGTTAGCAACATTCCCATTAGGCAGTTTAACCTTTAATCCAAACTGGTCCTTTGATGCAAGTTCAACAAATGCTTTAAATTCATGTTCCCAGGCAAATGACTTTGGATCGCAGTAGGTACGGGATATAATCGGGATAAAGACCAGGCATTTAAGCTTATCTTTAAGAGATGCATCAACATCATGTGTCTCCAGGAGTCCATCATGGGGATTGATGTCGAAATAAACACCTATCTCCTCCTTAAAAGTAGATTCAAGTTCGCCCTTCAGATTATTCACAAATTCAGTAACCCAGCCATCGTGTTTGTTATCTTTCTGCCGGTAGCTTATAAAGATATCATACTCATAACCTGGGATGATACTTGCCATATTGTACAATCATTTTGTTAAAGTTAAGAAAGACAACGATACAAATCAAATAAAAATCCATCTACCGGATTGCTTAAATGAATGCTATTAACACTTTTGATTTTCAGTGGTTTTTGAGATTTTATAGGTATTGCTTGAGATTCAGGTTTAGGTTGAGATCCTCTTAATGATATTCTCAGCCTCAACCTTAACCTCAACCTCTGACTAAGGTTAAGGCTAAGGTTAAGGTTAAGCGGTCATCATCCTAAGTCGCAACATCAAGATTAAGGTTAAATGGTTAAACACTGAACTCTGTAGCATCAATCCCTGAGCTCTGCGCCCTGAGCCTCAACCTCAGTCTCAACCTCAACCTCAGCCTTATAGATTTGAGGTGGATTTTGAACAAGATTAAACATTATCGAATTTAACATTGAATTTTACAGTCAGCTATGTATAGACTACTTTATTATCATAAACTGGCTAAAACAGAAGTGATCAACAAACAATATTAAACTCTTATCGTATATTTGATTTCCATATCAAAAAATTGCATTTTATTATCCTTTTTAAATATTATGAGAAAATTCATTCATGTTGCGTGCTTTCTGACCATATTCCCATCTTGCATTCTTACTGGTCAGGATAAGTTACCTGTTACAGTCCGGGAAAATTCCATTTACTATGAGGAAATTGTTACTGTTGACAGTCTTCTTAAAAAAAATGATTTATTAATACTGACAAAACAATGGGTGACAAAAAATTTTGTTAAAACGGAGACTTTTAATCCTCTTCAACTTGAAGATAAAGATTATGGATTGATTTCAGTCAGAATTTATTTAAAGGATGTCGGATATCGTGACGAACCGGTAATGGTGAGTTGTGTTGGTAAAATTCAGGTAAAGGATGGGAAATACAGATACACATTTTCAGATTTTTCCTATTCAAGTAAAAGTACAAATGCCAATATTGGAAATAATGGCAAAGAAGAAGGATCTTGCGATGATTTTGTTAAAAACTGGCAAAATGGTAACTCAAAGAAAAGATTTGGCCTTTATCTTGAAAGAATTGACGAACAAATCCAAATATTAATTAAATCATTAAAAAGTACTATTAATGATTCAACCAATATTAATTTTTAATACCTGGTGTTAAATTGACCGGTATATTATATAATGCGGCATAAAGAGAGCAACCCGGATACCTGTTTACCTGGTTAATTATTCCCAGGTTCTATCTTATTATTTATAAGATCTTTTACAAGAGATTTGAGGTCAGCAATTTCTTTTTGTTGTTTATCAATTTGTTGTTGCTGTTCTTTAATACTCTCTACCAAAAGTACTGAGAGCTTTTCATAAGATACTGCCTTATACCCTTTATTATCAGTTCTGACCAGTTCAGGGAATACTTTTTCAACATCCTGTGCGATTAGACCAATCTGTGTCCCGGTCTCAAAACTCATCTCAGGAAATTCATCGGTTCTTAAATCGTAATTCACTGCTTGCAGCTCTAATATCCTGGATAAAGAATTATTTAAATCTTTTATATTCTTTTTCCACCTTATATCCGAGCCTGTCCACGCACCTGAGCTGCACCAGGCAGTTCCATTAACAGTTAGTTTATACCCCGGGGTTGTTGTTCCGATACCTACATTGCCATTGGACTGCTGACAAAATAATGAAATATTTAATCCATAATTCTGAATTATAAGACCACCAACGCTGGCATCGTTATAGATATGCCATTTTAAATCTGACCCTTCATATAACCTCATCCCAGCATCCTCAGCTGCATCTGCCTCAAGATAAATGAAACTGCCTGGCCAGCTACCGGCTTTTATATGCAATCCGGCACCTGGTGAGACCGTACCAATGCCAACATGCCCGTTTCCTGTTATTGTCATTAGATCGGAACCAGTTGAACCGTTCCAGTACCAGAAATTAAGACGTGAATTTCCGTCTAAAGCCACCGGCAAGCCTGCAATAGACCAGTTTTTTGTTGGTGCTACAGTATTTTTAAAGGTAAGCCTGGCATAGTCGCTTTCACTTTCAGTTAACAACAATTGAGGAAATCCGGTGTTTGAATTTCCCCTGATGTTGAGAAATCCTTCCGGAGAACTTGTCCCAATCCCCACATCCCCGTCATTATAATAGATATTAGAACTACTCTGTGTCCATAAACTGTTTCCGAGAAGATCATTGCCCGGGGCCCAGGTTGAACCATTCCATTTTAGTGCCTGACCCGTTGCAGCGCCAGCCTGAGCTATTTTTGAGCCGATCACAGCACCTGTATTTATTTTATCGGTAGTCACTGCATTAACTGCCAGGTCAGCTGCGACTATAGTGCCATCAACTATCTTGGCTGAGGTAACACTGTTATCTGCCAGGTCTCCGGAAGTTTTTGAATATAAAGCATATGGCACACTTAACAGCTGACTTGTACCCGAAATAGTATAATTAATGCCTCCTGCAGGATCAGTCTCTATTTTTAGGAAATACGGTCCTGATGCCCAGTTAATAGTATTGAAACCTGCACCACCTCCTATTTCAATACTGACTAAACCATTGATATTGGTGGTTGGTGTCTGTGTTTCTGTGTAAACAACCGGGCCAATTGCTGAACCCTGCAAGATACTAATTCGCATTCCTACAACCTGACTTGTTACGAGGGTATTACTAGCATTACGAATTACAGCCTGATAACTCATTTTCTCAGGCGATTGAGAAAAAACACTTAAGCTCATTACTGTCATCACAAAAAGGGAAAATAACTTTTTCATAGGATTTATCTTTTAACTATTTTAAAAACTTTAACTTCCTGATTGTTTTTTATAACCTTCAGAAAATAAACTGAAGATGAAAGGTTCTCAAGAGATATTTCTGTTTCCCTGCTTTCAACTTTTTTATCCAGCAGAAGCAACCCAGTTATGTCAAAAAGGTTATATCTCAGGTTTTCAAAATCAGCAGATTCAAAAACAAGTTTTGTATTTCCTGCTGTCGGGTTTGGGTAAACTAAACATTTGAGATTGATATCTTCGGTGTTAATTATAGCAGTTACAACCGAGATTTCATAGGGCTGTTGTACTCCCTGGACTACAGTACCATTAGTTCCTGAAATGGCACTGCTAAGGATCTGACCAACAGTATAACTGACGGATCCTCCGCTACCGCTGGCATTTCCCCCTGTGGCCGGAATGGTTTGCTGACCTTGCATAGTGGCAATGCAAAAGCCAAGCAGAAAAAAAATACTTAGTATTTTCCTTTGCTGTCTCATCTAATTACAGTTTTAGAATCTTACAATTAAAATATTGTGTTAATCCCTTATAGATTAACCATTTAATGTATCACAAAGAACTCTACCTTAAATTGGGTAGATAATTTAGATCAGGTCGATTCTATAATTTTAAAATCGTTTTTGAGTTTACAATGATAAAATTACGAAAGACAGTAATACGAGTCAAATAAAAATTCAACCTAATCAACAAAATTGGATTTATGGAAACAGACATATTGATTTTCAGAGATACCCTGAAACCCAGAGACTGAGTTGAAAATGAGTTTCTTACCAAAGTCTATGCATTCTTCATTGCAACGTAAAGATAGCATAACAGGATACCTTTCAAATTTTTAAATATTTTATAAATAACTTTTGAAAATCTTTCGAAAATGGAATCCATAAATTGCATAAGTAATTGCTAATAAGAAAAGCTGTGGACGTTTTAATAAAGACCAGAAAAAGAATTCCCAATTGTAAATCCTTGCTTTATCTTTTATACCAAGAAACCATAGAGATTTTATTAATATACTGAGATAACTAAAAATATTACGAATATCATATAACTGAAAATGCAACTCCCGGAAAGGTTTATATATTTTTAAAAATCTCTTTACCCGTTCATAATATGGTTTAGGGGAGTAAATTCCCTTAATAATTCTTTCATAGCCCTTAATGAGTGTTTCATAATTCATTTTAGGGATAAAGTTTATTGAAAAGTCAGTATTGTCTCCGGAAAAATCCTTCAACAACCTATTCTCTTTTAACAGACGCTGATAAAGCTTTGTCCCACGGGGCGCATTTAGCAGCCCCACCATAGCAGTGACAATACCACTTTTTTGGATGAATTCAATTTGCTTTTCAAAAATTGAAGGGGGGTCGTTATCAAATCCTACTATAAATCCGCCCATAACGTTCAGTCCAGCCTTCTGAAATTTATTAACACAGGCTACCAGGTCACGGTTTTTGTTTTGAAACTTACTACTTTCTGCCAGACTTTCTTCGTTTGGCGTTTCAACGCCCAGAAATACTGAATCGAAGCCCGCCTTAACCATCAATTGCAAAAGTTCCTCGTCGTCAGAAAGATCAAAAGATGCTTCTGTGATAAAGGAGAAGGGACGTTTTTTGGTTTCCATCCATTCGATGATATCAGGTAAGAGTTCCTGTTTTAGCTTTCTTTTGTTTCCGATAAAGTTATCGTCAACAAAAAATACTACCCCCCTCCAACCCAGGGTGTAGAGGCTTTCTAACTCAGCTAATACCTGGCCACTGTTTTTTGTTCGGAACCTGTGTCCAAAACGGATAGTTATATCGCAGAATTCACAATTGAAAGGACAACCCCGGGAATATTGGATGTTCATAGACGCATATTCTTTCATATTCACCAGTTCCCAGAGTGGAGTTGGTATCTTTTCCATATCCGGAAATCCCTGACTCGTATATACATGTTTTGCACACCCATTCATCAAATCTTCCAGGAAGAGAGGCAGAGTACTTTCAGCCTCATTAAGCACAAGATAATCCACATCCTCAAATTCTTCATATCCGGCAGTAAACAGAGGTCCGCCAGCAACTATTTTGATATTCATTTTTTTGCACTTGCTGATCACCTCTTTTACCGATGTTTTCTGTATTATCATGGCACTTATGAAAACAAGATCAGCACCTTCAAGATCTTTATCTCTTAGCCTGGATACATTCATATCAACGAGTTTTTTCTCCCAGTCTTTTGGAAGCATTGCCGCCACAGTTAATAATCCCAATGGAGGGTAGGCGGTCTTTTTAGAAATAAATCCCAAGGTATACTTAAAACTCCAAAAAGTTTCAGAGCAACTGGGATGTATTAAAACAACTTTCATGTCAATCTTTTCAATAGTAGTGTTAACAGGTTCAGATAATGCTAATCCTGAGATCGTATTAATTGTCATAAAGTTATGAAAGACAATGACACAAGTCAAATAAAAATCCACCTGCAGGTTTTCCTTATTTTAGAGTTTCCCTGGAAAGAGGATTTCAGACCTTCAGAAATAAATTGACTTTGGCTTAAACTTGGTGTAACTTTGGTTATAGGAAAAGTTATTTGTAGGAACCTGTTTCCTGAAAGGAGGAGATTGATATGATTAAGGAAAATATTCTTCGACGCATTCTTTATACAGGAGCCGGGCTCGTTATTATTGTTGCAATATTTTTCCCATTAGATTCAATTCTTTATATAATTCTGGACAAATCGGGCGAAGCAACACCGGCAAGCGGAATATTTGGGACTCTGTTTGTTGTTGTCCTGCATCTGCTGATTTTATACGCTTTCAGGGAAGCAATTATCGTTAATAAACGAAAAGGCTATCTGGGGAATGTAGTATATATTGTTTCAGGCGTTGGACTATTATTACTTGGACTGTTAATATTGAATATAGCAAAAGAATTTTGGGGTAATGAGAATTATCCTTTGACAGCAATAACATTCTTTTTCTGCTCCGGTTGCGACTTTTTTGCTGCTTTGATAGCCTTTATAGCGCCATTTTTACAACACAGGAGTGCGCATGAAAAATGAATCACTGATAATATTAAGTTATTTAAGTGTTATATGACCGGAACAGATCTTATAAGCACACTTGCAGGATGCGAGGATGAGGGATTGACCTCTCCTTATCTTTCCACTCTGGATTTACCATCTGCCGAAGGAGATATTTATGTCATCAGCGATTTGCACCTTGCTGCCGGGATAGAAAAGGATTCCAAATATTCAGGAACCGAAAATTTCTTTTACGACGAGTTCTTTTCCCGGTTCGTCAAACATATTAAATCAAAAAATAAGCGCTGCTGGCTTGTGATTAATGGAGATTTTATCGATTTCCTGAGAATTACCAATATTCCTACAAAAGAGAATGATTTTAATCTATGGCAGGATCATTTGAATAAAGTTGGCATCAATAAATCCCTGCAGGAATTACAAAATTCTATTCTTCCTAAAGAAGTTGAATATGGATTTAAAACGCATGATTATAAATCGGTCTGGAGATTAATCTGTTCAGGAAATGGTCATCAGCTTTTCTTCGAAGCTTTAGCTGAATGGACAATCGCAGGAAACAAACTTGTCATCGTTAAGGGGAATCATGATCTGGAATGGTACTGGAAAGCCAGCAGGAATACCATGCGCTATATGATTGCAGAGAAAGTTGTAAAACTTACAGGTAAAGAGATAGATAAAGTTTTAAATGATTTTATATTTCCTAACCTCTTTTTTACCGATCACTCGGTTGTATTCAATGGTTCAGTATATATTGAACATGGACACATATATGATAAGTATTCATGTGTCCGGGGTGAAACGGTAATGCCAGACAAAACAGAACTAAATATCCCCTTTGGATCTTTTCTCAACCGCTACTTATTAAACAATCTGGAAACTGTTTTTCCCTTTCTGGATAATGTCCGTCCGAGAAATAAAATTCTGCCCATTCTTATAAGAGATCATTTTTATCTTGGTATTAAAGTGTTTTTCAGACACATTCCCTTTATGATCAAACTGATTCCCAAGGGGTATTTTTCTTATATGTTTGGAAAACTGTTTGCTTTTGCAATTCCATTATTGATCTTAGTAATCTGGATTGGCATTTCGATCTGGATGGCAATAAAAACTGGTGAGTTGCATATTCCGGCCCTAAAAAGCTGGATGATTACACCTCTGAAGACTCTTGTGTGGGGAATTCTTTCTTTCTTTTTTGTGAAAATAGCAGCCTGGTTCCAGTTAACAGAACCAGAGGATTTGAATGAGGATGCAAAAAAAATTATTGACACACATCCTGAATATAAATTTGTCATAATGGGGCACACCCACAACCCTGATCAGTTTGAGTACCACTACAGCTGGTTTTTTGACACCGGTACATGGATCCCGATTGTTGAAGTCAGTAGTTCTGAAATTCGGTGGGATAAAACATTTTCATTTATTCATCTGACCAAAGATAGTACCGGAGAGTATTTAACATCAGGGTTACAGCGCTGGAATGATGATAGTGCGAGGGTTGACAAGATAGTGTTAATTCAAAAAAAGAAATAAAAATCCATCCACAGAATCCTGAGGCCTGATGGATATTCTATTTAAAGGATCCAAAAAACCTGATTATCAGTCGGAATTAATGTTCCAGGATGTAAGTATTTTATAAAATTTTAATTACTTTCAATCGGTAAAATAATTATATAATATTATCATAAATCAGATCCGGTAAAATATATTGCCATTGTAATTTGAACCTATGAAACCCACATGTTTTTTCAAACACAAACATGAATGAAAATATTCTCGCAACATTTGGGTTCCATGTGACTGTTAAAAACAAAATTATTTAAACATGAAGAAGAAATTCAGAATAATCTGTTATAACAATGGTGATGTGTCTTATTATGAGACAAAAGTAAAAACCTGGATTGGATGGATTTCATTCTCTGTATTTTATAAAACAGACATAATTCATATATTATCTGACCCGTCAGTTCAAAAATCCCTGGCTTACGAACGAATTTATGAGTATTGCAAGGTAAAAGGGTATAAAAAAAAAGATGTTGTTATTACTGAAATTAATGAGAATAAAAACAAAAGGTGGATATTCTTTCAAAGGATCTATTTGAATAAATAAATCATCCGGAACAAAATAATAAAAAACCCCCGGTTTACGCCAGGGGTTTCGCCACATAGCATTGTGTTTCTGATTTCACAGTGCATAAGGCAAAGATTGTTTCCAGATCCGCTCCTTAGTTCGGCTGGTTTATGGAAAGTTTTGAATAGAAGTATGTCAGCCCATCTATCTCTGTCATATCAACTATTTTATGACCATTCTTTTCCAGTAGTTCCAAAACTGTGTTTTTATCAAGAATATGATCTGTTTTGGAATCTATAAAATTAATGAATCTGCTCAGTAACCTCGATGGTTTATAAGCGGGAAGCCCATTATGTTGTTGAGTTTTGTCGTTCGAAAAACACCCGATGAAATTGGCATCTGGGGGCAGCATATGAAAAAGCGTATTTAAAAACCTGTCAAGATTTTTAACATGATTCAGCTTCTTAAGATTTACAAGAGTTGAGACACTTTTCAGTTCATTTTCATCATAATAATAATGATGAACTGAAGATAGCGCCAGCAAATTATCTTCTCCGGAGAATCCCAGCCTTTTAAGATAAAGGAAGAAGTTTTCCCCTCCTTCAGCAATCACTTTAGTAATAGTAGGGCTAAAACCGGTTTTTCTTCTTGTGGTTGTTTCACGGTTAAAGTTAGTCAGGTAGAAACTATCATTAAAAATGCTGGGGTATTTTAAAACTGACACGTTTTCCATTTTTTTATCATTTTATTCTGTGATAAAGGTAATGCATAGGAATACTCATGTCAAGCTGCAAATGGCCTATTGGTGGGAAAATGGGATGTATTTGCCTCCTGTTGGTCTAACTAATTCTGATGAATATTAACAGTAAGAAACTGTTAATACCTGAAAAGAGGGCCATTCGTCAAAATAGAGGTGAAATTTATTAAGGATTTGGAAGAGATGCGGATAAAAAATCGTTTTGAAAGCGTAACATAAAGAATATTAATAAGATAGAGTTTTATATTGCTTCCAATTTAGGAAATATGAAGAGGAACAAATTTTGACGAATGGTCTAATATTTATGATGAAAATTTAAAAATTGTTCCAGTTAATACAGAAAACTTAGGTTTTAAAAGTCGCATGGCGGCGATTTTTGAAGGAAATAACTCTGTTTACGACTTTAGTCAGACCTGTCAGGATCATTATTCAGACAGATCGAATGTGTGTTTTTATAATTCGTCCTTAATACATCTGATACTGAAACCCTGGTTTTTCGTTATATGATCTATTACAAAAGCTGCATCACCATAATAGAGGCTCATATACCAAAGATCTTTTGTACCTGTCTCTGTCGATGACCATATGCCGGTAAAGTTTAAGACTGAAGCAAAGGTGCCCTCAAAATAACGCATACCTGACGCCAGAGCAGTAAATCCACTGCTGTTATCCGCTCCCTTATTTGGAGTAAGCCAGTGTTCGGTTCCTGCTTCCTTTAATTTGCCGCCTCCCTTGATTGTGTCTCCCATAAACTCTCTCAGCTTCTGCCAGTCTTCCTTATCAGGAACATGCCAGCCGGTTGGGCACAGCATCCCTGTATTTACTGTATGGCCATTGTAAATTGCTCCATACGTATCTTTATATGATATTTCATCATTCTTATACCAGCAGTAAGCACCGGTTTTCATACCGCTCCAGGCTGTTGCATCTGTTGTTTTCTGGATCTCCGTACCATCATTATACCTGGTTGTCTTCAGATTCTCAGCCATCCAGATCTGCTCACCTATTTTGACTGTTTTATAGGTGATCCCGTCTATATCTGTAACAGGATCCGGCGGTGGTTCGTCTTTTTTGCAACTGAAAGTCAGAATTAAAAGTGCTCCCAGGATTATTTTAACAGAAGAAATTTTGTTTCCCATTTTCGTGTATTTCTTGAAGTCATAATAAGAATTGAAACGAAACAAAATAAGCATAACCTAAAGCTTAACTATATCTGACAGAAATTTATCTGTTTCCCTTTCAACTCCTTTCCAGTCTTTTGACCTTATATAGGAGCTAATAACATGTTTACCTGCTTCAGGAAAGGCAACTTTTTTCTTCAACCCGTCCGGAGTACCGAGTTCTTCAAACATTTTTAGCATGGCAGTAACTGATGCGGTTGGATCCTGTTCCTTTTCATTTTTATAGTAATATCCCATAAAAACAGGGCATTTTATTTTAGAAAAAACATCAGGTTTCATTGTATTAGAATAAAAGTTCACCAAAGCAGCAACCCCTTCTACCCGATACTTTAGAGTCCAGTAGTTTGCATGTTCTTTGCTTTCAGCAGTATCAATAAAAACCGGTCCGCCTGCTGCCAATCTGCCAATTTGAAGCCCCCAGGGTTTATTCAGCAGTGAAGCAGCTTTACTAGAAAGTTTAATGCATGGTGAAAAAAGCACAAGAGCTTTGATTTCGGGATGACGGGAAGTAAGGAAAAGTGAAAGTGCTCCGCCTCCTGAGGTGCCAATTATAATAACTTCATCTCCAAGTTTTTTGGCAATTTCAAGGGCTTTTTCAGCTGATGCTTCATAACTGTCAGCAGTCAGGTTGATCATATTGCTGTCACCTCTGTCGACGCCATGTTCAGTCAGCCTGGAAAGGTAAAGATTGGCATTATATTTTTTCGCTAAATCCCTGTGAACAGGATCCCCTTCAGCCTGACTGGCCAGGAATCCGTGCAGATATAAGAATGCAATTTTAGTCTTCTCTTTTTTTAATGTGTCAGCCCAGATAATTCTTGCCTGGTTGTCAGGCTTAATACCCTTTACAGCATTTTCACTATTGTTAATCTCAGTCTCAAGATCAGCAAGCGAGTAGGGAAGGTTAAATACAGGGGTAACAAAATCCGGTTTTGCAGGTTTCGGACCAACGGAATAAATAATTAAAAGTGCAAGGATAATTCCTAAAAACCATTTTGCAAATGTTTTCATATTACAGGTTTAATAAAATATAAAAGCAAGATAGTCAAAACTTGGAAAGGATTTATTTTTTTACCGCTTTCGTTTGTTTCTCTTTCAGAAAATCAACCCGTTTCTGTACTGATTCAACATATTTTGGAGTGAAAGCTGTTTTGCTGTTTTTATAACCGTCGAGAAAAAGCTGATAGTAATAAATAGCTTTAGGAATATCGTTAAGGTTCTCATCATAAAGATTCGCAATGATCATGTTTATATTTGGATCAGGCCGTATCTTCTGTCCTTTAAGGAAACTATCTACAGCCTCTTTATACAACTCATCAGATTTCAATATATAAGCAAGAGAGACATAGTTAAAACTTAATTGCATTAATACCGGGTCAAGGGTTCTTATGATACTTCTATAGTAATAAGCACTTTTTTTATAATTGTTTAATTTCTGATAATTGCGTGCCAGATAAGATGCGACTTCATAATCAGCAGAATCCTTATTATATGCAATCAGAAGATATTCAATTGCTTTTTCGGGCTGAAGATTATTGCTGTATCCAATTCCTGCCCGTTTCAGATAAAGAACAGTAGAATCGCCAGTAGCCAGGATTTTCAGATAGTCATCAAGGGCTCTTTTAGTATAATTATATAAGTAATTCAACTCAGCCCGTCGTATGTACAGGTCCAGATCTGTCGGATCGATTTCAATACCCATTGTCAGCAGCTTGAGCGCAGTATCTGCCCTGAGCGTGGAAGCGTAAAGGAATGAAAGGTTTTTGATGGAACTGATGTTTTTCCCGTTCAGAGCTAACGACTTATTATAATATTCAATGGCAGTCGGGTAAAAGCCTTTCCTAAGGAAGGCAAAGCCTATTTTATCAAGAATTACATTATCTGATGAATCCCTGTTATAAAACCGCTGATATACTTTTAACGATTCATCGTACATTTTCTCCTGCATATATATAGATGTCAGGTAGTATGCATACGACCAGTTCATAGAATCAGTAGCACAGAGACTTTCCAGAAGAGGCCTGGCCTGTTTGTTCTTCCCTTTGCCAAAATAGCCTTTGGCAACCATATATTTGTAAAGTTTATTTTCAGAGGATATTGTGGAGGCTTTCAGGAAGCAGTCAAATGATTTATCGTCATGCATAAGATTCTGATAAGCCAGTCCCATCTTATAATAAATCTCTGAATTAAGAGTATCTGAGGAAAGGATCTGATTGCAGGTATCGATTACCTTATTGTATTCGCCATGAATCAGTTTAATATCAATTTTTGAATAATCGCGGCCATTCTGACCTGATGCAACAATGAAGGAAAGAGCTAATGAAACTATCAGAAACAATGACATTTTTTTCATGATCTTTGGGTTGTTATGGATAACAAGGTATTAAACATAAATATATAACGAATATATTAGTTAAACAATATATTCATTAGTTATATTTTTATAAAATGTCTTAATGTGCCTTAGAATCCGTTTGCTTTCAGCCACTTAATACATAAATCCGGCCATGAAGATTGCGTTCCCTTGTCAACGGACAGTCCATAACCGTGTCCGCCTTTCTGAAAGATATGCATTTCGGCAGTGATATTGTTTTTAACCAGACCCTCATAATAAACAAGGCTGTTCTTAACCGGGACTACCTTGTCGTCTGAAGAGTGCACAAGAAATGTGGGTGGTGTTTTACCTGTTATCTGAAGTTCATTTGAAAAATGATCTATCGCTTCTTTTGATGGATTATTTCCGATAAGATTATTCCTTGACCCCATATGTGTAAAGGCAGCATCAAAGGAAATTACAGGGTAAATGAGTAATGAAAAATCAGGACGGGCACTTGTTGTATCATTTACTTCATAAACCTTCTCAGCGAAATGTGTCGAAAGGGTTGAAGCAAGATGGCCTCCGGCAGAGAAACCGATAACACCTATTTTCCCCGGATTGATTTTCCAGTGTTCTCTGTTACGACGGAGTATTCGTATAGCCTCCTGTGCGTCCTGAAGCGGACCGACAGATTTATTGGTCATTATAAGGTCGGAGGGGAGCCGGTATTTCAATATTATTCCGGCTATTCCATTGTCGTTTAACCATCTGGCTATTGCAAATCCCTCATGATCAAATGCAAGTACTCCATATCCTCCCCCGGGGCAGATCAGAACAGCCGTTCCGGTTGCTTTTTCTGCCGATGGAAGGAATACAGTTAATGACGGATCAGTTACCTTTTCATATCGAGATGGTATTCCATTACTTTCAGTGACTTTTTCAGAGTAAGAATCGTTTTTTATTGATCCAGGAATCCCGTTTGGCCATACTTTAAGAACCGGATTCTGGGTATAGGAATTTGTTATCTGAAGGGTAAAAAACAGAATTGCTAAAACAGATTTAATTGCTTTCATATGCTTAATATTTTAAAATTTGTCCATCAGTTTCAAGTTTTCCTTTTATCTCATCATACGATAAATCATAGATATTTTTTCTTTTATCTATAGCCAACGAAGCAATTGTTCCTGCACTCTGACCCAATATCATGAATACAGGTTCCATTCTTATAGAACCAAAAGCAATGTGGGAGCTTGATACACATACCGGAACCAGCAGGTTAAGGCACTCCTCCCGTTTCGGCATTATTGAGCCAAGATCAATTTTATATGGCTGTTTTGCAGCAACTCCAATATCTCCTTCATTCTGAACATATCCCTCAGGGGTCACATATCTCTGCACGTTATGAGAATCCATTGTATAAGAGCCCATTCCGACAGGCCGTGGTACTTCCCTTTTTCCAAGGACATCATTCTCGGTCATTACATATTCGCCCAGCATGCGGCGCGATTCCCTGACGTAGATGTTGTACGGCCAGTTGCCATTATCTTTAAACTCATCTTTCGCAAATCCCCACTGATTCATAGTCTCTCTTACACCAGCTGGTAACCGGCGGTCAGTAGCCATAAAATATAGCAATCCCTTCTGGTAAAGAGTATGTTCTTTTAAAATCTCTTTTCTTCTTTCATAATTTGCGTCGGGATAATCCCAATTCATTCCGATATTATCAAAACTGAACGGACCATGATTATTAACATCAGTCTTGAGATTTGGTATCGGGTCATATTTCCCGAAAAACTCATTCCATCTTGTTTCAGACAATCTGACCAGTAGTTCATACTGGGTACTGTCGTAGCCTTCTGGTTTTGTAATAGGGATTTTATTTTCAGGAAGCTTTGTCAGACAAAGCCTGTAACAGTATGCCTGAATTTTATTATCTCCTGTTCCGTTTTCTCCGGGAGTCTCAGATGAAATCCGCGGTAAAAGTCCGCTTGAAGGATCTCCGGGAATCTTATAAGGATCAATATTATCTTTAAAATAATGGCCGTGATGAAAAACCCCTTTCTGAACTCCGTTCCATTGTTCGTTATAAACACTTCCCGACTCACGCCCAATAGTATATTTTACACCTGCAGAAGCCATCAGATCCCCTTCATAAGTGGCATCAACAAAAACCTTTCCTTTAAAAACCTTTCCGCTTAAGGTTTGAATTGAAATGATCTTGTTATCTTTTTTCACAACTCCTGTTTCCCGATTTAAAAGTTCCTCCCTGTAAACCGTTATGTTGTTATTTTTAATCAATTGCTCAAACGCCTCTTCGGCAGCATGTGGTTCAAAAATCCATTGAGTCCGGTTTGCCCCGTCGATGGCGGGATTGCCCTGTCCCTTATTCCCGTATTCAGACTGTTTCTGCCAGTTCCATGCATCCGGATTCTGATAGTGCTGGTAAATAAGCTGGTAAAATTCCCTGGCCAGGCCACCTATTACTTCCTTGTTTCCAGTATCGGTAAAGCCTAAGCCCGAAGATGACATTCCCCCCAGGTGTTTATCGGGAGAGACAATTAAGACAGATTTGCCCATCCGGGCAACCTGAACTGCAGTTGTAACTGCAGCGGAAGTTCCGCTATAGACTATTACATCAGCTTTGAAAGTGCCTGAGGTCGGTTCCGATTTGCAGCCTGCCAAAACAGTTATTGCAAGCAAAAAGTAAAGAAATGGTTTCATTTTAAGATTATTCATTAAATAGGAGGTAACTTAAAATAATTATTAACCCGGAGTATTTTTAACTCATGTGGCTTGAAGTGCACAATTTCTTCCTGTTGTGCGTAG
>Ga0208980_10001218_pt1 | contig 15436 bp, 14 predicted proteins | sample WetSurMetagenome_3_FD_187993 | JGI IMG/M metagenome (GOLD analysis project Ga0208980, IMG submission 187993) | Wetland microbial communities from Twitchell Island in the Sacramento Delta, sample from surface sediment Aug2011 Site A1 Bulk (version 2) | ecosystem: Environmental > Aquatic > Marine... | reverse complement strand
GTTGTAGGCGGTATGGCCATAGTGAGCAAGGTCAAGGAACACTGCCAGGACGATCCAGAACCAATCAAAACCGGTAACACGTCCTCCACCCCACGACATGATCGCCCACATCAGCGTGGTGAATGGCAGGAAGACGATTCCCAGGACAGCCCACCACCATTTATCGTTGAAGGTATTCATGAACTGGGTTGGGCGAGCGATCCAGATGAAAATATCTGCGATACGCGGGAACATTCCAGCAAAAAGTGCAAATAGACAGGGCATTTTATTTTTCTCCTCAATTTAGAATTAGATTTGGATAATCACTGAAGATACACATAGGCATCCCCGGTATGATTGGCTTGGCAACCTAGTGGCCTCCATGAGCCATTTCATCAATACAGACTGCCACTGCCAGGATGAGCACATCATCCTGACCAGGATCGATAGCAACGCCGTAACTGTCGCGCAGGCGGAACCACTTCTTGGAGACTTCCGCCACCTTATCGCGTCCCTCACCAATCGTGTATTCGTGATCGAGTATGTTGCCCTTCACCTCCAAATCTGGTCCACCTTTGATCTTAACCACCCAGCGCTCGCGGATGGGGGTGATCAGAGCTTTTTTGACCATGGCGAGCTGCTCACCACGCGGCCCTTCAATTTCCATGCTGTCCTTGATACGCAACATTTTCTCCTGGATCTTGGCCAGCTCATTGCCATGTGCATCCTCGAAGATCAGGGTCTGGCGCACACGCAGTGCCTTTCCATCCACCTTGAATACTTTAAGCCCCTTATCGTTCTCGATCCAGAAATCATCGCCAATCGCCACCATCTTCTGGCGCATCTGGTAATGGTTGCCTCCGCCACCTGGTCGCCCAAGTTGACGATCGTCCTGCCGTTCTTCACGTCTGCCTCGCATTATGTTCTTCTCCTAAAAAGATTTGGTGAGCTGAACGAAATTAAGACGATCAGCTCTATAGTATAGTTACTCCATGTTAATTTTGAGCCGGCCCATCTTACTTGCTATGAGTTGTAAACCACGGCTGTGACTGCCTGGTTAACCCACTATCGAGCAATACACACGGGGCACATAAAAAAGACCAGGCAAAAAGCGTACAACAAATAAATGGACAGGTTATCCAGGATCATAGTAATGAACCTGGATAAAGTACCAAAGACTCACCCCAGGAACCAATCGAAAGGCCAAAAATGAATGTCCATATAGCTACCCAAACAGTTCCATATAAAACAAATGAACCATCTTTGACAGTTTGGTTATCTTCTGGATCAGTCTTGTCCTTTTCGTACAAGTGGATTTATATGTATATTATAACTCTTTCCACCGGAGAAATGGTTTATTGGGAACCGTTCCACATTCTATATACGAGGTTATCTGTGATCCAAGATTTTCTAATTTGATTACTTTCGGACTACATTTTATGATATTCATGGTGGATTAATTCAAGGTTTTACGCAGCTAATCTGGCAGCGCTTGCTCAGGAGTGCCTTATTAATATTGTGCAGCAATCCGTTATGGTGATCAAAATCGCCGCTCATGAAAACAATGAGCAGGTATAAATTCATTTCCAATATAGGATAGGTTCTTAATATTCAACTTCATAAAGGGTAGTTGGTTTTTTTGTACGAAAGATTAGTCGAAAGGCGATGTATGGATGTCTGGTAATCAATCCCTACTGCCCTGAGGCTCACCATTAAATTGATTGTAATTGATAGTTTTCAGATAGCTTCTGAGTAATAGATTTCTTTATATAGAATACATAAGGTTGATCAAAACAGAAATACAAACAACCCTGCGATTGTCATATTTCTTTGGAGATTATCGTTATTCTTGGCGTCAATAAGTATGAATGTAAATACAGCTTCAAGATTTAGCTTTTTTGTATTTTCACCAGTGCTAATAACTTTTCTGGCACCAACTTTGTTCCTATTACCTGGAGGAGTATTATTCGCATTGATTGCCATTTCTGATCCGACAGTTGCTCTTTACAGCGCATTTTCTTATAATCTGTGGATCATTGGACCGGTTATTCTTTCTATCACTATATTTTTAGCTGGTAGGGGATTATATTTCCTGCTTTTGAATAGAAGTGCACCTTTCCTTATTTGGCTTAGTACCTGGATTATTCTCTCGTCTATGCTTTTCCTCGCCTTATGGTTTGATATGATTATTTTGACCAGTGTGGGAGCATCCGAAACACCTACACACATCTTTTTAGGTATGACAGGCTTCTTAGCAGCTGGACTAACTTTACTTTCACAGGTGTTCTTAATACCCTGGCTGGTGATGATTAATCGCTCCGTAATCGCGGGATTGCCTCATTGACGATTTGCTCAAACATGGGCATCAACATAGGTGCGAACGGGTAGAAAAAAACAATCTCTGAGATGCCGATTTCCTGATAGCGATTAACAATCTCTGTAAAAGCCCCCGGGACAGAATAAATTTTCTGATATTCCTCATTTGTATATATCAGAACTGAACGACGCAAGGTGGTTGGGTCCCGTCCAAACTCAACACAGTACTCGTCCAACTTTGTGTTACGCTCTTGCGTGAGCGTCAGCATCTCCTCGAAGGATTTAATCTCAATTCCACCGAATGTATTCCATGTATCAGCGTATTGTGCGACAATCTTAAGCATGCGTGGTCCATTCGCACCGATCATCAACGGTGGGCGTGGATTCTGGATAGGCAATGGGTTCATGATTGTGCCATTGATTTGGTAATATTTGCCGGTGTAAGTGGTTTCCGGATTCCGTAAGAGTTGGTCTACGATTTCGACAACTTCGCGGAAGTGATCCACACGTTCTCTAGGAGGCCAATCAGGTGTACCCGTCATGGAATATGAAATATCGACACTTCCCGGTGCACCAGCTCCCAGACCGAGGTCAAGGCGGCCATTGGAAATATGATCCACCGTCATTGCCTGGCGCGCCAGGAAAGCCGGATTACGCCAAGGGATTGCCGAGAGGAGACCTATGCGTATAGTCTTTGTTTGTGTAGCCAGTGCAGCCAACATCGTCCAGCCCTCATACCACGGTGCTTTTGGATTGGCAAAATTGACGAAATGGTCCGCCAACATGATGCCATCCAGACCGGCAGTTTCCAGATATTGCCAGCGCTTTATCATTTCAGACCACGATACCTCTTGCATGGCGGCTACAACGAAACGCGGTTTCTGATCCATAAAATTTTTCTCCTAGTGAACGAGTTGTAATTTCCTTTTATGCGAGCTGATGTTGAGGAAAGTGCTGATGGTAAACAGGATGGCATACACATACCACAATGGTTTATAGATAAGGGCGAGAGGCCACCAGAAAAACATTACCGTGGATAGATATAGAAAAATGTATGGACTAAAGACTGTCCAGCGGATGGGATCCCGCCACTCAATTTTGCTCACATCTTCGATCCAGAAGCCGTAGATTCCCCAGATGAGATAAATAAAACCACCAAGCCACAGCGACCAGTTTTTACCATTCAATAATAAAACGATGCTCAAGATTGTAAAAGGCGTGCTCAGGGCATATACTAGCCAGCCATAGCACATCGCCAGTTCAAAACGCCATTTTCGAAGGGTGAAGTGGACGATCAAAATCGCTTGAAAGAGAAATGCACTAGCCACGAACAGGGCTTCGAGGGGATCTGGATAATCCATAATTACTCTCCATATTCATTAATCAACATTCATCAGATTTTGTTATGGCACTCTGAGGGATGAGATAATGGTCTCCCCCTCCAATTGGGCTTCTCCACCCAGGCTATATCCCGGTTCACAGTGGCCCGGCGTGCTGAAGATAATTCCGAATTCCATGTCACCACGCGTGACAGCAGGACGGTCAATTCCGTCCTGGTACCAGATTTCAGTGATCTCTCCATCCGGGCAAACCAACAATACTCGCTGCGCAGGTTGTCCGGCTATATCTAATGTCCCTTGAGGAATAAATTCACCGTGACCCACACCTGTTGGCCAGAGTGGAATATTTTCTTCTATCCGCCTGAAGGTTATTCGTATGTTCTCACGCTGGGAACCACCCATTGGGCGAATATATATTAAATGACCTTCCAATGTAGGGTCATCGGCAGTGCTCTCTTCTATAACCCATACATCTGGGATTCTGAGTGTGAAGTTATAAATAGAATGGGTGTATGTCATCCAATCTGCGTAAGCGGCTGGATCAACAGGCAGGGCAGTGGGGATTGGTGTTGAGTCAGATGAGTATGATGACGGTTCAATAAACTGGATACTTTGCAGGAAGCGATTATTCAATTCCCAATCTTCAACTTCGCTGGTATGCCCGATGGTTATCAGATACAACTGCCCATCCCTGGCAAAGAAGTATTTATCATCGGCAGGGGATTGATGGCTTCCCTCATGGCGGAAGTGAATCGCGGTGGTCCCGCCTATTTGCTCGTCTGGCAATCGCACCTCACCCAGCAGGTAGTGATCGGTCAGCCATTGCATTAAATCCACATTTTCTGGAGGGCGGAACTCATCACGGTCACCGGGATGAGCAATGCTCCAGCTTTCGTCCCCCATACCAGGTCCGGAGATGGTCAAGCTTTTTAATGGCTCATCGTTAATGATCACCTGTGCTTCAGCGGGATAGTGAAAGCTGTACCCGAGAGTATCGTTGGAGTAGATTTTCCATCCCTGTGCATCAAATTCCGAAGTACCAGTGGGCTTGCATTCGCCACGGAAATATGCCCACTCATCACATTCAGTGCCATCAGGGAAGATGCAAACGCCATTTTGGCTTCCATCCGAGGCTGTACGAATTTCTAGCCGGAATCCTTGATCTTCACAGAAAGCAGAGGCGGGATTGGGCATAGAGCCGCTTTGAACTGGAGCGCATTCACCACGGTAATATGCCCACTCCTCGCACTCTCTACCATCTGGGAAGATGCAAATACCAGTCTGGCTACCATCGTTTGCGGCGCGGAGTTCAAGCTTGTACCCTTGCTGCTCACAATAAGCAGATGCCGGGTTGGGTAATGTTTCCATGGTGGCTTGGGTGATGGATATTTCTGGTGTTAAAGATTTGCTTGATTGTGTGGCAATTTGTATGCAACTTGTAAGAAGAAGGGAGAAAAGAATCAGCAGTGTCTTAGTTCTCATTTTCAATCCTTTCAACAGAGATGACGGTGATATTGAGGTTCCAAAGTTGGTCTAGAAAACCTCGTAATGCAGGTTGGTCAGCAAAGGAACCGAGGAGAAGGGTTTCACCATTTTGTTGGGGAATGAGGGTGAGGTTATCCTGCCAATCGGAAAAGCGACGATCTATTGTTTCTTTAACCCTGATACGGTATTTGTTTGACTGTCCTGATTCATTTTGATCCATCATTCCTCCTTGTAAAATTATCTTATAGAAATATTTTCTCAATACGATAATATAAGAAATCACATAAAAAATCAGTCCCTATCTGGGGTATTGTTGGGGTATTTTTTGGGAAATGAGACATTTCAGAAAACCTACTTCATAGGGTAGTAGATGACTTTATTTAAGCTATGCAGAAGGGACTGGTTCTCCCGTGAATTTAATTTCCATAAGATGAATTAATTATGCAGGCGACCACCTCTGACGCTATAGGAGGTGGTCGCCTTTACAAAATTTACTACCGTGTGAGAAATATTATCTCACGCTCCTTGGAGGAGAGAACAAACATTTGTTCGGTTCAGGCCTTGATTTCGCGTGACCGTTGACTCGTGATTGTCATCTTTTTATCCAGTAATGCGAGCAGGAATAGTCCTGCGATAACGAACATAATCGACGCCAGCCAGTATTCCTCGAATTTCTCAGCCAGGACAAAGTTCAAGATGGCGAGTGCCAGGAAGCCCAATGCCGGGTATTTCGTCCAGCCGGAGGGCTGGTCCTTGCGAAGTAACCATGGAATCCCGAATGCAGCAGCAAAACCGAGGAATAACACCCATGTGTATACACCCCACTCTAAAGTACCTTGCGGAGCGAAATAGTCAGCGTGCGGGGCAATGATGTCAAGTAACGCGACCACACCGATGCTAGCAAAGATACCTGCGAGGATGAATGCCCACCAATTTTTCCTTGACCAGAAATAAGCACCAAAGAAAGGCAACGAGAAGGTGAACATTACCAGCACGCCCTCATAATCAGACTCTGTGGACATCGATAGGATCATTACCATGGTCAGGGTGAATGCCGGGATAAGCAACCATTTATGCTTTGGTTCTAAGGCAAAGCCGACGTAAAAAGGAATGGCGAAGCTGGCCAGGAAGGGTAAGCCTATCCAGGGAGTTTCATCCATATTTTGAGTAATCATCCACAAGGTAATCGCCATGGTTGCACAGACCAGCGCAGGGAAGAGCCAGCCCCATTTTCTGAGACCGTTCACCAGGTAGCAAACGAAGAAGACAGCACTGGCGACTACGAAAGCGATGGCTTTAGTCTGATCGGAAAGTGTATTCCATGCATCACCGAGGATGAAGGCCAGCATGGACAAAACAAACAAGCCTGCAGCCGGATATTTTGCCCAATCGGTGGGTTGGGTCTTTCGGCGCAGCCAGAGGATTCCAAATGTTGCAGCCAGCCCTAACAATAACACACCAGTGTACAAACCGAAACGTGTATTGTGTTCATCCGAAACCAGGAACGGTAGCACGATAATCACCGCAATACTGGTGAAGGCCCCAGCTGGGATGAGTGCCCACCAGCTCTTCTTCGAGACAACATAAACCACGAAGAACGGAAGCGCTAACATTATCATCATACCTGCACCCGAGGAAAATGCCAACAAGAGAGGTACACTCTGGCCACGCAGGATCGAGGGTAAGAGAATCGTATTGATCTCGGTTTCAACCGCTGCAATGACCAGGATATAAGCTGGGATCAGCAATCCCCAGCGCCTGCGATCGATCAGAAAGCCGGTAAGGAACCAGAGAGCAACCCCGATCATAATCGGCACACCGTTGATCTGAGACAAGAAGGTGTGATAGAGCTCGGTACTGAAATCTACCGCCATACCAGCCAAGACGAAGGCTGGCAGGAGCCAACCCCATTTTTTCGTTCCAGCCAGGAAGTAAGTGACAACGAAGGCTGCACTAGCAACGATTTCTATAATGAAAATGGTCCGATCAGAGAGCTCCTGAAAATCGATGTAGCCTGTCAGCAAACCCACACCGGTCAATAGAAACACGACGGTCCAAAAAATATAAATGATTTTCTCTTTCATTTCTTCCTCCAAAACTTGAGATACTTTTTAATTTCACCTTCGAAATGGGGATTGATCTTCCCATCGAAAGATTGCTCGTACTGCTGATGGTATTTGTCTTTTCGGTTTGAGTATTTTTTCATATATATCCTCCTTTATTACCGATGAATGGTGGGTAATCGAGTAGTTTGTTGAAGGCGTCAGGCGACTGTACCATTGGAAATTAGCTCGGTGGCGAGTGCGGCTCATTGAAGGAAGCCGATTTCTCGGGTTTGTTGCGAAGGGTCAGAACACCGACGACAATGGGGATGGCGATGAAGATCAGCGCCAGGCACAAACCTAAAAACCCCAAATATGAGGGGACAGTCTCAGAGTAAGGATTACCAAAATCTGATGTGTAAGGAAAATTTGTTGTGTAGGGTATTTGCCCCGTGGCGGCAATAGCTCCAAATAAGAACAAGCATACTCCTGGGCAACCACATAAAAACACAGCCACAATTGTTGCTATTATTCCAACAGTTTTCTTATCCATAATGTCTTTCTCCTCACAGTTTTAAATTTCAATAAGCTGATATTCCATATCGAATAAATCCGACTTTGTAGGCTATATATACATGATAAACATTTGTAAACTCAAAGTCAGGCCCTATACGGGGTATTGATGGGGTATTTTTATAAGAATGGTCAGGTAGACAACATGTGTATATGGTGTACGAGTTATGCATGGCTTTCACCTATCCCATTGAGGCGCTCATAAGATGACCATAAAACCCAGGACCAAACTAATGGCGAACAATAAACCCGGGTACCAAAAATCTCTCCAAGATAGACTTACACCCTCTGTGCGTAAACTCACAGGAATTCTTCGGTAAAGGCTGCGATAGAGGGTGGTGTATATCAGGGCAAGCAGAATCCCAACTGAGCCCATAAAGATTGGCCTATAGTATGCCGAGTTAATGATTTCAGTTGCCACGTGATATTGAAGATCAATGGGAGAACCAGGTACCAGTAGATAGGCGATTGGCAATCCCAACAAGGTGTATAACGCCATCCCTGCTGGAAGGACGATGAGGGATCTTTTATTTTCGGGTGCCAGACCCAAAAGCGGGAAGAGGGAGGAAAGGAAGAAAATCCCGCCGATAATGTAGATCAGGCTGATTAGATAAAAACCTGCCGGTGACCAGCCGGTGATCGTTAAAATATTATAGTAATCTCCCGTGTGACCTAAAGTATCAAATATCCCCCCCATTCCATTATAAAGCGCACTCCATGGGAAGACCAACAGGAAAGGCAGCGTATAAAACGAGCGACGCTTCCACAATACTATAAAAATCACAGCTGAAACCAGGAGCTCAAAAATCTCTCCCGAGGCATGCACCCAGACATTGTAGTAATCGGCTCCCGGTCTGACAAAACCCACAAATGAGAAGGGGTGTGCATATAAAAAGTGGACCGGAACTCCTTCGATTAGGTTAACCAAGGCATGGCCTGCTTCATGAAGAAACATATGCATGAAGGTGACCGGGAAAAATAGCAGGAACACCAGCAGTGTGGATTGAAGCGTTGACACGAGTGTGAGAGAGGGTCTCTCTTTCGCATCGACCATTGTGTTGGTTAAGGATAAGGTTTTCATTTGGCCTCCAATATTGCACGAATCGTAAGGTAAGGTTATGGCTTCAGGTTCCTGAGCCATTCCTCTTGTAGATCAAGTAGCTCCGAGTTGATAGGAAGGGTGCTCAATGGGGTGTGCCGCCCTGGTTCCTGTTGGATTAGCACAAAAGTTTCCTCCATTGATCCATACCCCTGGTCGTGCAGTATCTGCTCGAAAGTTTTGTACTGATCGCGGATACAGGTGGACTCTGACGCAAACATAAAGTGGTTGATGCCCGGGAGGATCTCCACCTTGGAGTTCGGGTCACCCGCCTGCTCCAGGGCTTTGCTCCAGGCGTATGCCCCCTGGATTGGATCCAGGTTGGTGTCCTTGTCACCGTTGATGACCAGCACGGGGATCCTGGTTTGCTCGATCACCCTGACCGGATTCCACCAGTTCTCAAACTCAGGATCATTCGCCTGCCACGCTTGCTCTGGAATAACCCGAGGCACCCCGAAGCCAGAGGTTATTTCTGAACCCATTTCCTGCAAAGCAGAAAGCACCTCCCGATAATGCACGTACTCTTGGTACGTTTCGAAAGACCGGGCTTCGTCGAGCTCGGATAGTAGAGTTTTCAGCTGGGCGTCCTTCTCTGGTGGGACTCCATCACAGATCGTTTGAGATATAAGCTGGTATGCCAATTGGTCATCACCCGCTACGCCTGCACAGGAGACGCAGATCATGAAGGCAATGTCCTTCGTCTGTGATAGCGCGAGTGGCATCACGTATCCTCCCTGGCTGATCCCCCAAAGTCCGATCCGCCGGTGGTCGATGTCGGAGTGCTTTTTCATGACTTCAATCGCATCGAGGACGATCTGCGCTCTTTGATGAATCACACGTGGTGTGTTGTCAACCTGCCCCGTGGATTCGCCTGTGCCCGGCTTGTCCCAGGAAAAGATCGCGTAACCAGCATCTAGCATACGCTCCATGATTGGTAGGTACCCCCCGAAATTGGTGCGATCAGCACCCCCAGAGCCGTGCACGAACAGAACGACCGGGAACGGGGCAGTTCCTTCGGGCAACCGGAGATCGCCAACGATATTGAACGGCCCAGACTGGAAGGTGATCTCCTCGATTCGGGCTGGTTGGGGCTGCCGGGTGCAGGCCGGGAGGAGCAGGGCCATGACCAGCAGGACAGCAAACAGCCGGATCGTCATCCGCTTGAAACCAGGAGTAAGGATCGCGTTCATCGTTCTCTCCTTCTTTCCGAGGGGTGCAAGGCACTTCGCAAGTGCCTTGCACCTCCAGATCAGTTTATATTCCCATCAGGCCCCAGTAGGCCATGAGCCAGGCGGCCGCCAGACCAGCCAGGGCGACGAAAGTGTAGTGTAGGCGGCCTGCCCGGTTCCACCAGCCTTTGCGCCAGGCGGCGACTGCCAGGGCAGTCACCCCCAGCGCCAGAGCAGCGATGCTCCAGGACAGGATCATCACGGTGGGCTGGTTCAGGTCGCCTGGCATCTGGCTGAAGAAGGCCAGGAAGGCAGCGAACGCCAGGCACAGCGCCAGTGCGATGCCGCGCGCCAGGCGGGTGGGCCAGGCGGCGGCTGCCCGGCTGCCGCGCTTGAACAAGCCGATGATCCATCCCAGCGGGGCAACCACCAGCGTCAGGACGAAGATCAGCGGGCTGAAGATCAGGATGCCCAGGTAGATATCCTGACGAGCGTGCCAGGGCTGGCGGACGTACACCCAATAAGGCTGGCTACTTAGCGCCATGTAGCGCACCTGGCCGTTTTCATCCTCTTTGAAAACCATCCTATCATCCGTGCGAGTGTTCTGGAACACGCCTGGCTGGATTTCGACCCAGCTTTCCTGTGGATAGGGGCTTAACATCTGGATCAACATGCCTGGGAACAGCAGGTTGTTGCCAGGCCCCTGGCGCACCAGCATCATCTCCATCAGCACGAAGAAACGGTTGGCCGAGCTGTAGTTATGACGCGAGTGGGTGTAGTAGCCAGCGTAGCGGTTCAGATTGCTATGGCTTCCGGCAGGCAGAGCCTCCAGCTTCGCTCCGTCCTGCTCCGGGAAGTAGCAATCCATGAAAGCATCCACCAGGGCGGAGCGGTCGGCTTCGGGCATGGCGGTGTTGTAAGTGACGTAGATGCCAACCTGCTCTTCAGGGATCAGGCGCAGTTCGGTGTGGTATCCGCTGATGTCGCCATCATGACCAATCAGATGGTAGCCGTTATCAGTCGCCTCGAAAAAACCATGCGCAATGCCATCCAGCGCCGGGTCGAAGGTGTAGGATTGGGTCTGCATCCGGCGAGCCGTCTCCGGCTGCAGGATGCTCACCTCATTGAGGGCGTTGTCTACGGCAGCGCCAGCATTTAAATGGGCCAGCATGAACTTCGCCATATCATCGGCGGTGGCGTTCAAAGAGCCGGCTGGGGCGACATACAGCAGCATATAGGGTACTTCCTGATACACACCCTGGTAGGCATAGCTTTTGGATAGATCCGCCGCCAGGGTTTGGGGGATTGGCTCGCTGGCGCTGCTGCGCTTCATACCTAGAGGCTTCAGGATGTGCTCAGCAACGTACTGGTCATAAGGCTCCCCCGAAACCTGCTCTACAATGTAACCCGCCAGGGCAACACCATAGTTAGAATAAGCTGTGATTTCACCAGGCGGGAACGCCCGCCCAGGCATCGCGTTTGCCAGGAAAGTTCCCAGCGAGATTATTTCGGCAGGGTCGATTGTGCCATTCGGGATTGACAACTCCTCGAAGCCGGCGGTGTGGCTCATCAGGTCGAGCATAGTGACCGGCTGCGGATAGGTAGCTGGGATTTGGAAGGTTTTTAGATAGGTATTGACATCAGCGTTCAGATCAATCTTGCCCTGCTCAACGAGCTGCATCACCGCTGTCCAGGTAAACAGCTTGGTGACTGAGCCAATGCGGAACAGGGTGCGGCTGGCATCAACCGGGATCTTCTGCTCTCGATTGGCATAGCCATAGCCCTTGGAGAGCAGCACTCGGTTGCCCTGAACGATGGCCACTTCGGCGCCGGCGATGTGTAGATTTTCCATTTGTCTGGCCATCTCGGTGTCAATGAAATCCTCGAGCTCTTGTGGATCGCCTAGCGTGGCGACGGGCAAGGTCGCGGGTGCAGCTTCTCCGGTCGCGGAGACCGAGGCCGGCAGTGCAGGCTGGGCTGCAGCAGCCGGCGAGGTGCAAGCCGGGAGCAGCAGAGTCACCGCCAGCAGGATGGCGAATGTGCGGATTGTGAGTTGTTTGTAATCAGGTAAAAATGGTGCGTTCATTTTGATCTCCATGCAAGAAAAAGCCGGAGGCGGGCAAGCGAGACCCGCCTTCCATGCCCTAGAACTCTTCCCGGCCGGTGCGCCAGATGGCAACACCAATGAAGACCACACACCACAACACCGTAGCAATGATTGGCACCACTGTGGGCAGCTTTGCGCCCAATGCCAGGTATCCAGCCAGAGGGGGTTCACCAAAACCCGATATTAGTTTCCATGGGAGAATATCTTCCAGCCAGGGTGTGTATTTCTCAAATGGTTTGGCAAAAATCTGCAAGGGGCCAGCCCAGGCGATCAAAAGAGAGATGCCCAGTCCAGGTGTCCGGCTATCGAACAGGGTAGCCAGCATCAATGCCAGCGTCATGTAGAAGAGCAAGTTGAGGAAACTCAAGCCGATCAATCCGATAAACCCGGGTATTGACAAGCCTTCTCTACCGGCAGCGACGAGCTGGATATAAAAGATGATGTTTGGGATCAGCACCCAGGTGACGAGAAAGCCCAGCCCGTAGGCGATCAGCTTGGAGAGGATGAAGGCTGGTCTTTGGAGAGGTTTCGAGAGTACCCAGGCGGTTGTCCCGGAGTGCCGCTCGCCGAGGATTGCATCCTGTGCCAGAATAACAATGAGAATCGGAACAAAGAGGGCGCTCGTATTCAGGTAGTTTATCGCCTGTGCGTCAACAGGTGCGCCCATAGGATCCCTGAGATTCAAAGCCAGCGAGCCATTCAAAATCAGCACTGCAACCAGGATCTGTATCCACCAGCGGCGCGTGCGCCACCAGGCAAAATTCTCCTTTAATAGCATATTCCGCAATCCCATCCTCCAGCCCATGGTGCGGTTCGATATCAGGGATGATTCATACGTGGTCATGGTTATCCTCCTCTACAATGTTCATAAAGACTTCTTCCAGGTTTTGAGCTTTGCGTCCAAACTCACAGATGGTTACACCACCACCCGCCAGCGCCAGGGGCACCAACTGGTCTTCGGCAATCTGCGGGTCGCTGACCTGAATCCGCCAGCTGACCCTTCCGTTCTTTGAGATGGTCTTAATCCCAGTCACCCATGATTGATTGTGAAGGCGGGTTTCCACTGCTGCGCTGTCCCCTTTGACAGTCAGGGTGAAGGTGGTTCCTTGTCCATTGGCGAGTAGCTCTTCGATTGGACCCTGAGCCACCAGCTCACCATGGTTCAGGATGACGACCGTGTCGCTGACGCGCTGGACATCGTCCAGGATGTGGGTCGAGTAGAAAATTGTGCTGTGCTTGCGCAGCTTTTCCATTACTTCAAGAACATCGCGCCGACCGATCGGGTCGAGCGAAGCAGCAGGCTCATCCAGGATGAGCAGGTCAGGGTAGTTGACCTGAGCCTGAGCGATGCCCAGGCGCTGGCGCTCGCCACCCGAGAAGCCTTTGATGGGGCGATCAGCCTTGTCTGAAAGACCTACCAACTCAAGCGTTTCCGCCACCCGGTTTTCGATCTCTACCTTAGGTCCTTCATAGAAGAAGCCGGCTGTAAATCGTAGAGTTTGGCGGGCGGTCATGTAGTCGTAGTAGCGCGGATCTTGAGAAAGGTACCCGACTTTACGGCGTATTAAGTCGTTTTCCTTTTCGATATCCTTACCAAACACAAGCGCACTCCCCCCGGTGGGTCGTGCCAGGCCCAGCAGCAGCTTGATAGTGGTAGTCTTTCCAGCACCGTTGGGACCCAGGAAACCACAGATCGAGTTCTTCTGCACCTGCAAGTCGAGGGATTTGAGAGCTTCAACGCCTTTATAGGCCTTGGACAGACCGTGAGCCTCGATGACAGGAACTGAGGTTTCACTTACAGGTACAATCCATTCAGTAACCTGTTTGGTTAAATCCTGTGGAAATTTAGTAGTGATTGAATTCATTGCAGCACCTCCGGATATAAAATTCCAATCGTCATTACTTTTAATTCAACTATTTGATCTTTCATCGTTTACTCCCTTTACCAAACCACGCTTGGTTTTGGCGACTTTGTGTTTGATGGATTTGTTTGTGATATGTCTTGTTCTTACTTATTATTGATTTCATCATTTAACCTTATCGGCTACTTATCAGATTTGATAATTGATTACATTTTTATAATACGATGTAAGACCTGAAGAAGCATGCCCTTAATTGGGTATTTACAGGGGATTGGAATAGGGTATCTTTCTTTGAAAGAAATCCTTTAATGGGATAGCATGCCACCTGTCTGATGGATCGGAATGTCTTAACATTCATAGGTAACCTCATCCTTGTAGCATCATCAGCTGGTTTGAATAGCAAAAAGCATCATGATCATGATCGCTGTTAGAGCAAAAAGCAGAATCCCAGCCTGCTGGATTAGCGGTATTCCCGTGCTTGTGGCATCCACGGAGCTACCCCAGCGCATCACACCATGCTTGATCATCCATAAATGAAAAGGATAAGTCACCAGCAAACCGGCGATGGCAGCCAGACAGAAGATACCCCACAGTGGAGGATAGCTGAGGTTTATCGAACCCGGACCAATCCAGGAGGCGAAGACCTCACGCAATAGATAATTAAAGGTCGTTAATCCACCTAAGAGAACCAGGCAGGTGGAGGTCATATCGGCAAGCAAGGGACGATGGTAGGAAGCTTTGAGGTGGGGATCGGAGCGGGAGATCAACATTGCCAGGGCGAATATCAACCATTCGATGCAGAAAGGAAAAACAATTATCACAGCGATCGTCAGGAAGGGGTTTATATTGGAATTCATAAGCAGAACCAATGTGATCATCACACCGATGAGGTTCCCGGTGGCAGCCCAGGCTGCGGAAGCGAGGGCACCTCGCCCTGGAGAGGTAGATATGGTCTTTTGACCGGTGTTATCGGGTGTTCTACTAGAAACCCAATATATAGCCAACCCCAATGGTCCAATGATCAGCGTTGTGAGCAGCCAAAGAAGCCGCGCGCCAGATGGTGTAAGCTGTTTATGCCACATATCCCAGGCAAGCAAAGCCAAGCTGATGAAGGTCAGCATCATCCAGACGATCAGCGCAATCCCAATATTTCGTGGATAACCCCGGTAGCTGGAAATACCGATTGTATCCTCGAGCCACTGTGCACGGTCCAGGAAGGCTTCACTCCCCAAGTCTTCATGGCTTGCCTCATACCACATAATCGTTTTCGGCTCACTGCCGGCTTGTTGGTAGCGCAGGGCATCAGCAGCCGGAACTGAATTATCATATACCCCATTCTGGAATAGCAGAGCTGCGGGGGCAGCGCAACCCACATAATGGATTGGCTCAATTGGCCACATTCGGGTGATTACCTGTTCGCGTAAACCCACTGGCTTGTAACTCCACCACCCATAATCCTCGGGA
>Ga0208980_10001217_pt1 | contig 15438 bp, 13 predicted proteins | sample WetSurMetagenome_3_FD_187993 | JGI IMG/M metagenome (GOLD analysis project Ga0208980, IMG submission 187993) | Wetland microbial communities from Twitchell Island in the Sacramento Delta, sample from surface sediment Aug2011 Site A1 Bulk (version 2) | ecosystem: Environmental > Aquatic > Marine... | reverse complement strand
CAAGCCCAGGCATCCGTTATGCCTGTGACCATTCTGGGCAGCGCCGCAATCCAGTCTCCGGGAAAATACTCCATTCGCCCCGGCCTTATCCGCGTGATTTTTCATGATCCCATACCCACTGCCGGAATGACCCTGGAAGACCGGGAAAAACTTGTCCAGCTCACACGTGCGGCCATCGCATCCCGTCTGCCTGATGCGTAAACATCCGCCGGCAGAGCCGTAATGTGTTGCATTGGCTCCTGCACACCGACCGTTGCCTTATGGATCGGCGTTCTTCAGCGTTTTGTCAGCGTATATCGGCGTTCAATAATCCTAAAACTGTCAAACTTCTTGAGTCCCCTGGCAGAGCTGGGAAGTACCAGTATATTTAGTGTCCGGGATTGGAAAGCTTGCTGCCTTTGATCCAGCGAAGAGTGTTCGGCCGGTCCGTGGTGATGCTGGCCAGGGTCTGACTGAAGTGCCGGATTGTGTGTTTTACCATCAGGGGATTTTCCTCCTGATCCAAAAACCATCGTTCCGATCCGCGATCATCCATGATTTTGATCACGGGCAAGGGCGAAGGAGACCGGTTCACCTCCACGGTGAGAGAGTCGTCGCCTTTGTATTCCGCCACGCTCCGCACACCGTCGAGATCGATTTTGATTTTCCTTTTTTCCTTCAAGTCGCGAAAAATCTGCCGGCTCAGCCACAAAGTGGTGGCGTTCCTCCCTTTCGTGTCCATGCCGGATTCAAACAGGTTGCTGCTGATGTAGCCTTTGGCCCCCTGGATATCGCTTGAGGGCATGAAAATGGTCCCTTGCGTTTTCTCGTCCTCCCATTCCACGAACCGGTTGGGTGAAAACTCCGCGATTCGAACGACAAAACTGTAAACGAAATCCTGACTTTGAATTCTCCAGACCAGGACCGTATCCCGCCCGAAAGCCGGCACCGGATTCTCATTGATTGCCGAACTGAGCAGCGACGAAGCAAGGAGAATGGCTGCAATCGCGAACACCAAAACCGGCATCTGAGAGCGCATGCTAAAAACCCTGGCTTTTGAGATATTCCTCGGTCAATTTGACAGCAGGCTTTTCACCTGGAGTCAGGCCCAGTTGGAAAAACCGCTCAATGTACTTGCCCAGAACATCCGCTTCTATGTTCACGGCGTCCCCTGCTTTCAAATGCCGCAGGTTCGTGAATTCGAAGGTGTACGGGATCACGGCAACGGAGAATGAAGTCTTGCTTAGGGAGGCTATGGTTAAGCTGATGCCATCGACCGCGATGGATCCCTTGTAGACCAGGTATCGTTCCATGGACTGGGGAAACTCGAAATACATCTCAAAACCCTCGCCGCTTGCTTTTTGGGCCAGCATCTTACCCAAACCGTCCACATGCCCCAGGACGAAATGTCCCCCCAGGCGGTCTCCTACCCTCAAAGAACGCTCCAGATTCACCCGGATGCCCGGCCGGGCTTGCTGAAAACTGCTGACGCGGAGCGTTTCCGCTGAAATATCGCAGGAGAACGAATCCGGATTGACGCGCGTGGCTGTCAGGCAAACCCCGTTTACCGAAACGGAGTCGCCGATGGCGAGGCCGGTTGGAACTTTTTGGGCAGATAAAGTGATGAAGGCTCCAGCCGGCAGGATCCGCAATTCCCGAATTACGCCGGTCTCTTCGATAATTCCTGTGAACACGTTTAGCTCCTGCTCTGTCTGAGGCAAATGTTACCCGACATAAGCCATTCGGGGAAGTTTCAAAAAGCGCTCCTGGCAGGCTGATGCGATCCGGACGAAGGCCGTTTCACCGGCAGCCGCAATATCCGTTCAACTTCCCCCGGCGTGAGGAATCTGTACGAACCCACGGCCATGCCCTTGTCCTTCAGGAACCCTATTTGTGTGCGCCGCAGTTTCAGAACGGGATGGCCGATGGACTCGAACATCTCCCGGATCTGACGGTTTTTCCCCTGCGTTAGGGTTACGCGGTACCAGCTGTTGGCACCTTCCTTAACCGGAGTGATTTTGCAGGGTGCCAGCTTGAGCCCGTTCTTCAGGCGGATGCCCTCGCGCAGCCGGTTCAGATCGCTTTCATCCGCCGATGACCGAACCTTGACATCATAAATTTTGGGCATGTGTTCACCGGCGGCAGTCACGATCCTTGAAAATTCGCCGTCATTGGTCAGCAGAATCAACCCTTCGGTGTTGTAGTCGAGCCGGCCGACGGGATAAATCTTTTCCTTCACATCCACGAGGTCGACAACTTTTGTCCGACCCTGGGGGTCCGCGACGGAAGCGATAACCTGTTTCGGTTTGTTGAGGAGAACGTAGATTTTCTTTGCGGCCGCGCGGATCAGCTTCCCATCCACCTTGATGTGGTCTCTTTGGGGATCAGCCTTGGCTCCCATCTGGGTAATTACCTGCCCGTTGACCGTGACCCTGCCCTCCCGGATGAGCAGTTCAGCCTTTCGCCGCGAAGTCAAACCGGCGGCTGAGATTATTTTCTGCAGACGTTCCTCGTTGTCCATACCGGGTTACAGCTGCTCGCCGGCGATTTGAGCAAACTCCTCCAGGGTGGGCAAATCGGCAAGACTGTTCAGGCCGAAGTGTATCAGGAATTCCTTTGATGTCCCGTACAGTATCGGCCGGCCTACAACGGGTTTGCGGCCGACGATGGCTACCATTTTCCTCTCCAGCAGAGTCTGAAGCGCCGTGCTTGATTTCTTGCCCCGGATAGCCAGAATCTCGGCCAGGGTTACGGGCTGTTTATAGGCAATCACGGCCAGGGTTTCCAGGGCTGCCATGGAGAGTTTGGCGCCCGGTCTGGTTTTCAAATACGCCCGGATTTGCTCATGGTGCTCCGGACGGGTTGTCATCCGGTAGCCTCCCGCCACTTCGCGTATCAGCATTCCCCCCGGCCTGGCATTGAAGCTCTCGACAAGACTCCTGAGGGCGTTCTCGATATCGGGGGCACTCTCTTCGGGGAAGACCTCCTTGAGCTGCTCCATCTTCACGGGATCTTCCGCGACGTAGATGATAGCTTCCAGGATGGCCTGCATTTCTATCGTTTCCATAGGTTCAGGATGATTCCTTCAGTTTGTTGATATGAATTTCATCAAAGGCTTTTTTCTGGTAGAGCCAGATTTCACGCAGGCGCACCAATTCAAGAAGCGCCAGAAAGATGACGATCACGTGGCGCTTGGAGCGCGCTTCCCTGAAAAGGCTGGAAAAGAGAAGCTGGTCGTGTACGAGGAAGCGCCTCCGTATGTCCTCTATTTTCTGTTCCACCGTTACTTCTTCCGGCTCCACTTCCATCAGCTGCTGCGCTTCGAATCGCTTCACCACCTCATTGAAAGCCCGCAGAAGGTCAAAGAGCGTGACCGCCACCACCTCGCTGCCGTCTTCCAAAACATCCGATGGAGGTTTGTTCCACACCGCGTTTTCCACTTCCTCGCGGGTGTAGAGCATTTCCGCCGCATTCTTGAATTTTTGATGCTCGAGCAGCTGATACACCAGCTCTTTTCTCGGATCTTCTTCTTCCTCCGCCTGCGCATCCTCGCCCGGTTCCTGCGGGACAAGCATCCGCGATTTTATGTGAATCAGGGTGGCAGCCATCATGAGCCACTCGCCGGCCACATTGATGTTCAAGTCCTTCATGACCCGCAGGTATTCCAGGTACTGCTCGGTGATATGCGCGATGGGGATGTTCCAGATATCGATTTCTTCCCTCTTGATCAGGTGAAGAAGCAAATCGAGCGGTCCCTGAAACGCTTCGAGCTGGATGGTAATCCCTGCGCCCTCGAGGGAGGACTGGAAATCCTGGTTCAGATTGTCGCCGTTTTCCATAAGCGGGAGCACCTATAACGCAGCCAGCAGATACCGGGCCCAGAGGGTGGGAATGAAAATAAACTGAAAGATACCCAGGAACATCAAAGCGTAAAGCATAATCACCCCGTACGTGCTCCAGCGCGCCAGCGCTGCGGCCGCCCTGTTCGGGAGAAGTCCATAAAGGATCCAGTGCCCGTCCAAAGGCGGAATCGGCAGCACGTTGAACAAGGCCAGCGCCATATTGATGATCATGGCGAAAAACAATATTCCCATTATGGGAGCGATGTAGGATTCCTGGCCCGGAATCTTCATGGTGACGGCCATATTGGTTATGAATGCGCGCGATTCCGGCCAGGACAGCTTGAAAACCACCAGCAGAAAGAAGGCGCCCACAGCCGCCAGAAGGTTGGAAGCCGGGCCGGCCAGCGAGATAAATATCTGATCCCTCTGCGGATTGCGCAGGTGCGCCGGATTCACCGGCACCGGCTTAGCCCACCCGATCAGTGGAAAATGAGTGAAAAATTGCAGAAGTGGAAATAGGAGAGTGCCCACGGGGTCCATGTGCGGGATCGGGTTGAGCGTAACACGGCCAAGGTAGCGGGCTGTATGGTCCCCGAAATGGTCTGCTGTCCACGCGTGGGCTGCCTCGTGGATGCTTAGCGAAAACAGCAAAACGACGAACTGAATGGCGATAGTCCCAAAATCAAAGTTTCGAAGCAGTTCCACTGGCCAGATCCCGATCCATTTCCATATAAAACCCGAAATTCTAAACCATTCACTATATCACAGGCCTTTCACGCCCTCCTATAATTCCCGTGGCTATCGGTCTTCATCGGCATTCCCCGGCGGCCGACGGCAATCCCGTCATTTGCCTTGCCACTGCTTTTGCCCAAATGCTAGAATTTTAAATTCTTAGGCGAACCAAATGGGTTGGATTCTATCGATTGCCATGGCGCTTTATGCGCTGGGCCTGCTGCATTCAATTTTTGGATTTTATCAGAAGCGGCAAGGATTTGTAAAAATAGCCCTGGGCATGGTCGCCTGCGGCTTTGCCTTTCATACGCTGTTTCTGATTCTGCTCGGCATCGCGCGCTGGCACTTCCCCATCACCAACCTTCCGGAATCCCTTTGCTTTCTTGCCTGGTGCATCTCCTTGACGTTCATTGCGGCCGATTTCCGCTACAAACTGAACGCGCTGGGAGCATTTATACTACCCCTCGTTTCGCTGCTCATGATCTTTTTCCAGGTTTTTTGGGATAAAAACCGCGCCATCCCTCCCGGGCTGGCAAGCGGGTGGGTCTATTTCCACGGGAGCATAGCTTTTCTCTCATATGCTGCTTTCTTTCTTACATTCATATCAGGCGTCCTCTACCTGATTCAGGAAAAGGAACTGAAGCAAAAAAGGTTCCGATTCCTATATTTCCGGCTGCCCTCGCTTCAGGTATGCGATGAGCTTTTTCAACGCTCGCTTTTTGTCGGCTTTATAGCCATGACACTGGCTATCATCTCGGGAGCCGTCTGGGCGCAACAGGCGTGGGGCCGATTCTGGGACTGGGATCCCAAGGAAACCGCAGCCCTGGTCACATGGGGAATTTATCTGTTCCTGATCAACTGCCGATTTTCGGCCCGATGGCGCGGCAGGCGGGCTGCATACATCAGCATTATTGGATTTGCCGCCACATTGTTTACCTTCGGGGTCAATTGGGGGCTCCACAAATATTTATAGGAATTGGGCGCGGCGCGGCTACAGGGCCGCAGCCTCGCCTCCCTGTTTTGCGCCAATGGGGATGCAGTCCCTGATAGGTTGTAGATGTCGAACCTCTTGCTTGTTGGCTTGAATCATCGTTCTGCAAAACTGGATATCCGGCAGCGGGCTTCCTTTAACGCGGATCAATTGCCTGAAGGCCTCAAAAGGCTTTCCGATCGGCCGGGAATCCTCGAAGCAATGATTGTTTCAACCTGCAACCGGGTGGAAATCCTCTCCAATGCCGATCCCCTTCCCTCCGGATCCGAATCGATCGAGGCTTTTTTGTCGGATTACAGCGGGATTTCACTTCCCCTGCTCAGCCCCAGGCTGTATCGCTACACCGATGATCAGGCAATCCGCCATCTGTTCCGGGTCGCCAGCAGCCTGGATTCGATGATCCTGGGCGAACCTCAGATACTCGGTCAGGTCAAGGCCTGCTACAGCGCAGCCGTTGCGGCCGGAACCGTCGGCAGCTACCTCAACGGCCTTCTCCAGGCTGCCTTTCGCACGGCAAAACGTGTCCGTTCCGAAACCAGCATCGGCGAATATTCGGTTTCGGTCAGTTCGGCCGCAGTGGAACTGGTTCGGAAAATATTCGGGGACCTGCAGAAGAAAAGCATTCTGATTGTCGGCGCAGGAAAAATGGGGGAAGCGGCAATCCGGTATCTGGCTGAGACCGGGGCCAAAAGCATTTACATTGCCAACCGCAGCCCGGAAACTGCCCGAGATCTCGCAGAGCGCTTCCACGCCATGGCAGTGCCTTTCGACGAATTTCCCGAATGGGCATCCCGCGCCGATGTCATCATTACGTCCACGGGAGCACCGGACATGATCATCGATCCTCCAATGGTTCAGCGCATCATGCATGATCGGAAAAATGCGCCGGTGGTCTTCATCGACATATCGGTCCCCCGGAATGTCGATCCCAGGGTGGGGGATATCGACCACGTATTCTATTATGACATCGACGATCTTCAGGCAGTGGTCGAGGCCAATCTTAATGAGCGGACCAAAGCGGCCGCCGCGGCCGAGAAAATCGTGGACCAGGAGGTGCAAGCCTTCTGCACAAAGCTGAAATCCTTTGACGTTGCGCCGGTTGTCGTGCAGGTTCAAAGCCGGATCGATGAGATCTGCAGAACGGAACTCCAACGCAGCCTTAAAAAAATCGGTCCCCAGGATCCCCGGCAGATCGAGGAACTCGAGTCCATGATTTCGCGCATCGCGGGGAAAATTGCCCATCCCCTGATCATGCAATTGCGAAACAGCAGGGATTCCATGGACGAAACAGCCTACATGGAAATGATCCAACGGATTTTTAAAACCAAGCAGAACACGGATTAGGACCTTCCGCTTTCTGCTGAAAGGTGCCGCCAGCCGCTCGGATATCCCGGCGCGGTTGCCCGCGGTTCTCACACCCAAGCGCAGCGATAGGGCGCGGACTGTCAAGGATAACTTCGGGTTGCAGGCCGCATCGGAACCTGCGGCCTGCGAAATAAAAGCGCGAGGATTTATGTTGATCATAGGCAGCCGAGGCAGCGCACTGGCTCTGGCACAGACGAACTGGATCCGAGAGAAAATTATCGCTCGTTTCCCCGCGGTCGAAGTCTCGGTGCACGTGATACGGACATCCGCCGACAAAGACACAACCTCCTCGATACGCTCCGGCGCGGCGGTGGGCGTGTTTGTCAAAGAGCTTGAGCAGGCGCTGCTGCAAAAAGAAATCGACCTTGCCGTTCACAGCATGAAGGACCTGCCTACAAGCATCCCCGATGGCCTCCGGATCGCTGCAATACCGGAGCGCGAAGAGGCGCAGGACGCCTTGATTACGGGAGGCGCCAGCGGCCTTTTTCAGCTCCCGGCAGGAGCGCGTATCGGCACCGGCAGCATTCGCAGGCAGGCCCAAATCCTCGCTCTGCGCCCCGACCTGAAGGTTCTGGACATTCGCGGCAACATCGAAACCCGCTTGAGAAAATTGCAGGAAGGGACCTACGACGCGATAGTTCTGGCCTGTGCGGGATTGAACCGGCTCGGATTGGGAGACAGGATTGCGGCAAAATTCAGCACAAGCGAAATGCTTCCGGCTCCCGGTCAGGGTGCGCTGGCCGTCGAAGCGCGGGACGATGACGCTCGACTGGATGACATCGCGGCGGCCCTGAACCACCTGCCTACATTCCAGGCAGTCACCGCCGAGCGGGCCTTTCTCCAGCGCATGGGCGGAGGATGCAATGTCCCGGTGGCTGCTTATGCGCGCGTGGAAGGCGGCTTTGTAGAAATGGATGGGCTGGTAGCCTCGCCCGACGGCAGCAGGGCGCTGCGAAGCGTTCTGCGCGGAGATTGCGATACAGCCGTCGAAACGGCCATGCATCTCGCCGATGAAATACTCGCCAGGGGAGGCCGGGATATTCTCGAGAGCCTGGAGTAAAGATTCCTCGGCAGAGCCTGATTCTCTATGGTTGCCGGACCCTCGATGGGGCCTCATCGAAATTGATGAAAAATATCAGAGGGTTCATGCTCCGTGGATATCTTTGAAGTTTTTTGAACTGCAGAATGTCGAATAAAGAATGCAGAATTTCGAAGTCCTTCTGCGGTTCGACATTCGACATTCAGTATTCCGCGGTGCCCATGATCTTGGTTCCTGTCAAACTGATGCTGCCTCACCGGCAGAGTGAGTGGATCGCTCACTTGATTGGGGACACTTGCCGGAAAACACTCCATGCGGCGCCGATCAAAGCCTGCCGCCCGTTGATTAGGAGGTCATAATATGTCTGCCGGCTCCGTCGCATCGGAACCGCTCAGAAATTTAACGATTCTTGTGGCTTGCAGTGCCAAAAAAATGGTTGAATTGGCTTCCGGCCTGGAGGCGTTGGGCGGAAAAGTCCTGGCTCTTCCTTTGATCGAGGCTCAGGAAATTCCCGATAAACGGAAGCTGGACGAAGCCCTGAACTCCCTGGAGAAATACACATGGATCATTTTCACCAGCGCCTACGGAGTGAGTTTTTTTATGCGGCGCTGGGAAAAGCGCGGGGGCCCCAAGGGTTCTCCGGATATGCCGAAGATTTGTGCCGTGGGACCCGCGACGGCGAGTGCTCTGCGTGAATATGGTCTGGAAGCCGCATTGATTCCGGAAAACTTCGTCGCGGAAGGCGTCATCGAGTCCTTGGACAGGTTTTATGGAGGGCTCGAACGCCTGTCCGGCTGCCGGATCCTGTTGCCGCGCGCGAAGGAAGGACGGGACGTCTTGCCGGCTGCGCTTTCCGCGGCGGGTGCACGGGTGGATGTCCTCCCATGCTATGAGACCGTCCGGGCCAAACTGGACGAAGCGATCCTCCGGCAGGCACGCAGCAATAAGGTGGACCTGGCAGTTTTCACCAGCTCCTCCGCCGTCAGGAATTTGATGGATATCCTCGGGCCGGAGGACGGAAAAAGGATACTTCGGGACTCCACAGTGGCGGTTCTCGGGCCGGTCACCGGCAGCACTGTGGCGCGATTCGGCAAACAAGCCGAGATCGTGCCCGATCAAAATACGGTGGCATCGCTCGTTCTGGCAATAGGCGGTTATTTCAGTGAGCGAAAATTGCCGGACAGCAAATAGCGGGAAGGGACAGCCCGCCCGGAAGTTTAACAGGAGGTTTTAGTGCCCAAGCGCAATGATATAAACAAAGTTTTGATCATAGGATCGGGGCCCATCATTATCGGGCAGGCATGCGAATTTGACTATTCGGGCACACAGGCCTGCAAGGCGCTGAGAAAGCTCGGTTTTAAGATCGTGCTCGTCAACTCAAATCCGGCCACTATCATGACCGATCCCGGCATGGCGGACGCCACCTATATAGAACCGCTGAATGTGAAATCGCTGGAAAAAGTGATCGCCAGGGAACGGCCCGATGCTCTGCTTCCCAACCTGGGCGGACAGACAGGGCTGAACCTTTCCTCGCAGCTTGCCAAAGAGGGCATCCTGGACAAATACGGCGTCCAGATAATCGGTGTCAAAGAGGACGCCATCGAGCGGGGTGAAGACAGGCAGGCCTTTAAGGAAACAATGATGCAGCTGGGGATCGAAATGCCTCGCAGCGAAATCGCGTTGAGCCTTGAGGAAGCTGAAGGCGTTTTGCAAAAAATCGACCTCCCCTGTATCATCCGCCCCGCCTACACGCTGGGCGGCACAGGGGGAGGCCTGGTTTACAACCTCGAGGAATTCCGGACAGTGGTCAGCCGCGGGCTCGCCGCGAGCCTGGTCGGGCAGGTTCTCATCGAGGAATCCGTGGAAGGCTGGGAAGAACTGGAACTCGAGGTCGTCCGCGACGCCAAGGGGCAGAAGATTACGGTCTGCTTCATCGAGAACATCGATGCAATGGGCGTTCACACCGGCGATTCCTTCTGCGCGGCGCCCATGCTGACCATAGACAGAAAGCTTCAGGAGAGGCTCCAGAAATATTCCTACGATATCGTGGACGCCATTGGCGTGATCGGGGGAACCAATATCCAGTTTGCCCATGATCCCAAAACGGGACGCGTTGTGGTCATCGAAATTAATCCCCGGACCTCGCGCTCCTCCGCGCTGGCATCCAAGGCGACGGGATTTCCCATCGCATTCGTCTCTTCCCTGCTCGCCGGCGGCCTGACCTTGGACGAAATTCCCTATTGGCGCGAAGGGACACTCGAGAAGTACACGCCCTGGGGGGATTATGTTGTCATCAAATTCGCCCGCTGGGCCTTTGAAAAGTTCAAAGGCGCCGAAGACCGGCTGGGGACCCAGATGCGCGCCGTGGGCGAAGTCATGAGCATTGGAAAGACCTATAAGGAGGCTTTCCAGAAATCCATCCGCTCTTTGGAGATCGGGCGGTCAGGCCTGGGATTTGCCAAGGACTTTTATAAAAAGCCGCTTGCCGACCTGATGGGGATGCTCTGGTATCCCACCAGCGAACGGATTTTTATCATGTATGAAGCGTTGCGCAAGGGTGCCGGTATCCAGGAGCTTTACGAAAGGACGCATATCAAGCCATGGTTCATCGAACAGATGAAGGAACTGGTGGATCTGGAAGAAATAATATTGACCTACAAGGGCCGCCTGCTTCCGGACGACCTGTTGACGAAAGCGAAGAAGGACGGATTTGCGGATAACTACCTGGCAAAGCTGACGGGAATCGCCGAGGAAAACATCCGCAGCCAGAGAACCAGACTTGGGATCACCGAAGCCTGGGAACCGGTTCCGGTTTCCGGCGTGGAAAATGCCGCTTACTACTATTCCACCTACAATGCTCCCGACAAGGTCCAGGTCAGCCGGCGCAAAAAGGTGATGATCCTGGGAGGCGGTCCTAACCGCATCGGCCAGGGGATTGAGTTTGACTATTGCTGCGTCCATGCGGCCTTTGCCCTGCGGGAGCTTGGGTATGAAACCATCATGGTCAACTGCAACCCCGAGACCGTCTCCACCGATTACGATACTTCCGATAAGCTTTATTTCGAGCCCCTGACCGTTGAAGACGTTCTAAGCATCTATCAAAAGGAAAAACCCGAGGGCGTCATCGTTCAGTTCGGGGGGCAGACGCCGCTCAACATCTGCCGCGAACTGGAACGGGCCGGAGTCAGGATCCTGGGCACCTCGCCCGACACCATCGATCTGGCCGAAGACCGGGACCGGTTTCGCATCATGATGAAGGAACTGGAAATCCCCCAGCCCGCATCCGGCATGGCGCACAACCTGGACGAGGCGATCGCAATCGCTGAAAGAATAGGCTATCCGCTGATGGTCCGGCCTTCCTATGTTTTGGGCGGCCGAGGGATGGAAGTCGTCCACGACGAGGAGGACCTAACCCTGTATGTCTCGAAGGCGGTTGAAATCTGGCCCGAACTGCCCATCCTGATCGACAAGTTTTTGGAGAACGCGCTCGAGGTCGAGGCGGATGCGATATCCGACGGCACCGATGCTTTTATTCCCGCCATCATGGAACACATCGAGCTTGCCGGTATTCATTCCGGGGATTCGGCCTGCGTTCTGCCCCCGGTCAGCATTCCCGAAAAGCACCGCAAAACCATTGAAGAATATACGCGCAGGATTGCCATCGAACTCAAAGTCCTGGGCCTGATCAACATTCAATACGCGATTGCCGGCGACAAGGTCTACATTCTCGAAGCCAATCCTCGAGCTTCGCGCACGGTTCCCCTGGTATCCAAGGTGTGCAATATCCAGATGGTTCGTCTGGCCACCCAGCTGATGCTGGGCAAAAAAATGGCCGACCTGAACCTCACGAAAAAAACCATCCCGCACCACGGAGTCAAGGAAGCGGTTTTCCCATTCAACATGTTCCATGAGGTCGATCCGGTACTCGGGCCCGAAATGCGATCTACGGGCGAGGTCCTGGGCATGGCCGATTCCTTCGAACTGGCGTTTTACAAAGCCCAGGAAGCTGCCCAGCAGCGTCTGCCCCAGCAGGGCGCCGTGCTTATTTCGGTCACGGATTCCGACAAAAAGGAAGCGCTGGAGGTCGCCCGCGAATTCGTGCGGCTTGGCTTCAAACTCAGGGCGACAGAAGGCACGCAAAAATTCCTGTCCTCCAACGGAGTGGAATGCGACAAGATTTTAAAGATGCATGCCGGCCGGCCCAATATTGTGGATGCAATCAAAAACGGCGAGATCGATCTGGTCATCAACACGCCGATCGGCAAGCGCGGGACTTATGACGATTCCTATATCCGCAAAGCGGCGATCAAACACAAGATCAGCTACGTCACAACTATGGCCGCCGCCCGAGCCGCAGCCAAAGGCATCGCGGCTTACCGGCAAAAGGAACCTGAAGCCGTCAGCCTGCAGAAATACCACGCGGGAATAAAATAATTGACGAATTACGATTGACGATTGACGAATTGAAGCAATACAAGGCAGAAAGAGCTTGCGTTGAGTTGCTCGAAAATCAAGACTCCGGCAGCCCAGAGACAGGAGTCTGAAGGAAAAAAGAAGCCCAAAACCGCAAACGGCAATCGGTTTTTCTGCTGGCCTCCTGCTTCCGGCTTCTGGACCGGGCGCATTCCCGGGTGACGCGCAATAACAGCCCCAATAACCTGCGGAGAATCCGACGGCTATCCTGTATACTGTCGCCGCGGGAGGGCGCATGGGAAAGTCTCTATTCATAAAAAAGCCATTGGACTTGATGCTCAAGGAAGCGGAGGATTCCGGCGAGCATTCCTTGAAGCGCACGCTGGGCCCGGTTTCGCTCATGACACTGGGGATCGGAGCCATCATCGGCGCCGGGATCTTCGTCCTGTCCGGACTCGGGACTCATTACGCCGGCCCCGGCCTGATGCTGTCTTTTGTGCTCAGCGGACTCGGCTGCGCCTTTGCCGGGCTCTGCTATGCCGAGTTTGCCGCCATGATTCCGCTGGCCGGCAGCGCGTATACGTACGCCTATGCAACCCTGGGGGAGCTTTTTGCATGGATTATCGGGTGGGACCTCACGCTGGAATACGCCATGGGAGCCAGCACCGTTTCATCCGGGTGGTCCAACCATTTCATCGAGTTCCTGCACATATTCAAAATCAAAATCCCTCTATGGCTTTCGTATGACCACTGGACAGCTTTGCGGTCCGCGCAAAATGTGGTCGCGCGCGAAATGGCAAAAGCCGCCCATCCCGATTTGATCGCGGGCAGCCAGTCCTACCTGCAAAAAGTAACCGAAATCCTGCAGCAGAAACCTCCCGAACTGCTCCAGCGCGCCCACGATATGGTCAACGCCCCTCACATTTTCGGAGTGGAGATCGGTTTCAACCTTCCGGCCTTCTGCATCGCGCTGCTGATCACCTCAGTGCTGGTCGTCGGCATACGGGAAAGCGCACGGTTCAATGCAGGCATCGTGATCGTCAAGGTTTCCGTCGTGCTCTTTGTCATCCTGCTTGGAATCCGGTATGTCAATCCGGCGAACTGGGGACACGACTGGTCGAGCTTCGCTCCCATGGGATTTTCCGGAATCGGCGCCGGCGCCGCGTACATATTTTTCGCGTATATAGGATTTGACGCCGTGTCGACGACGGCGCAGGAGGCCCGAAATCCGCAACGGGATCTCCCGATCGCCATCATTACTTCGCTCGGCGTTTGTACGCTGCTATATATACTCGTGGCGGCCGTCCTGACAGGGATGGTGCCCTGGCAGGACGTGAACATCGAGGCACCGTTGGCGCGTGCTTTCATGGACCGCGGGCTGAACGGGGCTTCGCACCTGATAACCATGGGGGCTCTTGCCGGCCTAACCAGTGTCATGCTGGTCATGCTGCTCGGACAGACACGCGTGCTTTATGCGATGGCGAATGACGGATTGCTGCCACGCAGGTTTTTTGCCGCAATCCATCCGAAGTTCCGAACCCCGTACAAAAATACGATTCTGGTGGGAGTCCTTGCTGCCGTAATCGGCAGCCTTACGCCGATCGATGATATCGGCAAAATGGTCAATATCGGCACTCTGCTGGCCTTCATCATAGTGTGTATCGCGGTGATCGTCCTGCGGCACACCAACCCGGATCACCCGCGCCCGTTTCGAACCCCGCTGGTGCCCTGGCTCCCCGTTCTTGGAATCATCATGAATGCTTACATGATGTATAAGCTGGGCTATGTCAACTGGATTCGACTGATTGCTTGGCTTCTGATCGGGCTTGGGATCTACTTTTTCTACAGCCGCAAACACAGCCGGATTCAGCCCAATTCCGTTGGGAGATCCACCGGTTCTGCAGGAGAACACCTGCCTCCTGCAAACTCCCGATTTTGATCGGGATCCAACAGGTTGAGCCGTTTCAGGCAGCGAAGCTATGCGCAGGCCAACGCGCGGGCCAGTGCGGACAGTTCTGTTCCCGCTGAATTACGCTGACAAACGGGTGAAGATTGGCATTACAATAGCTGACCGTGATGACCTATGTGAAGGCAGCGGGCCGTTTCATCCTGCGGCACTGGCTGATTCCGGCCTTTTTGCTGGCTGTGGTTTTCCTCGCCATGACCACGAACGTGCTCGAACGGATGTTCGTTTATTACCCGACAAAAGAATTGACGGACACCCCGTCAACCCTGGGAATTCCGTATCGGGACGTTCACCCTGTGACGGAGGACGGCATCCGGCTTCACGGCTGGTTCTTCCCGCATCCCGGCGCCCCGCACACGATCCTGATTTTTCACGGCAATGCCGGAAATATCAGCCACCGCCTTGGCTGGATTCAGATGCTTCGTGATCTGAATGCGCATATCCTCATCGTGGATTACCGGGGCTACGGCAAGAGCGAAGGCAAACCATCGGAAAAAGGCCTTTATCTCGACGCCGCCGCCTGCTACCAATGGTGGTCCAGGGAGCAATCCGTCGACGGGAGCCGCCTGGTTTTGCTGGGTAAGTCCCTCGGGGGAGCGGTTGCTGTGGACCTTGCGCACCGGGTGCCGGTAGACGGACTGATTCTGCAATCAACCTTCACTACCGCCTGGGACATGGCGAAGACCATTTTGCCTGTCGGGCTGCTGCAGCCGCTCACGAACGTCCGGTTCGACTCGGCGTCCAAAATCGCCGGCATCCGTTGCCCCAAGCTTTTTATTCACGGCGATCGCGATGACATCGTCCCCTTTCGGCTCGGCCGGCGGCTTTATGACATTGCGCCGCCGCCCAAGGAGCTTTTCGAGGTGACGGGCGCAGGCCACAACGATCTTATCATTTCAGCGGGCACCGTATATGTGGAGCGAATACGCGCATTCCTGGACGCATTGAACCGAAAGGATCCCGGAGGCCCATAGAATTTTGCATCTCCGGGATTTGGCAACGCTGGAGCGCGCGGACCCGGACGCGGAGGAACGCTGCAGACTGTCATTTTTTATGTAAGGATGCCCTATGAAGAGAAAGCCGATTGCCCCCCTGGTTGTGGGCAGAGGCA
>Ga0208980_10001216_pt1 | contig 15442 bp, 16 predicted proteins | sample WetSurMetagenome_3_FD_187993 | JGI IMG/M metagenome (GOLD analysis project Ga0208980, IMG submission 187993) | Wetland microbial communities from Twitchell Island in the Sacramento Delta, sample from surface sediment Aug2011 Site A1 Bulk (version 2) | ecosystem: Environmental > Aquatic > Marine... | reverse complement strand
CCCGGTTGGGCCTACCAAGGCAATGACCTGGTGAGCCGGGATATCCAGATTAATCTCTTCCAACACCGGAGTTTCGGGTGCATATTCAAAATTTACATTCTGGAAGCTGATATTCCCCGCGGCGCGTCCCTCAAGCGAGACGGCGCCGGGCCAATTCTGCATCTCAGGCTGCTGCTCCAACAGATCAGCCACACGATCTGCCCCGGCTAGCGATCCCTGTATCTGTTCCCAGGCATTGCTCAGGTTGCGGATCGGTTGGTAGAAAATATCCAGGTAGAGGAAGAAAGCTACCAGGTCTGCCACAGATAATACTCCCGTCAAAGCCAGCTTGCCGCCAAAATAGATCACGACCAGCATTCCCAGGGAGGAGGTGAATTCAATGAATGGCTGGAAAGTTGCCATTAACTTAAGTGCGCCAAGGAGCGAAACACGGTAGCGGTCGATCCCCTGGTTGACACGCTTCATTTCCTCCACTTCACGGGTGAAAGCCTTGATCTCCCGGATGCCAGACAGGCTGTCATTCAGGATAGCGTTAAGATTGCCAAGTTCCTTCTGCCGTTCGCGGAACGCTGGACGCACATAGCGAGCATATACTTGCAGTGAAATCACCACCAATGGGATGGGGATCATGCTGAGCAATGTCAGGCGCCAGTTAAGGCTCAATAGCACCGCACTCACACCAACCAATGTAATCAAGTTCACCACCACATCCGGGACGGCATGCGATATAAGTTGCTCAAACAGCTCGGTGTCGTTGATCACCCGCGACATTAATTGCCCCGTTTGCTTGTCCTCATAATAACGAAGGGAGAGCGCCTGTAAATGCTCATAGATATGTTTGCGTACATCCGCCACCACGCCCCAGCCTGCCAGGTGAGCCATATAAGAACGTAAGAATTGCATTCCAGCACGCAGGATATAAATCCCTAACACCGCTATAGACAGGATACCCACCAATTTATAGGAGGCTGGAGTCGTCGTGGGGGCAGTAACATCAGTAATCAAAATACGAATGATCCATGGGATTGCCAGCTGGACGCCAACCAGCAGGAACATGCTGATGATGGTAATGATAAGCACCAGCTTATAACGCTTGGCATAAGAGAATACAAGCTTCAGAGGTTTCAAATCAACAGCCTTTCTATCCAGTCAATATTCATCCCAGTAAAAATGGGAGCAGACCTACTCATTATAGACGGCTGCAGTTAAGTTGTGGAGTGTATAATTACACGTATTCACAAGTGAAATACAATGATTTAGATAGCCTTTCAAAACTTCCATTTTCATTCGGGCATTAACCCTTATATCCATGGTATCTAGTGATGAGTCTGAAACATATCGCCACAATCGACCTTCCTGAACACTTACAAGCGGGCGGTTTTGACCATGCCGCGATCCATTATGGGACAAACCGCTTATATTTGGCGCATACCATTAACAACGCGATTGATATCATTGACTGTACGGTTGATCAGTTCGTGGCATCTATCCCAAACCTGACAGGTGTAGCGGGTGTACTTGTTTCGGAAGAGAAAGGGTTGGTTTTTTCTTCCAATCGAGGCGAAAACACAGTGAGTATTTTTACGGCGGGTAACGAATGTGATATTGTAAAAATCCCGGTGGGAATCCGTCCGAACGGTCTGGCATTCGACCCACAGCATGGATTACTGTTAGCAGCCAATGTTGGAGATGCCGATGTTCCCGATTCGTTCACCCTTTCCATCGTGGATATTCACACCCAAGAATTGCTGCACTCGATTCCTGTGCCAGGTCGGACACGCTGGACGGTTTTCAATGCCCGGAGGAAAGAATTCTATATCAATATCATGGAACCAGCGTTGATCGTGGTAGTAGCAACGGATCAGCCTGACAGAATCGCTCGCACCAATCCTATACCAGCGGCTGGTCCACACGGCCTCGATTTTGATGCTACCACCGATCGCTTGTTGTGTGCCTGCGATGCAGGCACACTCATCACTCTGGAAGCAGCCTCTGGAAAAATCTTAAACTCGATAGAGCTGAGTGGTAAACCAGATGTGATTTTCTTCAATGAAAATTTAAAACATTTGTACATTGCCATCGGTGACCCGGGTGTGATCGATGTGTATGATACAGACAGCTTTTCCTGGTTGGAAACCGTGCACACGGAAAAAGGTACTCACACGCTTGTGTTTGATGCTAGGCTTAATAAGGTCTACGCATTCGCGCCGCAGAATCACTGTAGCCTGGTATTTTCCGATGGATAAACTAAAGGGCTCCACCAGTGAAAGAATGATTATATAAGGGTATCTTACCCTTCATCTACTTCGCACAAAAAAGGAGAAATTCTTATGTTATGGGTAACTCGCTCGCACGTACATGTTGACCGAGTAGCCTGCCCGTGGCTGATCACGCGCTTTGTGGATAGCGAGGCAGACTTCTTGTTTGTACCCACCAACCAAATTGAAAAGGTGGTGGTAGAAACCGGAGCCATACCTTTCGATGCCCCCGGGGTTGAGCTGGGTCATACCGATGGAAGGTGTTCCTTCGAGTCTATCATCCATAAATATGGGCTAAAAGAACCGGGATTGTTGCGCCTGGCAAAAATTGTCCATTCTGCGGATGTCGGAGAGGACATCGACAAAGACCCAATTGCCCGAGGGTTAGAGGCGATTGCTAGTGGGTTCAGCCTGCGCTATGCGGAGGATACTGAAAATCTGGCACACCAGTTCGATTTGTATGATGCGCTGTATGCCTGGTGCCGGCTGGATGTGGCCAGAAATAAATGACCGGGATATACGGGATTATTCAGGGGTTAAGCTAATAGCTACGCGGCTTCTGGGGGTTTCGAGGCTCCCTGGCCAAGCTTGCGTAATGAATTTGAAATGGCTTTGAGAGCCAGCTCACGCTCAGGGGTATCCGGCTGGGCAGCCCACGATTTCCGGTCTTCCAGCAATTCCTGCATGCGGGTAAATCGCTCATCCGGGGTCAATACAGCTGGAAGAGCATCAAAGTCAGGCAGCAGGGTATCAGCATCGCGTAGAACCCGAAAGACATAACCCACAAGACCAACCAAAGCTGCTAGACATCCTCCAATCACGAACAGCAGCGCCATACCGCGACCGGGTCCTACACCCATGAACCATCCGGTTGCTGAAGCCAGAGCGCTTTGGGGGTTTTGCATAGCGGGTTCAAGGACTTTATCAGATAAAGGACCTGCGATAAGCATGGCCAGCGGACTGACAAACCAGGCAATCAGGCGTCGAATGGAAAAAACCTTCCCCTGCAGGTCGGGAGGTACTTTGGCCTGCCATATCGCCTGGTTGGAACCGTTAATGATGGGGATGAAAAACATGCCGAAAAATGCAGCAACCATCCAAACCGACGTAACACGACCCAAACCGAATAATACATCACCAAGCAGACTGGCGATAAACCAGCCAAATAACACCCCATAGACCCGGCGCTTCGGACCGCCCCAGGCGCTCATCACCAGGCCTCCCACCACACCCCCCACGGCCCCGGCTGAGTTCACCACTGCCAGAACCTTCTCATTGCTGCCAGTATTTGCCAGGACCATGGCTGCCTGGACCGCCCCAGGAATCCCAAGGAAAAAGTTCCCGGTTAGGAAAACCAGCTGTAAGGCCAGCAGAGGAGGGCGTTTAATTATGTATCCAAAGCCAAAGACTGCTTCTTTGAAAATATTTCCCTGTGCCTGGCGCCCTTCCTCAGTGATTTTGGGCTGGGGTATAAAGACCAGCGACAGAGCACCGATGGCAAATACAAAGGTGGCAATATCGATCCACAGGATCCCTTGAAGACCAATGATTCCCAGCAATGCCCCAGCCAGGATGGGTGCAAAAATATTGGAAGCGGTATCAGCCAGCGAGAGCATGCCATTTGCCCGCCCGAACTGCTCCTTGGGGATCATGGTGGTGATGGCTGCTGAATAGGCTGGCCACTGGAAGGATTGAAACACTCCCTGGAAGGCACTGGTAATGAACAGGTGCCAAATTTCCAGATGACCCGATGTATATAGGATGAGGATAACAATGGTGGCAATACCAGAGGCGATATCGCTGATCATCATCATTATCTTGCGGTTGGAACGGTCGACGATAGCCCCTGCAAAGGGAGAAGCGATCAGCATCGGCGCAACAAAGAAGAATCCGACCATCGCCAGGGCGGTGGCAGCATTGGTCTTTTCATATGCCCAAATGGTCACAGCAAAACCGGTCATGCTGGTGCCCAACAAGGAAATGATCTGACCGATCCAGACGATGGTAAAACCGAACATGCCGGCAGGACGTTTTGTGGTTGGTTGTGGTATGGTCATAGGAGGGTTATTATACATAAAAACGCCTGCGGAGGAGCCTGGCCAGGCGTTTTAAGGGTGATGAATAAAGATTATGGTTGATCCTTCATCAGTTTTACAGCCTCGTCCACCGTCATCTCACCGCTCTCGATGCGTTGCAAGATCTCAGCTGTGGTGAGGACAGGCACAGGTTTGGCTTGCATGGTGGGTGGGGCAGGTGGAACAGGAACAGGAGAGGGTACTGAAACAGGTTCAGCAGGAATGCCTTCTGTTTCAAATGACAGGCTGCCAGATACACTTTTAAGGCGCACTTCAGCTCCTCCACCTTGAATTTGTGAAATTTTTGCCCCATAACCCAAACGGGTTGTGGTGGTAGGAAGTGAAGAACGAATGCTGCCACTCACACTATTCAGCTCAGCGTTGCAGCGTGTATCAGCGGGTACCAGCATGCGTACGCTGCCTGAAACAGAACTAAAATGATAAGGCCCGCTTGCAAGAGACGTTTGAAGGACAAGATCGCCACTAACCGTGGAAGCATCTGCATTTGGAAAGCTAGACTCCATCAAGCGTACCCTGCCTGAAACTGCTTCTACTTCAAGAGTCCCACTCAGACGTGAGCCGGAGATATCTCCGCTGACCACATTAAGCTTTAACGGACCGGATAAATCTGTCAGATCAATACCTCCACTGACTGTTTTTAACCTGAATTCGCCATTCAGCCCGCTTACTTTGATGGAGCTGCTGACAGCAGAAGCAGATAATTGGATACCCTGAGGAACTTGTACGGTGTATTCCACCCTGGGCGGGTGGGACAGGAATCCCAACATGGATTCGCTCGAGCGGGTTTCGACCCGAACGCGTCCATCGGAATCCTGGGTCATTTCAATGCTGTATCTTCCACTATCAAAATTCCCATACTTGATGGCGCGCACCTGGATCAGATTCGTCTCACCAGGTTGGATCACGATGGAGCCACGAATATTTGAAATGGACAATCGGGCTGGATCAACAACTTGAAACGTCTTCTCAATGGTTTCGTCAGACATAAAAACCTCCACAGAAATCTCTAATAGATACTCGTCTTACTATGAATCAATGAAAACTTCAATATGCTCACCGTCTTCTTCATCGACCACGTCCACGATCTTTCCTTCCATCTGTCCGGACCGGATGGCATCGGCGATTTGAGAGAAGTTTACATCCGGGGCATACTGGCTGGCGATACTCATCCCCGCATCCACTAACCCCAGGGGTAGATTAACGCTAACCTTGGACTTCCCGGTAAGCATATCGGTGACGCGCACGCGCAGCATCCCTTTGCCCGCTCGGCTGGTAGTGACCACCGGCCGGCTCTCCTTGCGGCTCTCGCGCAAGGCCGACAATAACTTGGCACCTTCCTCGGCCGTGATCTTGCCCTCCTGGATCATTCGTAGTATTCGCATTCTTTCTTCTGTTGTTGCCATATTGACCTCCAAATAATTTCTTTATTTTTATGAAAACGATTCAGCTATTGCAACTTAACATAGCTAACCGATATAAACTTCGACCTTTTCACCCTCCTCACCCTCGTCCACCCTCACATAGAAAGGCTGGTCGGGTGAGGTTTTATCCAAAGCCAGGATAACTTCATCCAAATTTGTGCCATCCATGCCATGAATATGGGGTTTAAAAATGCGAATTAACCAGGCCGTGAAGCGGATGGGGATGGGCATACTTATCGCAATCGTTTTTGGCCACTCACCAGGCTCTTGATGGACTCTGACATGCAACCAGCGCGTCGTCCGGCTGGCGGCTGCCAGGCTGATGACAAGTACACCGAACAACAATGGGACCCACAGGCATCCAAACCAGAAATAGCTGCTATTTTGATATGCCAGGGTCATGAGCAAGCCACTGATTGCCGTGATGCCAATACCAATGGTCAGGGGCACCCACCACCATCGTCGCCATTTCCTGATCTCGGCATCAAATTCGCTCGGGGCAGCAGAGGTTTTCTCACCAGGGGAAGGTGCGGTCTCAATAACTTCAGGTTCGGGGGAAGGTCCTGTTTGTTCAACCACCGGTTGAGCGTATTCGCCAATTTGGTGAGTTTCAATTTCACCGGACTCTTCCGGGAGAGAATTTAGCAACTGAACCCCTTCGGAAGCGGTGATGATCCCTTTTTCAATCATTTCAAGGATTTGCAAACGTTCTGATTCATTCATAATTCTTTTCATCGACCTTTCATTTCAGGAATAAGCACATCCCATACTTTTCAAACCTGGTAGTGTAAATTTAAGCTGATTTGCCTTCCAAAGCTGAAAGCAGCTCCTCTGCCTGGTCCATGGTAATTTTCTTTTGTTCCAACATACGCAGGATCATCAGGCGCTCATCTTCGCTCACCGGTTCACCGGGAGGAGCAGCAGGCGAGGGAGGGGTGGGGACGGTGAAACTCCAGCTATGGCGTCCATGCCGAGAGGCGCGCTCTTGTGCCTGGGCTTTACTATCGATCTTTCGTTGAGCAGCCGCCAGTTTTAACTCCATGCGCTCCTGGGCGTGGCGGATACGATCTTGCGCCCTAGCATTGGCGCGTTCGCTGGTTTCACGTGCGCGCTCTTCGACCCGGCGCGCTTGCTCTTCACTTAAATTTGCTGCATTCAAACGCATGGTCAGATTAGAAAGCTGGGCATTCAGCTGGTCTTCAATCATTCGAATTTGAGATTCGACCTGCTGGGTGATTTGCTGGCTAACCGCATCAGCCATCCCATTTACTTCGCTATCCACATCGATATTAAAGTCCTCCACGTCCCAATCAGGGGTAAAGGTATCCAGGACCACATTCCCATCGGCTGAAAGCGTTATGTGCGCATCACCTTCAGCAAGGGTTAGCGCATAAGGTGCTTGGACCGGAGCAGAAGCGTGTATACCAGGCAAATCAACCATCACTTGGGAGGCCTTGGGTACGCTTATCACGGCACTTGCGTCAGCGGGTAAACGGCAAAAGGTATTGCCTTCACTGATAAACTCATAGGTGTGCCCCGGGGCAGGATCCAGGCGTAAAAAGATATTCCCACTCGCAGAAGCAGTCGCATTTCCGCCTACGTCATTGAGAGTGAGGTTACCGGCAACCTTTTTGTTAATGGTGAAATCACCCTGAACACCACGAATGGAAACATCCCCCTGGACTGAATTAATGTTTAAACTTCCTTCCAGATTCTTAGCTTCCAAGTCACCATTTACCTTGCCAATCTGGGTTGCCCCCACATTTCTTAGCTCCAGATCGCCATTGATGGTATCAATGGTTAAATCGCCATCCAGCGCTTTAATGACAGCATCTCCGTGCACAACAGCCACCTGAATACGCGCTGCACGAGGCACGCGCACGGTGCAGTCGCCCGGGTATCGAATGGTAACCTGATCATCATGAGCTTCCAAGACAAGCTGGTCGGTGTCATCAGACTTTACTACAACCTCGAAAGAATCCTGTCCCTTCAGGTTCAGATCACCGCTTACATTCAACTGGATATACGGGGCTGCACTGGTGGTAACAACCTTCTTCTCCATGGTTACTTCTCACTTTCTTGCAATAAACGCATGGCTTCCTCAGCACTGATCACTCCCTGATCCAGATCTTCCAAAATGCGCTGCCGCTCCGTGTCACTCAATCCAGCGATTGGTTCCTCACCACCTGGCTCATATCCCAAAGCTCGGATTACCTCATGCAATCGATTGCGGATGGTGGGGTACGATAGATCCAGCTCAACTTCCATACGGGTGATCTTGCCTTCACAACGGATGAACGTTTCAACAAAAGCAAGCTGATCCTTGGTGAGCTGAGAAAACGGACCTCCCGTAAAACGTCCTTCTAAGGTCGTATCACAATCCTGGCAGTAAATGCGCGTGACGGTGATCTCGCCGCCACAAAGTGGGCATCTGGTGGGTAAAGTATTCATTCAGGGTTATCTCCAATTTCGATAGGTCGCAAGGTGAATTGAGCCTGCAGTTCAGGCTAAAGCATGATCAGAAATGTTGGGGCAGAAGCCTCTTCAGCATTCAATCTGGTATAGGTGCGGTCTTTTAGCCTGGTGCCTATACGGATCAATGCATCACCGAGCAAGGTCAATCCACGGTCTCTGAGGTGGGGATTAACCATCCCGGATTGCCGGAGAGCCTGACTGGTATTGACTTCTCGGCGTATTACTTCTTGATGGATATGAACAAATTCATTCTCTAGGTTATCCATAACAGCCTCCTATGCCAATATTGCGCTGTTTTTACTTGATTATTATTATACACAATAATTGATATTTGTCAATAATAAATTAAATAATTTCAATATATTTATTGATATTATTTATAATGATTTCAATTATTTATATTAGCGTTATAGTGGGTGCTGAGAAACTCTCTGGATTACCGGCTTTTCAGGAATGCTGGTGTCAGGCACTCGCATTTACCAGCGCCAGGAAAACATCTTCAAGGGTTGGTTCGACCTGTTCCACCCGGTCGATCTCGATACCAGCATCAACCATCGATCTGGTCAAAGCTTCCGCATCAACATTCAGGGGAGTGATTGCGCGCAAGTGGTCTGAGGTGAGACCAGCGCGTAATACGCTTGGGGATCCTTCCAGTACAGCCAGTGCTGGTAGGAGAGGCCGGGCAAAAACATCCCATGCTATTCCAGGCAGGTTATGCTGTTTGAGGGTCGATGGGCTTTCCATGGCAAGCAGCTTGCCATCGCTCATGATCCCAATCCGTCCGCAATATTCTGCCTCATCCATATAATGGGTCGTCACCAATGCAGTCACACCCTGGGCAACCAGCTCGTAAATTAAATCCCAGAAGGCGCGCCTGGCAGTGGGATCTACTCCACTGGTTGGTTCATCCAGGAAGAGCAAGCGAGGCTGGTGAACGATGGCGATGCCAAGCGCCAGTCTTTGTTTCCATCCCGTGGAAAGGTCGCTGACGCGCTCAGCCTCCAGCGTGGACAATCCAATCACATCCAACACTTCCTCCAAACGAGCGCGCTCCCTGATGCCATACAAGCCAGCATAAAACGCCAGGTTTTCCCCCACGGTCAGGTCATGATATAAGGCGAATTTCTGAGACATATATCCAACGCGCTGGCGCACCTGCTCCGACTGTCGCACGATGTCATAACCCAAAACTGAAGCCCCTCCCTCACTCGGCTGTAATAACCCCAGCAGCATGCGAATGGTGGTGGTTTTCCCTGAGCCATTTGGACCCAGATAACCCACCACATCACCTGCATTAATGCTGAAGGAGATATGGTCGACAGCAATAAAGTCATCAAAACGCTTGGTGAGATTATGCGCTAGAATGACTTCTTCAGACATGGTCGATCTGTCCCTTCGTTTGGGTGTTTTCGTCTTTTTGTTTTTCCAGTAAGCTAATAAAGACGTCCTCCAGCTGAGGTGTTATCGACCGTAAGCGGGTCAGCCTGCTACCCTGGGCAGGGATGATTTCCTGCAGGCGTTCGATCACTGCCTGATCAGACCCTGGTTGAACACGCACATGCAGGCGATCGCCAAACATTTGTACATCGTCCACATTTTCATCCGCGAGTAGCAGGGTGCGCAACAATGGCAGCGGCTCACCCTGTACTTCCAGGATGCGACCATTTAACGTGGCGCGAAGCGTATCAGGTTTTCCTTCAACCAGGATTTTCCCAACTCGCATGAAGCCCACCCGGCCACAACGCCCGGCTTCATCCATATATGGTGTACTGACCAGAACTGCCACACCCTCATCGGTTACCAGGCGGATGATTAGCTGCCAGAAGCCCTGCCTGGTGACCGGGTCGACGCCAGTGGTCGGCTCATCCAGTAAGAGCACTTGGGGTGAGTGCACCAGTGCGGCTGCCAAACCAAGTTTCTGCCGCATACCACCGGAAAGCTGACCGGCTCGTCGATTTATGAAGCTGGCTAATCCAACAAATTCCAGAATCTCGATGCATCTTGGTCGCCAGGATTGGGCTGGAAGGCCGCGTACCTCGGCAAAAAAACGAAGGTTCTCCAAGACGGTTAACTCTTCATATAGAGAGAAACGCTGCGGCAGGTAACCAAGCTGTTGTCTTGCCAAGTCGGTATCTCTAAGCATATCAAAGCCTGCAATTTGGATGACCGATTCTGGCGTGCCATAGGAATGAGTTTGATCAGGCTGCATAGCACCGCATAAAAGCCTCATCGTGGTGGTTTTGCCTGCACCATCCGGACCTATCAGACCGTATATCTCACCAGCCTCAACCCACAAGCCAAGATTTTCCACTGCCATCGTGGCACCAAATGATTTAAAAAGATGTGAAACCAGAATTTTTGGCATGGCTCAGATCATAAAATCCGGCGTGTCAATCAGGGTTGGTTAAAAGTCACATCGGCAGGCATACCAGGCTTGAGTAACCCCTCGGGATCTTGAACTGCCAGCTGAATGGCATAGACGGTTGAGCTGCGACCTTCCATGGTTTGTACATTGCGGGGAGTGAACTCTGCCTTATCAGCAATGCGGGTGACGGTGGCATTGAAGCTCTGGTTGGGAAAGGAATCAACATGTACCTGTGCTTTATCACCCAAATTCACCTCACCATAGCGATTTTCAGGGACATATACGGTGATGGACAGATTTTCCAGGTCTCCAAGGGTAAGTGCGGAAGCACCCGCCTGTATCACTTCACCAGGTTCAATGTTACGGGCTAGTAGCACGCCGGATAAAGGAGCAGTTATGGTCAGCTTATCCATCTGGATATTGAGCAAATCAAGAGCTGCCTGTGCCTGATCAATGGCAGCCTGTGCCTGTGAAACTTTCGACGCTGCCAGGGTCACATTGTCCTTGGCTTGAGTCAAGTTTGCAGCAGCAAGCTGCACTTGGAGAGAATCCTTGCCTGTCAGGAGTGCATTGTAACGGTCTTGGGCGGTGTCAAAACGTTCCTGGGATACGGCTAATCGGGCACGTGCATCCAGGATATCATGGGTCGCCTGGATGGTCAGTAGCTGGTCATATTCATGTTGAGCACCATCCAGGTCCTCTTTAGCCGCATCGTACGCTTGCTGAGCGGAATCAATCAACGATTGATCCTCTTGCAGCTGGGAACGATCGAGCACATCCTTTGCATTGATAAATGCTGCACGAGCTTTTGCCAGACTGGTCTCAATCGCGGCGAGGTTTCCATAGCTACCTGACGCTGACAGAGCATCAAAACTTGCCTGCTCATCATCCAATGCTTGCCTGGTAGAATTCAATTCATTCAAAGCAGCCGCGAGCTGTTCAGCATGGGTGTAGTACCACATCGGTTGGTCAAATTCAACGGGTATCTCCTGGCGCCAGGCGCTGCTACGGGCAGGTTGTGCCTGCTGGAGCGCCTGAGCAAGGGCGAGATCATATTGCACCTGAGCAATGCTCATGCTATCCTGCACAGCCGCAGATGAGTTGTTTGCGACATCCATACCAACCTGGGCTGCATCCAAATTGATCTTAGCCTGGTTAAGTTGGGCTTCTAACAAGCTACCATCCAATTTAAAAAGGACATCTCCAGCATCCACCTGGTCACCTTCATTAACCATTACTTCCGTAATTCGCCCAGATACTTCAGGAGAGATAGTTACTTCAGTCGATTCCACAGTGCCTGACCCGGTCAATTCGGTGCTTGTTGCCGGTGAGTTTTGCGTGCTGAAATACCAGTAAGCACCCGCAGTGGCAGCCGCTATTAAAATGATGGGAATGATTATGCGTAGTATTTTCATAGTATCTCCTGATTCTATGGTATTTAATCGAGCCGTTTACGGAATCGCATGGATGCCAGGCTCATGATGGAAACACCGAAAATTGCCAAGGCGATGATGTCCTCTTTTATCGCTGATATTCCGACGCCTTTGAGCATCAGCGAGCGGATGATGACCAGGTAATAGCGTAAGGGGAAAATATACGAGATCCATTGTAATATCTTGGGCATGGCTTCCAGTGGAAAGAAGAAACCAGCCAGGAAAAGGCTGGGTAAGAGCAGCATCCAAACCGTTAGCATGGCTTCCTGTTGCGTATTGGCAATCGTGGAGGCGAACAATCCAATGCCCAGGCTTGAAAGCAGGAAAAGCAAGGAAGCCGCAGTGATTAACCACAGGCTGCCACTGATCGGCACGTGGAACCAATAATGACCAATTGCCAACACTTCGAATGCGTTCAGGAGCGCCAGGATCACGTAGGGCAACAACTTTCCCACCACAAGCTCCCACGGGCGGATTGGGGTGACGATCAATTGCTCAATCGTACCCCGTTCACGCTCACGCACGATGGCACTCGCGGTGAGAATCGAAGTAAGCGCAAACAGGATCATTCCGATGACCCCCGGGATCATGAAATAGGCACTGATCAGGTCGGGGTTGTACCATACATTGGTGCTCACCTCAACTGGTGCCTGGATGGCTGCAGCCTGTCCGCGTTTCATCAATCGCGCTTCGAGTACTTGAGTGGAATAAGCCTGTCCTATCAAACGCGCCGATGAAAGTGCAGTTGAAGCAACGGTTGGATCAGAGCCATCCAGAACGAACATCACCTGAGCGGGTTCTCCCCCTTGAATGCTGTCACTATACCCAGGGGGAATGATCAGACCGGCGCGGGCTTCGCCACTATCGATGAGATCACCTAGCTCTGTCTCTGAGCTGACATCATAAGATATCTTGAAATAATCGGCTGCCCGGTAGGCATCCAACAAGCGGCGAGCTTCGGGTCCACGATCCTGATCATATACCGCCAGGGGCACATTGCGCACATCGTTGGTAGCAGCGTACCCAAGCAGAAAGAGCTGCATAATGGGGATGATCAGCACCAGTATAAGGGTGCGTTTATCACGGCCAATTTGGATGAATTCTTTTCGGATCAGGGAGCGGAGACGAGAATTGAACATGGCATATCCTATGCATGACCCATTAGTTTGATTTCTTTTCTTGATGAGCAAGAACACCGTGTAGATAAACATCCCCAAAATAATGCATGGCATTTTCTTGAAATTCTTGAGGTATAGCCGAACCCAGGGTGATTTCAGTTAGATAATATCCAAAGAACAGGCCCAAAAATGTACGCATTACCATAGGTGTGGGGATAGCCCTGATTTGTTCCGGATAGGATTCAACCAGCTGTTGCAGGATTTGCATACCCTGTGGAAAAATAATGGTGAATAATTGCTTGGCGTGCACACTTTTAAACTCAACCACCTCGATGAACATCAGGTTCATAAAGTCTGAGCGCCCCTCAATGACCTGGACCATGCGCTGGATGGCATCCTGCACCAGTTGTTCCAGGTTAGCTCCCTGGGCAGCCTGGATGGTTGGCAAAACTTGATGGTAGGGATGGAAAGCCATGAAAACCGCTTCAAAGACAGCTTCCTTGCTGGCAAAGTGGTTGTATAAGCCCCCCAAGGCAATATCGGCTTCTCTGGCAATTTGTCGCATGGAGGTGCCGTGGTAACCCTGCTCGATGAACAGGTCATGAGCTGCTTGCAGAATTGCCAGTCGGGTTTGCTCCCCACGCGTGGTACCTTGTAAAGCCATATTTTTCCAAAACCTTAACGAACGTTCGTTCACATTTTAATTGGATGGCACGATAATGTCAAGCTGATTAATAAAAACATCCCATAAGCGATATGCTTATGGGATGCCATATTATTCCGAGGCGGTTATTTCTCGTCACCACCACCCAGCAATGAAACCTGGCGGAGCAATCCGAAGATCAATAATCCCAGCTTGATGCCTTCGATGGCACTGAGGTTGGGAGTTTCGCCTCTTTTTTGGGCTCGCTGGACAAGCAGATAAGCAGCCCCCAGTCCGGTTAGTGCGCCTAATACTGCACCAATTGCCAGCACCTGAACTTTCCAACTGTCGTCCATCTCCACAATTTCGCCTTGTTCGACAACCGGGTTTTCTTGCATGTTCATGGGTGAATTCCTTTCATAATAGGGGTAAGCTTAATTTTTCCGTAAACTAAATGATCCAAACTATTACTGCTCATCCACATGCCGCCTACCCCATCTGCCGGGGTGGCGTACGACAGCCCATATGCTGTGTGTTTTAATAATCGGATTGGTGATCTGGTCAGCAATATGGCTTATTCGGTACCTTCCGATTTCGAAATAGATCTGGACGATGCGAGCGTAGCGTGGAGTAAATTTTAAAACTACTGAGATGAGATAAGTAAAAGCAATCAGGATGGCCAGAAAGATCAGGGTAATTACCAGAGATGGCAAGATGAGCCATATCGTGGAAACATCCGCCCATCGGCTCAGATCAGCCGCCGTGGTTGTGGTGGAGAATATAATCACTACAACCACAAGCAATACCAGGAGAAGGCCAATTAACATGGGAAGCGTAATCTGCCAGAAAACTTCCTTCCTGTGTTTAGCATGCGTAATTGCGTTACGCTCAGGTACCAGGTATTTATTGGGGGCATCCATCTTGTTTATATTTTAGCACAAATTACTTGAAACCATTACCCTGTCCGCTGCCGTACCACTTCAAAAACCAGGATACTCACTGCAACTGCAACATTAAGCGACTCGCTGCCTCCGGGCATGGGAATATGCACCTTTTCATCAGCCAGAAATACAGATTTGCTACCCGCACCGCTGGCTTCTCCGCCAACAATTAACGCGGTTGGTGATCGAAAATCCACCTCGGTGTATGGACGGCCTGATGCGGAATCAGCCAGATAAACCTGCAGGTTGTTTTCAGGATTTTTCAATATGTGCTGGATGCCATCCCAGCCTGGCTGTTGGATCGGGAGGCGGAAATGTGCCCCCATCCCAGCACGCACCACCTTAGGAGCGAAGGCATCCACACAACCAGGAGTGAGGAGTACCTCCTGCACCCCTGCAGCAGCCGCGGTCCGCAGGATTGTCCCCAGGTTGCCTGGATCACGCACACCATCCAGAACGAGAATGAAGTTTTGGTTTTCAGGAATGGGCAAGGGGTGGGCTGCCAAGACGATCAGGACGCCTTGGGGCGTGTCTGTATCACTGGCGGCTTTCATCACCGCCTCCGTAACCTGTTCGGCAGGTACGCCCCGGGTGCTGAAACCATCCAACACCGCTTTGCCACGTTCATCTAGCTGATCAGTAAATAATGCCAGCTGCGCCTCCCAACCAGCTTGTAGAGCTTCCTGTGCTAA
>Ga0208980_10001215_pt1 | contig 15444 bp, 13 predicted proteins | sample WetSurMetagenome_3_FD_187993 | JGI IMG/M metagenome (GOLD analysis project Ga0208980, IMG submission 187993) | Wetland microbial communities from Twitchell Island in the Sacramento Delta, sample from surface sediment Aug2011 Site A1 Bulk (version 2) | ecosystem: Environmental > Aquatic > Marine... | reverse complement strand
CAGCTCGGCCACCTCCGCCAGGACGGACGCGGGCAGCCAGCCGACCTCACGCTGGGCAACGTACAGCGCCGGCCCCAACGCCGGGTCCGGCGGGCTGCTCTCGCGGTGGTAGACGTCCACGCCGGTGCCCGCGGTCTGCTCCAGCAGCTCCTCCATGTCGAGGACGAAAGGCCGCTCTTCCCACTCTATTTCAATCAACCTCAGGGCGCGGTCGCAGATCTCTTCGCTGTCCGCCACCACCGCCACGCCCATTGGGTGCTCGTAGAAATCGCTGGTTCCCGGCAGCGTGAGGATGTTAAAGGCGTTGCTTACGTAGGGCCCCGTTACATTGTCCCGGACTATGTCCGGGTCGTCATGCCTGAGTATGTCCCTGACGCCCTCGAGCTTCGCCGCCCTGCTCGTATCCATGCGCACGATTTTCGAATGCGCATAAGGCGAAGTCAGGATTTTCGCATATAGCATCCCGGGCAGGTATACGTCCCGCGTATATACAGCCTGCCCGCTCACCCGGTCCCTTGCATCCTGACGGCTCAAATGACGTTTCCCGTCATCTCCGCCTTGGGGCACTGTCCATTTCCACGGTTGCCACTGTTCTGCAATACAATCCTCCGTCGCCTCAGAAACATTGACCAGTCGCCAGGGATTCATCCGCATTTCCGGCATTAGCCGGCCATTTCGGATTCGCGCAATCCATCTCCATGCAAATCACCGGCAGGCGTGGAATACGCCACCTATTCGCGATACTCGCTGCCGTTGCTGACGCTCGATTGTAGCATTCGCCGCTCGCCTGTATGCAAGTGTTTTGCCCGGGTTTGCGACATGCAGGGAGCTATTTTAGCCTGGGGTTGGCGAGCGTTGTGAGTCGCCCGGCAAAAGCGGGATTGCCGAGGCTTTTCCCACGCGGAGTGAATCCTTTACTCCGGTTGGGTTGGATTCGGGATTATGACGGGCCGTTGCGGCGCCGAGGAGACAGGCAGAGCATCCGGCATTACGAGCCAGGCTACGAAATAGCCGATGAAAGCCGGCAAAAGAGGAACAGGCATTATGACAGCCAATACCCAGATCAGGCGGACGATCGTTGAGTCGATTTCGAAATACTCGGCTATGCCGCCGCATACGCCTGCGATCTTGCGATCCGTGGCCGACCGCCTCAGTTTTCTTGAGGCCCGCGGCAGTCCGTCGGGAGATACACTCTGACGCATGCCGCAGAAATAGCAAAAATTTGAATAATCGGCAATCTCTCTCTGACAGTGTGTGCAAATCATGTTCTGTGCCTCCCCGGAGCGCCCAAAGGTCCTTCGCTCATTCTCATATACGACCGCGCAGACCAAAAAGTTCCATCGCGCAAAAGCATGCAAGGGAATAGAATAGAAAGCAAATCCGCCGAGGCTGATTCGGCCGTTGGAGACATCGCCGCTGTGAACCGGATACCGGCAGAGCCGGCGGCCATTGAATCGGCGCAGGTCGGCGATCGAGGGCATTCGAGCTGTCAAACTATGTTCATGTCCCAAAACAGCCAGGAGGCTGCAAAGGTTTTTCCAAATCGCGGTTCTTGACCTGGATCAAGGATTTGCATTCGCCTTCGATCCAGCATGAAACCTGAATTCAGGCAGACATTGAGGCGAGTTCGATATCCACGGCTGAATGGGGAGGCGGCTGCGTTGGGGCTTTTGAAATCTGAAACTTACGCCCTACAGCAAAGCCTCCATAAGTTTGGCCGTCCGGATCGGCGGTTTTCTCAAACAAGGGATTTGGGAACCGGCTGGCCGGAGCCTTCAGATCAGGACAATCAGGAAGGGAGATAAACAAGATGTCGACCAAGACACTGAAGACAGCGGCGATTGTCTGTTTTGTTGTAGCAATGGGAGGACTTCTCCTGGGCGGTTTTTTTGCCAACCGCGAGGCGCCGCCCTATCCCGGCCATGTCACGGGGCCTGACGGCGCAACGCTTTTTACCAGGGCGGACATCCTGGCCGGCCAGGACATATATCAGCGTTATGGGCTGATGGACCACGGAAGTGTTTGGGGACACGGCTCTCAGCGCGGGATGGAGTTCTCAGCGCTGACGTTGCACAAAATTGCCGAAAGGGCGCAGGAAGACATCTCCGATAAAATCTACGGGCGCCCGTACAGCTCGCTTGCCGCCGAGGAGCGCGATCTTGTGGACGTCAGGACCCGGCGCCTCATGAAAGAAAACGGCTATGATCCTGCCTCCGATACTCTTCGCCTGAGCGCGGCTCAGGCTGCCGCGCTGACAAACATCGAGGATCTCTGGGAGCGGACATTCCGGGATGGCGATAGTAATTACGGATTCCTTCCAGGGACAGTCCCCACCCCGGAGGAGCGGAAACAAATCAGCCGGTTCTTCTTCTGGACTGCGTGGGTCGCTTCCGCCGCCCGTCCCGGAGCCGACTTCAGCTACACGAATAATTGGCCTCCGGATCGCGCGGCAGGCAATGTCGCTACGACCCAAACCTATATATGGAGTATCGCGGGCATCATTTCGCTTTTTGTGACTCTCGGACTCTTTATCTTCTGGATTCACCGCGACCGGCTTTGGTATGGGAAACCTATGGGCGTCCCGCTTGCGGAAAAGCTTGTCGATATGCCCCTCACCTCGAGTCAAATCAAAGCCGCAAAATACTTCCTGGTTGTGATACTGCTGTTTCTCCTTCAGACGTCGTTTGGCGGTCTGCTTGCCCACTACACGGTCCACCCCGGCAGCTTTTACATTCCCTTTATCGGGAAGCTAATTCCTTACAGCTGGGCGAAGTCCTGGCACCTGCAGCTTGCCATATTCTGGATTGCCACAACCTGGGTGGCTTCAGCCATCTACCTGGCTCCGATTATCGGGGGACGCGAGCCGCGCGGGCAAGGCGTGCTGGTTCAGCTGCTTTTCGGCGCTATCTTGGTGGTTGCGGTAGGAAGTCTCGCCGGCGAAGTTGCCGGCATCAAAGGGATGCTGGGCAACCTGTGGTTCTGGCTCGGGCACCAGGGCTGGGAATATCTCGAGTTGGGCAGGCTGTGGCAGATACTCCTTTTTATAGGGCTGCTTGCCTGGCTGTTTATTGTTTATCGTGCCATCGGGAAACGGTCGTCCCAGATAGACGACCCGGACTTCAGAAGCCTCATCACCTTCTACGTGCTGAGCGCCATCCTGGTGGTTGTCTTTTTTGCCTTCGGTCTGCTTTTCAGCCGCGGATCGCACCTGACGGTAGCCGATTACTGGCGATGGTTTGTAGTCCATATCTGGGTTGAAAGCATCTTCGAGTTTTTCGGCGTTGCCGTGATCTCTGTTCTCCTGGTCGCCATGGGCCTTGCTTCGGCGGCGGGCGCGCTCCGGGTTGCCTACTTTACAGCCGCCCTTGTATTTCTCGGCGGAATTCTCGGTACCGCACATCATTACTTCTGGTATGGAGGCCCCTCGCTCTGGCTGGCGATAGGTTCTGTTTTTTCCAGTATGGAGCCGGTGCCCCTATTCGGACTGGTTGTGCGCAGCCTGATGGAATACAGGTCCATCAAAGAAAAGGGCGGCAGTTTTTCCTATAAATGGCCCATGTATTTTCTGGTTGCCAGTTCTTTCTGGAATTTCCTCGGAGCCGGCGTCTTTGGATTTTTGATCAACCTCCCCATAGTCAACTATTTCGAGCACGGCACCTATCTTACGGTCAACCACGGGCACGGAGCGCTTTTCGGCGTATACGGGATGCTGTCCATTGCGCTGCTGCTGTTTTCCTGGCGGGGCATGGTGGACCGCAAATACTGGTCGGACAGCCCCCTCAAAATTTCCTTCTGGGGATTCAACATTGGCCTGTTTGTCATGACCGTATTCACGCTGTTTCCGATTGGAATCCTTCAGGCGTGGACAAGCTACAGAGAGGGACTCTGGATAGCCCGGGATGCGAGCTTCTTCCACAGACCTTTCGTATCAACACTCGGCCAGCTCAGGATTGTGCCCGACACGATCATTATCGTTCTGGGCGTCCTGCCGCTCGTCTATTTCCTGTTTCGAACGTTTCCTCGACTGAAGCCACAAAAGATTGAGGATCGGCAACCGTAATGCAGGCCAAAATCTCCGGCCGAGCCGGCGGATGGATTGCCATCCGCTCAAAGATGCTGAATGAGTTTTGCTTGCTAAAGCTGCTGACATCACACACCTTTGTTTCAAGGGTCAGTCCATCCGCGCAATTTTCAGCGCATGCCAGCATATGCCGATTTTTGCATCCAACTCTTTCTATAAGATCCGCTGACAGCCGGGATGCCCTTGATTTTTAAAACACGGTTCCGATCATGACCGGGGAGAAGCGCTGGTTTTTCGCCAATTGAATCTCAACTCGTATTATTTATAATGAGCCGGTCGGCATTGGACCGAAATCCGTCATCGAAAGGAGTCTGATATGGGAATCATGGATTTTATCAAGGGCGAGCTCATCGACCTTATCGAGTGGACCGACGACTCGCGCGACACGCTTTCCTACCGCTACCCGGACGAGGACAAGGCGATCAAAAACGGCGCACAGCTGATTGTTCGCGAATCGCAGGTGGTGCAGTTCATGTACCTGGGCCAGTTCGGCGACACCTTCGGGCCGGGCAAGCACACGCTCGTCACCGACAACATCCCGGTGCTGACCAAGCTGAAATCCTGGAAATACGGATTCAACTCGCCCTTCAAAGCCGATGTCTACTACATCAACACCCGGCTTTTCACGGGAAACAAGTGGGGGACGGCGAATCCCATCATGGCCCGCGACGAGGACCTGGGCATCGTCCGCCTGCGCGCCTACGGCACCTTTGATTTCAAAATCGTCGACCCGAAGCTTTTCCTGAAGGAGGTCGCCGGCTCGGACCAGAACTTCCGCCTCGATGAGTTTGCCGACACCATGCGCTCGCGCATGGTAAGCGTCTTCAGCGAGGCTCTGGCCGAATCCCACGTGCCCGTGTTCGACGTGGCCACGCGGTACTCGGAACTCGGCGAGGCGCTTCTACCGGTGATCAATCCCGTGGTGGGCGCGAAGTACGGCCTCGAGATCACGAGTTTCATCGTCGAGAACGTATCGGTCCCGCAGGAAGTCGAGGACTCCATCGACAAGCGATCCGGCATGGCGGCCGTCGGGAACCTGAACGACTTCGTGAAATACCAGATGGCCCGGGGAATGGAAAGCGGCGGTGCGGGCGCCGGCGGCACAGCAGCCGAGCTGGCCGTTGGCTTCGGCATGGCGCAGCAGATGATGCAGCAGGGCCTGATGAAGCCTCAGGCGGATGCCGCCATGAAAACCGGACCGGCATCTGCGGCTGCCGCAGCTCCAACGGTGGACCTGCTTGCGCCCGCCGACGTGGCGAAGGTGCTCGGCGTCCCGGAATCGGATGTGATGGCAGTCATAACGTCCGGCGAACTGAAGGCAAAAAAGATCGGCGCCAGCTATCGTGTCACCCGGGCAGCGCTCGAGGCGTACCTGGCGCAGTAATGATCCCCTACTACCCGGAGCCCGGGCGTCCTTGACGCTCCCGGCTCAGCGTTTGCGGAGGCGTTGGTGGCCGAAATTTCCGCCATTGAAAAGCATGCCTGCCCCGCTTGCGGCGCACAGGCCGAATGGAACCCGGCCAGGCAAATGCTGGTGTGCCCCTTTTGCGGCACCCAGTCGCCTTACAAGCTCGAGTCGGACAAGAGCAAGGTCCAAGAGCTGGATCTGGAGGAGGCGCTCCGGCAGCTTCCAACGGAAGACGGCGGCTGGCAAGCCGAGCGCCGGAGCGTCCAGTGCCAGAGCTGCAAGGCGGTGATGGTCTACGATGCGGCGCGCGTCGGGCAGAATTGCGAGTTTTGCGGTTCGCCGGCGCTGGTCGACTACCGGGAAATCAAGTCGCCTATCCAGCCGCAAAGCCTGCTGCCCTTCAAAATTTCCCAAAGCCAGGTGCGCGACAGCATCCATCGATGGTACGGCAGCAAATGGTTCGCTCCGGGCGCACTGAAGTCCAAGGCGCTCGTGGACCAGCTGAAAGGAATTTATGTGCCGTACTGGACCTTTGACGCGCAGGTCCACTGCCGTTGGACCGCCGAGGCCGGCCACTACTATTATGTCAAGGAGGAATATCGCGACAACCAGGGACGGGCCCAGGTGCGCCAGGTCCAGAAGGTCCGGTGGGAACCCGCCGCCGGCGAAATCGATCATTTCTTCGACGATGAGCCCGTGCCCGGAACCAAGGGCGTGAATATGGACCTGCTGCGCCGGGTCGAGCCGTTTCCGACCTCGGAACTGGTCCCGTACGATACCGGCTACCTCTCGGGACACGTTGTCGAACACTATCAGGTCGCCCTGGCGGAAGCTGCCCGGAGAGCCCGTGAGGCTATGGATCAGAAGCTGACGGAGCTTTGCGGCCGCCAGGTGCCGGGCGACACTTATCGCAATCTCAACATAGGCCCGAACTACTCGGACCGGACCTTTAAGCACATCCTCACACCCATCTGGCTGCTGTCGTATACTTACGGGCGTCGCACCTTCCAGGTCATCGCCAACGGTTACACCGGGGCGATTGCCGGGCAGTATCCCAAGAGCCCGTGGAAGATCGCCCTGGCAGTGCTGGCCGCGATAGCCCTTATCCTGCTGCTGGCTCTTTTGCAGAAGCAGTAGGTTGCCGAGAGTCCGCGAACCTGTGCAGGGTTCAAGGGGCACATCAAGGCAAAGGTCTTCCGTCGATCGTCAAAGGCTGATATCGCCGCAGCCCGGGCAATGAAATCCCGGATCCGCTGCTTGCGCCGTTCTTCATTCACTGGAACAGGGTTCTTCTATCCCTCCTTCATGGGAGCGTCGCCGGTTCCATACGGTCGAATGTCGGTAAATATGAAAGGCCGGTCAATCTTTGTGACGACCAGCGGACAATGCGGGAGTTGCGCAGGAACGATCCAGACCACGGGGACCGTGACAAGGTATCTTTCTGCTTCCCCTTTTTTGCCCAAATACAGCTCCACCTCGCCGCCCAGTTTGGTGGGATCGCCGGTATCGCCTCCGTGGAAGATGATGAATTCCGGCTGTGAGTGCGCGTGGTAGTCGGGGTTGGGAAATCTGTAGGGCGCACTGATGAGGCTTTCACACATGATCACCGTCGGGAACAGCTTATTGTTGATACCAGCCAGCGCTCCGCCGCTATCATCTTTGCTTTCCGGATTCATATTCCCGGGCGTTTTCCGTATGAAGGCCGGGCGTACCATGTTGCTTCTATATTTGGACACCATGCCGGCAATCTTGCCCGGGGCCTGACTTCCGGGCGCCGGAGTCTCCTTATATTCGCGGGCCAGCGAGATTTCGATGTAATAGAACCGTTTGGTCATCTTCCTCACGGTCAGAGGGAAATGGGGCATTCCACGAGGTATATACAGGGCCGTCGTGGAATTAATCTGCTGCACCTCTCTGTCGTCACCCAGACACAGCTCCACCTCCGCGTTCAAGTCGCCCATGCTATAGCAGTCTCCGCCGAGCAGGTAGATAACCTGGTCGTAGTCGTGCACGTGCGCTCCATAAGGTTCCTTGCCGATCTTTCCGGCATAAACGACTGTCCCCATATCGACCGTCAGGCTTTCCCCTTCGAGAAACGTGCTGTCCATTCTGGCCCACGGCCGGATCGATCCCCATCCGGGGTCCTCGAAGTGGATGGGTTTGACATAGTTTGCAAATTTCGCGTTTTTCGGCCCGATGATTCCGGGCGCGATTTCAACGGCATGGGCCGAGGGCACTTTCAGCCCGCTTAAGGCTGCCAGGCCCGCCGCGCCACAGGCAACGTTTTTGACGAATTCTCTTCGGGTCGTACTTTTCTGCACTCTGGAAGTTTCATTCATGGCTGTTATTCCTTTCCCTGAAAGATTGGGCCGGCCTGACGCCACTATAGCACAAGAAAAATGCAAACAGGAACGGCCGGGACCGGCTGACTGCCTGTGCGAAGGCCCGCCTATCAATATTCCTATGATAAAGGCCGATACAACAGAGAGCACAATATTCTGAGAGAGAAAGAATCGGGAATGTGCAGGGATGCCGGAAGGACGAGTAAATATGAAAATAGTAGGGTTTAAGGCTCGACCGCAGATCCGCTATTGAAGGCGCTTATCGGAAGGATGCTGCTTTGCATCCCGCTCCGGCGGATGGAGATCCTTTTCCTTCGAGCGGGAAAACAGACCCATGGCCAGCTTCTCAAGATAACTGACGCCCTCGCTAAAACGTTTTCTCCGTTTCCCGGAGACATGGGTATCGAGCAAAGCTTCGGCCAGGTCGGCGCCGCTCAAATCGGCGTCCGTCAGATCGGCGCCGACCAGGTTCGCTCCGTGCAATTTTGCATTGCGCAGGATCGCGCCCTTCAGATCGGTATGGTGAAAAACGGCGTAGCTCAGGTCTGCCTCACTGAGGTCCGCCCCTTGAAGCCTTGCGGAGCTGAGATCCGCATAGCGCAGAGTTGCGTGGTGGAGATTGGTCCGGCTGAGGTCGGCATGACTGAGGTCCGCGTAGCTTAGGTACGCGTAACTCAGATTTGTGTCCGCTAGTTCCACTCCCAGGAGATCCGGACGGATACTGGGATTCTCTATTCTCCAGTGATTCCACGGCGCCATGCTCATCGACGCAATTGCCGCCATCAGCGTCTCCACATGCTCTTTGTTTGGCATATCAACCTCCTAAATAAACAGCCTGCAGACAGACTCCGCGCCCATCAGCCACAACGACATGCCAATATCATCTCTTTTTTCAATGCAATCGGATGGCCACAGCCCCGAATTATATGCAAAACCCGGCCCAAGTAAACGTGAAATAATTGTGAATAAATGGTTTAGGAAAATCAAAGGCCATCATTTCAGGTCAGTCCGGCTATGCCTGCGTTCATTAACTGTAAATTCTTCCGACAGTCTGGGAGAAAAAGGATGCCTTACTATGGAGGCAAACGTAAGAATTAGTAGCTATTACGGTGCCTGGCGAACGATGGAATCCGGGATGTCGGTTAATCTTACAGTTGTCCGGTTGCCTCAGGGCTGGACTCACAGGTATTTTCAGGGCTTATGTTTTTGTTGGCCGCACCAGTCCATCACGTCGCAATTTTGGGCTATGCCGGCATAATCCCGGTAACACGCCGCGTTGGAAGAAACAACCGTTTCCAGGGAAGGGGGGATGCCATCGAACAGATCGCCCCCGCACGTATAGTAATAACGGGCATCCACACCCTCATTCCGGAAGCATGCCGCCACACTCAAAGCGTGGTAATGGCTTGAAACGACATACAGCTTATCCTCTTTCCGGATCAGCGCTTCCCCACCCTCCCGGAGATCCCGGCTGTAGCAGTAATTCTGCGCCGTTGAGCCGGAATGTTCCTCCCTGAATAAACGAATCCCGGAAATGTCAGAACCGCAGGCGTCCTCCATTTGCCGTTGCATGTCGGAAGCTTCGCAGTTCTTTGCATCCGTGCCATGGGCGCCGCATCCACCGGAAAAGATAATTTTATCGAAGCGGATATTTTTGCCCTGGATCCGGATCATGTCACAGGCAAGCGCAACGCGTGTTGCGCGCGTTTTCGGGTCGCTGCTTCCCAGGATCAGCATGATTGCGGAATGAGCCTCTGCTGCCTCAGTTGTCTGACTCGCCGGTTCCCACTCCGCGACGCCGGCTCTGGGAGCATCGAGGATAAAAATGCCCGAGAGCAGCGGCCATAGAAAAACAAATTTCCTATTCTTCATCCGGCTTCTCCAGCGGCTGGATCGCCGATCGGCGCAGCCGCGGCAATAAATAGGAATTCCGCCCGATTGCTCCAATATATAGAAATTCTTTTCCCGGGCAAAGATGAAACGAGGCTCCCCGATGGCATCGGGCTTCGAGCGTTTATCGGAACTCCCGGGCTCCGCGGTGAAAAACGGCCTCAAAGACTCAGGGCCTCAAATCTTCCCCCAGGCAGCCCGCAATCCGGGCGCTTTGCGGGCCGGGAAAGGACTTATTAAAACAGTTGACATGAAACCGCCTCATATATTATCGTGGGGCAACGTGGGTGATTGTGGGTAATCATACGGATGAGCAATCATGGCAAAATTCCGCGGCAGGTACGACTTCTCCATTGACGAAAAGGGGCGCATCAACATCCCGTCGAAGTTCCGGAAGCTGTTGTCGCCTGCAGCGGAAGAAACCTTTGTAATCTGTCGAGCGCCGGACGGCTGTCTTTGGGCCTACCCCAAGGACGAATGGGAAAAATTCGAGGATTCGCTCAACAGCAAACCGGTCAGCAGAGAATTCAATAAGTTCCAGCGCCTGATGCAGAGCAATCTGAGTGATTCCATACTCGACAGGCAGGGAAGGGTTTCGCTCACGCCTCTCCAAATGAAGATCGCGGGCATCACCAAAGATGTGAGTATTATCGGCCGAGGCGCCTATCTGGAGATTTGGGATACCAGACGGTTCGAGGAGTACACCGGCAGCGGTGAGGATTTTGATGAGGTGTACTACAAAACCATCCGGTCCGGAGTCTTTTCAGACGAGTAGAAGCCACTCTTTTCTCATCCTTCGCTGACGTCACGGTTTTCACGTTACAGCGGCGGGTGCAAGTTTCAGGTTGCAGGTTGCAGGGCGCGATCCATGGCCTCCGGATCGACACCCTGCAACCTGGAACCTGCAATTTGGCACCGGCAGCCAGGAAATTGTGCCGCCCGTTCTGCGGGCATCTATCGTCTGTCTGAGTAAAGCCGAAAACCGAAGGAGAAAGCCATGTTGGATTTGGCCGCCGGAATCGAAGCCAGGAATTATGGTCTCAGGACATCAGGCGATCCGAGAAGCGTGCTGGAATACCTGAAAGTCATCTGGCCCCTGTTTGTCATAGCAGGCGCTCTTGCTTTCCACGTTTGGGTGCATAGCCAAAATATCCAGGTCGGGTACTGGAGCCAGGAGCTGAGTGCACAGGAGCGGGAACTGTCACAGACAGGCCAGCAACTGATGCTGCAACAGCGGACGCTTGAGGATCCCAAGTGGCTGGAGGCGATCGCCCGAAGAAGCCTCGGAATGATCACCCTCCGGCCGAACCAGATCATCCCGGCACCTCCATCCATGAACTGGGATACAAGCACATCAGAAACTCCAGGGTCCGGAAGGCTCTTACGTCCTTTCGAGCCAGGGAAGCCGTCTGCATTCAATTAAATATGCTCGAACGCACCGGATTCTTCGTTCCCGGCAGGTTTGTTGCCGTGATGGCATTCTTCGTCTTCTGGAGCCTTCTGGTCATTGCGAGGCTTGTTCAGTTCCAGGTTTTTCAGCACGAGAGATATGCCAAACGGCCGGCCGGCGCATATTTTTTGACCAAACCGGTATACGCGCCGCGAGGCGCCATCTATGACTGCCGCATGTCTGAGCTGGCCACCAATGTCATGGTCGATACCGTCGCTGTGGAGCCGGGAGTGATTCAGGATATTCCTGCCGTTTCGGAAAAACTTGCGACGCTTCTGGAAATGGATCCCGCGGCGCTGCGGAACAGGATGCGCGATCCTCTTCACCAAAAGTATTTGAGAGTCAAGCGAAGGATTGACCCGGGAGTGGCGGCACGCGTCAAATCTCTTGGACTCAGGGGCGTCAATCTGGAGGCCGAAAATCTGCGGGTATACCCCAATAGGGATCTGGCCAGCCACACCCTGGGTTTCGTAAACCTGGCCGGCAATGGCGCGGCAGGGCTGGAGATGCAGTATGAAAATCAGCTCAATGGAAGAAACGGCAAGGTCCTTTGCGAAGTCGACGCCCTCGGCCGATGCTTCCGCGAAACCGAGTCGATCGCCCCGATCCCAGGGAGTTCGCTTGTCCTGAGCATTGACGGTTCCATACAGCACATAGCCCAAAGAGAACTGTCCCTGGGAGTGGAACGGTCCCGCGCGGCAGCCGGTGTCGCCATTGTGATGGAGTCCGAAACGGGGAGGATCCTGGCGCTTGCCAATTATCCCGATTTCAACTGCAACACCTATGGGGAGTACGACATGAAGCTGTGGCGGAACCGGGCTGTCCAGGACCAGTTTGAACCGGGATCGACACTGAAAGTGGTCGTGGCGGCAGCCGCCCTGGATGCGGGATTAACCAAGCCGGGCGAACTCATTGACTGCAGGATGGGGTCCATGACGGTAGGCGGACATGTCTTTCACGATCACAAACCCTATGGCTTGCTGACATTCCTGCAGATCCTCGAGCACTCCTCCAACATTGGCGCCATAGTGCTGGGCATGCGCCTGGGAGAAGAACGGCTCTATGAATCCCTCCGCAGCTTCGGGTTCGGTTCCAGAACTGGGATCGACCTGCCGGCGGAAGCCGTCGGCAGGCTGAGGGAACCGGAGAAATGGTCGGCGCTCTCGATTGCCTCGATTTCATTCGGCCAGGAAATTGCCGTCACTTCAATGCAGATACTCGTTGCGATCAACGCTATCGCCAACGGCGGATACAGAGTACGCCCTTCGGTTGTGGACCGCGTCATCGACAGCCGGGGGGCATCTGTCCGGATGAAGGCACCGGAACGGATTCGCATGATGCGCCCCGAAACCGCGGCCGTGATAGGAAATGCCTTCGAGGGTGTGGTTTTACGCGGGACGGGAAAGCGGGCGGCGCTGGAAGGCTACCGTGCAGCGGGCAAAACCGGGACCGCACAGAAAGCGGAGCGCGGACGCTTTTCGAAAAGCAGGTATATGGCCTCCTTTATCGGCTTTGCGCCCTTGCCGCGGCCCCACGTGACCATTCTGGTGCAAATTGACGAGCCCAAAGGGGCTATCTATGGCGGCGAAGTAGCGGCTCCTGTGTTTCAAAAAATCGCCCAGGAGACTCTGCTCAATCTTCGTATACCGCCGGACAGGAGTCTTCTTACACTGAATGGCAGTTCGGCGCTTCCCTCTCGGAATCCGGGACCGCCGGAATAGGCATTCCTCAACCTGGATGAAAACCGTGTTATCCAAAACGGGCAATAATCGGTTTCTGTTTATGGGAATCAGCATCCTGACGCTGTTCGGGCTGCTGATGGTATACAGCGCCTCTATGGTCGTCGCCGCTGAAAGAGCAGGAAGTCCATCCTATTATTTCGTTCGACAGTCTCTGCACGCAGTTGCCGGCTACCTTCTCATGATCGTGCTGATGTTGGTCGACTACCACAAGTGGCTTAAGCTAAGAACCATCCTCTATTTGGCGGCGTTCAGCCTGACATCTTTGCTGCTTGTTTTCCATCATGCTCCCATCAAAGGCGCTCATCGGGCTTTGAGAATTGACCTTGTTTCCTTCCAGCCGTCGGAATTGGCCAAGCTGGTGATTCTTTTCTACGTAGCGTATTTTTTGCAAAAGCAGCAGGAGATCCGGAAAGCCGGATTGCGGCTTCTGCCCTGCATCTTTTTCGTGGGATTGTTCACCGGACTGATCGTTTTGGAGCCCGACCTTGGCCAGGCTCTTTGCATTCTCTTCATCGTCACATTGCTGTTTTTCATTGCCGGCCTGGATTGGAAATACATCGCGATCGCCGCGCTTCCACTCCTGCCGCTGTTTTACTTTTTCACCTGGAAAGTCCCTTTCCGTCGCGCCCGCATCCTTGCCTGGCTGGCTGCCTTGCGCGACCCTCTCAACGCCGATTATCACACACGGCAGACAGCGATCGCCGTCGGCCGCGGCGGCTTCCTGGGCGTTGGGTTCGGAAAAAGCCGGCAGAAATTCTTCTTTCTCCCCGAGGTCATCGGCGATTCCATCTATGCCCTGATCGGCGAAGAACTTGGGTTGGTCGGCGCGGTTTTGGTTCTTGCGGCCTACCTGGGCTATCTGATTTTGGGCGCCAAAATCTCGATAAAAGCCCCCGACCGAGGCGGCTTCTACCTGGGACTGGGCATAACCCTGATGCTGGCGCTGCAGGCCTTTGTCAACATGTCCACAGCCCTGGCCATCGTGCCGAACAAGGGGCTTACGTTGCCCTTCATCAGCCAGGGAGGCAGTTCGCTCGTGATCAGCCTGATGGCAACGGGCATTTTGCTGAACATCTCTTCGCAGCGGAAAACGCACCCTGACGACGAGGAACAGCCGCCGGACGCAAAGGAACAGATTTAAAAATAGTGTCATCTTATTGGCCTGACTGCTTACAGAGTCGATTATGAAAAAGAGAGAGCGGATTATCTGCGCATTGGATGCAGGCACCTGCAAAACGTGCCTGATTATTGCCCGTTTGCGTCCTGAAGGCGGGCTGGAAGTGCTCGCCAGCGGTTTCGCCGGTTCCTGCGGCCTGGCCAAGGGCATTGTTATGAACGCGGAGGAGGTGGCGGCCTCCATTCGCCAGGCGGCAAAGGAAGCGGAATCCAGGTCGAATATATCCGCAAATCGGGTTGTCGCCGGGATTTCCGGCAAACACATTCAGAGCCACAATTTCCGGGGCAGCGTCGAGATCCGGGGCAACCACTGCCAGGTGACGCCAGGCGATATGCACAATGCCGTGCGTGCTGCGCAATCGGTTCCCCTTTCCCCTGATCGCGAGATCATCCACCTGCTCGCGCGCGAGTTTTTCGTCAACAGCCGCGGCGGCATAAAAAATCCGGTGGGTTTAAGCGGTTCACAGCTGGATGCCGATCTTCACGTGGTTTCCTGCGACGGAGCGTTGAGCCAGAGCCTTATCAATGCAGCCAACCAGGCTGAGATCGAGGTGAAGAGGCTCATCCTGCAATCCCTGGCCAGCGGCGAAGCGGTTCTTACTCCCGAGGAAAAGGAGCTCGGCGCAGTCGTCATCGACATCGGCGGCGGAACAACCGATATCGCGGTTTTTCTGGAGAACTCGATATGCTTTTCATCGGTCATCGCGGCGGGAGGAGCGAATTTCACCCGTGACCTCATCGAGGGCATCAAAATATCCCGTGTAGAAGCGGAACGCATCAAGGTCGATTTCGGCAGCGTCCTGCCCGACCGGGTTGATCCCGACGAGGTCGTGGAAATTCAGTGCCTGGGCATGCGCGGAGCCTGTATCATTCCGCGCAAGGCTATCTGCGAAAATCTAGGGGATCGCGGCGCGGAACTTCTGGAACTGATCCGGGAGGACATTCTGCGCTCCGGGGTGCGGCACAAGCTGACCGCGGGAGCCGTCATCACAGGCGGTGGAAGCATGCTAAGGGGCATCCTTGAATTGGCGGAAAGTGTTCTCGATATGCCGGTACGCCAAGGGGTTCCCAGGGGATTCACCGGGCTGGAGAAGGAATTGGCGCATCCCATTTATGCCTGTGTGGTCGGCCTGGCTCTGCTGGAAGCGCAGCAGGCTTGCGCGCAGGATTTCCAATACCGGCCACTCCCCATACCCTCCCTGACTCAAAGGATCCTGTCGTGGTTCGAGCATTGAAATGGGAGGTGCGGTGAATTCATTATAGAAGCTGATTCCCGGAGTCAGGCACCTCCGGCAGAGCCGGAGGCTTGAAAGATTGGAGCCTCTCAAAGCGGTTGGAGGAGTTACGCTGGTCTT
>Ga0208980_10001214_pt1 | contig 15444 bp, 13 predicted proteins | sample WetSurMetagenome_3_FD_187993 | JGI IMG/M metagenome (GOLD analysis project Ga0208980, IMG submission 187993) | Wetland microbial communities from Twitchell Island in the Sacramento Delta, sample from surface sediment Aug2011 Site A1 Bulk (version 2) | ecosystem: Environmental > Aquatic > Marine... | reverse complement strand
CGGAAAATCAGCCCACAGGCCAGCCGGTATATGATGGAACACAAAGCACCTGGGTGAGGGAAGAAATCAGCCTGGCCGACTACCTTGACAAGCAGATTAAAATCCGTTTCCTGCTGAAAAGCGATGACTACGTGGTGGCAGACGGATTTTACTGGGATGATATGACCGTTACCGTTGTTGATGTGGCGACCGGGATCGATCCTGTTGAGACGCAAAATATTGACTCTTTACAAAAGATATACTTGCATCCCAATCCTGCTTCCAATCAAGTAACGATAAGATGTTCAGACAGTAAGCTTACAAGCCGGGCCAGGTTTGCAGCCTTTGATATGACCGGCCGGAAGGTCCTGGACATACCCCTGAAGGATAATTTCAAATTTGATGTTTCCGCCTGGGATCCCGGGATGTATTTTTATAATGTGATCTACGATAATAGGTCACTCACAACTGGCAAATTTATAGTCAAGTAAAATATCAACTTCTTATAAATATCTTTTTAAGTTTAAAAGCGCTTCCTTTTAAGATTCCTTTCTTATCTTTGCGACAACTTTTCTAAATCCTACCGGAATGTAGAAGAATGCTTATAGTCATCATTTTTTAAACCAGAGGAACCATGGTTGATACGGTAAAAATAGGTACCCTGCGCTGGCATCACATTATAAGCCCGTCTGAGCAGGACCTGCAGTATCTGAAGGACAATTTTCATTTCCACCCGTTGGATATAGAAGACTGCCGAAGTACCAACCAGCGACCCAAGATAGACATCTATGATGACTATTACTTCATCATCCTTCATTTCCCTACTTTTGACAGCCAAAACCGTTTCCTTACTGCCAAGGAAGTGAAATTCTTCTGGGGCGATGATTATGTGATTAGCATTGACCAGTCGCACTGGATCGTGAGTGAGATGTATGAAGATACGCAGCGCAAGATTTCCCATAAGGAAGAGATTGAGATAGGTACCTCCGATACATTGCTTTACCGCATTCTTGAAAAGCTGATGAACTCCTCACTCAACCTGATGCGCCGCCTTGGCCTCGAGCTTGACCGTATCAACGAGGACCTTTTCAGCAAGCGTTCACAGCAAACCATCCTCCAGATCTCCGTTACCCGGAAGAACATCATCCTCCTGAACACCATGTTCAAGCCGCAGCTCCCGCTGTTCCACAAGTTCGAATCAGGCCAGATCACGGGTTTTGCTGAAAACATGGAAGATTACTGGGGCAACATCCTCGACTATAATCAAAAAATGTGGGATATGGCGGAGGATTACCAGGAACTGATCGAAGGGCTCTCCAAGACGTTTGACTCGCTGCAGACCAACCGCATCAACGAAATCATGAAGACACTGACCTTCATCTCCGCATTCCTGCTTCCGTTGACATTTATTACAGGGCTTTACGGGATGAACATCGGCCTGCCGCTTCAAAACGATCCGAAAGCCTTCTGGATCCTGGCTATTGCGATGGTTTTACTGGTATTCTTTATGGTGTTTTATTTCAGGAAGAAAAGCTGGCTGTGATTCAGTCAGCAGTCGGAAGTCAGCTGTCAGCAGTCAGCAGTCGGAATTTTTACCAATCCGACAATCTATGACAACCTAATGTCAACCTAATGTCTACCTAATGTCTACCTAATGTCTACCTAATGTCCACTTAATGTCCACTTAATGTCCACTTAATGTCTACTTAATGTCTACCTAATGTCTACCTAATGTCCACCAGCCTGCTTCTTTAAAGCTTCCTCATGAATAGCATGCAGCAATCTTAAGAGAAAATGCCGGCTCAGGCCAAGATCGGTGCCTTTTTTCAGACGATCTTCCACGACCTCGTTCCAACGTTCCAGCTGCAGCAGATCCATCCCTTTGCTCTGTTTGTGTTTTCCTATCCGTAAAACAACTTCCAAGCGTTGCGCCAGTAATTGCAACAGGTTGTCATCGATCTGGTCAATTTCGCTGCGCAATTCCTTCAGCAATAAATTTTCTTCCAGAGATATTGTGCCCGGCACAGAAAGTTTCCTTATTAATCCGGCTAATTCGTCTGGGGTAATTTGCTGATCACTGTCAGTAAGCGCTTCTCCCGGGCGGATATGCGATTCGATCATCAGCCCGTCGAATGCCAGGTTCATGGCAGACTGCGCAATGTGCGGAAGCATGGCGCGGTTGCCACTGATATGGCTGGGATCCACCAGGACCGGAAGGCCGGGGAAAAGACGCCGCAGCTCGATCGGGATCTCCCAGATGGGCAGGTTGCGGAAGGGCTTGCTGCCATAGGCCGAAAATCCGCGATGCACGGCGGAAAGCTTGCGGATGCCTTGCTGGTAAAGCCTTTCCAGTGCACCGATCCACAGAAGCAAGTCCGGGTTGACCGGGTTTTTCACCAGCACAGGGATATCGACGCCTTTCAATGCTTCGGCTATTTCGTTGACTGAGAATGGATTGACCACCGTACGGGAGCCAATCCAGAGCATATCGATGCCATGCTTTATGCACATTTCCACATGAGATGGCATCCCGACTTCCACGCATATCGGCAACCGAATCTCCGCTTTCGCTCTTTCAAGCCAATTCAACGCTTCTTCGCCTCTGCCCTCAAAGTCCCCGGGCCTTGTCCTCGGTTTCCAGATCCCACAGCGGAATGCCGCTACCTGAGGCAATTTTGAAAGTTCCCTGGCGGTTTCCAGAACCTGCTCCTCGGATTCAGCGCTACACGGGCCGGCAATAACCATAGGCTGCTGCTTACAGGGGAGATATTCGTGCAGGGGGATGATGTTTTTTGGAAAGGATTGCATAATACAAAGGTAGGTGATTTTGTGTTCAAGTGTTCAAGTGTTCTGGTTCCACGTTCCGGACTAGTGAAGATTGCCAACTGCTGACTGCTGGTTTAAAAATTCCTACCTTTGCACCTCAAATTTTAAAATCATGCTCGATCACGGAATCAAACGGATCAAAATCAAAGAGCTCCTGCTGACAGGAGAGGTAGACAAGGAGGTGGTTGCCAAAGGATGGGTACGTACCAAACGGGAAAGTAAGAATGTGTCGTTCATCACCCTCAACGATGGTTCTACCATCCAGAACCTGCAGGTGGTCGTTGAACCGGATACAATCAGCACTGACATCCTCGGCCGCATCAATACAGGTGCCGGGCTCTCCGTAAAGGGTGTGCTGATCGAATCCCCCGGTGCAGGGCAACGGGTGGAATTGCTGGCAAAGGATATCATCCTCTATGGCCCCGCTGACCCGGATGAATACCCGCTGCAGCCTAAAAAGCACTCGTTGGAGTTCCTGCGCGAGAAGGCACACCTTCGCTTCCGCACCAGCACGTTCAGCGCCGTCACCCGCGTCCGCCATGCGATGATCTTCGCCATCCATAAGTTCTTCAATGATAAAGGCTTTTACAACATCCACACCCCTATCATCACCGGCAGCGACGCTGAAGGGGCAGGGGAGATGTTCCGGGTCTCTGTCCTTGATCCCAAAAATCCACCGCTCACTGAAACGGGGGAGGTGAATTACAAGGAAGATTTCTTCGGGAAACCGACCAACCTGACCGTATCTGGCCAGCTAGAAGCCGAACTGGCTGCCCTGGCAATGTCTGACGTGTATACTTTCGGCCCGACATTCCGTGCTGAAAATTCCAACACAAGCCGCCACCTGGCCGAGTTCTGGATGATCGAGCCGGAAATGGCATTCTACGATATCAGCGATGACATGGACCTTGCCGAAGAGATGCTGAAATATCTCGTTAAATATGCCCTCGACAATTGCCGGGAGGATCTTGAATTCCTTACCAAACGGCTGGAAGACGAGGAAAAAAACAAGAAGCAGGAGGAGCGCCAGGCCATGGGACTTATTGAAAAGCTGGAATTCGTGCTCAACAATGAATTCAAGCGCATCACCTATACCGAAGCGTATGAAATCCTCCACAATTCACAGGCAAACCGTAAAGGAAAGTTCCAGTTCCCGGTCGACCGCTGGGGATTCGACCTGCAGTCGGAACATGAGCGTTACCTGGTCGAAAAGCATTTCAATAAACCAGTCATCATTACCGATTACCCGATGGAGATCAAGGCGTTCTACATGAAACAGAATGACGACAGCAAAACCGTGCGGGCCATGGATGTGCTTTTTCCGCAGATCGGAGAAATTATCGGGGGCTCACAACGCGAGGAAGTCCTTGAAAAGCTTCAGCAACGAATCAAGGACCTACATATACCCGAGGAAACCCTCTGGTGGTACCTCGAGACCCGCAGGTTCGGCACCGTGCCCCACGCGGGCTTCGGCCTGGGCTTCGAACGGCTCATGCTCTTCATCACCGGCATGGGCAATATCCGCGACGTGATCCCCTTCCCGAGGACGCCGCAAAACGCGGATTTCTGATGGTTCGCAGTTTGCAGTTCGTCGTAAGCGGTCAGAGGTCATTTATGAAAATGCTTAACAAGCTATGACAATTAATGACACGAAGTGCGTAGCACTGAGTAAATGACTATCAATGACATGAGGTGGAAAGCACCTATAAAGTGACAACCTGATGACAATATTGCTATAGTATCACCGTAATTGATATTTTTGTATCTTTATTAATCAGGAAAGAGCATCCCGTTTATGTTAAACCAGCGTTTACAGCAGAAGTTATTGCAGAAGCTTTCCCCTCAGCAGATCCTGCTGATGAAGCTGCTGCAGATCCCTTCAATGGCACTGGAACAGCGTATAAAGCAGGAGGTCGAGGAAAATCCTGCCCTGGAAATGCTGGAGAATGAAGATGATGGGCCATCAGATGACGAATTCGGGGAAACAGATGATTCACCGGTGGATTCCGATGAAGAGTCTGAAACGGAAGAATTCAAGGAGAAAAGCCCGGAAGACGAATTCGACTTCAACGATTACCTGGATGAGGATGAAATCCCGGATTACAAGATGGCAGCCAATAACCAGAGTCCTGATGACGATTTCAGGGAAATACCGTTTGCTGCCGGTACATCTTTCCAGGAATTCCTGATTTCCCAGCTCGGCATGCGTGACCTGACGGAAAAGCAATACCAGATAGGTCTGACAATCATAGGGAACCTCGACGATGCCGGTTATCTTCAACGTGAACCTGCTGCTATGACCGACGACCTGGCGTTTTCCCAGGGTATCCAGGCCACTAAAGAAGAAGTGCTGGAAGTGCTGAAGGTGATCCAGGATCTTGACCCGCCAGGTGTCGGAGCACGCAACCTGCAGGAATGCCTGGTACTCCAGCTCCGGCGAAAGGAAGAGCGCACCCGTGAAGTGGAACTGGCAGGCATCATTCTTGAACACTACTTCGAGGAATTTACACGGAAACATTACGAAAAAATCCTCCGTCGTGCACATATCTCCCATGAAGACCTGAAAGGTGCCATCAATGAGATACTTACGCTGAATCCTAAGCCGGGCGACTCCATTAGCGAAACCGCGCGGGAGAACAATTACGTCATTCCGGACTTCTCCGTACGGAATATCAACGGTGATCTGGAGCTGATGCTGAATTCGCGCAACGCCCCGGAACTGCGGGTCAGCCGGGCATACGTGGAGTTGCTCGAAGCTTATTCGGAGAACAAGCACAGCAAAGGGCGCGAAGCGCTGACATTTGTCAAGCAAAAGATCGATTCGGCCAAATGGTTCATCGATGCCATCAAACAACGGCAAAATACACTTTACCTGACCATGCAGGCCATCCTGGATTACCAGGATGAATATTTCCGCACCGGCGACGAAACCAGGCTCAAGCCGATGATCCTTAAAGATATAGCTGAAAAAGTCAATCTTGATATCTCTACCATTTCCAGGGTTGCCAACAGTAAATACGTTGAAACACCCTTCGGCACTTTCCTGCTGAAGACTTTCTTTTCGGAATCGATGCAAAAAGATGACGGAGAAGAAGTCTCAACTAGGGAAATAAAGAAAATTCTTTCTGAATTCATTGAATCGGAAGACAAGATGAAGCCGCTTACCGACGAGCAACTTACCGATATCCTGAAAGACAAAGGCTACAACATTGCCCGGCGGACGGTGGCCAAATATCGCGAACAGCTTAATATACCTGTTGCGCGGCTCCGGAAGGAACTCTGATTAAAATATGCTTACTTTTGCCACATCTTAATATCCACGATGGAAAAACGCCTGGCCAGGGTCATATCTGTTGTTTTCTACCCATTGTTCATTCCGACCTATGCCTTTGCGGTCCTGCTCACCATGCCGGCCTATTTCAGTGCCCTATTGCCGGTAAGCTCTAAATGGATGCTGCTTGGCCTGATTTTCGGGATCACTTGCCTGTTGCCTACACTTTTCTTCATCATCATGATCAAGACCAGGGTGGTCAGCACAACCTATTTATCAAACAAGGAGGACCGTACCTTACCGTACACGGTAAGCATCATATTCTTCTATCTTGCTTATTACTTGCTGAAACGGCTGGAGGTCCCCACCGTTTTGACCTACTTCATGATCGGCGCTACTTTCCTGAATGTTATCATCCTGGGTATCAATTTTTTCTGGAAAATCTCCAGCCACATGGCTTCTATCGGTGGAGTCGTGGGAATGGCGGTGGGACTGTCCTATTTCCTGGGTGCTTTTTATTTCGGCATCATTGCCGGATCGCTCTTTGCCGCGGGGCTGGTGGGATTCGCACGGCTTAAGCTCGAAGCACACACGAATGCGCAGATTTATTCAGGATTTTTGCTGGGATTCCTGACCATTATCTCCCTGTTTCTCTTAAAAACCTGACCGAAGAAACGGAATCAGAAAGGCATGAAGGTGATGCCGACGGAAATAGGATAGAGATCCGGGCCACTGCCTTTTTCAAATAATTTGGTCACAGAAAAATAACCGACAATGTGGAACCAGTCGTACCCGAACCTGACCACGGGGCCAAACTGAAATCGGTCTATATTGCTGATCTGTTTCTCTTTCTGAATAACCTGATAGCCGCTCAGCTTATCTCCCTTATACTTGGTCTTCGCATCCATGACATACGACAATTTAACACCGATTGAAGCACGGATCTTATTCTTGGTCTTCAGCCTTAGCTCGAGCGGAAAATCGAGATAAGTCACCCCGATCTTACTCTTCTTGTAATCAATGGAATCAGGAATTGGCGTAAAAAATATGCTGTCTGCTTTGATATCCAGGATCCGGCAGTCGCTGTAAAGGTTGTGCCAGCTCACACCTGCACCCAGTGCAAAACTCAGGGGACTACTGCCAATGGGGAAACTGTAGGTGAAATAGGTGCCCGCCCCCAGGTTGATCGCCCAGCCATCCATATTATCCGGTTTGTTGAGCCAGAAATCCTGGTAGATTTCCGCACCGACACTGACGCGCTTGACCGTGGTCTGGCTGATGACCTTGCTCTTCTCCTGGGAAAAGGAAAACAAAGGAAGAAGAATAATGAGGATGAACAGGAACTTTTTCATAACAGGAAGCCTTTTCGATTTATTGCTTATACAAATATAAGACATAAAACGGAAAAGGCTTACCTAAAGTATTTAGACCTGCTATTTATACAGGTCGCGATGGCATTCCGAACAGAGGTTTCCCTGCCAGTCCTGGTCGTCCTGGTGATAGAACTCCAGTGGCTTTCCAAGGCCGCTCATCACCTGCATCGTGTCTGGCGTTCCCTGTGCAATGATCTCATGGCACAGGTTGCAATCCTGGGAAATGGTCCTGCCGTCGGCTGTGCTGTGGCGGTCATTGTGGCAACGGAAACAACCGTTGAACTCCAGGTGGCCGATGTGGTTGGGATAGACATCCCAGTTGACCTTCATCTCGGGGAAAATGTTCTTTTTGTACTCCTCCTGGATACCAGCGATCGCTTTGTCTAACAATTCCGGGTTGCTCCTGACCACCTCTTCATAGGAAGAATTATAGTATTCCCGCATGGCCTGGTCGATGCCCGTCATAGCGGAATCGGTGGTGCTGTAGTTGCCGTTCATCACGGTCATGGCCATTAATTTCTCCTCGGGAAGTTCCTTCGGGATGGTCCCTGCCGTGATGGCATTGTTGACGGCATAGATGGGCGTATGGTAGTTGTGTGAAGGCCTGTTATGGCAGTCCATGCAGTCCATTGATCGCAACTCAAGGGTGTCCATCTGGCCGGGTTTCAGGCCTTTTTTAGAATCCTGGTATTCCCTGACCTCGCCTGTTTTAAGGTTGGTATATCTTACCCAGGGGATATTCTCCCGGTCGGGTGTGGTAGCTACATATTCTATCCTGACATCGGGATTGATGTGCCAGTGGATGCCGTTTGAAAGCCCTAATGCGCTGAGGCTCGGACCGATCTTCATCTGGAGATGGATATCCCACTCGGTATTTTCCAGGTCGGGCAAATAATGGCGTTCGATCCGCAATTGCCGTGCATAGAACTTCTGCGGCCAGTGGCATTCCTCGCAGGTTTCCCTGGCCGGGCGAAGGTTCCGGATTGGAACCGGAATCGGTTTCGGGTAGACATTGAACGTGACAGCATACACCTGGTACAGCCCTGAGAGTTTGGACCTCACATACCAGTCCGCTCCTGCCCCAACATGGCAATCCACGCAAGCAACGCGGGCATGCGGCGAGTTCTGGTAGGCCACATACTCGGGCTTCATGACCGTGTGACATAATGCACCGCAAAATTCCACTGATTCAGTATAATGAAATGCCTCATAACTTCCAACAGCAGTGAGCAGGAGGAAAACCACGGTTCCTACTGAAAAGATCATGAATGCATTACGGTGCCTGTAATCGTTAAAATCGATGTAAGGCCATGACCGTTCCTCTTCCTGTTTCCTTTTTTTCAGTCTCCGGAGTTTTGTCAGCATCCCGATAGGGATCATGATCAGGCCGATGACCAGGAGGGTGGGCAGGGCCATATACATGACCACCCCTATATAGGAGCTCCCCTGGTTAAAAATGCTTGAAATGATGAAGAGGAAGAAGATCAGAAACAGGCTGATCAGGGCGATGGTAGCACCGATGATCGAGGTCCAGTTGTAGAACGAATTCGGTAACTTGATATTCTTTTTTGCCATGGCAATAAATATTTTGTGACAGGATATCCTGCCAGGTTAATCAGCATGGTGCCAGCCACTCATCATAGCCCTGAAATGGGTTCCGGCCGGTTTACCTATAGTACAAAGATAAATATGAACGAACATAAACAGGGAGAGGATGAAGCCGGTAACGATATGAAACAGGTCAGTCAGATGCAGACCGCTGGTGCCGAACATCTTTTTCACAAATATCAATTCCGGGTAAATCATGGCAAAACCGGTGACGATGATTACCGGCATCAGGAAATACAGTACCGCCACATAGCTGATCTTCTGCAAAGGATTGAATTTGCGTTCGGCATTGATCGGGTAAGGTGCTTTTTCGCCTTTGAAAATCCCGAACATATAATATCTGCCTTGCATGAACATCTCTTTCATAAATCCTTTTAACCGGATACGATAAAATATCCCATTCCTAGTAAAGATGTTTCCTAAGAGGATCACAAGGTAATTCATAGAAAGCAATATTCCGCTGGTATTATGAATAGAAACGGCAATATCGAATCGGATGAAAGGGTATTCGGGATTGGAATACTGCATGCTCAGGCCGGTGAAAATAAGAAATAAATAGAGAAGGGCATTGAACCAATGCCAGAGTCGGATCCAGACAGGGTATAAATAAACAGTTGCCATAGAGTTCTTAGTTTTTTGAGTGAATTTTTCTGAGGACAGCGTGAATCATGATCCCGATGACGACCAGGCCGAAGATCCCCAGGCTTGCCATATTCAGGAACTTATTGCGGTTGGCGCCGATCACATAAGTCTCTGTAAGAATGGCTGCATTGAAGTAGCCTTGTTTCTCGCGTTTTTCCTGGACCTGGTACTTATACAGGGATGCCAGCAGTATTGAATTCTGTGAATGACATTCTACGCATTTCTTGACCGCTTTGTCTTTTGGCAGGATCTTATGTGCAACCAGGGTATTTGCATTTGCTTCGGCATGGCATTCTATGCACCTTACGCTTTTGAAGTGGGCCAGGTGGTTCGGCAGCCATTCGTGCTTGTTTAGCATGTTATAGATTTCACGATCAGAGAGAAGCCCCAGGCGGCTCTGGTCCATGTGGCAGTTGAGACATATCTCGTTGTCGTACTGGATGGTGGCAGCCAGGTTTTCCGTATTCCGGATGCTGATGTGATAGGAATGCGGGTTATGGCACATCCAGCAGTTGAATTCCTCGTTGTGTTTCTGGAAATGGATGCTGGCCTGGTATTCTTCGTCAATGCCTTCAAAATTGAACTTCGCGAAATTTTCATCTCCTCCGTGGCAATCCATGCAGACTGCCAGGGGCTCGAACCTGAGCTGGTTTGGATGGGGAAATGTATTGTACTCCGAAGAATGACAGTCCGTGCAATCGAAGGTTCGGTGGTTGGAGATCATGAACTTGGAAGAATCGACGAAATAGTAAGGATTCATCCTTTCTTTGACATCTCTCGCAAGGTATTCGTTGAAATAAGAGAAATATACCTGGCCGTGGCACTTCAGGCAGACTTTGTTCCTCTTGGAGATAGGAACGGAATTATCGGCATCCTGGGCCTGCAAGGGGAAGGTAACGAAAATAATGGATGTAAAGAGCAGCGCTTTTAGTAAGTTGAATTTCATCTGCCGTATATTTATATAGTTGAAAAGGAAAACAAAAGGTGCACTGACAGGGAGAAAATCCTTCAGGGCACCCTTTGTTCAGTAAGATATCATTAGTTATTCGATAAAAATCAAAAATTGACTGTCATCCTAGAAATTCCACTGCCTGGTTATGTTGAAGCCGATGAAGAGATCCTTCGTACTGTAAAAGAATTTATTGTCGTTTTTCATGACATTGTACTGAGGCACAAGGTAATTGCCTGATCCGACAAAGACCTGGAAAACGTGAGTAGCCGTAGCAATTTCATAGCCCAGTCCGAAATTATAGGTTGGATCGATAGCGGGGGTTGTGCCATTGGCGACGTAATAGTCGGTCCAATAATCGCTCCATTCGCTCATGTTATCGAGGTTAAGCGGCAGGTCGCAGTTCAGGATGATGGATGACTGAGGGGTGACCTTGATCCTTCCGAGGAAGTGCAGCGCAATTTTATCGTGATCATACAGCGAGTCTACCTGGTTGAAATGGGTGAGACTACCGCCCACGCTCACGGTCAGCCAGTCGGCGAATTTCCGGGTCACCAGCAATTCATTGAAGAAAGTAAACCGGTTATTGAATTCATAATTATAGCCAAAGTATGATTTTTCCCTGGCATCGATTGAGAAATTGTGATAATAGGTAATATCCACCGGGCAGTTGTTATTCCGGCTTTGCTTGAGGAGATTGAATTTCACTCCGAAATCCTGCAATTTGAATGTTTTCGTTGTTCCGAAAGTGACCTGGACCCAATCCGTGATGGAATAATTCAGCCCGAGCCGGGTATTGGCAGCACCGTATATGCCGAGAAAATCCTCAAATCCGTTCTGGAGGCTGCCGAACCTGTGCTGGATGACCATTTCCAGAGAATTTGCCTGGGGCATCACATTCGTCTGATTGTCAATGAGATAACCGCCCATATAAGGCTCGCTGACCGGTTTTCCATCTTTCAGGATCCAGTATCCGAGGAGGCTTTTGTTTGAATTGCTGACCTGTTTGGTCTCCGTATCCTGCGCCATGATGGCAAGTGCATTGAAGCAAACGAGTAACAGGATGATTGTCGTATTTTTCATGATCTTCATAATTTTATACATTTCAAATCCTGTTAATTATTCAAAGCGCCCTGATCGATCCAGGAAAGGATCGTCTTATAGTCGTTTTTCTTGGAGAAACTGTTCATTGAACCTCCGGGAGCGACCTTTTTATACAGTACGCTGTTTTCCGGGACCAGGGTGTCAATGAGGTTTTCGGCAAAGAGGTCGTTGTAGGCATTTGCCAGGGTGAGGTCAGGCGAAAATCCGCCCGGGGCATGACAGCCGGACATGTTGCAGCCCGTGTTGAAGATCGGCATGATATCAACCGAGAAGCTTGTAACCACAGGAACCGTATCGTTGGGATCCACGGGTTCTGATTCGACCCAGTCATACTGGCAGGATTGCCAGGCAATGACTGCGAACAAGGTGATAATCAATAGTATAAAAGTTCTCATAGCATTTATTTTTTTCAAAGATATAAAAAAAGGCTTCATAATATGAAGCCTTTTTTCGTAATAATATCATTCGATTTATTGTAAAGAAGCAATTGAATTTTCGAGAACCTTCTTGATGAATTTCGGGTTATGTACACCACCGCTACCGTCTGAATATACGCACATTAAGTTCCAGAAAGCACCGGCTACCTTGTTGGTATAGTCACCCTTTACAGCGTAACCTGAGGTTCCGGCAGGATTATAGATTCCAGCTGCTTCCAGCAGGGTACCGAGCTGGGTCTCCAGATCAGTGATTTCGAGTTCGAGTTCAGCCCTTAATTCTTCAGCTTCTGCAGCAGTGTGGCAGCTTAAGCAGCCATTGTAATTAGCGCCTTCTTCTTCATCTTCAATAATCCAGGTGTGTCCACCGGTTGCATAACCAATTGCGCTGGCCATGTGGCAGTTAATACAAGCATCTTCAATACTGGAATGTGCACTGTTCATGTAGTCACCTCCAACTTTGTAGAAACCAATACCGGAAACGGATGTTCCCTGTACCCCATAATGCGGTCCGAAACGGGTTGAAGTAACACTGTAAATGCCATCAGGATTATTTACATCCGGAATAGCATAGGAAGTCCTCTCCTGGTGACACTTAATACACAGGTTGGCTTTTCCAAGATCAGCTGTTTCGCCGGTCAACCAGAAGGGACTTGGCTCAGTAACTCTGAGTGCCCAGTCGGCTGCCGTGTAGGTGTCATGGATATGGTGGCAGGTGTAACAATTAATGTTAGCCGGATCCTCAATAGGAGCAAGAGTAGCTGAAGAGTCAATAGCTAAAGCTTCTTTGAAGCCCTGGCTGGTATGACACGGGGCACAGGTGGTCCTGTTCTCGAATTGGAGTCCGCTCGTAGCATGGAAAGATTTTTCCCACTGGCCGATCTTGGTCTCGACACCTTCGGAATTGTCATGACAGGTGCTGCAAACAGCGGTGCCATCGGTTCCGTTAATGCCGTCTTCTCCGTCAACGCCGTCTTTTCCTGGAGGGCCCTGCGCACCTTCTTTAGTACAGGCGGCTGCAAAAATCAGTGCCGTGATCGCGGCGACTGAAAGAATCATTGTAAATAGGTTACGTTTTTTCATATAAAAAATGGTTTTTAGTTGATTTCTAAATTTTGGACAATATTAAATACATTCATAATGGCATATGTGATTTTGACCGGTGATATTTCGCATGCTCATTGATACAAAAGATACATAAACTCATTGATATATATCAATGGAAGAAGAGAAATAAAGCTAGAAATGATGACTAAAGTATTGGAAGATAGGCATATAAAATTTTTTATCAGAAAGAAATTATTTCTGAAATTTTTATTTAGAATGAATATAAATTTCAGCAGGGGCTTTTATCCGTTGTCCGAAATGGACTCCAGGGCTTTCAGATTGAGGATATTTAAATCGTTGCCATTCAGGGAAATAATGCCGGCATCTTTGAATTCCTTTAAGATCCGGATGGTGCTTTCTTTAGTGATAGAAGCCATATCAGCCATTTCCTGCCGGCTGATAGTCATCAGGAATGGATTGGTTTTATATACCTCGCGGAAAAGATATAGGATGACTTCTGCAACTCGTCCCGGCATTTGTTTTTGCGTGAGGGTCTGGAATTTCCGGAAGTGAGCAATATCACGCATGTTTGCCCTTTTGAGCATTTCCACTGCAAACTGGTCATTGGTATTGATAATGTCTTCAATGATCTCCCTTTCAACGAAACATGCCATTGTATCTTCTACTGCAGCAACGGAAAAATGATGCTTATTGTCGGTGTACATGCCGGGGCTGCCGATCATTTCACCAGGGCCGATCAGGTTCATGAGGAAATTCTTCTTTTCGCCCGATTCGATATATATTTTAACGAGTCCTTCCAGTATACAAATGGTATGCGTAAACGAAGTCCCCTGCTTGAAGATGATTTCCCCTTCATTGAACAGGACCTCAAACCGTTTTTCGTCTATCTTTTTAAAATCCTGTTCGCGCAACACTTTAAATGCATCGATGCGTTTCTTGCACTGGTTGCAATCGTTGAACTTGAATATTTTAGCCATCCGGAACTATTCTGCTCGTACTTTATGGGCAAATATACAACATTAATCACTGTTTACAAGATGAAATATTATGTGCCTCTTCCTGAGAAATTCACCAGAAAAGAAAATTATCCTTATCATTGCTATGCATTTCAATCCTGAATTTTCATGAAACAAAAACCACTGTTGAATTTCTGGCAGATCTGGAACATGAGCTTTGGCTTCCTGGGCATCCAGTTTGGTTTTGCATTGCAGAACGCGAATGTCAGCCGCATTTTCGAGACCCTTGGCGCCAAGGTTGAAGATATCCCGATACTCTGGATCGCCGCACCCGTCACCGGCCTGATCATCCAGCCCATCATCGGGCATATGAGCGACAATACATGGAACCGTTTGGGGCGCCGCCGGCCTTATTTCCTTGTAGGGGCCATCCTGGCTTCCCTGGCTTTGCTGGTCATGCCGAATTCACCTGCTTTGTGGGTCGCAGCCGGTATGCTCTGGATCATGGATGCCTCCATCAACATTTCCATGGAGCCTTTCAGGGCATTTGTGGGGGATATGTTGCCGGCACGCCAGAGAACAAGAGGATTTGCCATGCAGAGTTTTTTCATTGGCACCGGCGCTGTTATTGCTTCAGCGCTGCCTTATATTATGACCAATTACCTGGGGATAGAGAACACTGCTCCGGAAGGCCAGATACCCCCTTCTGTAAAATTTTCATTTTATATTGGGGCGGCTGTGTTCCTTCTGGCTGTGATCTGGACAGTTGCACGGACCCGTGAATATTCACCGGAGGAACTCAGCGAATTCAGTCAGTCAGAACAAGCTGCAAAAGCCGAAAAAGCCGGTGCCAGGGATGAAATACTGCCCTACAGACGGTTTATAAAAGGAAGCTATGCCTGGATTCTGGCAGGTATTCTATTTTCCGTATTGATTTTTTGGTATGATCTGCAACTTGAATTATACATCCTTTCTTTCGGACTGCTTTCATTTGGCCTGATTCAGGTCATAACCGGCCTGATGATCCGCAGCGGCAGCAGCAGCAACGGTTTTGTAGTGGTAATCAATGACTTGTTCAAGATGCCGGGCACCATGAAGCAACTGGCCATTGTCCAGTTCTTTTCCTGGTTTGCCCTGTTCGCCATGTGGATCTATACCACAGCCGGGGTAACCAGCACAAAGTACGATATGAACCTGGATAAGGAGACCTACCGGCAACTGGTAGAAGCCATTA
>Ga0208980_10001213_pt1 | contig 15453 bp, 6 predicted proteins | sample WetSurMetagenome_3_FD_187993 | JGI IMG/M metagenome (GOLD analysis project Ga0208980, IMG submission 187993) | Wetland microbial communities from Twitchell Island in the Sacramento Delta, sample from surface sediment Aug2011 Site A1 Bulk (version 2) | ecosystem: Environmental > Aquatic > Marine... | reverse complement strand
TCCCTCAAGTTGCCGTATTGGTCGCGGCGTAGATGCTTTTTCATCAGTCAGGTAAAGCTGAACAACTTCATCGCCTTCAGCGTTGCCGGTATTGGTGACGGTGACTTTGACCGTTATTTTATTTCCTGCAATAACTTTGTCGGGAACGATAAGGTTGCTATACCTGAAAGTAGTGTAGCTCAGGCCATAACCAAAAGGGTATAATGGTTCCCGGGTGAAAAACCTGTAGGTCTTGCCTGCCATATCATAATTTTCAAATGCCGGAATCTGGTCAATTGTTTTGTAATAAGTCACAGGAAGTCTTCCGGCCGGATTATAATCGCCGAAAATGACATCTGCAACTGCATTTCCACCTTGTTGGCCCCCATAACCGGCAAGAAGAATAGCTGCCGCATTTTCCTGCGCCTTGTTAATTGACAATGCTCCGCCGCTTGTTAAGACGACAATAACCGGTTTTCCTGTTGCTGCGACGGCATCAAGAAGTTGTTCCTGAACTGCAGGCAGATCAAGGCTTGTCCGGTCACCTCCGCTGAAACCTTCAATTTTAATAGACATCTCCTCCCCTTCAAGGCGTTGAGAAAGACCAAGGACAAGAACGACTATATCAGCATCCCTGGCAGCTGCAACTGCTTTTTCAACAAGTCCGGTGCGGGGCCGGCTCCAGAGGAGCTTCATATCAGCATCACCAGCATAGTTCTTGTAAAAAACTTCAATTTTATATTTTTCCCCGGCCTTCATATCAATGGCTTTTTCCATATGAAAGGCATGGTGTTCGCCCCTGTATGAAATAAATTTCTCACCTTCCACATTTATTTCATAACCCGATGAACCCCATGATCCTAAATAATAGGTCCCTGTTTCGGGTGGTACCAAATAAGTTGTCCATTTTACTCCAAAATCATCATCGGGCAGATCAGCTCTGGGGGATAAATTTTCCCAGTAAAAGTCGATATTGTCGTCAAGTCTCGTAAAAGCAGGTTCGCCTTTCATCTCCCTGTTGTCATAGTATTCCCCACAAGCACCTTGTTTTCCATCAGGAGCCTGCAGATAACGCGAGGGTATAACTGTCAGGTTATGAATACCATCCGCGAGATCACATCCTTCTGCATAAATAATTTTAATTTCAGGAGTAACTTTGTTCTTTATCCCTTTCAGTACTGTAACAGGATTTTTTGGTATCCCATTATAATTCCCTATAAGCGATTCAAAATTATCTGCATTCGGACCAATCACTGCAATTGTTTTGACGGACTTTGAAAGTGGAAGCGTGTTTCCTGAATTCTTAAGCAGGACAATTGATTTATTTGCAGCGAGGCGGGCCAGAGAATTGTTATAATCGGAACAGTTCACAAAGAAGGGAATCTGAGAATATGGGACCATTTCATCGGGGTCGAACATACCAAGTCTGAATCTCGCAGTGAATACTCTTTTTACTGCAACATTAATATCATCTTCCGTTAAGATTCCTCTTTCGACTGCCGTTACAAGATTTTTATAATCAGCTCCGCATTCCAGGTCCGTTCCGGCTTTGACAGCTTGTGCAGCTGCCTCTGCCGCATCTTTCGCATATTTTGTATAACTGTAAAAGTCAGATATTGCCCAGCAATCTGATACAATATAACCCTTGAATCCCCACTCGCTACGTAATATTCCATACAATACCGGATTTGCACAGCACGGGACATCCCGGAACATATTATATGCTCCCATGACAGAATAAGCACCTGCATCCACTATAAGAGTTCTGAAAGCAGGCAAATATGTTTCCCTAAGATCGACTTCACTTACTTTTGCATTAAATTGGTGCCTTGTTGATTCAGGTCCTGAATGTACAGCATAGTGCTTGGCAGTTGCCACTGTTTTCAGGTATTTCGGATCATCACCCTGCATACCTCTCACAAACTGATAGCCCATTCTGCCGGTCAAAAATGGATCTTCCCCGTATGTCTCATGTCCCCTTCCCCATCTTGGATCGCGGAATATATTGATATTTGGAGACCAGAATGTAAGCCCATGATAGATGCCGGTTTTACCTCTTCTCTGAAATTCATGATATTTTGCCCTTGCTTCGTCAGAAATGGCATTTGCCACATTGTACATAAGCCCCTCATCCCATGAATTGGCTATAGTGATCGATTGCGGGAACACTGTTGCATACCCTGCCCTGGCGACTCCATGAAGCGCTTCATTCCACCAGTTGTACGACGGTACTCCCAGCCTTGGGATTGCCGGCGCAGTATACAGAAGCTGATCAGCCTTCTCCTTAAGTGTCATTCGTGAAATCAGATCATTGACTCTTTGTTCCTCACTCAGCGAAGGGTTCCGGAAGGGAAAAGCGTAAGTATTCTGCTGAGCATCAACAATATTACAAACCAGAAAGTATGAAATTGTCAGACAAACCAGAAGTCTTGTTTTCATTAGAACAGGTTTTTTGTTTTTTTTAAGGAATAGTTTAAAAAAAATGCCGGATATGAAAGAAAAATTTTCTGATATACCTCCAGGCTGTAAGCTTCGATTCAGATAATCGGCCTGAAATCCTGAAATTAAGTATGATCTGAAAGTCTTTGTTTACTTCATTTCATTTTTTAAAAGAGTTCAGCAAATCAGAAATCTCTTTATGACCATTTTTTTCAGCAAAGGTTCCGGCATCATCGCCGTCTATATCTTTCAAAGACGGATTGGCCCTGTTTGCAATCAAAATTCTCACAACCTCCAGCTGACCTTCAGAAGCTGCATACATAAGAGCAGTAAAATGTTCATCTTTATCCCGGATATCGGGATCTGCCTGATGATCGAGGAGGAGTTTGACAGATGCAGCCCATGGTCCTGAAGAAGCCATCATCAGGGCAGTGCGGCCATAATTATCCTGTAAATTTACTGCTGCCCCCTTTTCTAAAAGCTCCCTGATCAGTTCAACATGTCCGTTGTAAGAAGCATACATCAAGGCAGTACGGCCATCCATATCTTTAGCGTTGACGTCAACACCTTCGGCAAGCAGGCTCCTCACCATGCTTAACTGACCATTCAATGATGCCTCATAAATTAAATTACTACGGGCTGTATCAGAAATACCGGAATTTCCCGGAACCGCTGTCACTGCTTCAGTTTTGTTCTCACTTTTATTTCTGCAACCTGATAAGGCAATCAAAATGATAATTAAAGTTCCTTTCAGACAATTGGTAATTTCCATGGATCCCTGTACTTTGGAATTAGGTACTCATTTGCTTCAGAATCATTAGTGAATCTGGTCCCGTCCCACACAAGTTTCTTACCGGTACGATATGCAATGTTGCCCAGAGCTGAGAATTTAGCTATGTGGGCACCGATCTCTATACTGGCGTTGGTATTCGGGTTTCGCGCAGCAATGCAATCGAGATGGTTCTTCACGTGATTGCTTAAACCCTTCCCTGAACCTTTCTTTAAAGGAACAGCCTCCATTCGGCTCTTGCCATTAACTCTTTCGGGAATGACCTCCCATCCCCCTCTATCCAGAACAAGTGTTCCGTTTTCACCGACAAATCCCAAACCATGGTTACGGCCATATGCACCGTCATCAATACCTATTGCGTGGTCCCAAAGGACATTAAAACCGTCAAACTCATAAATGGTCTGAAGACTATCAGGTGTTTCGCAGGCATCATCCGGATAACCATATTTACCCCCCATTGCCATTATTGACTTCGGAGCAGTAACATTCATTCCGTAAAGCGCATAATCAAGCAGATGTACTCCCCAGTCAGTCATCAATCCGCCTGCGTAATCCCAGAACCATCTGAAAGTAAAATGAAACCTGTTCCTGTTAAAAGGCCTTTTTGTGGCAGGGCCTAACCACATGTCGTAATCGACTCCTGCAGGTACCGGCTCATCAGCAAGCACAGGAATTGAAGGGCACCAGCCCTGGTATGAGAATACCCTCACAAGCCTTATTTTCCCAAGCTTTCCTGAATTGATAAAGTTTACGGCATCCTGCCAGTGAGGATCGCTTCTTTGCCATTGTCCGACCTGTACAATGCTTTTATTTTTTTTGGCCGCTTTAACCATCAGATTACATTCTTCAATGGTCCTTCCGATTGGCTTTTCAACGTAGACATCTTTACCGGCCTCACACGCCGCAACCATCTGCATGCAGTGCCAGTGATCGGGAGTGCCGATAATTACCAGGTTAATATCTTTGTTATCAATAAGTTTTCTCCAGTCCTTGTACAGGTTAGCGGGTTTTTTACCGCGTATCTTTTCAACGTCTGAGGCCCGGCGGTTAAGCACAGATTCGTCAACATCACATAATGCAATGCAATCGACCTCAGGATTAGCAAGAAATGCGCTCAGATCGCTGAATCCCTGTCCATTGCAACCGATAACGCCAACATTTATCCTGTCGCCCGGAGAACGACCTTTAAAAGTACCTGAAAATGCCGGAGTAATGCTCAACCCTGCTGCTGCTACAGCAGTGTTTATTAAAAAACTACGTCGTGTCGTCATAATTTTATGGTATTAATTACATTATCATGGGGCTAAGATCGAAAATCTGTAGATCGTCCTCGTCTTATAAATCTCACCCGGATTAAGAACGGTCGATGGAAAATCAGGATGGTTGGGACTATCGGGATAATGGCCTGATTCCAGACAAAAACCTGTTCTGAAATTATATGCCTGGCCACCATGTCCGATCTGGCTTCCGTCCAGAAAATTACCAACATACAGCTGTAATCCGGGCTGATCGGTTATAACTTCAAGAACCCGGCCGGTTACAGGCTCAAAAACTATTGCATCAACTTCCTCTTTATTATCGAGAACAAAGTTGTGATCATATCCTTTCCCAAGTATTAGCTGATCATAATTTTCGTCTATCCTTTCTCCAATGGTATGCGGTTTTGTAAAATCAAAAGGAGTACCCGCCACAGGGCGGATCTCGCCAGTAGGAATCATAACAGAATCAACCGGAGTGAAGGCAGATGCTCTCAGTGTCAGTACATGATCAAGGATAGTTCCCATCTCCAAACCGTGCAGATTAAAATAGGCATGGTTTGTCAGGTTTACCACTGTCTTTTTATCGGTTGTGCATTTATAATCCATTATTATTTCGTTGTTGTCAGTCCAGGTGTAAATAACTTCAGCTTCCACGTTTCCCGGGAATCCCATTTCCAGATCAGGACTATGATATGTGAATTTAACTGCCGGGGATTTGCTCTCCCCAAGCACCTCAGTATTCCAGACCACACTGTGCCAGCCCTGTGGTCCGCCATGGAGGGTATTTGGTCCGTTGTTTAAAGGAAGAGTGTATTCGACACCATCAAGTGTAAACTTTCCGCCGGCTATCCTGTTGGCATATCTCCCGACAGTCGAACCGAATGACATATCTCCTGCAACAGTCTGTTCAAATGTGTCATACCCGAAGGTTATATTGCTTTTTTTCCCTTTCTTATCAGGTACCTCTATCCACGTTATCTTGGCTCCGTAATTTGTCAGTCTTATTACATTTCCCTGTTTATTGGTAAGTGTCAGCAAATAAACTTCCTTTCCCTGGTGCGAGCCAAAGACTTCTTTTCTTACCATTTCCTTATTTTTTGCTGATCGACCGCAATCGGTAAATAAAGCCAGGGAAATAATCAGTCCAAGTGAGAGCAAAAGATACTTTTTCATAAATGTCATGATTTGTTTTTTAAAATTAATATAGTTTTTCAGATTGAGGTGATGGTGTTTTTATTCTTTTGTCCGGAATTGCAATGCCGGAAGTCCGGCACTGTTAAATAATGATGCTGTCGATCCGTTGTGCCAGCAGTATCTCACAGATACCGGTTTAACAACTTTTGATGAGGTAACCCAAACCTCATTGTCAACAAGTTTGGCATCCGCCTTAATATATTTGCCATCCTGCCCGGCTATTTCAAATTCAGATAGCTTGCCACCTTTTGCATTGAGACCATCTTCGATATTATCGAACCGGACTTTAATTGTCTTCCCATCGACGACTGAAGATTTATAAACCGGACCCTGAAATTTAACATTCCTGCCGAACATCCTGGCAAGGGCAATATTTGCCAGTCTCTCTCCCACCTCTTTTTTGAAGGGAGGATGAATATTCATAACTGTCGCTATATCCAGTGTTACGACCATTCCTGTATTGGGAAGACTAAGAGCTTTTTCCTGGGCTTTCCGCAGAAATGCTGACTCAGTTGAATCCACATTATCATATATATAGGGTGCTATCTGGACATAATAGAAAGGGAGATCCTTTATCCCCCAGGCATCTCTCCAGTCCTCAATCAATAGCGGGAAGATTTTTGCATACTGTTCAGCTCTCCCTACATTTGCTTCTCCCTGGTACCAGATTGCTCCTTTTACCGGGTACAAGGTCAGGGGATTAATCATACCGTTGAATAAGGCGGTTGGTGTTGAAGCTCCTATTGTTTTTGGCCTTTTGATTGCAGAATAATCGTTTTTGGTAAGATCGAAAATGTAAAATTTATTTCCTACCAGTTCAGCAACAAGCTGAAACTTCCATTCACCATCAAGATTGACCTGTTCTGTATTGCCCTTTTTCACCGAGATCTTCATCGATTCCGGTTTGCCCCATATCCCTCCGCCTCCCTGATTATCAATCACTCGTACAGCAATAGTATTTGTTCCGGTTCTCACAAGATCATTCGGAATATCATAATTCCTTTCAGCCTGCCAGAACCCGGAGTCTTCATGCGACCCGACAAGCCTGCCGTTAAAATATGTTCTGTCCATGTCGTCGATGGGGCCAAGGGAGAGAGTCAGATCCTTTCCAATCATTCCCTGAGGTAATTCAACAGTTTTCCTGAACCATACAGCACCGTCAAAGTCGCCTGTTACGGCTTCAAATTGTCCCGGCAGTCTCATCTCCGGCCATTTGCTGTCATCAAATTCAGGCAAAGGGACATTATCATCATCAAAGCTGAGGTTCTTCCATTGATCTTCTCCCTGTGAAGTAACAAGCTGCTTGTGTCCGTTCAGCCATGACTGGTAATCCGCAAGAAGCGGAATGGATGCTTTAATACCTTTTATTTCAGGAAGAAATTCGCCGGCACCTTCAAGAGCACCTGCCGACATCCACGATTCGGCAGGAGTGCCGCCCCATGCCGATTCAATTAACCCGATCGGTATTCCGAGTTCATCATGGAGTTTTTTTCCAAAGAAATAAGCTGTAGCACTGAACTGACTGACTGTCGACGGATCGCATATTTCCCATTTTCCTGTACATTCATCCAGAGGCTCACCCGATACTTTCTTCTGAACATTGAACAGCCTGATTTCAGGTACCTTAGCGGATGCAATGGTTGCGGCTGAGTACATTATTGTATCAGACGGGGGCCACCCTGCGAGTGGCATCTCCATGTTCGACTGGCCGGAGCAGACCCAGAGATCCCCAATAAGCACATTCTTTATAATAATACTTGTATCATTTGTTACAATTGTGATAGTAAACGGGCCACCGGCTTCAGACGAAGGCAGGGTAACAGACCACCTTCCATCTTTTCCTGAAACTGTATTGTCCTCTGCATTCCAGCTGGCCGAGACTTCAATCTTATGCCCGGGAGCAGCTTTGCCCCAGATTCTTATGTCAGTTTTTTGCTGAAGGATCATATTATGACCGATCAGGGACGGTAGTATTATATTCGAAGGTTCTTTTCGGCATCCTGTAAGTAGTGCCAGGAATAAGAATGCAATGATAGCTGATCTCATATACTATAAATTAAGTTTAAAAATATTCCGGATTATTCAGGCCGAAGGTTCAGCTTATATGTAAATGATGCAGGTGCTGTATAAACCATGTACTGAGGCAATGGTCTCGGACCACAACTGTTTGAACCAACTCCGAGAGTACGATAACTCAGGCAGAAGACAGTTGCATCGCTCTGTGGAAGATCTATCCTGTATTCTACCTTATCCATCTGCTCATCACTGTATGGCAGGGCAGTGAACTGCAACAGAGTAGAGTCGTACATTGCCATGAGTCCGATTCCTCCCTGATTTGTCAGCTTCACCCATCTCACATCCTCATGGTTCCCGGCATCCATTGGCTTTTCATAAGGTGTTAAAAGCTCTTTGACAGTGCTTTTGTAAATGCCTACATCAAATCCTCGTTTTCTGTCGGGATAGTTTTCCATTGGACCCCGGCCGAAGTATTCTGCCAGATCAAATTGCTTGTCAATGAACATCCGGATTCCAATCCTGCCTGCCACCTGCTGCGGGTTGCTTGAGTTGATGGTGTTCTCAGCAGTTATTATACCTCTGCCTGAAATTTTATAAACCACATCATGATTTACTATGAATCCATTTTTACCTTCTCCGGACAGACTGGCGGTGATCTTCACCTCAGACGCCGATGTTTGTTCGGCAGAAATGACCCGTACAGTCCATTTAAGCTCTTTTATTCCATTAGTGGTCCATCCCCTGTCGGCATACATATCGTCGTTCCGGTGGGCGGCTCTCCAAAGATGCAGTCTTGGTCCCCCATCTGTTTTCAAAATATTAACTCCGTCACGCTCCAGACGCGAAAAAGTGCCGGCTGTCAAATCAAAAACTACAGTAAACCCTTCTCCTTTTATTGTAATTTCTTTATCCCCTTTTATCATTGTCAGGGGCTGCAAAACCGATACGGCAGACTGAGCAGCCGGAGTTTTTACGGGAAGCTGGAACTGCTGCGAAGCGACCTCATATCCTTTTTTTGCCCATATTTCATCATTAGCCAGTGTATATGAGATACGAAGAAAATATTCTGCTCCTGCTTTTGGATTGCTGATCTCATAAGGAACCTGGACAGATGTTTCCATTCCCGGTTTTACATCAAATGAGGGGTAAGTACCCGACCCAATTACAGTTCCGTTCTCTGAGAGAGTCCACGATGCATTAAAGCCTTTAAGACTGATGAATTGATATTTATTTTTAATCTTTATGATCCCCCCTTCCAGATTCCCTTCTGAAATTCCGATCCACTGATAGGCATGTTTCATCTCGGGATAGTGAGGTTTAAGTGACCGGTCAGATGCAACAACTCCTTTATGAATGAAATAATGGTCATTGGGAAATTCGCCAAATCCGCCGCCATATGCAAGTATTACATGTTTAGGGTCACGCCTGTTCCATATTCCCTGATCCTGCCATTCCCAGATTGCACCGCCGAGAAGCGATTCATATTTATCAAAGACATCGTTATATTCTCCGATGGCTCCCATCGAATTGAACATCGCATGAGCATATTCGCACATATAGAAAGGTTTATGAAAAGAAGTATCGGTTGCGATACGCTCCACGTCCGGAACATTTGTGTACATACGGCTGTCAAGGTCGGCAGGGTTTGACTTGCCGGTTCCAAATCCTTCGTAATGAACCGGTCTGGTGTTATCAATTGACTTGACAGCTGCCATGGCTGACCTGAAATTCGATCCTCCCCTGCCGTTTTCATTACCAAGTGACCAGATTATGACAGACGGATGATTTTTGAAATTTTCAGTATTTGCCGTATTCCTGTCGATAATAGCTGCTTTCATCCTTGGTTCCTCGTCGAACTTACCGGAGTTTCCATGGCATTCTACGTTGGCTTCGGCAACAAGCCAGATACCCCATTCATCACACAGCTCATACCATCGCGGATCGTCTGAATAATGGCAGGTGCGAACATGATTGCAATTGCCTTGTTTTATCAGTTCCAGATCACGGATCATCTGCGCTTCAGTAATGGCATGACCTACATCAGGCCAGTTCTCATGACGATTAACCCCTTTAAGCTTAAGAGGGACACCATTTGCCAGAAATACCCTTCCTTTGATCTCCACTTCCCTGAAACCGGTTCTTGAAGAAAGAGTTTCAATGACTTTCTCGCCGCTTGTCAGGGTAAGTACAGTTGTGTAGAGCTTTGGCGTTTCGGCTGTCCATTTATCCGGATTCTGAACAGGGAATGATATCTTTACGGATGCCTCTTCGCCCGGTTTCAGTGCGGGAACGTTACCATCGGCTGATGCAACAGTTGATTCGCCATTGTAAAGAGCTACTGAAAGCTTCGATGCTTTAGTTGCCTTGCTGCCATAGTTCTTAACTTTTGCAGTAACCTCAACATTAGCATTTATATACTTGCTGTCAAGATCGGTCTTTACAAAGAAATCGCGTATATGCTGCTGCGGAGAGCTCCAGATCGTAACATTGCGAAAAATACCGCTGAGCCTCCACATATCCTGGTCTTCAACATAACTACCTGTAGTGTACCTGTAAACCTCAGCTGCAACCATGTTTTTCCCCGGCTTAACATATTTGGTTATATCAAATTCAGCTACATTGCGGCTGTTTACGCTGTAACCCACTTTTTGACCATTGATCCAAAGGAAGAATCCTGCATCAACCCCATCGAATGCTATAAATATCTGGCGACCGTTCCAATCAGCCGGAACATCAAAATCCCTTCGATAGCTTCCCACCGGATTTCTCTCTTCATATGCAGTAAAGTTCTTTGGCGGAGTGCTCATCACTTTGGGAAAGTCCTTTTTAAATGTGTAGCCCAGGTTCCTGTAATAAGGTGTACCATAACCCAGTAACTGCCAGTTCGACGGAACCGGAATCTCTTTCCATGCAGACACATCATAGGTTGTTTTATAAAAATCAAGCGGTCTTGCCTGCGGCCAGGATACCCAGTTGAACTTCCACATTCCGTTCAGGCTTCTGCAGTATGAAGAGGCATGCCTGTTGGCTGCCAGTGCTTCCTTCAGATTTGCATAAGGCATAAGAGTGGCATGTGCAGGTTCCTTATTAATTCCGATACATTCGGGATTCTCAATTTCCGGAGGTACCGGGGCTCCTCCCAATGAATCTTTTACCGATGCTACCTGGGCATCCGCTGGTGCAACGACCATGGATAAATAAAATAATGCTGCAACAAACAATTGATTTTTCATAGAATTAATTGAGTTAAATTTTATTTTGTAGTCTCTTTACAGTGATCTTTTGTCCATCGTATTCAACTGAGCTATGAGGGACAATCTTCGGATTAAAACCAACCTGATTTCCCCTGGTTATCCACACAATATTAAAAATCCTTGATTTAAGCATTCCCCTGAAATCACCGTTCCTATCTCCGACAGTCAGCTCTCCGGCTGCTTCATCATAGCTGAATTTAATAGTACTGCAGGCTCCATTCTCATAGTTGTAATTTATCCCCTCATCCTCATATAGCGTAAATGCGCAGTTCCTTCCTGTATAAACAAAAAGCGTTATCGTGTCAGCCTGTTTTTCATCAGTAAAATAAATCTCAGGTCCTGAAGGTATTATCGAACCCTCTTTAACGAAAAGGGGTATCCGTCCGAAAGGTGCATCGACCTGAAGCTTATAGCCACCCATAATATAATTACCGTTGTAAAAATCGTACCATCCGCATGAAGAAGGGAAATAGACCTCGCGCGTTCTGGCTTTGTATTTATAAACCGGGGCAACAAGCAGGGAAGGGCCGAACATATACTGGTCCCCAATGTTTTTGACATTTTTATCTCCTCCAAAATCCATGGCCATTGCCCTCATAATTGTGTAGTCATTGAAATAAGTCAGTCCTGCAAGAGAATAAAGGTATGGCATCAGGTAATATCTCAGTTTATCATAATAAACCATACTTTCATAAGCAGGTGATCCGGCAGGTGAAATATTGAAGATCTCGCGGTAAGGATACTGTCCATGACTGCGGAATAAGGGGCAGAATGATCCGAACTGAAACCATCTTGTATTAAGTTCTCTCCATTCATTAAGATCTTCCGATCCTTCCTGTGCAAGGGTGTACCTGTTTTCGACACAAAAACCGCCAATGTCAAAAGTCCAGTACGGAATACCAGATAGTGCGAAGTTTAATCCGGCGGATATCTGTGCCTTCATGTCTTCCCAGCGTGTGCCAATATCTCCGCTCCAGGTAGCGGTTGAATACCTTTGCAGTCCCGCGAAACCTGAACGGGTCAGCAGGAAGACACGCCTGTTCGGGTCTGTACTCCTCTGTCCTTCGTAAATTGCCATGGCATTGACAAGGGCATAGGTGTTGAAGTACTTTGTTGAGGGACCAAGGGCCGTGGGTGTTGAAAGAAGCTTTCTGTATTCAATACTTGCATTTGAAAGTATATCAGGCTCTGATGCATCCATCCACCATGCATCAAAACCTTTTGAATAAAGATGTTCCTTTATTTGTTCCCAGAAAAGATCACGGGCTCCCTGGCTGTAAGCATCATAAAATGAGCCTATGTATCCTTTGCCAATCCAGTCTCTGACGCTGTCCTTTACAGCCTGCCTGTACATCCATCCTTTACTGTCAAATTCCCTGTAATGATCGGTAGTATAATAGAATTTCGGCCACACCGATATCATTATCCTGGCATTCAGGCTATGCACAGAATCGACCATACCTGCGGGATCAGGAAAGAATTTCGGGTCGAATTCATGGGATCCCCAGGAATCGACCGGCCAGTATGACCAGTCAAGAACAATATTATCGATAGGGATATTTCTTTTCCGGTATTCTTTTACAACTCCCAGCAATTCGGCCTGCGATTTATACCTTTCCCGGCTCTGCCAGAAACCGAGAGCCCATTTTGGCATAATGGGAGCCTTGCCTGTCAGTGTTCGGTACCCGCTAATGACATCATCCAGGTTGCTGCCATGGATATAGTAATAGTCAATCTGATTTCCCATTTCAGAGGTAAAAGAAAGTGAAGCCTGATCTTTAGCCGGACGAGGGCTCAGAACTTTAAGGCCGACATAGGATATACCGCCATCAGGCTTCCATACGAGCTTAAAGGAGTATTTATGCCCCTTCTCCAGATCCCTGGTGAACTTCCAGGTATTTGGATTCCAGGCTGTTCTCCATCGTTCCGGAACAACAAGTTCATCATTTATATAAAGTTTCGTGTAACCGGCATAATATAACTTCATGTAATATAATCCGGATTCCACCGGTTCTATGGTTCCGGTCCATGTAATTGTGGATCCATAAAAAGGAAAATTCTCCGGGAAGTTTTTAACTGTTGTAAGATTTTCATAATCTATTGATGATTCTTTACGCCTGGCAAATATCCTGGAGGTATCAGAATTAATGTAGTAAGTTGCTGTAAATCCTCCTTCCTCACCATTTTCATCATATAATCTGAAAAGATCCATCTGGGAATATTCACGCGGATCACCAAATTTCGTCAGTGAGTAATTATCCCAGAGAATCCCGTAATTCCTGTTCGATACTATGAAAGGAACTGATACTTTAGTGTTGTACTGGTAGAGGCTTTCATTTAGTCCCTTGTAATTGAATTCATCAGACTGGTGCTGGCCAAGGCCATAAAAAGCTTCATCCGAAGGCGATTCAAAAACCTGGCTCAGTGAATAACCGGCAGTCCCTTCGACACTAACAGGAGCAAATTTCTTGCCTCCACCCGGGCATTCCCTTAATATTACTCTGTCCTTTTCATCACAAAAGGTTACCTGTCCGGTTTCCAGCGACACCTTTACTTTTGCCTTTTCAGTGGCGACGACCAGAGTGTCCCTATCCTGTCTGACACGAAAAGCAGCTACGTCATGTGGCTGCTCCGTCACACATAGACTTTTTTCTTCGGAGAACCCTTTGACAGGGGATGCTATGACATGAATGATTTCAGCATTTACAATTTCAAGCTTCATTTGTCGCGGGAATTCAGGTTTCCCTGGCCGCAGCTTAATTATTACCCCATTATCCGTTTTTTGCCATGTAGTTTGAGAGCACGCAGAAAAAAGGATGATTGACGCAGAGAACAGTAATAATCTTCTCATTGATTTATGAATATTATTTGAAAGCCTGATCGAGCTGGAATCAAAAAACGTTTTCTGATTATCGGTTAAGAAAATCTGTAATAAAAATAGTTGAATATTGGTTATCAATGAAAAAAGTTACCTACAAGATATCAAGAGATTTTGAGAGATTAACACAGGTATCAATCTTTAAGCTCAAATTTAACATCTTTTGCCGGTGAGCCAATAGCCTCCAGGATATCCTTGCCATCGGTTTTACTATGCATGTGACTATTCTACATTTCTTATCTCAGATTTCCTGTAAACTTTTGCAGAAGCAGAAATCCAGCGATTTAACCGGCGAGATCCAGCTCAATCTGCGGGAAATAAAGAAATACTCCTGCTGATCCTGCAGATTGGGGAAGATTAAAATAATTCATCCACCCCGGGTTCCGGGTGAGAACCCTGAGGAATTGGATTTCTGAAAAAGTCAGTTGATGGCGGTTCAAATCCGTAAGCAGATCTGATAATAACACCACGGTTTTTCAATGGAGAATCAGGTTTAAGCATATATCCGGTAAGAGCATCCAATTTATATGGATCAGTAATACTGGTCACAAATGGCCCGTTCATCTGAGGATCTATTTGTAACCCTATTATTTTCCCGTCTTCAGTCTCCTGTCCTGTAACTTTGGCCCAGGAAATAAGTGATCCATACTGCATGAATGTAATGATTCCTCCGGCATTCCACCAAACATTCCCCAGAAATTTACTTCCGCTGTTTTTACCGCTTAATATTGGACCGGAGCCCAGAAATATGTTGTTACTGAATACAAAATTTTCATGTTCTGAGGCATTCTCAAAACTTACAACAGGTGCTGATGTATTGTAAACCACATTGTTATAAATATAACAATTGGTTAACTGACTGCTTTCATCCGATCCGTTCCAGATGAAAAAGCTGCCTGATCCTTCTGTAGTGTGGGCATCATTAATACTCACACAGTAACGGATAACATTGTTTGCCCATTCAGATGCCCCTGAATACTGAAACAAACCGTAACCTGCCCCTTCATTCTCATATGACAGACAATACTGAATCAGGGAATTTGTCACCCCTCCATCCAGGTCAAAACCGCCGCCATCCTTCCCTCCTTTGGAAGTCTTGTTCCGGTAGCTTATGCAATACTGGATTATGACATGATCGCTTTGCCATGTCCAGATGCCAACCGGTCCATTACCCTGGCGAGGCATATCCCATCCGTTGTTTGTTGCAGTACAGTGATCAATAAGAACACTGTCAGAAACTCCAACCAGAATTCCATTACCGCTGTGATTATCGAGCATGGTCGGGTCACCTGCATTGTTTTCAGCTTTGCAGTCTCTGATGAGAATGTTCCCTGATGAATCGGGATTGGAACCCATTACATTGATCCCGCAGAAGCCATTGCCGAAAGCAATAACCTTTGAGACTTTCACTCCTTTACAATTGTATATATCAACTCCCGATTTCTGAAATCCTTCAGCATGAATATCATCAACGATACAGTTTGTGCTTTTAAGTAATTGGAGGCCATTTGTCGTGTTCCCTTCCTTACGTCCGCTGCCTTTCAGGTCAAGATTGCTTATACGTATATTCTTACAGTTTTCTATACGTATAGATTCTTTGCTGCCCCCGTTAATAATCGCCCTGCCTTCACCGTATGAACTTAT
>Ga0208980_10001212_pt1 | contig 15469 bp, 16 predicted proteins | sample WetSurMetagenome_3_FD_187993 | JGI IMG/M metagenome (GOLD analysis project Ga0208980, IMG submission 187993) | Wetland microbial communities from Twitchell Island in the Sacramento Delta, sample from surface sediment Aug2011 Site A1 Bulk (version 2) | ecosystem: Environmental > Aquatic > Marine... | reverse complement strand
AAAGAGGTCCTTGTAAATCCCAAGTCCTATTTCTCCACCATGAAAACTACAGGTGGTATGACTGAACCTCTCATTAAGGCAGTAATTTACGGAGCACTTGCCGGTGTTTTCAAACTTATCTGGAGTGTCCTTCATCTTGGTGCAGTTTCTGCAGGTATTTTTGGTGGCGCAGTAGGAATTATTGGCTTCTTCACATCCATTTTATTTGCAATTATCGGATTGTTTGTTGGTGCTATTATACTGCTTGTAATATCTGCAATATGTAAAGGGAGTACTGACTTTGAAGCTAACGTAAGAGTCACAGCTGCTGTTATGGTACTGATGCCTATCAGTGCATTTCTTGGGTTTACAGGTCATATTAATCTTTACCTTGGCACTGTAGTCAGTCTGGCAGTAAGTGTGTATTCATTCTGGCTTCTTTATAACGGACTTGTTGAAGCACTTAAATCAAAACCGGAGACAACACGCATTGTTCTGCTAGTTCTTATAGTTATAGTTGTCATTGTCACTTTGGCTGGTATCAGTACAGCCAATAAATTTAAAAACAGTTTTGAGAATATTGATACACAGGAATTGTTGAAAGATCTGCCAAAGAATTAGCTTTTTAATTTAGATATGGAACGCCAGGTCTGTCAATGCGTTGTGTGCATCGGACCTGGCTTTTAATTATAGGTTCCTCATGGATGATGCAGTGAACTAGATTAATGAAAGGTAATTATATGAAAAACTGGCTAGTCTCCAGAAATATATTTGTTGTTCTTGCTTACAGGATCTTACTCATTTTGCTTCTTTTCTCATTTTGCAGGATAGGGTTCTTCCTGTTTAATCACAAGATGTTCCCCGATGTGTCAGTCAGCCAATTTTTTACCATATTGAAAGGAGGCGTAGTATTCGATCTTTCAGCAGTGGTCTATATTAATATGCTGTTCATCCTCTTGCAGATTATTCCTTTTGAGATCAGATATAACGATATTTATCAGTCAGTTCTGAAGTATATCTTCTTCATAACCAATGGTATTGCAATTGCAATGAACGGTATGGATTTTGTTTATTACAGATTTGTTGATAAAAGAGCTACTGCCGATGTTTTTAAAACCTTTGAACATGAAACAAATATTGTAAAGTTGTTTTTCAGGTTTCTGTTCGATTATTGGCCGGCTACTCTCTTTACACTTTTTGTCTGGATCATAATGGTTTACTTTTATAATAAAGTTAAACCCAAACAACCTGAACCTTCAGGAAAAATAGTTTACTGGGCCGTAAATGTTCTTATGATTCCGGTTGTTGCTGCCCTGGTAATAGGAGCTGCACGGGGAGGATATAAACATTCAACGCGTCCAATAACTATCAGTAATGCTGCCCGTTATGTTGACAATCCGCGTGATGTAGCCATTGTTCTCAATACTCCGTTTAGTTTCTTCAGGACATTTGATAAGAAATCATTAGTAAAATATAATTTTTATGATGACCAGAAACTCACAGAACTTTATAACCCTCACTATATTTCGTCGAAAAGCAAGCCATTTTCAGGTGATAATGTTGTTATAATAATTCTTGAAAGCTTTGCCCGTGAGTACATCGGATCTTTGAGCCCTCAACTGGAAGGGGGAACATATAAAGGCTATACACCATTTATCGATTCACTTATAAGTGTAAGTCTTACATTTAATGTGTCTATTGCAAACGGCAAGAAATCAATTGATGCGATGCCATCAATCCTGGCTTCAGTGCCGTCGCTTGAAACACCATATACTATATCACATTATGCCAATAATCAGATTAACGGATTGGCTGAATTGCTTAAAAGGAAGGGATACTATTCTGCATTTTTTCATGGAGCACCAAATGGCTCAATGGGATTCGATTCGTTTGCAAAAGTAGCCGGATTCAATGATTATTTTGGTCTTGATCAGTATCCCGAAAAATCTGATTTTGATGGTGTATGGGGAGTATGGGACGAACCTTTCTTTAAATTTTTTGCCGGTAAACTTAATAGTTTCAAACAGCCATTTCTGGCTTCAATATTTTCTGTTTCATCACACCATCCATTTAAAGTGCCTGAAAAATACACAGGTAAATTTAAAAAAGGTCCTGCTCCGATTGTTGAAGTAGTCGGTTACACAGATTTTGCGTTGAAAGAGCTTTTTGATGAGATTTCTTTAAGCCCATGGTTCAAAAATACTCTTTTTGTTATTACTGCTGACCATACCAATGAGTCTATTCATAAGGAGTTCCAGAATAACTTCGGGTCATACAGTATTCCGATAATCTTTTTTAAACCCGGAAGCGATTTAAAAGGAATTAAAAACCGGATATCACAGCAGATAGATATTATGCCCACAGTATTGAGCTATCTTAACTATGATGAGGATTATATTGCATTTGGGAACAATCTTCTTGACGATTCCTACGAATCATTTGCTTTTAACACCTCTGGAAGTACTTATCATCTTTATATGAAAGATCATATATTTGAGATGATAGACAATAAACCAATTGGATTATATAATTATAAAAATGACATTTTGCTTGAAAAAAATCTATTGGGGACTGAACAGGAACTTCAATTCCAGATGGAAGAGAAGTTAAAAGCTATTATACAAACTTATAACAGCAGGCTTATTGATAATAATATGGTAATAAGGGGGAAAAAATAATACATGTTAACAATAACAGAGTCGGAAGTCAGAAGCCGGAAGCATGGAAGCCGGAACATGAACTTGAGCTTGAACAAAATCTTCGGCCTTCGGACTTCAGACTTCGGACTTACAAGTAAAATTGTGTTGATTATTGAGCAGTATTTATAATATTAAATAATAGACTATGAAATCACGTCGTCAGTTTTTAAAGTTAACCGGAACCGGTGTGCTTGCCGCAGGAGCCACTTCATTATACGCTTATTCAGAGATGCCGGTATCTGTTGATAAAGCAAAGAACACCTTCACAATCGGAATGGCAGGATATACTTTTTTAAGATTCAACGTAGAAAAGACGATTGAAATGATGAAAAGAATTGGTGTCACAAATCTTTCACTGAAAGATTTTCACATGCCAATGAACAGTACCCAGGAACAGATAACGGCAGTTCTTGAGAAATTTAATAGTGCCGGAATAAAAGTATATACTGTTGGTGTTGTTTATATGAAGACCAGGGAGTCAGTCGATCAGGCCTTCGAATATGCTAAAATGGCAGGAGTTAAAATGATTGTTGGAGCCCCTGATTATGAGCTTCTTCCTTATGTTGAGGAAAAGGTCAGAAAATACGATTTTAAACTTGCAATTCATAATCATGGGCCCGATAATCCGCTCTATCCGAACGCGACAGATATCTGGAATCACATAAAAGACCTTGATGCCAGGATAGGAATCTGTATCGATATTGGCCATACCACTCGCGACGGACAGGATCCTTCATCGGACATAACAAAATACAAGTCAAGAATATATGATATCCATATCAAGGATGTTGACAAGGCAACAAAGGATGGTAAAACAATTGAAATGGGAAGAGGAATCATAGATATTCCGAAAGTTGTTGAAACTCTGCGTAAAATAAAATACACAGGTAGCTGCAGTCTCGAATTTGAAAAAGATATGACAGATCCACTTCCTGGTATCGCTGAATCAATAGGTTATTTCAGGGGAGTAATGGCATGTAAGTAGGCAGAAGGCAGTTGGCAGAAGGCTTTAAATACTTTACCCGGAAACCAGCACCAAGTACCAATTAGTCTACCAAATTTCCAAATACTTTTAACAATGACAGACACTCGAAGAGATTTTCTGAAAAAAGCTGTAGCCGGAGCCGTTGGTCTTACAGTTGGCAGTAAAATTGCTGGTACAGATGCCCGTAGCTATGAAAGTATTTCAGGAGCCGGCGAAGTTATCCGTATTGCAATAGTTGGATGTAACAGCCGCGGTTCATCTATGGCAGGTACATTTGCCAGATTGCCCGGAACAGAAGTAATATATATCTGTGATGTAGATGATAAAGCCATCCAGAAAGGCATTAAGGCTGTTAAGGATGTAACAGGAAAAGATACCCGGGGTGTGCGTGATTTTCGTAAGATCCTGGAGGATAAAAACCTGGATGCTGTATATATTGCAGCTCCTGATCATTGGCATGCTCCGGCAGCAATAATAAGCCTTAAAGCCGGCAAACATGTGTACGTAGAAAAGCCTCTGAGCCATAATCCTCATGAGGGAGAATTACTTGTGGCAGCTGCAGATAAATATAAAAGAATTGTACAGATAGGAACTCAGAGGCGTTCATGGCCGGTTCTGACACAAGGTATTGCAGAACTGAAAGGCGGTGTTATTGGGAAAGTCTATATGGCTAAAGCATGGTATGCAAATACACGGGGACCTATTGGCGTCGGTAAGGTTGTCCCTGTTCCTTCCAACCTTGATTATGAACTCTGGCAGGGACCTGCACCACGTAGACCCTACAAAGATAACCTCATTCATTACAACTGGCACTGGTTCTGGAACTGGGGCACCGGTGAAGCATTGAATAACGGTACCCATGATATAGATATTATAAGGTGGGGATTAGGTCTCGATTATCCGATCAAAGTAAACTCGGTCGGTGGACGGTATCATTTTAATGATGACTGGGAAACGCCGGACACACAGGTTATCACATATGAAGCTCCGGGAGCAACAGTGATTTGGGAAGGCCGCAGCTGCAATGGCAGTTATAATGATAATCGTGCACGCGGGGTAATATTCCATGGAGAGAACGGGTCGCTTCATACCGGTGATAATAGTTATATTATTTATGATAATAAAAATAAGCTTGTTAAAGATGTTAAGTCAGATATCGTTATATCCGAAGGGCTTAATACTACAAGTCCAGGGGAAGCACTTGATGCTTTACATGTAGCAAATTTTCTGGATAATATCCGAAATAACAGGAAACCTTTTGCAGATGCTTTGAACGGACATAAAAGCACGCTTTGGATGCAGCTAGGAAATATTGCCCAGCGGGTTGGGCATACAATTAATATTGATCCGTCGAACGGACGTATAATTGCTGATAATGGAGCTGCAAAGTTCTGGACAAGAGAATATGAAAAGGGCTGGGAACCAGCTATCTGATAAAAACATCTGGTACGGATAGATATTTTTCAGGTAAAGTAAAAAGTTTCTAATTGCTTCAGAATTTTTTCTGGTCTTATTCTTCCCTCTCATAGCTCAGGAACTTGTTAGTGAAGATGTACCCTAGGAGATTCTTACTCTTAAGAATGGAAATCTTACTCTGGCTGTTCTCAAAGCAGCCAAAGACCTATTCAAAGGAAGTACCCAGATTAAATGGGGTGTCTTTCCTTATGAATTAAAGGATTACGGTTGGGTTGTAAATAAGGATTATAATGAGCCCATTGACCATTACGAAATCAATATGAAAACAAAAGACGGAGATGATGTATTCGCAGTTTTTGAGTCCAACGGCGATCTGATACGCTACAGAATGGTACATAAAAACGAGGCTCTTCCAGCTAATATTCTGAAAGCCATTGCCAAAGCGGAGTATAAAGACCGGAAATTATTCGGTGGAACCGAAATAGTAAAAAGCAATCAGAAAAAAATAGTGGATCATTATATTGTCAGGCTGGAAAATGGAAATAAGAAGAAAAATTTATATTACATTATTAAAGGAGAGATGTTAGTCAATAAATAATTTAAAACACTTTAATATTAACTTTATTAAAAAAAGAACTTCTGATGCCTTGTGCTCAGAAGTTTTTTACCTTGACGAGAGCTTATTCCGAATATCAAAAAACAGGAAATTGTAGTTTGACAAAGGTTATTTGTATCTTTGCCCGATGAAAGATGAAATAATAATACCTGTTCTGAAGGAGGAAGATTTTGTTGCTGCTAACTTACGCAGAGACAAATATGCACAATCAAGGGATTTACTGGCAATGGAGTCCAACAAGGCTATTGCAACCAGACTTCTTGCGCAAAGCCGAAATCAGATCAAATGCGACAAATGCGGAAGGGAATTTGAAGCCGGAATTTCTTCAAGTGGTTCACTGACCTGTCCCGAATGTAAGTGACCTAAAGAATTCTATATCGTTTTTAGGAGGTGGAAATTCCTTGTATGAGTAAGGCCAGGAACTATACTGCTATGCAAATAAGATTCCTGATACAAGGATTTTCTGTTCAATATCTTCAAGGGAGATATTACAATAAACATTTGACTGTTGTCAAATTGTTTCTTAAATTTGATTAAGGTCAAAAAGTTTTGCTATTAATAGTCAGCATGAAAACTCTTGTGTACTTTATCAAATTAGCGTTAATTCTCAGTTTGGTATCCTGTACCCCGAAAGCATACTTTGGAAATTATGTGGGCACATGGGAGCCTCTGGACATTGAAACTCATCCCGTAGTAAATAAATTTCAGATTGAAAAAAGGAAGGGCTTTTATATACTTGGAGCAGATTTTGCCTATGAAGCTACACAGCCTTTCTTCTTTGTATGCGAAGAAAGCAGGAATCATCTGTCAATTAATCCGGGCCAATATAATATTGATGAATATGTAGTAGAATCAATGCTGACACAACATTCTGACATATTCTTTGATAAAGAGTTGAACTGTATGTACTTTTTAAACACCATATATATTCCGTCAAAGAATAAATTGTTTGAAATAGTAAATAAACAGATAAAAATTAAATCTAAAGATGAATCAAAACTTAACCGGTTCAATTTAGACTAAAGTGATTCAAAAGTTTATCTCTTAAAAAGCAATCAGACCCCTGGAGAAATCCGGGGATTTTTGTTTGAATAATACAAATGTGACAGACATTACAAATCAGGTCAATTAACGAAAATATAACTGACTCTGGCTTGAACAAAACGACTTATTTTATTGTTTAATTTTCTGAGATATGAGATTTAATAAAAGAGATTTTTTGATTATTACACTCGAGATAATGAATTGAATTGAATTTAATGTTCTTGAATTCCTAATTAAAAAGAGAACGTATGAAAACAGCAAGTAGCATCAAAACACTAATCCTGAATACCGGGAATGATAATAAAATACTAATAATTATAAGGTTAATAGTGGGTCTGATATTTCTTTCTGAAGGCATTCAGAAATATCTTATAGTGAGTGTGGTTGGGCCGGCTTTTTTTAAGGAAAGCGGGTTTAGCAATCCTATGTTCTGGGTCTACCTGGCAGGTGCTTTTGAGATGTTATGTGGCTTCCTTATTTTGTTTGGACTTTTAACAAGGCTGGCTTCTATTCCTCTGTTAATCATAATGATAACTGCTTTTATAACAGTTAGATTACCTTTCCTGAATAACCGGGGTTTCTGGGCATTTGCACATGAATACAATATAGATTTTTCCCTGACAATGTTACTTATTTTGTTAATTATACATGGAGGAGGAAAATGGTCATTTGATTCAAAAATTTTGCGATCTAAAAATCCCTGACTTTCAGGTCGCGTATCCGTACACTTCTTTTACCTTTTAGGCGGGCCATAAAATGGTTTTGAAATATGACTTTTCGGGTGATGAGGACGATACTTATGGACGGAACATGAGTTAATTGGAATTAATATAAGGATAATAAAAATTATTATCAGAAATTTCATAATATTCTTTACTATCATAAGTCTTTCCTTTTCCCTTATAACGTTTTTTCAGCCTGAAAAGTTCTTAACAGCAATTATTAATTAAGATTATGCGTAAACTTATACCTTTGACTTCAATAAAAATAAATTATTAGTGAAGCTGAATTTTTGCAGTCTCAGCAGTGGAAGTAGCGGAAATTGTTATTACATCGGTAACGAGTTTCATGGTATATTGATCGATGCCGGGATTTCAGCTACCTTAATACGAAAGTTTCTGAAGAACATGGGTATTTCCATTCAGACCATTATGGGGATTCTTGTTACGCATAATCACATAGATCATATAAAGGGGTTGGAAGTACTCACCAGGAGAAATAGTATTCCTGCATTTACTACACATAAAATCTGGAAAAGCATACTCTCTCCGCATAAGAATATTTCCCGTGATTGTGTCCGTGAAATTCCTCTTCAGGAAAAATTTCATCTGGCTGGGTTTGATATCGAGGCATTTCCGATTTTTCATGATGCTCCGGAAACCATAGGATTCCAGATTTGTGCCGGGGGAAAGAAAATTACTATTGTTACCGATCTGGGACATATCTGCCAGACGGCGGCTACGTATATTAAAGAGTCTAACTTGCTGGTGATTGAGTCAAATTATGATGAGCAGATGTTGTTGAATGGCAGATATCCTTATTTTTTAAAAGAAAGGATAAAATCAGATAATGGACATTTAGGGAATAATCAGACTTCGGAATTTCTGGCAGATATTTTTAATGACTATCTGAGCCATATCTGCCTTGCCCATCTGAGTAAAAACAATAACACACCGGAAAAAGCACTCCATGCTTTTTATCAGACTTTTTCCGAAAGGGGGATTTCACTGAACAGTCAGCAGCGAATATCGGTTCTGAATCGTAATATACCATCAGAAATGATAAGGTTGGTCGAATAAATGGCATTTGCTTCCCGAACTGTACTTTTTAAACTTGTTTCTCATCCTTACAGTTCTTAGAAGAGCATTCGTCGCATAAAATGGAATTTGCTTCTTATTTCATTATGTTTATTCCCAGTAAGCATCTTGTGCCTTGGTAATATTCTTCCTTAGAAACCAGCTGAGAAGAAAAAGAACTCCAATTAAAAACAATGAAATATAAATAAAATGATCCAGCTCTCCCCACTGACCAATAATATATGCGATTCCTAATGTGAAACTTACTAAACCGCCTATCCATGGCCACTTCCACGAAAGTGCCAGGACTGAAATGCCTATCAGCAGCAGTTTCCAACTAAAGATTGCAAGTAACGCTGACGACAGGATCAATAATACTCTTGGTGCCCAAAGCAATAATAGAAGCATACTGTTGATGATATTTTTCATAATACTACTGGTTAAGTGCTGAATGCAATAAGTATTTACTCGCTCTAGTTAAATTATTATGTACAAGTTACAACAATAAAAAACTGAAGTCAAGAGAATTTTAATCTACAGAATAAGTGAAACAAGTGCCAGTAAATGCGTTTAAGCTGTGTAGCGTAGTAATGTTTTTCATTTATCTTTAATATTCTCATTAAAATTTCTCCAGATTACGTTGAACTTGGTCTGGTGAGAAGTTTTTAAAAGATCAGGTACAATTTTGTAAAAAACCATTTTATTGTTAATTTTATAATATACAAGACTATTATTTATTAGATGAAAAAAAGAGTATTTCTTCTTTTATTAACCTCTTTAATATTTTCTTCCTTATCTGTAAATGCACAATCCGGACTATTCAAAAAACATCAGTCAGTATGTGCATATGTCTATGGAGATGTACAATCCAGACATTTCAAAAAGCCCCAACCAAAACTAGGTGCAGGTGTCAAAGCCGGGCTTAATTATTCCAGCCAGTACACTAACAGTACTACTAACAGTGTTGATTTTAAAAGTATCATCGGGATTAATGCTGGTGGTTACTGTAATTTTTTTCTTTTGGATTTTCTGGCCATCCAGCCTGAATTAATGGTTTCGGGTAAAGGATCACAATGGAAGAATCAGTATAGTGAAGCCAAAGATAACCTGACTTATATCGATTTGCCGATATTGATAAGATATCAGCCCGTCGAACTGATTAATATTCATGCAGGTCCTCAGCTTAGCTACCTTGTAAGTGCCAAGCAGGAAGATTCTGGGAATAATCAAAAAACTAATGTAATAGATTATTATTACAAGTTTGATTTTGGCTTTGCATTCGGGGTTGAAGCAAATCTTCCCTACAATGTAAACCTGACCATAAGGTACATATTAGGATTAAATACAGCAACTACTCGGGCAGTGTACACCGAAATCTGGAAAAATAAGTCTTTTCAGATCTCACTTGGCTACAGAATATTGGGAAGATAGTGTCGGTATTAAAATGGAACAAGGAACAAACTGATGTGTTATTGAAGGCAAAATAATTAACATAAGTCTTGTGACATATTATGAAAAAACTAATAATTATTGCGGCTCTGATTATATCCCATGTTTCCTGTAATACGAAGGAAGATTCTCCTTCGTTAGTTTTGAAGATAAATAAGACGAGCTTCTCAATTGGGGATACACTTTTCGTTACATTTGAAAATAATACGAACTCAATCTGTAAGTATTTAGTGTGTGATGCTACTCCAAATCCTCATATAGATATTATGATCAGAAAATTTAACACTTCTAAGAATACATGGGAGGGTTTTGTTTCTCCCTTCTGTGGTACTAAATTATTATATCTTGGAGGAGAAATTGAAAGCGGTGGAGCTTTAAAAGATACTATCCAGCTATCACTATTTCCTTATGGACGGTATAAGGCAGTTGTCGCGATTAAAGAGTACTCCAATGGTGTTCCTGTCATTAATCGCGAGTTGGATTCAAAGGAATTTATAATTCAATAATTAGGATCAATTTTAGTTCTCAAATTTTTCAGGTATTACAATAAATGGCCAGGCATGGCTAGTAAAATAAAATTAAAAGGTACAAAAATATATGTTTTTGGCCCCAGGGCTTTTTAAATTGAATATATCATGCAAATGTTAATATTAGGTTGTTTGGACCCCATGCGAGAAACAAGGCCCGGAGAGATCCGGGCATTTTGCTTGAAAAAAATTTAGATCGACAGAAATTAATCCAGTCGCTTTTTTGATATTTTTAGAATGAGTTTCATTGTAAAAAACATGAAATTGTAACAGAATTAAAAATTTTAATCCTTATAATTAAACAGCTCGTCAAAATCGAGGTTTTAAATCATTTATTAAAAATGATTCCATAATATACACATAATCAATGTTATAGATCATTGCGTAACTGAGAAATCATATTTATCTCCTTACTTCTGATAAATTTCAATTAGTTTTTGACGAATTATTTCAATTGTAATATAAGCAGAAAATTTCTGGTTATATTCATCACTATTCATTAGACCAACAAGAGTTAAAAGTACTTTATTTTCCCATTAAATGGACATTTACGACTTGACACGAATATAGTAATGTATTAACTTTATATCATAATTTAATACCAGAAACAGCGTCTTATTGAAACACAACATAAATGAAGATTAGAGCGGCACAATGGGTGAAATCAGAAACATCCTGCTATGCTGCAAGGCCCCCGGAGAAATCCGGGGGTTTTTGCTTTAAAAAAGGCCAGAAGTTCAGATTGATTGAGCAATGGTTGTGCAAACGAGCCTCTTTAAGACAGCAAAGCCACTATATATCAGTGGCATACATGTTTTCATCTGCAGCGCGGACGGGATTATAAGAGAATCCTCCCATCAAATAATATTGATTTTATAAAAATCTGATTTTTAAATCATTATTATTTCAATTTCGCGCTGGAATTCGACTACGCAAAAAAGTTACTTAATTGAATGATGAATTACTCTTTTATTTCTTGCCTGTAAAAATATTTCCCTGTGATCAGCAATCCGCCAAAAACGAATGCAGCAAATACAAGACTGCTGACAGCCAGCTGCATTCCTCCAGACAAAATATGACCGCTGGTACAACCTCCCGCCATCCTTGCACCAAAGATCAGGATAAATCCTCCTACAAATGCCCAGATGATCCGTTTTGTGGCTGAATTACCTTTATATTTTTCCCAGTTATTATGAATTAAAGTTATTTTAAATTCTTTCCTAACAAGCGAAATTACTATCCCTGAAATAAATGCCCCGGTTAAAAACAGGACTTCCCATTGACCTGGTAGTTTAATTTTTGAAAAATAGTTGTTACTTGTTGTGCCAGTAATTAAATCAGCTACATATGGATATGCAGTAGAAGCGCCGATTATGCGATTCGATACAACTTCCAGAAAAACTACTGCATTTAAAACTGCTAATCCTATTCCTGAATATAGCCATTTTAAATCGGTAGCCTTTTCTTTCTTATTAAGCCAGAAAGCTGCCCAGACAAACGCTGCACCAAGCATAATATCAACCACATAGAAAATAAAATGATGCTGCCCTAAGAGGGTGTATAAAGAAATGCTTCCAAGGTCAGGACCTAAAACACTTTGTACAGATGGAACCACCAAAGTGTATATAAAACCACCGGCCAGTGCGCCAATTATACCGATAAGTGCATCAAGTGAACCTTCGCCAAGTGAAACCGGCAGTGTTCCCGGGCAGTAACCCAGAATCGCCATTCCTGAGCCAAATACAATTCCTCCTATTGCTATACCCCCTAACAAAAATGGTTTTATATGATAAGTTGCAAAGCCAAGTCCTATTTCAATGGCTATTATTACGGCCCCTATACCTATAGCAACAGCGATTGCCTTGGCAACAGCAAAGTTTTCGAGTGTTGCCATCCCGCTAATTACATTGTACCGGTTTAACTTTGCATATTGCAGAATCGCTCCGAATAATAATCCCAGAAATAAAATTGTAGCATTCATTTTACAGGTTTTTAAGAATGTTATCTGAAAAGTTTATTGGTTTTTGTCTTGCCAATATAACAATTTGATTTGTAAATGGATGATTTGAATGCTCGTTAATAATCATTAATCCTGCTTTGTTTGCCAAATATCTGATACCTCCATCAGCCATATAACTTTTATAGTTTCTGTAGTGTTCTTTACCTGCAATGAACTCAATTAATTCGATTAAAAACCCACCAAACCCTTTTGGCCTTGGAACAAGATAATCCCCAATAATTACCTTATCTGCCACTTGTGCAATATCGCTAAGAAGTTCGATCCTTTCTTCTACATTAACCTCATGAATAACATATGTTATTACTGCATAATCAAAATGTGGGGACTCTTCATTAATTATATCCCTTATTGTATTATTCTTAAATGAAATCTTACTGTTAGGGTTCCGAAGTAATTTTAGATTCGCCCTTTCAATATTCCTTTTTGATAAATCTATCCCTAAAACAGACTTGCATTTTTTAGCCAGATCAAATTCCAAGCGACCCGTACCACAACCTATATCAATTACTCTCGATTCATTATTAATTAGATCTCTTATTTGACCAAACAGCTGATCCTGGTTAGGTGCAATTAAAATATCATAAAACCATCCATCGTACCAATGGTACTTATTTTGCGTCATAATTTCTGCAACTTAATGGGAGCGTTTCTTAAACTAGCTTATTCATTATCTTACCCTCTGCATCGGTAATTTTCCAATCTTTCAGGATTACATTCAATTGATCAGAAAAGTCGTTTTTGTTCTTGATGCTCTTGATAAATCGTTTGTAAATATCAGGGGTTATTTCAAATTGTTTAATTAATCTGTCTGCGGCGTACTCAGCTTTTTCAATATGCTGGGGATCAAACATACATTTTTGAGCCATTAAAGGACAGGTTACTCTTTCCCTTTTGATTCCGAACTCAAAGAACATTCCACATTTTGCACAGAAATATTTTCCAACTTCACGCTCACCTAGAATATCAATGAAATCAAGCATCAACTCATGTTCAATATTTAAAATACTCTTCAGATATTCTAGACTCCCGATAAGTATTTCTTTAATTTTATTTTTCTCCCAAATCTTCCCGGCATCCATTAATACGAATGTAATGGATCTCTCATTTATTCTTTGAGCTGTCTCACAGCCAGCAAGAATTATGATAAAACTTTTTATTGTCTGCAATGGCTGTTGTTTCGAAATATCAAATTTCCAGTCTTTTATGAAATCAAGATATACTTTAGCCAAATTTTTTCCTGTTTCCCGGTAATTATCAATTATTACTTCACTTAAAATTCTCTGTGGAATTTTAGGATAAAATAAACCAAACTTTTCAAGAGCTTCCGTCGATTCCGGAGCAAGGTTCTCAACTGCAATTGGTGTATTGACACACATCCCGCTCATATACGGACATTCTGGTTTATCGAGAACAAAGAATTTCTTACAAGTTACACACCAGTAGTGATTTGAATCTGAAATACTGCCTTCAGGAAAAGAATTAATTTTATTCTTAATCATCTCCATCCTGGTCATTTTGGAATTATCCATTTTATTTTATTTAAAAAAAATATTATTAAGCATTCTGTAGTAAAACACTCTTTAGCTGGTTTTTACTAACTACCCCTGATTGTCTCCATACTGCTCGGCCATTTTTAAAGATAATAATGGTAGGAACGCTCTGAACACTATATCGGCCGGCAATTTGACTATTGTTATCAACGTCAATCTTTATTACTCTTACACGTTCTCCCAGCTCAGCTGCCACCTCTTTTAATATAGGAGATTGCATTTTACATGGACTGCACCAAAGTGCATGAAAATCAACAATTACAGGACGGGAGTCATTTATTATTGAATCAAATTTTCCTTTCATATCATTATATCTTGTATTTTAAACTACCATTCGGACAAGCTGCAACACATTCCAGACATTTAGAACAGGTGTAACTTACTCCCGGTCTGATTCCTTTTGGTTTATATAAACTGAATTTTGCAGGTTCCATAGCCACTATATAGCACTTCTTATCGCAAATGCCGCAACTCTTGCAGCTTTCTGCGTTCAGTTCTATTTTAAAAAGCGAAAACCGGTTCAATAATCCTGAGATCCATGCTATCGGGCAACCTAACTTGTGGTATTGATACATCTGACGGAATTTAGCATCAGGACTCATACTCATAATAAGTTCCATAATAAGTCCCATTGGACAAACCCATCGGCAGAATACCTTGCCGAAGATCAAACCAAGTACAATCCCGGCAATAAAAACATACCAGAGAGATATATGGAATTGTGAAAGAGCCAGAAAAAGAGCAGCTCCGGAAACTGCCAATATAATAAACCTCTTGCTGACCACTATTTTTAAGAATTTTTGCATTTATTGACGAGTTAAATGAATTTTAATTTTAAAACTCTTTTATCTGTATTGACTCGCTCTATTTTGGCCGGATTATTATCAATGGTTATTTGAAAGCTGTTGCAGCAGAAAATCTTTGGATTTTACCCCTACAAACCGGTTTATTTCTTTGCCATTTTTCAGAAGGATTAAAGTCGGGATATTTCTAACCTGGAACTTTTGTGCAAGTGACTGGTATTCTTCAATGTTAACCTTCCCAATATGTGAATTACCTGAGAGTTCATCCGCGACCTCATTAAGAACCGGAGCCATCATTCTGCACGGTGCACACCAGCTTGCCCAGAAATCGACCAGTACAAGCTTGTTTTTTGTCTGATACTGGAAATTTTTATCAGTCAATGTCAAAATCTTATCGTTATCAGCTACAACGGGAATATTTTTCATTCTATATCGTGCAAACATGAATAATGCCGCAAGAATTGAAATTATAATACCTGTTATGATAAGTGTTGTTTGCATATCAGACTGTTATTAATTGTTTTTGTTTCACTTTCAATTCGTTTAAATAGTTGGATGCAGCCAGTGCCGCTATGGTTCCATCGC
>Ga0208980_10001211_pt1 | contig 15479 bp, 8 predicted proteins | sample WetSurMetagenome_3_FD_187993 | JGI IMG/M metagenome (GOLD analysis project Ga0208980, IMG submission 187993) | Wetland microbial communities from Twitchell Island in the Sacramento Delta, sample from surface sediment Aug2011 Site A1 Bulk (version 2) | ecosystem: Environmental > Aquatic > Marine... | reverse complement strand
ACGATGGGGATATCCTACCGTTTCCCGCTCATTAGAAGCATCGATGTCCGTTTTCTGCAATTCTATTTTGACAAGCTGTACGCCAGCGTATTTGCCGACGTGGGGAATGCCTGGACGGGTAAACCGCCCGCCCGGGAGCAATTTAAGAAGGATGCCGGCGTTGGGTTGCGGCTCGAGTCGTTTTCGTTCTATTCCTATCCGACTCGACTTTTCTTGAGTGCGGCGTATGGGTTTGATCGTTTCAACCGCTTCGTCCCCTTCAGAAACGTAGCCGTTACCTACGGTAAGGAGTGGCGGTTCTACTTCGGTGTCTTGTTCGGCTTTGATCTTGACTAGCAAGGGGATGTACCACTGAGACACTCATCCATTAAGTGTATTGTGCGGACGCAATGATGAAAAAAGTGATCGTCAACATTACATTGTGCATTGCTCTGATGCAGATGGCCCTAAGCGAGGAGTTGATCCCTTCGCTGATGATGAAGCGGCAGGAGGTTCCTTCCCGTGTTACCACCGGCAACCTCCGTGTTGATTTGTTCGGGCAGACTGGGTTGGCGGAGGTTCCTTTCGTTGCTCTTCCCGAAGAGCCACTTGGTCATCCTCACAAGTCGCCATACCTCGCAGCCGGGCTATCGCTGGTGGTGCCGGGCACCGGGGAGATCTACACCGAGCGCTATTGGGAAGCCGCTGCATTTTTTGTAGCAGATGTCGCAGCATGGCTACTCGCCTATAATTATGACAAGAAGGGGGACCAGCAGACAAGCTCTTTCCAGACCTATGCTGACGCTCGCTGGGATGTTGTCAAGTATGGTGAATTCTCGATGGTCAACTACGTTCCTGCCTCAGAGCGGGGGAACTACAATTGGCTCATTCCCGGCACAGAAGGGAGAGCTCCTTGGTTGCGAGTGAACTGGGACGAGCTAAACAGGATGGAGCGCTACATCGGCTCTGCAGGAGGGGAGGGACAATATTACTCGCACACTCTTCCGCCCTACGGCGATCAGCAGTATTACGAGCTGATAGGCAAGTATCAGGAGTTCTACCAGGGGTGGGATGATGCTGATCCTACACTGACAACCTACGTGCAGATTACCCAACGACTGCACTCCTCCCCGCAGCCGAACATGATCTACTACTCCAAAGAACGGGGGAAGGCCAACGACTACTACGCTTCCGCGACCACGTGGGTGACGGTGGCAGTGATTAACCACGTGGCGAGTGCTGCCTACGCGGCACTCAGTGCCGGTTGGTACAACTCCGCCCATGCCGAGTTGGGACTGCAGCAGGTACCGACTGAGACAGGATACACGAGTGTGCCGGTGATGAAGATGAGGTGGGAGTTCTAGAAGAGGCTGTCACCAGGCTCCAGTGACACGAAATTATGTTTCTGGATTTTCTCGTGAGTCGATGTGAACTTCAGAAGCTACTTCGGAACGCGAAACATCACGTACACGGCTGCCGCGAAGAAGCAGATATTCGCCAGCCACGCGGTGAGGAGCGGGTTGATATCGCCGTTATAGCCGAACACCTGGCTCACCTTCATGAAGATGAGGTAGATGAAGCAAATCAGCAGACTGATCCCCAACTGCACTCCCACGCCCCCGCGTCGCCGAATCGAAGAGAAGGGCACTCCGAAGAGAACCACGATCACAGATGCAAAAGGAAATGATACCTTGCTGTAGAAGTCTACTTGCCATCGCGCTACGTCCTGCCCTGCCCTTTGCTGACTTTCTATGAAATCCTTCAACGAGTAGTAGTCCATCTCGTCCGGTTTCTCCTGTTTCTTCCGCAGATCGTCGGGCTTGAAGTGGAGACGGCCCGCAGGCGTGGAAGAGAACTGTTCAATCCGTTCTTTCCCCTCCCGGAACCAGCGTCGCGTCCCATCCGTCAAAACCCATGATTGTGCCGTTGTGTCCCATGCCATGTTCATGGCGTCAACTCGACCGATCAAGACAGTCCGGTCTGCGTCGCTGAAATCCTGGATACTCACGCGGGTTGCCGTGCTCCTCATTTCATCATAGTACCCCAACGAGAGAATACGCGTCGGGCTATCCTGGAAGTAAATGTTGGCGCTGTACAGGGCTATCTGGTCCTTCTGCAAATACACGCGCTCAATATGGAATTTCTTTTTGTTGGCAGAGGGAACGACCCATCCGTTGAAATACACCGATGCTGCGCTCACCACGAGTGCGACGATTACATACGGGAGGAGCATCCTGTACAGACTGATGCCGCTGGATTTCATTGCGGTCAGTTCGTATTGGGTGGACATACGGGCAGTAACAAAAAGGCTGGCAAGCAGTAGTGCCACAGGCATGATGAGCTTGATGATCTCAGGGATGAAGTAGAAATAGTATTGGGCGATGACGCTCAGCGTTGCCTGCTTGTCGATGAAGTCGTCCAGATGTTCCAGCGCATCAATCACCACAAAGATAATCGTGACTGCAAGAAGGGCAAAGAATGCGGTCACGAAGAATTGCCTGATGATGTACCGATCAAGAAGTTTCATGCGTTGCTGCCGACCGCTTCTGTTTCTTCGGGGAGATTGGTGCGCCAGCGCTTCGGGATCAGCCTCTGGAATATGCTCCAGTTAATAACGACAGTCTCCTTGCCGATCCGGACGGTCAGATAGATTCCCAGAATGCCGAGCAGGATATTGGCAGACCACATTCCGATGAACGGTGAAGTGATATCCCTGTCTGCAAGTTTTTCTCCGCCAATGAGAAATGCCCAATAAAAAAGAAAGAACCCCAGGCTGAGTGTGGCGGCAATCCCAAAGCCACCCCGCCGTGACATGATGCCAAGAGGGGCGCCAATGAGAATGAAGACGATACATGCAGCAGGAATGGAGTACTTCTTATATATTTCAACCAGGTACTGGTCGGCCTGGCGGTCGAGGAATTCGATACGCGAAATATCATTCGTGATGTATGCGCTCATTGAGCGTGCCTTCAGAAGTGCCGCAGCGGTGGGGCCTTCGCTTGCTGGCAGGCTGCCTCCTCCGTAGGGGAAGGCGCTTGGCGTTCCCTTGATCGTGCGCTCCATGTCGTCTGCGATGGATTTCTGGAGTTGATCCTCAAGTCCGCGTTTTTCTTTGAAGAGGCTGTCGACAATCTGAGCCATGACGCTGGCACTCAACTCCCTGTCCCCGCGTGCGAATGCACCTTCCGAAGAACGCTCGAATTCAAATCCCTCCGCGTTCATGACGATGCGATGGTTTTGAAAGCGAAGCTTGCGATAGGCTGACATCTTCTGCAAATCAAGTTCGTGGATTTCACCTCGCTGTAAATCCAAAATGATCTTGCGGTAGTCTGCGGAGAACGAAATCGTTCCTTGTTCAGCAGTGATGAGAACGTTTGTGTTGGGATTGGTATAATCGTACAGCGTCACACCTTCGAGATCGTTGGAGTTCTCGAATGTCTTGTGCACAAGAATGCTGTAGCCGGATATATCTTGCGAGAAGAGTCCCTGTACCAGGTTGAGGGTGGGTTTCTTCTTTCGGATATCGATCATCAGAGTTTTTGCCTGGTGGTTTGCTTCGGGAAGCACATAGTTGTTGAACCATACGAGCAAGAGCGCAATGACAGCTGCAGCTGCGGCGATCGGCGCGATCATCCTGTAAATGCTCATTCCGCTTGCCTTCATTGCCGTGATCTCGTTCTTCGATGACAGGTCTCCGAATGCCATCAACGTGGCCACAAGCACGGACATCGGTACGGCGAGTACGACCATCCAGGCGAGACTGAGGGCGATGAGTTCAATGATGACCCACGCCGAGAGTCCTTTCCCGATGAGCTGGTCGACAAACTTCATGACGAACTGGAGTACGAAAAGAAACATCAACGTGCAAAGGGAAAAAGCGAAAGGGCCTATGTGGGCGCGCAACAGGTAGCGGTACGTCAGCATTCGGCGCGTAAGGGTGTGTCCATCCATGTCATAAATATACTCGACTAATCCCTTTTTTCCAATTGGGCGGTTACACTCATGTGTTTCAACGGTATTCCCGAACAAGTTGCTTGATATTTGATCTGCTTTTGGCTATGTTTTCCGTAGCTGAGCAAAGGGACTCAGGGTTTCTAATTCGGAGGAGCTACCATATCGATCAGGTTGCTATTGCTTGAAGGGACGAGCACCCACGAGACGGATCGCGACATGTTTGAATAGGTCCGTTGAGTGTGTGTAACGGCGAGGCGTTGCAGGGTAGGTTAGTCTTGCCGTGGATGGTAACACAACGCTGAGAATCGAATTGGTCTCCTTGCTGAAGAGAAAACGGGCAGGTTCCTACTACCACATCCGTGACGCGCTGTTTGTTGTCGTCTCGTCATTCATAACTCTCCTCTTCCTTCTTTCTCCCCGGGATCTCATCGGTTCAAGTTCACTGTTGCCTGAGCCGGCGTACCTTCCCCTCCTGGCGCTCTTCAGCGATTCGACAGAAACATCCAAAGGGGTGATCCCCCCCAAAGGGATTGCGCCCCTCGATCCTGAAGGCAAGGGTGGGTCTGCCCCCGAAAAATTCCCCGCAACACCTGACTCGTCAAGGAAGGACACCACCGGACTTGGGCGCAAAGGGCTCCCTGATACTTCATATGTTGTGTGCTACGATTCAACGGCTCGGCTGAAGCATTTCACTTACGTTCGCAAGGACCAACCGCATGTTGGGTTCTTCCCCGATCGTCTGTATCCGCTGTTTGCGCCTGCCAGACCGGCGACATATCAGCGCCAGGCAGTGCTTGATTCGTCGGGCAAGGAATTTCGCTTCAGTGAAACAGTGATGGGTGAAAACGTGAAGCTCCCCTTGCCGCTCTCGTTCCACGAGTACCTGGCGGTGCGGCGCAAGAGCGACTTGCGCAAGCTCTTTGCTGAAGAGGCGCGAAAGCCCAAAGCCTTTCAGGAGAAGAACGACCTTGGCGAGCTTCTGAGCTCCATCACTAAAATTACCATCCCCGTTCCTGCGAACCCATTGTTCAGCATCTTCGGGAAGAATGAAATCAACGTAAATATCAGCGGTGCGGTTGACATCAAGGCCGGATTCAGGAGCACCAAGTCGGACCAGACGCAGGTCTCGCGCCTCGATCAGACGAGAAATGAACCGGACTTCCAACAGGAGGTGCAGGTCAACGTTAATGGCATGATTGGCGACAAACTGAGCATTCTCGCCGACTGGAACACGCAGCGGACGTTCGAGTACGAGAACCAACTCAAGATCAAATACACTGGCTATGATGATGAGATTGTGCAGAGCGTTGAGGCCGGAAACGTCTCTCTCAACACCCCTTCCACATTCATTGGAAGCAGCGCGGCGCTGTTCGGCGTAAAGGCGAGGTTTCAAACCGGTCCTCTCACGCTTACCGCGCTCGCGTCTCAGAAGAAGGGGCAAATCAAGGAAGTGTCCGTCTCCGGCGGTGCGCAAGAAGTGCAGTTCGATATTCGTCCGTTCAACTACTCAACTAACCACTTCTTTGTCGACACCCTCTACCAGAGTACCCTCCCCGGTGCAACAGCCGCAATTTATGAGGAGTACTACCAAAACGAGCCGGCGAGAGTGCATGAGGACCTTCAGATTATTGAGGAAGAAGTATGGGTGCAGCGTTCGGGTAGCATTCCCGATCCGACGGAGAGAGAGGGCATCGCATACATTACTTTGGACCCGCGCCCTGTGCAGGGGGGGTATAGTGACTCCCTCCGCAACGCTGCACCGAATTCAGGCAGCATTGAGAAGGCGTCGTTCGTCAAGCTCGAGAGGTCACAGTATGAGTTGACCGGCGACGGCTACATTGGGGTAATATCGCTCAACGCGAATGTACAGGATCAACAAGTCGTGGCCGTGGCATACCGCCGCGGCAGTGGAGCGCAGTTTGGAGAATTTTCTCGGGATGATACGAGCAGGACGAGAAGGTTGGTGCTGAAGATGCTGAAGCCGCAGAATCTTCAGACGGTTGGGCCCGGATATCCTGTGGCTTGGAAGCAGATGCTGAAGAATGTCTATCAGATTCCAGGGATCGGCCGCAATCTCAAGAAAGAGGGGTTTATCCTTGATATCTACAGGACCATCCCCGGGAGGGAGAACGAGAACTCCATCCCGCCAAGCGAGCGTCTTCTGCGTGTATTCGGCTTTGACAACTACACTACGGATGGGACTGCCGTACAAAATGGCGACAACGGTTTTGATTTCCGTCCCGGCAAAACCATCAGTCAGGCGAGGGCGGAGATCATTTTCCCGACGCTAAGGCCTTTTGATGATGGCATAAAGAAGTACTACCGGGATAATCAGAAGCCGCTGCCCGACACATCGTATTACTATCCCGAAATCTATGATACGACCAAGACATTTTCTCAGCAGAGCAATCACGATCACTACCTAATCAAAGGGAAGGCATCAGGCGAAGTTACCTCAAAGTACCCACTTGGCTTCAATATTGTGGAGGGGAGTGTTCAGGTATACCTGGATGGTCGCCTGCTCACTCCAAATATTGACTACACTGTTGATTACATAGTGGGTGAAGTGGTAATCCGCAACGAGCGTGCTCTTGTCCCTGGAGCGAACCTGCAAATCAAGTTCGAGCAAAACGATCTTTTCCAGCTTGCATCCAAGACGTTGCTCGGGGCGCGCGGTGACCTTGCAATTTCCAAGAACACAAACTTTGGGTTCACCGTCATGAACCTGAACCAGCAAACGCTGAGCGAGAAGGTGCGTCTTGGCGAAGAGCCCAACAAGAACACGATCCTCGGCGTGGATGGACAAACAAAACTGGATCTTCCATTCCTGACGAATGCTATTGATGCCTTGCCCTTGCTTGAGACGCGCGACGCCTCTGAAATCCGTATCACCGGTGAGGCTGCGTACATGATACCTGATCCAAACACGAAGAAGAGCACCATTCCGAGCGACAACGGTGAAGGCATTGCATACATCGATGATTTCGAAGGGGCGCGGCGAACAATTCCACTCGGCATCAGCTATTCTCAGTGGTACCAGCCCAGTCCCCCAAAGGATGGCCTTGCCGACTCGACTCTTGGTTTTCAGGACACCACAAAGATGTTCTCCAAGGGAAAGACGGTGTGGTTCAATGTCCTTCCTACCAACGTGCGCCTCACTGACGTGTATCCCAGAAAGCAACCCGGAAATTCGGCCAACGACCAGTTGACGGTGCTTGATCTGCAGTATTACCCTTTGAATAGGGGAATGTACAACTACAGTCCGCGCATTGATTCGACGCTGACTGTCTCGAAGAACTGGGGTGGTATCATGAAGCCCATCTCGATTGCGGGGACGAACCTGATCACTGAGAATGTGAACTTCATTGAGTTTTGGGTGTTGCTGGATCTCTATAAGAACCGGGTGCCGATCCCGAAAATTCGGATCGATCTTGGCTCAATCAGCGAAGACGTCATCCCGAACGAGAGACTGAACTCTGAAGATGTCATCGGGGGAAGAACTGCCAATGGAACCCTGCAGGCAGACGAAGATGTTGGTCTGGACATGTTGGACGATGCGGCAGAAATTGCCCGATACGGTTCCCAGTGGGGCACCGATCCGAGTGGTGATAACTACGCGTACAACAACAGCTCGCAGACCGAAGATTTCTCGCGTATCAATGGAACGGACCAAAACAAGAATAGTCCTAACGGTCTGATTCCCGACACCGAGGATTTGAACTCGAACGGGGCTCTCGATATCGCGAATCGATACATGCAATACGAAGTGTCGCTTGATACGAACGTCGCACGGAATCATCTCATCGTTGGCGGCAGTGGCAATTCTGACCCGACAAAGCGATGGTTTCAATTCAGAATTCCGATCAGGGACTACACGAAGCTTGTGGGTATGTCAACGCCCAACTTTGAAAACGTGGAGAGCTTTCGTATTTCCTTCCTGAATGCAGAAGACACTGTGGCGTTGCGATTTGCGGATATCGGTCTTGTGGGTAACCAGTGGCAGGAAATCCGGAAGGATGATTCGACGTTTGCAGTCAGCGTCGTCAGCATCGAAGACAATCCCAGTTACCAGAGCCCGCCGGGAGTTGTCCGTGAACGGGATAAGACTCAGCCGGATCAGGAAATCCTGGCGAACGAACAATCCCTTTCGCTTGTGCTTAACGGAGTTCCAAGCGGAGAAACCCGACAGGCGGTGAAGTACTACACCTACAGACCGTTGGATCTCATTAACTACCGGCAGATGAAGATGTTCGTCCACGGTGATGCCAGATGGAGCAGTATCTATGAGAAACCGAGACCGAACTATGAATCCCCCAGACATATTCCGCAAGCATTCTTTCGGTTCGGTCTCGACTCACTTAACTTCTATGAGTATCGTGGCCCGATCTATCCGGGATGGGATACCCGCAACGAGATCAGCGTTAAGTTTTCTGATCTTTCGGCGATAAAACAGCTCCGCGATTCACTCAGTCAGGTTGTAACAAGGATCATCCGGGTCGAAGATGGCGACACCGTGACGTATCGCGTCGTTGGCAGTCCTTCACTGACTCAGATACGCTACCTCGCTATCGGTGTCACCAACCGCGACAACCAGCCGCTGTACGGGCAGGCGTGGTACAACGAGCTTCGTCTTACTGAAGTCGATGATACTCCCGGGTGGGCCTATCGCTTTGACACAGCGCTCAAGCTTGCTGATTTAGCCACTGTCTCTTTTAACTACTCAGAGGTTGACCCGAATTTCCACACACTTGAACAGCGTTTTGGATCACGGCAAACGGGAACCAACTGGGGGCTCAACGCGTCGGCTCAGCTGGAGAAGTTTTTCCCGAATGATTGGGTTGGTACATCATTTCCGTTTTCCTATTCGCGGACCGTGGGCCGGATTCGCCCCAAGTATCTCCCAAACTCTGACGTGTTGGTGGACGAGGCCGCGCAATTGCAGCATGACAGATTGTTGCGACAAGGACTCTCCGAGACGGAAGCAACTGCAGCGGCCGATGAGATAAAGACCTATGCAGAATCGTACCGTGTTGCTGATACATACGCGGCTCCGAATTTCAGGTTTGGTCTTCCATCGCAGGCATGGTACATCCGTGATACGTTTAACAAGCTGGCGTTCAGTTTCACCTACACGCATTCCAGCGAGCGGAATCCGGCTACGGTGCATCACACCTACTGGGAGTGGAATGCCAAGATCACGTACTCACTGAATTTCTCACCGGATTACTATTTCCAGCCGTTTAAGAGCCTGTTTGATGGAGTGTGGTTTCTTGATGAGTACAAGGATATTAGGTTCTTCTACGCTCCCACGAATTTCTCATGGTCGGTCGGTTTCACCAGAGCCCGCGATAAATCATTACAAAGGACAACGAATGCTCTGGAAACAATCACGCCGAGGTTCACCGCCTTCCGACAGTTCGGGTTCGGCTGGAAGCTGTCTGAAGGCGGCATTCTTAGCCCATCCGGCACGTACAATGTCGGCATCGAGTCCAGTTTGCTTCAAATGGAGTTTGACGAGAACCACCAGCAACGACCATTCTCGGAGATTCTGGATGATATATTCTTTGGGGATAAGTTTGTGAACTTCGGGAATGATACGCGCTACGCGCAGCAAAACCAATTCGCGTTCAAGCCGATCATCCCCAACATGTTCAATTTGAAGAAATATCTCGATCTTTCACACAGTTATGGTGTTGACTACAGTTGGCAGAATACGCTGGTCCCCGGTGACATCGGCAAGTCCGCCGGCTGGAACAGCAATATCAACCTCACAATGAACCTCAAACTGAAACAACTATTCGATCCGTTGTTTGAGGAGAGCAGAGAGCCTGTGGCGCCACCGCAGGGGACAGGCCCGCGTGGACGCGGTCGTGGCAAGGAGGAAGGTGACCCTAATGCTCAACCCGGGGGCGAACCTCAGAAGGAGCCCATCCAACCGGCTGATAGCACTGCACTTGAAAAGCCATCGGCCCCAAGCAAAACTCTTGAACAATTGAAGAACCTGGTAAGGATCTTCATCAAAATACCGTTTCTCGATTACGACAACATTAACTTCACGTTTACCCAGACGAACACCGTGGGCAACAGCGGCGTTGTTGGAAGCACCGGGTTTGTAAATTTCTGGAGGCCATTTCAACCATCTGATATCAAGTATGGTCCTTCGCGTTTGTACCAGTTGGGATTGATTTCTGACCCGAGTGGACACTTGGGGAAGTTCGGTACTCGTTCTACGTTCCCATTTTTTGGCTGGGGTGAAACGGAACCAGGTTTGCGCGCACCCTTGGGTCAGTTGCAGAACACCTTCAGGCAGCAAAATCGCATCGCGGTAAAGACGTCACGTAACTTGTGGGAGGGGGCAAGAATTGACTTTAACTGGAATGTTGGGTGGGCGTACAGCCGGACGCAGAACGTGAATACAGATTCTGTCGGGGTCCCAACGATTCTGAATTCTGCAAGTCAGGGGAATCTCGAGAGGTCATTCCTGAGCTTCCCCGATGTGCTGTTTCTTGGCATCTTCAAGAGCAGCTTGAAGGACGTCAGCAAGAGATATACAGAGCTGAAAAACAACGGCGACTCCACGGTAAGCCGGGACGAGAAAATGGCGCAAGCCTTCGAAGAAGGATTCGAGGCATTGCCCTTTTTCCGAAAGGTGTTTGGCCAGTACTGGCCCCGGATAAATTGGAGCCTCCGATGGGATGGATTGGAGAGGATCCCATTGTTTGCCGGATTTGCAAGCCGGGTTTCACTGGAACATAGTTACGCGGCCACCTACTCGCGCCAATACGAAAACCGCCCCGCCGGACTTGGGCAGCCAGGCGTTGAACGAACAATCGGGCAACGGAATTCATACGGATTTACGCCTTTGGTGGGAATGAACTTCACATTCAAGGAACTGCTGAAAGGAAGTTTTGGGTCGGTTCTCAGGTACAATTCCAGCACCTCGTACGATCTCGCAACTTCGTCAAAGAACATCGTCGAACAGCTATCCCGGGAAATCTCGATCACGCTGAACTATAGCCGGCGTGGATTCGAGATACCGTTCTTTGGCCTCTCGCTGAACAACGATCTTGATCTCAGCGCGTCCTATTCTCTCACGAAGAACTCACGCAAGACCTATGACGTAACGACGCTTGACGTGAACACAAACGGGACGCCGCTTGAGGGTTCTACTAGAACGGTCATTGAGCCACGCATAAAGTATGTGCTCAGCTCACGCGTCACTGCGTCGATCTACTACAGGTACACCAAAATTGCCCCTGATGATTCGGGGTCGCGCATTCCCGGCAGCACGGTGAATGAGGCCGGGCTGGATATTCATATTGCCATCCAGTAGTTTCGGATCTTTGGTGTGTCAACTGGGACGGTCATGTATCGGTAGCGAAACCTGAGTTCGGGCTGGCAATGCCAAATTCCGTTGTTTGATTCTCAGGTCTCAATTGGTTATCATTTTTTTGACGTTATGGAAGAGATAAAGGGAAAAATACTGTGGGTGGACGACGAGATCGACCTCCTCCGCCCACACATTCGCTTCCTCACCGAGAAGGGCTACGCCGTGGACACTGCGACCAATGGTGAGGATGCGATCACGATGGTGAAGCAAACCGTTTTTGATCTTGTCTTCCTTGATGAAATGATGGCGGGAATGGGGGGACTACGAACGCTTGCAGAAATCAAGGACTTGCGCCCAAACCTCCCCGTGGTAATGATTACCAAGAATGAGGAAGAGTCGTTGATGGAGGAGGCAATCGGCGTGAAGATCAGCGACTACTTGATCAAACCGGTGAATCCGAGTCAAGTGCTACTGGCCTGCAAGAAATTTCTCGAAGGCAGGAAAATCACGGGTGCCGCAGTTTCCAAGGACTATATTCAGGAGTTCAATCAGATCTCTGTGGCGTTGATGAACGACCTTGACCACAATCAGTGGATTGACATCTACGCACGACTCGTGTCGTGGTCATCTGAGATGGATGATCACCCCGAACTGGGCTTGAAGCAGACCCTGGTCGACCAGTTCAGAGAATGCAATCTTGCCTTTGGCAAGTACGTTGAGCGAAACTACAGAGATTGGATTGAGCGTTCGGATAACCGGCCGGCGTTGTCTCCCGAAGTTGTCGACCGATTTCTGATCCCGGAATTGAATACAGGCAAGTCGGTCATCTTTTTTGTGATTGATTGTCTGCGGCTTGACCAGTGGTTGATAATGGAGAGCTTGCTGCACGACTATTTTGAAATTTCCAAGCAATTCTACTTCAGCATCCTGCCCACAGCAACACCCTATTCCCGCAACGCGATATTCAGTGGTTCATGGCCCAGCGACGTGGAGCTCCGCCATCCCGAGTTGTGGGAAAAGAGTGAGGATGATGAGAGTAGCCGGAACAGATACGAGCGACAATTTCTTGACAAACTGCTCGAGCGGCGAAAAATCATCCTGAAGCCCGAGCCAAAGTACGTCAAGATTCTCGACGCAGAATTTGGAAGAGGTATTGAACACAACATCAACTCCTATGCGCAGACGAAACTGACGTCGATCGTCGTGAATTTTGTCGATATGCTTGCCCACGGCAGGTCGGATTCCTCGCTCCTCAAGGAGATCGCCCCCGATGAATCGGCGTATCGTTCGCTCACAAAATCCTGGTTCGTCCACTCTTCGTTGTTTGGCATGTTGCGCACGTTGTCGAAGAACAAGAACGTGACAGTGCTGCTGACGACAGATCATGGCAGCATCCGCAGTTTGCGGGGATCGAAAGTGCTTGGTGACCGCGAAGCCTCCACCAACCTCCGGTACAAATACGGTCGTAATCTGAAAGCAGAAGAGAAGGCCGCGATCTTTGTGAAGAACCCCGCTGACTTCAAGCTGCCAAAGCGCGGTGTGGCGGGAAACTACATCATTGCCAAGGAAGACTACTACTTTGTTTATCCGACGGATTATCACAAGTATTTGAACCAGTACCGTGACAGCTTCCAGCATGGGGGTGTCTCGCTGGAGGAAATGATCCTCCCAGTCATCAAACTTGAACCTAAGGGATGACATCACTCCGATCTCATTCTGCCGAAGAGACGATGCGTTTCGGCAACACGTTTGCATTGTCGCTGAAACGTGGCGACGTTGTTGCGTTCATCGGTGAGCTTGGTTCGGGCAAGACGCACTTCATCTCCGGTGTGTGTGCTGGCCTCGGCGCTCATGGGCATATCTCAAGCCCGACGTTCACGATTATCAATGAGTATCCGGCGGATGGTTTCAGTGTCGTCCATATCGATCTATATCGCATTGTATCTCGTGCCGATTTCGCTGAACTTGGAATCGGGGAGTATTTCAATGACCGGTCTATCTGCCTGATTGAATGGGGAGAGCGCATCATCGACTACCTTCCCGACGAATATGTCAAGGTGAAGTTGACGTATGGAGCGGAGGATAGCGAGCGTCTCATAACGATAGACCAGGTGCTGAGGGAGTCGAAGAAAGCAAGCGGTGTTGTGGCGTGAGAGTCCTGGCAATCGAAACTGCGACGAGCGTGTGTGCGGCAGCTGTCGTGAACGAGGGTGCCGTTATCAGTGAGGCCTCGCTCAATGAGAGATACGTGCATGCCGAGAAGCTCATGACACAGGTTGACGCCGTACTTGAACAGGCCGGCTTGGTGTTGAATCAACTTGATGGAATCGCGGTTTCTATAGGACCAGGCTCGTTCACGGGTTTGCGGATTGGTCTGAGTGTCGCCAAGGGACTTGCGTATGCAGCGGGGTTGCATATCATCCCCGTCCCCACGCTCCAAGCACTCGCCCAAAGAGTTGTAGATGCTCAGGTTGTACTTCCCGGAGAGCGTATTTTGGCGGCGCTTGATGCTCGAAGAGATGAAGTCTACGCGGAGTTCTTCGGAGTGAAGGATGGTTATGCTGAGTCACTGGGGAAACCGAGTGACGTATCGGTGGCGACTTTAATGAATGACCTCTCCGCCGGTACGGTCGTCGTGACGGGTGATGCGCGCTCCAAGCTGCAACCTGCGCCGAAGCGCGAAGGCTTTCAGTGGAAGTTCGTTGCAGACGATCTTGCGCGATGCAGTGCAGGGTCTGTAGGATTGCTCGGAGTATCTTTGATGGCGCGGGGTGAAGTTGTGGGTGCGGCGACCTTGGAACCGCTCTACATCAAAGAATTCTTCTTCAGGCAACACTCATAGAGAGGGACACCATGGCCTGGTTCAGGCGTTCAAAAGAGAAGATATCTTCAGAAACGCAGAAAAAGGAAATGCCGGATGGCATGTGGCTGAAGTGCGATGAGTGTGGCGAGATCATCCACAAGAAGGAACTTGAGCAGAATCTCTTCACGTGCGCCAAGTGCAACCACCACTTCCGGATTGGCAGCAAAGAGTACATCGACATCCTGCTCGATCCCGACTCATTCAAAGAGCACGACCGCAAAATGCGCTCGGTCGATCCTTTGAAGTTCAACGATACGAAGCGGTACCGTGATCGCATTCCTGAAGCAATCAAGAAGACAGGATTGTATGATGCCGTACGTTGGGGGACTGGTACAATCAACAAGCACCCTGTTGTTCTGGCGGCGATGGACTTCAAGTTTATCGGGGGCAGCATGGGAGCAGTGGTGGGTGAGAAAATTGGTCGCGCAATCGACCGAGCCTGGAAGTCGAAGCACCCTCTGCTCATTGTCTCGTCGAGTGGCGGTGCCCGCATGATGGAGGGAGCGATCTCGCTGATGCAACTTGCGAAGACGAGTGCCAAACTTGCCCGGCTTGCTGATGCAGGAGTTCCGTATATCTCTGTGCTGACTGACCCGACGACCGGTGGAGTAACTGCCAGCTATGCCATGCTTGGTGATGTACACATTGCCGAACCCGGTGCGTTGATCGGCTTTGCCGGTCCCCGCGTCATCAAGCAGACCATAGGCAAGGATCTTCCGCAGGGGTTTCAACGCGCGGAATTCCTGTTAGAACATGGCTTCGTCGATCAGGTAGTGCATCGCAAAGAGTTGAAGAATTCCATCTCCCGATTTATCTCCCTTCTTACGAACTAGCTATTACTCTGACCTGAAAGGAACGTATACGTGATCGAAGTTCCGATGGACATCGGGTCTGGCCGGCGGGGGATTGATATCGGGCCACCGCAATCCGGATCGCAAGCATTACTGAGCATCTGAGAGGACTCGGCCATAAGGTCTTTGACGAACGTGACATTGACGTCAGCATCATCAAAGAGCACCTTCCCTTTGGGAGGAAGGGCCGCTAATCAATCATGGAAGCTGTCATCAAAGATATCGCGGAAATGCAGCGGACTGCTGAGCGTCTCCGCAATCAAGGGAGGCGCATCGGTGTCGTCCCGACAATGGGCTGTCTGCATCAGGGACATCTGAAACTCCTTGAGGTAGCGCGGAAACACGCCGATGTTGTGATCACCTCCATCTTTGTCAATCCCACACAGTTCGGCCCAACCGAAGACTTCACCCGTTACCCTCGTGATCTTGGCCGCGACACACAACTAGCTTCGGCCGCGGGAACGGACTATGTATTCGCACCAGAGACGGAATCAATGTACCC
>Ga0208980_10001210_pt1 | contig 15480 bp, 11 predicted proteins | sample WetSurMetagenome_3_FD_187993 | JGI IMG/M metagenome (GOLD analysis project Ga0208980, IMG submission 187993) | Wetland microbial communities from Twitchell Island in the Sacramento Delta, sample from surface sediment Aug2011 Site A1 Bulk (version 2) | ecosystem: Environmental > Aquatic > Marine... | reverse complement strand
CGTTTGGTCGGTTAATTGAATCTCGGCTCCTTGAATCACGGCTTGTTGCGGGTCGACTATCGTCCCCAGCAGGTTGCTGGTGACGGTCTGGCCGAAGACGCTGCCGCATAGGAGCATCAGAATGCAGAAAAGCTTAACTGCTCTGCTTATTGACATTACCTGAACCTCCTCAGATTGATAATGTTAGGTTGCTCTCGTGTTCGTTTGCGACTTAGGGCGCTCAGTCTTTACTCCGATCACCCCTGAATAAAATGAGTTGTCGGTACTGATAATCCGAATGCTTGCGTGCGCCTTCGCTGCGAGAGATTGCGCACGGGAGCATGCCACATTGACGATCAAAGCCATAATTGTAGAAGCACAATGCATACAGGAAAGCGCATATGCCTCACAAATGTTCGTTTTGTTAATCTGACGCTCATAACTGGAACCGCAAACTGTTATCAAACCCACATGTCTTCAAAAACCGGAGCGCATTCAGCTTTGGCGCCAGTATAGATTAAATTCCTATCAAAATATCGACGGATAGCATCTATTTACATATATTTACAGCCATAACAAATACAATACATTCTTAACTCAGCTACATTTACTTTCGAGCGCGCTAACCCTCTGACACGCATGTGGCGTGCCCTCTCGTGGGTACTGTCAAGTTAAGTTGATTTCAGCGACAACGGATGGATGAAATCCATTATAAAGGTCAACGGTTTCCCTCTGAAATCATTAGCCATGCCATTTTTGGCTCTACCATCGATTCATGCTCAGCTTTCGCGATGTTGAAGACCTGCTTGCCGAACGCGGTATCACTGTCTCATATGAGGCAATTCGATGCCGGTGTATCAAGTTTGGGCCGAGATATGCACAGTCTCTGCGCAGAAAACAGGGACGGCTCGGAGATATCTGGATCGTCGATGAAGCATTCATTTCTATCAGTGCGCGGTCCAATTCAAAACCTATTTCGAGTCGGGCGGCACCATCTCAAGGCAGTTCACTATCGACTCTTCCGCAGGCGAGCTTTATCAGCATGGCAAAAGGCGACTTGCACGCAGTGAAAAATAGTAAATTTGCATGCGGCTTGGAGAGATTATGACCTTGCTTCCACTAACTTGATAGTGCCATTGTTAAACATGCGCCACAGAGTCCAACAGCACAAAACACTAGATTAAGATATGTTTGCAAAAGACAAGATTCTTTAAAGAGGAGTAGACAAATCATCACAGGAGAAAAACAATATGAGAAAAACCTGTACGCTGCTTTCCCTAACGGTTTTGCTGACCATTGTGATTACTCTTTTCCCACTATCTTTGGTTCAAGCAGCGGCAGCGGGCTCAGATTCTGGGCGGACAAAGGCCAAGGTCGAGGCAATCCTTGGTGTAAAGTCCTGCAGCGATTACAACTGGAAGCTGAGCACCGACGGCACCTACTGGTATGCCCTGAATATCAGCTATGTTGCATACCCAGTTAACACCGCGTATCAGACCATGAGCATCTTTGTACCCGCTGCTTACATGAAATCTGATGTAAGCGGGAAAGTCGTTTTTACCGATTCAGCTGTCAACGGGTATAACGTCAATACCGCACCCATCCTGTACTTCTGCGAGGCTCCAGGCTACTCAGAATGGAAGGCAAGTTCCAGAGCCGACACCCAAGCAATTAAGGACGGTGTCATCGCGGTGAGTCCGGGGCACCGCGGAAAGGGAACCTCGACCACGAATGCGGCAGGCCAGAAGTATTACGACGGCAAGTCTCCCTGGTGCCTTATAGACCTGAAGGCGGGCATCCGCTACTTGAAATTCAATGACAAATTCCTGCCCGGCAATTCTAACCTGATTATCACCAGTGCCAGCAGCGGCGGCGGAGCCATGTCAAGTTTCCTGGCCTGTAATGCCAATGACCCGGTTTACAACAATTACTTGAAGGAAGCGGGTGCCGTTATGAGCGTTGGTGACAACGTCTTTGCCTCCAACCTCTATTGCCCGATCACCAATGTGGCCAACTCCGACACGGCTTACGAATGGTTCTTCGGTTCAAAATCTCACCTTGCAGCACTTAACGCCACCAATTTCCAGACTCTTCTGTCCGGCTATCTGGCAAAAGCCTTTGTAGGCTCTATCAATAAGCTCGGACACACAGAAGAAAAGTTCAAGCAAATCCTTGTTGAACAGCTCGAATGGTCCGCGAACTACTACTTGCGGGAACTTCAGAAAGGAGAGTCCAAGGTCAGCTGGAGCGATAAAGCTGTCTTCAAAGATGTTGCTCATCCCACTCTTGAAGAGATTGCGAATAACTATATAGCCGGCTTCAATGCTGTCCCAACGTTAGTTAAATAGATTCAATTGGTTACAGATATCATCCTTTTGTTCAACGTCATCAATTCTCGAAAGTGCTTGTGAAATAGGGATTTTCTCCAATAGAGATAAGCTCAAAATCTGTAGAATTGAATAAAGGCTTCGATCCAAGCTGAGACGCTTTTTGACAATGGCAACCAGCACGTAAATAGAAATTGCGATCCATATTTGGGTTTTCACGGCATTTTCTGATGTACCGTAGAAGGCCTTTATCCTCAGGTGCTGCTTGATCCAGCGGAAGAACAGTTCCACTTGCCATCGGCACTGATAAAGGTCGGCAATGGTCAGAGCAGAGAGACGAAAGTTGTTGGTGAGGAAGATCAAACGGTTTTGTGTTGTGGCATCGAAATAGTGAATGCGCCGCAATCGTTCGGGATATTCCTGCTTCGGGTAAAAGTTTTTCAGCGTAACGGCTTGATCGCATTTCACGCCGCGGGTCTTGTCTGCAGGCATTGAAAGAAGCCGTTTGTAGTGGAATCGTTTTTTTGCTCTGGTGATAAAGAAGGCGCCGGACTGGTGAATATCGTATAGCCTGGAGAAATCCAAATATCCACGATCCATCAGATAAATCGCGCCTGCTCCCCAAATGATATGATCGAGGATATTGACTTCGTGAGTTTTGCCATCGGTAATGATTACTACTGTGGGAATGCTGCCCCGCAGATCGAGCAATGTATGCAATCTGACTGCACCTTTGTGCTTGCGAAACCGGGCCCAAGGGAAAAGCGACAAACAGAGATCGATCGTGGTCGCATCCAGTGCGTAGACGGTTCTCTTGAGATGAATTCCGAAGTCCTCGTCGATGTAGAGACCGCGGGCTATGGAAATCAAAAGCTGCCCGAAGTCGGCGTAGATGCGCCAGTCGCGCACTTGATTTGCGTTGGACAGGGTATTGCGCGAAATCTTGCTGCGGAAACCCATGTGATAGAGCTTCGCTGGAGCCATGCGCAGGCACGCTTCGATATCCCGCAGACTTTCGCGATAAGTCAGTTGAGCAAAAGCCATTGTGAGGAACTGATCCCAACAGGAAAAACTCTTGACCTTGTAATTGCCGTCGTAGTGCTCGACGCACTTTCGAAATTCGTAGGCGGGTATAAAATCCATCAGCTGAGCAAAAATCGTTTTCCCAGAATTCATCCGCTATCTCCCTCCGCGATACCTCGGGAGTATGCGTTTTTGACGATCCCAGATTCAAATCGATTAAAGCTGTTTGGGATTTTATCTTCTCAGTTATCATAGTGTTAGGGCTTCAGCCCTATCAAACGTTGGGACAGCATTGATTGATTCGATACTCTGAAAAGGAGGGAGGCATGATCAGGAAAGGATTTATAAGGTCTTTGGCAGCCATGGGCTCTGCAGCGATGCTTATGATGTTTTTAGCCGGGTGCGGTGCGAAAAAAAACCTTGAGGCAGGTTCTACCTGGGAGATTTCTGAGACAACCAAACTCAGCGAATTGAGCGTCGCAGATGGCGCTGCCATAAAGGCGCCGGAAGGATACACCGTGACCATGACGGTTGACGGAGTTGAAACGAGAATTGTTCCTGGCACCTATAAGGGCAATATCGTGCTTACGAAGAATGAAGCTAATGTGGTGAAATACCGCAGTTTCACCCACTACTTCCGCCAGGCCCTCTATCTGGATAAGACCGGCATTGTGGCGGCCAAGTCTGCGCTGCCCGCTGCTGGCAATTACACTTACGGCAACAATACCCTGGCCGGCGCTGCCATAAAGTCTGTAGGCGAGGCTTTCAACGGCATCTATGTTTCAGACGGCACATGCACCATCAAAAACGCCGCAATCGACTTTACCGGCAATGGAGGCGATGACTTTGCAGGTTTTGGGGCTGCGGTTATGGCCACCGGCAAGGATACGACTCTTATCCTGGACGGGGCTAAGATCAAAACCCATGGTGCTATTCGCCCTACCGTAGTGGCAACCGGCAGCAGCAACGTGATAGTGAAAAACTCCGATCTTCAGGCCATGGATGGTGTGCTGCCTGCTGATTATGTCCCGAACGTTACACTTGGTGAGATGAAGGCGGTGCCATGGATGTTGGGTCTTTCAGGCAACTGCCGTGCCACAAATATTTTAGGCACTGATACCAAGGCCACCTACATCAACTCTTCCATTTCCTCCGAGAAATGGGGAGTGCTATCCCAGGATGACGGCAAAAACGACACACTCACAGCCATCAACTGCAAGATCACAAATACCGGCAAGGTCGGTTACGGAGCTTTTAACACAACCTCCTTTTATGGATGCTATATCGATGCCGGCGACTATGCGGTAATAGGCGGAGGGGTATTTGCTGCGAGCAACCCGGAGATCATTGCCAAACTCAATGCGGATCTGAAACTCGGTCTCACACCTGATGAAATCAAATCACTTGCCAGTACTCGGACCACCGTGAAATCAGGCCGTTTCGGCCTTATGCTAAACACTTCAGTAAAGATAATGGACGATACCGTCTTTGACACTGAGAAGGCCATTTTTCTGATCAAGGGTTCTTCTCCCGAGATCAACGTGGATGGTTCCAAAGGCGCCCAGCTTAATTCCAAAAATGGAATCATCCTCCAGATGATGGACGGCGACGATCCGGGTCCGCGCGATGCGGACGGGAAAACCCCGGCCGATTTTAATGGGAAAATGTTCAACACGGGCGTCCATAAAGAACCTCCGCCGCCCGTCAAGGACAAGAGTTTTGATGTCGCCACTCCTAACAAATCCGACGTGATCGCAACCTTTGCCAACATTACCTTGAAGGGAGACTTTTATAACGCCGGCGGAAGACAAGGAGGCCTGGCATTAATGGGCAATTCCTCCGGTCCTTCAGGAAAAAACCTTGTCCTTGATCTGCAGAATACCAATATTACCGGTGTTGTGACTTCTTCCACTGCCATGCATGCCAAAGATACAATTACCGCTGCGGATTATCTTCTTCTGGGAGAGGTTACAAATACACCTGCAGCAGCAATCAACAACGGAGTGATAGTCTCCCTGACAGGTTCCACCTGGACTGTAACAGGGACCTCCTACCTGACCAGCCTTACACTGGGCAATGATTCAGCCATCATCGCTCCTGAAGGTCATAAATTGGCCATGACTGTGGACGGCTCTCCAAGGGCAATCAAGGCCGGAGCCTACAAGGGCAACATCGTGCTCACTGTCGCAAGTTTTTAGTCGAACGGTTGAGTGCCGATTTAGGATTGATTGAAAAAAGATGAACAGAAGGGGTCGGTCTAAGTACATAGCCGACTGAATTACTGGTGTCTTTCAACAACACAGTTTCTGGGAAGAGGGGTAACTTAAAATGGCAAAATCTTTTTGTATAAAGAATCATTTTGCGCTTCCAGTCATCTGCTTAACTTTGGCATTCCTGGCGTCGTATTTTGTTACCCGTGCAAAGGCTGTAGAAATCGCTCAAGGGGCAAGCTTTGAGCTTCTAACGGATATAGGGTTTCCCGGCAGTAAGTTCTATCTTTACTCTCCTTCACATCCCAATCTTGATTTTGACATGTCACGCATGCTCAACTCCGTTGTTTTTGTTTATCCCGACAAGTCCTACGGCTCTAGGGAAAAGGCATTGGGGGCTCTCTCAAAAACAGGGCTTCTTAATATGGCTGAGAAGGAGGTCGCCTACGTCATAATGCCTTTGCCGGTGGCAGGAAACACATGGAGTGAGGCTGATTTAAAACTCTATTATGAGTCGCAGTATTACTTGGCGGGCGGGGATGTCTACAGCTACCCCTCCATGCAGTATAAAAGATTAGTCTTCAACAATCTCCAGTACATCATCGCTGAAGGCAGTGGATCTACCTTTGTAAATAATGTTCTTTCACAACATGCAGAACGCATTGCCGGAATCCTTACCTTTGGCGGCAGTATGGACAGATCTATAAAAGCGGGACTGGTTTTGCCTGCATACCTGGTTAACGCCGACAAGGCCGTCATTTCCTACTACAAGACTGTCAACAAGGCTGATACTGAGATAAAACCAGGAGTGTTTGAAAACAGCGGTTACAAACTCAAGAAGGTAATCACTGCCAAAGGCGGGCATGCCTTTAATGCAGAAATTATTGCCGCTGCCTGGAAACAGATATTCAGTCGAACAACGAGGGTGTGCATTACGGACAATGTCGTGCTTGACAATAAGGTCAAATCCGAGTGGGTCCTCATGGAGCGTCCCAATTACAAGGAGCTCGGAATCACAAGGGTGGACCACAAAAAAGAAAGACTGACCGAGGGGATGATTGTCACCTGGTATGACTTTGTCCCTGACAGAGTTATAGCAAAACCAAAGGTCAAGGTGCCCCTCGTGATTACGCTGCATGGAGGAAGTGACGACCCAATCAATCAAGCCGACAGCAACGGCTGGACTGCCAAGGCGGCGGAGAAGGGCTTTATCGTAATCTCCCCTAGCTATCCAGGGCCAACAGCGGAAGGGGAAAAGGTCGTGCTCGCCATCCTGGAGTATGCAAAGAAGACCTACCCGGTTGATGCAAGCAGGGTATACCTGGCAGGTTATTCCATGGGTGGGGCCACATCCGCGATGATTGGGTTGAAGAATACCGATAAATTTGCTGCGATAGCCCCGATGGGGGCGACAGGCTATAGCGATGAAGCTCTTACGGCAATCGTTAATTCAGTAAAAGGCAAGACCAATATGCCGTTTGTGATGATCATAGGAGCAGCAGACAGTCTCAATGTTGCAAAGGACGAAAAAGGGATTAGCGTCGATTCTGGCGGGGGACGATTTAAGGGAGGATTAAAACTGCTGATGGAAATTAATGATCTAAACAGCGGTAACCCCGACTATAGGTTATATCCATACTGGGGCTTTCCTACGAGCAATCCCGCGGTCGTTACTTCGAGGAATCTAAAATATGATGTGAGCTACATGTATAAGGAGGGTGCCGACAAGCCGATTGCCAAACTTGTTTTATTTGAAAACGCGGGCCATGCCCACTCCGATTATTATGCGACGCTGGCATGGGATTTCTTTTCGATGTTCTCGCGTGATACTGCCAGATAGATAAATAATCCTGCACTTTGCTTATTGAACTCAATAAATCGAACATATCTGTCGATGCCACAAATGCTCCAATTCTTTTTTCCATCGACGTTGGTGGTTTTTTATCTTCCAGCAATGTGAGCAGAGGCATGGGCGAAGCTCCCGGTTGGCGCGCGCTGCTGCTGGAGTTATGCCAGGTGGTCCCAGTGGACAGCAAGGCGGTGCTCCAGGGGGCCGAGGCGGCCAACAGGATGGGATGCCGCAGATGCCAGGCGGACCTCCCAGTGGTAATAACAGGATAAGCGGCAACGAGGATCTAGCCCTTGCAGATTATGTTGCACATACCGGTAGACAGGGAGGTATTCCGGGTAATGACGATTTTGACATGAAAGACTCCAAGCCTATGCTGTTCGGCAACAAGACTACCGGCTTCACCCGCTAATAATCTCAATGCTGGGATTTAAATTGCCGATAAATTATTGTCATAGGTTATGCTAAACGCACCAGGCCCGGTCCAAGCCCCAGATATTTGGCCGCCGCGATACCGGCCATGTATCCGCTCGCAGGACACCATCCCATGCCGCCGTCCATCGCCTGAGCATTATCGCCTGCCGCAAATAGATTGGGTATCCCCTTTTTATCCTTTGTGTTCAGCATCTCCATATTCTCATTGATTACCAACCCATTATGCGTGGTATTGGCAAAGTTTTGTAGCCAGAAGGCATAGTAGGGCGGTTTCTTAAAAGGTTTGAGATATTCTGCCCTCTTATACATATCCCGGTCTACCCCTTTTTCGCAGAACTCGTTATATCTCTTCATGGTCGCGACAAAGTTCTCAACCGGCACATTCATCTTTTTCGCCAGCTCCTCAAATGTGTTCCCCTTCTTTGCGCGGTTGCCCGGAACGCCTGCCTCGTCAAGTGATATCTCGTATTCGATATCTTTCCTCAGACCATTATTCTCAAAAGGCCATTCTTCCCCGGGATTTTCTTTAGTAATCCTCGCGGTGGCCCCCTCAATCATATCATCATCATAAATGGAATAGACTTGGCCCTTTGGCTGTTGGACCGTGGGCTCTTGTGCAATCCACACAACATCGGCTTCGCTAATAAAACGCTCACCGTTTAAGTTGACCAATACAGTTTCGAAGAGCCTGTATAAAGAATAAATCGTGAACGAATAGGGATGATGAACAGGACCACCGAACTCCAAGGTCATATTTTTGTAGTCAACGAGGGCCCCGATCTGCTCTGCCATATCAAAGGAATCGCCGACACTTCCAGGGCAGCAGAAAATGTGTAAGCTGTTATCATTATTAAACCACTCAGGCCACACCTTTTTAAGCTTTGCCCTGTTGGCAGTAAGTCCTCCTGCAGCTACAACGCATGCCTTGAAGTTGACCTGCAGCTTGCCGTCTTTTGCGTCAGCAACAACCCCTGTCACATTGCCTTTGGCATCTTTTATAAACTCTCTGGCGCGGGTCTCGGTGAGTATCTGTATCCCCTTTTTTTCGCATTGCTCTACCAGCCTGGTAATAAGATAAGACCCTCCGCGCCCCGGCCCGATCGATGGATCTCTGGATTTCTTGTTCAGATGAAAATTGCTTGTAAGGTTGGATTTTCTACCGCCCATACCTCCCGGGCCGCCTGGTGCTCCGCCCGGGCCTCCCATGCCGCGCATGCCTCCTTGCTGACCTCCTGCCGGTTTGACATAAGGCGTTGGTTTTTCGACAAAATCACTGACATCGCACAACTCATGGAACCAGTCAAAAAATGGGCCCTGGTAATCTACATAATTGCGGAGAAGTTTATAATTCCTGTTCCATTTATACTGTTTTATTAACTGTCTAAAAGAATCATCGCGGGTGTCAGGATAGCCGGCCTCTTTCTGCCACTTTGTATAGCCTCCAGCACCCCAACCTGCAAACCAGGTGGACCCTCCAGGATTTCTTCCCGTTTCAAGGACAATAACATTCTTAACGCCGAGGTCTTTTGCCTTCACCGCGGAAACCAGGCCTGATCCGCCGCCGCCGACCACCATTAAATCGCAGTTCATAACATTGCTCGCCATGGATATTCCTCCCTAACAAAATGCTGCCATAAAAGTTCCCATCACTTGCGGGTAACTATCCCGGCATTGCATACCTTGTAACAGGTCCCGCAATGCACACACTTCTTCTGATCTATCACGTATGTGTCGTCACCCCATTGTATGGCGCCCGCGGGACATTCATGGAAACAATAGTGGCAGCCCAGACATCCGGGACCGATAGTATAAGTATATTGTTTCTCAGCACCTTTGGCATCCGGGACCATTCCTGCCATCTTCAGAACAAATGGCGCTGCAACTGCAGCAGAATTCGCGAGCATGAACTTCCTTCGAGTTAAATTCGTTTCAGTCATAATATCCTCCTTTCTCTTTTCTTTCTTACAAGTCAATAGTGACGAATATTTTCGTCCAATAGTGGCAAGGTTTATTAAGACGGGGCATACAGGATTGGCCTCCCAAGGTTTCGTCCAGGAGTTCGTCCAGCTCGTCAGCAAGCTGAGCGACAGCATCCTAGCACAGCACATCCCTGCCGACAAGCAAGAGACTACTGGCGAGAAGGAAAGACAATCTTGTATTCCGCATCTCCCGCTTTAATCGGGGGTACATCAGCAGAGATTGCTCGGATGGCACGCACTCTCTCAGATTTCCGCACACGCCGGGGATAGCAGGAAGGCAAGGTTGTAACTGTCCCCCTCAGATAATTCTTTGTAGTGATCTCTGACACATCCGTCGATAAGTACAACGATCCATAATTGGGGGGACAACTCTTGTATATCCGCTGTTACGTTAGGACTCCCTCATGTGAGGAATATGGATGACGACGCAACCGATAACATTTGTGGTTCTGAGCACGGGCCTTGACAACTTCAATGAGATTCGCGCTGCACTTTCTGCGGATAGCCGCGCCAAACTGCTTTCCGGCGGCAATGATGTTGAGCAGCTTTACGACCAGGTTGTGAGCTTCAAACCATCCGCGGCGATTATCAGCCTTGGCACAGATTCGGATCAGGCTATAAAGCTGATTCAGCGCTTGAATACTGAATTTCCCAAAACGGCGATCATATCGTCTGCGCACGAAACCTCGGCCGACCTGATCCTCCAAAGCCTGCGCGCGGGCGCTCGGGAGTTTCTGCGCCTCCCGATTCACGCCGCTGAATTGGCAACGGTTCTGGATCGCATCAGCGAACTGTGTGCGGGACAAGTCGAGGCCACGCAGAAGAAGAAGGGTCGCATGACCGCCGTCTTCTCGAGCAAGGGCGGTTGCGGCACCTCGTTCATCGCAACCAATCTGGCTGCATCCGCAACCGTGCGGACCGTGTTAGTCGACCTCAATCTGGAGGTCGGGGACCTGCCACTGTTCCTCGGTGTGAAGCCCAAACGCTCGATTGCAGACATGGTCGTGCACCCTGGATGCCTCGATGCCAACCTGATTTCGGCTTGCGTGACTCCTTACTCGGAGAATCTCGACCTGGTTGCCGCACCCAAGGAACTCGATCCCATCGACAAGATAGAGCAGGCACACGTGCTCGAAGTGCTCGAGCGATTGCGTGAGTGTTATGACTACACGGTTCTTGATCCGCGACACACATTCGACCCCATCACACTCACAGCCCTCGACCAGTCTGACGAAGTCATCCTGGTGCTTACGCTTGACATTCCGGCGATCCGCAGTGCGCAACGCGCCCTTCAGATCTTTGATCGAGTTGGCTGCCCGCGAAGGAAGGTTCGGATCGTCGTCAACCACTGGAGAAAACAGGCTGATGTCAACCTGCGTGAGGTCGAAAAACTCTTTGACGAACCGATCTTTGGTTGCCTGTCGAGCGACTATCAGACGGTGGTCAACTCGATAAATCTTGGAATCCCGCTGGTGCTGTCCAATTCGAGATCTGACATCTCCCGGGAGATCAAGCGTTTTTCCCAGGCGCTTTCAGGCGGTACCAGTCAGAGGCGGGAAGCAAAGCGGAAGCGATCCTGGGCTTTCTTCCTCAAACGCCAACCCGCTGAGAAATAGCCTTTTCGGGGTGTGGAAGGGGCCATGCCCCGCATACGACGCGATCTCCTTATAGGCTATCAGACCCACATAAGCACGGAAAGCCCTAAGGGAATACATCTTTGCCGTCGATTAGAGCTAGGTAGTCTTATTCTATAACAGGCCGATATGAACGAACTCCTCCATAACGAATTGCTATCTGAGTTCAATTACTTCAAAACTGACGACAAACCCGGCCGCAGGCCAGACTCCCCGGCAAACGATGTGGCTCAACCGCCACCGATTCCAGACACTGTTAAAGATACTGGATTAACAAGCTTGTCTCTGAATTGCCTGCTGCTAAAGGCTCTTTACACGCTCGGTCTTGAAACCAATGTGGAGCTCGCCGAGCACCTCAAACTCAGCCGTTCATTGGTTGATAATTTGCTGAACGCGCTGAAGCAGCAGGGCTTTGTTGAAACTCGCGGGTCAATCCAAGGAACTGTCTTCACAATGAGGTACGGGCTCACGAACGCAGGCAAGCAATTCGCCATGGATGCCGTGCGGCAGTGCGAATATGTCGGTCCGGCCCCTGTTTCGCTTTCCGCATTTCAGGCGCAGATCCGGAAACAAAGCATCAGGAACGAACAGATTGATTTGGATGATCTGGCCATCTGTCTTTCCCACCTGGTGATCCCTGAACGGCTGCTCCGGAGGCTTGGCCCCGCCATCAACTCCGCACAAGCAATGCTAATTTACGGCCCGCCTGGAAATGGCAAAACTGCCATAAGCCAGGCGATCGGCAAGATCTATAGCCAGCCAGTTTATGTGCCGCGCAGCGTAGAAGTTGAAAGACAGGTAATCCGCGTCTTCGATCCGAAGGTCCACTCGGAGATTCCCACGCCTAAGCCCCTCGCGGGAGATAACGGCGATGCACACAACCTGCTTCGTAAGTCTCCTGATCCCCGTTGGATAAAGTGCAAGCGACCGGTCGTCCTGCTTGGAGGCGAATTAACGCTCAACACGTTAGACCTGCAGTATGATACGACCTCCAAATTCTATGAGGCTCCCCCGCAAGTAAAAGCCCTTGGAGGCGTGTGCATAGTCGACGACTTTGGCCGGCAGCGCCTCCAGCCTTCAGATCTCCTGAACCGTTGGATCGTTCCCATGGAGAGTGGGATTGATTACCTGATGCTTCACACCGGCTCCAGAATCGCGATCCCCTTTGATGAGCTGCTCATTTTTTCAACTAACATCCCGCCACTCAAGCTGATGGATACGGCCCAGTTACGACGGGTAAAATATAAGTTAAGGGTCGAACCGCCTTCCATGGTCGATTACGCCCTCATCTTCCGTCGCGCATGCAAAGAACAGGGGCTCGAATTGCCCGATTCAGTCCTAACCCACATGCTGGAAAATTTCTATCCAACGGCTGGGATTGACAAGGCCGGCTTTCATCCTGTTTTTATTGTTGAGCATGCAATCGCGGCCTGCCGCTACAAGGGGGTGGCTCCGCAGATCACTCTTAGCCTGGTGGAAGACGCGCTTGAAGATCTCTTCATCAAGGAGGATCACGAACCGGATCTGGCCCGCCAGCTCGCGCTGGCTCAAGACAAGATTTCATGAGATCCGGCTGCATTCCGCTTAATCATCTACGGAGGAGGCCAACCTACCCACGCCTGAGTTCAACCAAATGGCGTTACCGCCAATCCTTAGCCTTAAAAGACCCGGCTAAATATGTACGGCCGCTACGCTGTCATTCAGTCATCCAGCGGAGCAAGGAACAGAGCTACATACTGCACTCCATATTGTTGCCCGGAAGTCTTCAGCTGCCAAACTTCGATAGCAGCACTTTCTCGCTCGCGCCATTCCCAATCGATGTAATGCTCTTTTAGCCTTAGCGGCTCCCGCACCTGCTGAACATGCCGGCTGGAAACACTTGCAGATGAGCTCGTCGCCCAGCTATGCTAATCGGTATTCGGAGGCCGACAATGAGTTGGTTCCGCCGTAACTTGGAACGCCAATGGGTGGTTTGCCTGGCAGTCGTGTTGCTCGTTGCAGCGGCTGGCGCCGCGTGCAGCAAAGTGCTCAAGGACGAGCCGCGTGAGGGCGCAGGATCCGGCGCCCTGGTCGAGGACAGCTCTGATCCGAAAGTGGTCGCTGCGAGCGACGAGGTTCGCAGCTATATCTCCAGCCACCCGGATGCTCTGGAATATGTCTACGAGCAGGTGGCACTAGCCGTGAAGAACATGCCGCCAGTTTGCGGGATGCCGACTGTTCAGATACTTGTGGAGGAGAGGGTGTGAAGAGAAGCACGATCAGTTCCCAGGTGATGACGGCCAATCTGCTTCGCATGGCCGCGCATCCATGGATAATGGGTAAGGTAGCCGCGCTGCAGAGCGAGAAATGGCTCTTCGACGCTCTCCATCCCAACTCGTCGAATGGCAAAGCGCGCCAGATCCGGCAGGTCGGCATTCGGATCACAGATCTCTGCAACCTGCGCTGCCGTACGTGCGGCCAATGGGGCGAAGGCGGATTTCTTCATCAGTGCGATTTCAAGGCCCTGAAACGGGGGGAAGTCACACCTCACCGGTATCAGGAGGTCTTCTCGGACCTGGTTGTGCACGGCCATCGCCCGATTCTCTATTTTTGGGGCGGGGAGCCGATGCTTTATAGTGGAATCCTGGACCTGGTGGATGCTGGCGCACGCCTGCATCTGCCTGTTGCCATTGCGACAAACGGCACCGGCGTTGAGGCAGCTGCGGAACGTTTAGTGCACGCGCCGCTTTTCCTTCTGCAGATTTCCATCGATGGGCACACTGCAGAGCTGCACAATCACCTGCGTCCCTCGGCCGGCACAGGTGACAATTTTCGCGCGATCGAAATGGGATTGGCAGCCGTCCGCAAGGCTCGCAAACGGCGCATCGGCCTGCCTCTGATTGCCTCGCTGACAACGATCTCAAGGAACAACAGCACTCATCTCGTAGACATCTACGACTCGTTCTGCGATCGAGTGGACATGTTTGTCTTCTACCTTTCCTGGTGGATCGACGAGGAGGAAGCGGCGGCTCACGAGGCCGACTTCTCCCGGCGATTCGGGTGGGCGCCCGCGCTTCACCGCGGCTGGATCGGAAAGTGGAAGGCCGACAATCACGCAGCACTCGCCGGCCAGGTTGAGACACTGTTGGCGAGGTCACGCAAGCGGGGCGGTGTTCCCGTCACGTTCATCCCTTTCCTTCGGGGAGAAGATGCCCTGACTGCTTACTACACCGACCACCGTCAAAGGTTCGGGTTTGATCAGTGCGTGTCCATTTTCCAAGTGACTGAGGTAAACAGTAATGGCGACGTCTCTCCTTGCCGGGACTATCACGATTATGTTGTCGGGAACATAAAAACAGATCTGCTGTCGGACCTGTGGAACTCAGAACGGTATGTCGCATTCCGCCGCAGTCTTGAGACGGAAGGGCTTATGCCGGTTTGTTCCCGTTGTTGCGGGCTGATGGGTTATTGAAGCGGTGACTGGGATGATCGAGTGGATCATATGTGGATTCATGCTGGTTTGGATCTCTTCATTGGCGATCCTGGTGCTTGCCGCGCGGCGCTCAATCGCGCGCGTCACTGTGACCCCCTCCAATGCTCCCAGCTGCCCCGTGGCCGTGTTTGTGCCGGTTGCCGGAATGAACAGGTCAGTGGAATCCTCCATTCGATCGCTGCTGACCCAGACTCCGCCGTCCGTTGAGGTGATCTTCGCGCTGCGCGATCCCTCTGTTCCGGAAAGCGTCGCTGTCCAGACCGTCATCGAGGGCAAAGGTTTCGCTAAATGTGTTTTTGCAGGTTCTGCCACTGCGTGCGGGCAGAAGAACCAGAACCTGCTTGCCGGAATTGCCGCTGTCTCGAGTGATGTCGAAATTTTCGTGTTTGCGGACGCCGGGCATAGTTCCCCCCCCGGCTGGCTGGAACTTTTGGTCGCTCCGATTGCGCGCGGCGAAGCGGAAGTGACGAGCGGGTATCACGCCATCAGGCCGGCTGATCGCAGGTTCCTGCCCTGGGTTTACGCGGTCTGCGTGGAGATAATGCATGTTTTTCAGAACGCACCGGGATTCA
>Ga0208980_10001208_pt1 | contig 15487 bp, 12 predicted proteins | sample WetSurMetagenome_3_FD_187993 | JGI IMG/M metagenome (GOLD analysis project Ga0208980, IMG submission 187993) | Wetland microbial communities from Twitchell Island in the Sacramento Delta, sample from surface sediment Aug2011 Site A1 Bulk (version 2) | ecosystem: Environmental > Aquatic > Marine... | reverse complement strand
TCAAAAACATCCACTCAATTGAAGTGCTGTTAGGGCGTTTTCTTTTCGAGACATCGCCTACCTAATGGGGAGCAGACAACCCCAACGGGCATTGGAAGTAAGCGCAGATCTATCCTAGCCTCTATAAAGCAATAACAACTATCCGCCCAGATTTCAGGTGGATCATCATTATTCTGATAATAAGAGTACGTATTAATAAGGTTGAGTGTCCGGTACAAAGGGTGATTTTGCTTCATCCAAGGCATTTAGCTGTTTAATTGCGCCGGGTCCGCGGAATAAATAGAATAATGCCAAACCATGGAAAATGATTGGCATCCAATCCTGCACCCAGACAAATAGAAGCGCATCCAGGATATAAAATCCAATCCCAACAACAAATGCCCAGTTGGCGCGCTTACCTCCAAAATAACCAAAGAGGGCATACATCCCTGAAAATGCCAGTGTTACCATAAATGAGATCACGGTGAGAAAAGTGGTGTAGCCAGAGCCGAGGTCTTCGATGAGTGCCTGGGCGATCCCATCCAATAATTGGGTCACCCCCAACCCAAGCACAAAAAGGCTGCCGAGATTGAAGGTGCCAATGATCCAGTTGACCAACGATAAGCCTGCAATCCAATAAAACCAGTTTGCACTGCCTCTCAACCGGCGTTCGAGATTATACTTTGCCACTTCCATTTGATTTTGTTGTATGTTGGTATTCATTGACCTCTCTTCTGAGTTAATTAATATTGTCTACTATTCCTTGTGGTAGTGCTTAATGGTAGAACCGACCTCAGTCTATTAAGTTACACTAAAAGCTCTGCCTGGTTCATTTGGTGGAGCTGCTTTATTATTCCGGGTCCAGGCAACAAGGCGACCAATGCGCCAGCATGGAATATCAACGAGATGTAATCCTTTATTAAAATGCAGACCAACGCATCCAACGTGTAAAGGCATATCCCGGTCATAAAAGCCCAGAGATGACGCCGACCCCCCAGAAAACCACACAGCACGAAGAAGCCGCAAAACACTAACGTACATGTTAATGAAAGAAGCGACAGGCTCAGGGGCGATTGTGCTCCCAATCCAGTTAGGAAGGTTCGTACCGCTGGATCGATCACTAAGGTCACGCCAAGTCCTATAAAGGAGACATCCCCGAGCTGGAAGGCGATGGCAGTACCTTGAATGGCTGCCAGGACTGCAATCCAGTAAAACCAACTGGCGCTGCTGCGCAGCCTGTTCTCAAGTGCAGCTTTGTCTTTCATTGTTAGGGCGCTGTTTGATCTTTTTTTCATTCCTTCTTCTTTGCATTAGGTTGTACCCTGGCCTTGCGCTCTTTCAGCCAAACAGCCACGCCCAACCCGAATAAGGATACTGTCGCGAGAATCATGCCGATCAGGGTGGAAGTTGAAATCGTATTCGCGATTTCGGGTTGAGACTGGGAAGGAGGATACTTCTGTAGATCTGGAACAGCGGTGCCAGTTACCGGCAAGGGGATTGCCAGCTGGCGTTCCTGCCCGCGGAAAATATGCGCCTGGAAGGCTTCTCCACGCCCTTCTACAACGATCTCATAATCACCGGCATAACCATAAATGACAGCCTGTCCATTGGCATCCGTTTCGATGACACCGGAACTCGTCCGGTCTGAAATGAAGGTTAACATAGGAGCGGTGATGCCAGCAGAGGCCAGGGATTTTGCAGGTTTGGCAGGCCAGGCAACCTCGAACAGCCTGGCAGGAAACAGCTTGACCTCATCCCAATAAATACCCACCACGGTAGGTTTACTGAAAAGCATGCTGTACATGTCCTCCAACCAGGTTTGACGGTCAGCCTCACTCCCAACCAGAGGTATCCCGCTGAAGCGCACAAACACCTGTTTGCCCAGGTCAGAATAAACCGCGATCTGTCCACTCACCCAGTTCACATGCGGATAACCGCTATTTGAAACGTACGTGGCGATCGGGCGTGAAAAAACCATCATGATGCCATCAAAACTGGCTCCATCACGGATGAGATCATTTAGAAAGGTGTAGGGTTTATAACCGACATCTGGCAGATATTGCGGGATGACTTCGATCACAATGCGTGCCCCTGGTGCCTGTGCCCGGATCATCTGGCAGGCCAGTTTGACCAGCTTGAGCCACTGGCTGCGAGTCAGGTCAAACGGGTCCGCGGTAGGATAAGCTGGTTCTTTAATTAGAAACAGGTTGATTCCCCGGGATGTCTCATATCGAACCGCATGTTCGAGGTAGATCTGCATGCGCCCCATCAAATCATCAAAAGAAAGTCCCTCCAGATCAGCCGGCCATCTATTTTCACCGGTTTTATCAAAATAGAAAAGGCAGTCATTGCCCAGCAGCGTTCCAGGCTGAGTGACCACATCGGTCGCACCTTCTTCTGAAGCAAGGGGGAACTCCCCGGCAAGTGGTTCGATCTCCAGCCATGGAATGCACTTCAAGACCAGGTTGAATCCAAGAGGTGCCTCAGGCAAACCAGATGCGGGACCTGGTCCAGCATAACCGACCAGAAAATCGTGGTTGAGCTGGTTATAACTGACCTGTAATCCTTCTGTCGAAATACTCATGACGGGTGGGATGCTAACCACCAGGCTTCCTGTGGAAGGTTCAGCTTCCTGAGCAGAGGCAGGCATCACCGCTCCGGCAAGCAACAACCCGATCGTGGATACAATGATCATCGTGCGGGGATTTATGAAGATGAACACCCTACCATTTTAGCGTGTTTTGAGGTCAAAAACCAATACTCCAGGGGGGCGCTTGAAACAGGACAATTCAATATAATGATTACTAGTTTATTCAACTTGTTTCTAGAGGAAGAATTTTTATGGAAAACTCTGAATCAAAAAGCCTGATAGAATACCTGCTGGAAGAAGATGAACCCTCGATGAAGCGAACGATCCTTATCAACCACATCCGTTCTGGAATCATTACCTTGTTCTTCATAAGCCACATCATTGAAGTTTCCTTCGTTCTTTTCCTTTCCATTTTCCTACTTGGCCCGGCAGTATTCTTTATCATTAATGGTTTATTCTGTGCCTTCCTGTTTGCCCGACCACATTGGTACCCCCTGGTAGGCATCCATAAATTCCTATTTCGGTTAACGAATGAAGATTACTACATGGAGGAAATACGTCTCGGGCTGGTATTCTGGATCGGGAGGTTATTAATGGCCATCATTGCCCTCGGACAGATCGCCCTGGGTGTTTATTTTCTCGCCCAGTATGGCTTCCTGGATCAGAACCTGATTTACCTGATCAGCCATACTTGACCGTCTGGAAATCAGAAAGCTAATCCATTTACTGGTCTCCATAAAAGGTTTAATGCCAAAGCGCCGGGGGAGGGACCGGCGCTTTGATTGATGCCAGGTGGAAAAGGCTCATATCTAAGATTTCAGTGTTGATGCTTCGTTGTCAGCCAGGTCGATGCTACTTGCGTAGGAGCCGCTGGAGTGTTTCAGGCTGAATCAGTCCACCTAACATTCAACAGCATTGTAACCGATAAAACCCACTTTTAACTTAACAAATCTGTAAGGTTTGATATATCAATCCCTAAAATTAAATACAGGTTGTAATGTAATACGGTTATCCGACCTGTTGAGGGAGTTTCAAGACAAAAGCGGAGACCAGCCACCGTCCTTAATTGATTAATCTGTGTCGATGCACTATACTATGCTCACCAATGCTTTCAGGAGGTTGACCATGCAGGATTTCGAGAAACTTGGGACATTTTATCTTGGACGGCAGGTCGATCCCACCACGAAAAAAACTGGGGAGAATCTGATCCTGTACGATTCCAAGGATCTGGTGACTCATGCTGTCTGTGTTGGTATGACTGGCAGTGGCAAAACCGGTTTATGCATTGATCTGATCGAAGAGGCTGCCATCGATGGTGTTCCTGCCATACTGATTGACCCCAAAGGCGACCTGACCAATCTTCTGCTGACGTTTCCAACGCTCGCACCGGAAGATTTCCTTCCCTGGATCAATACCGACGATGCCCGTCAAAAAGGCATGACGCCTGAAGCGTATGCCGCCGACCAGGCCGCCAAGTGGAAAAAAGGTCTCGAAGATTCCGGCCAGAGCGGCGAGCGAATCAAGAAGCTGAAGGATGCAGCTGAATACCGTATCTACACCCCGGCATCCAACGCGGGATACCCGGTGTCCATTCTGAAGTCCTTTGCAGCTCCTTCAACCGCCCTGCTGGAAGACAATGAATTATTGCGAGAACGCATCAGTACGACTGTGACCAGCCTGCTCGGCCTGGTCGGAATCCAAGCCGACCCGGTCCAGAGTCGTGAACACATCCTGCTGTCAACCATCCTGGAAAAAGCCTGGCGAGCCGGGCAGGATCTCGACCTGGCAGCCATGATCGAGCAGGTCCAGACCCCGCCAGTGACCAAGATAGGCATATTAAATGTAGATTCATTCTACCCACCTAAGGCACGTTTTGAACTGGTCATGGCGCTCAACAACTTACTGGCATCACCGGGCTTCAGCGCTTGGCTTGAAGGCGAAGCGTTGGATATCACCAACATCCTATTCACCGCCCAGGGGAAACCGCGCATCGCCATCTTCTCCATCGCCCACCTGAGCGACCCCGAACGCATGTTTTTCGTATCTCTGCTGCTCAACCAGATCATCGCCTGGATGCGCGGTCAATCCGGAACGAGCAGTCTGAGGGCACTGGTTTACATGGATGAGATCTTCGGGTTCCTGCCACCCACGGCCAATCCACCTTCCAAGCTGCCGATGTTAACCCTGTTGAAACAAGCGCGTGCTTTTGGAGTCGGGATGGTACTGGTCACCCAGAACCCGGTCGACCTGGATTATAAAGCGCTCTCGAATGCCGGCACCTGGTTCATCGGGCGATTACAGGCAGAACGTGACAAGCTGCGCCTGCTGGATGGTCTAGAAGGTGCTGCGGCCACCGCCCAGGCGAATTTCAGCCGGCAGAAGATGGACAATATCATTTCCGGTTTACAAAGTCGTGTCTTCCTGATGAGCAATGCACACGAGGACGAACCAGTCCTGATGACCACCCGTTGGGCGATGTCTTATCTGCGCGGCCCTTTAACCCGCGACCAGATCAAACAACTGATGGACCCAATGAAAAAAACTTCCCCAAAAACAGCTCCCATTAAACCTGTGGTCGCTGAAAAAAAACCAGGACCATCCGAGGGTTTGGCCACACAGGCGCCGTCACTGCCGATCGATGTCCCAGTCTATTTTGCACCACCAACTTCCCCGAGCGAGACCACTTACCAGCCTCAACTATTGGGTGTGGCGCGTATCGTTTATTCGGACTCCAAACTCAAGGTCAGCGGCGCCACAGATGCCATCTACCTGACTGGTATCAGTGATGGCGCTATTCCGGTGGATTGGCAGAAAAGTAACAAGGCCAAATTCCATCCTGACGCCTTGGAGAAAACCGCCCCTCAGGGAGCAAAATTCGGTAAGCTGCCACAATCCGCCGTGAATGCCAAAAATTATACCGAATGGGCGAAGGATTTCTCAAGCTGGTTGTTATCCGGCCAGGCACTGACCCTGTATAAGAGCCGAGTTACCGGCGTTGTTTCATCGCCGGGTGAAAGCGAACAGGAATTCAGGATCCGGCTCGGCCAGAGCGGGCGCGAAAATCGCGATGAGGTGGTGCGAGGATTACGTGTAAAGTACACGCCAAAATACCTGGCGCTGCAGGAGAAATTGAAAAAAGCCCAGGCGATCAAACAGCGTGAAAGTGCCCAATCAAAGGAAAAGGGGTTCAAGACAGCTGTGAATCTGGGCGGAGCTTTATTAAGTGCCTTCGCCGGTCGGAAACTTCTCAGTCAAACCAACATCAACAAGGCGTCTACCGCCATGCGCGGGGTCAGCTCATCTGCAACTGCCTTGCAGGAATATAATCAAGCTGTCCAGGCTGAGAAGGATCTCCAGCAACAAATCGCTGATCTGCAGGCACAGTTCGACGCCGAATTGGCTGCCATGGGCGGTAAGGGTAATGCCGCCGATGTGCAATTGGATACACTGGTGGTCAAGCCCAAGAAAACCGACATTGACGTGCAACTCGTGACATTGGTCTGGGTGCCCGAATAGGGATAGATAAAACATTGAAAAACAGCGCAGAGCAATTGCTCTGCGCTGTTTATTAATTCGACACCAATTACAGGACTTTTTTCAGGTCATCCAATTGATTGGCAGAACCCAGCTTGACATTCTTCCCTGCGATAAACTTGGCATATTCTGCCATGAAGACCTTGCCGGGATCGCGCAGGTCGAATTTTTCGGGGAAGTCACGGAAATACTCACGATGAACCCGCGTCCAGACCAGACGGCCATCGGTATCGATATTGATCTTGGTTACTCCCAGTTCGGCTGCTCGGCGGAATTGATCCGCATCCACACCCTTGGCACCTTTAAGCGAGCCACCGGCGGCATTGATACGCGCGACTTCTTCCTGTGGCACCGACGAAGAGCCATGCATCACCAGCGGAAAACCAGGCAGACGTTTCTGAATCTCTTCCAACACATCAAAACGCAGCCCCTGGGTACCACTGAATTTAAAAGCACCATGTGAGGTACCGATGGCGCAAGCCAGTGAATCAATCCCGGTGCGCTCGACAAAATCCTTCGCTTGATCCGGATCTGTAAGTTTGGCATTGGCTTCGCTGACTGCCACGTGCTCCTCCACCCCACCCAGTTGGCCCAGTTCGGCTTCAACGACAATACCCCGGTCGTGAGCTGCATTGACTATTCCACGGGTGATCTCGATGTTCTTCTCATAGGGCTCATGGCTGGCGTCTATCATAACTGAGCTGTAGAAACCACTGTCGATGCAATCCAGGCAGGTATCCATATCACCATGATCGAGGTGCACGGCAAAGACGGCCTCAGGGAAGACCTCGTCGGCTGCGCGTATCAATCCTTCCAGCATGCGTTTATCTGAGTAGGTACGGGCGCCTTTGCTGATCTGGATGATAAAGGGTGCCCGGCTGTCCAAATTACCACGAAAAAGCCCCATGGTCTGTTCCAGGTTGTTGATGTTGTAAGCACCGATGGCATACTTCCCATAGGCGTGTTCAAATAGTTTTTTAGTGGTGACGATCATCTCATACTCCTTGATTATGTCTATACAAGTCACTCATTACATCCGGGCAATTATAACTGAACATCCGATTTCCGCAGTTCATTCGCTCGATCCACTCATGCATTCACAGAAAAGGTAATAGTAAAGCTGGCGGCTATTCGGGCTATTGACATCCACCGGTAATTGATATAAAAAGAACATAATCCAAATTGTTTAATGTATAATGTACAGTATATTACGGGAACTCGACCGATATGAACCGACGGTTAAAAACAATTTTTGAAAAACTACGTGGCAAAACCCGTCAGGGGGATTCCTCCGCTGAAATTCCGGCTCAGGATACAATCAAGCTTCCCCCTGATGTGATTCCTGCACCTCTCCCTGTCGAGCAACCTTCAGGGAGCAGACCTCCAGCCGCGCTGACCCCCCAGCAGGAAGCGGAATCCTATCTCTCAAAAGAAAACGAGAAAGTGGCTGCTCTGGTCAATAGTTTTGCAGAAGGGCATATCAACCGTACCCAGTTCCAAGAACTCTACGCCCATTACCAGAACAAGATCCAGCAAGTCATCTCACTGATCGAAACTTCCCCTGGCACTGATAAATGGAAAGTGGCCGCCCATGAAGGCTCCACGGTCATCATTAAACGCAAACTCATTGCCCAAGTGCTGGGTTTCTCCATATATGACAATGAATCAGGCATGCCGATCAAGAGTCTAGGAACCTTCACCGTGGATCCGGCTTTGTTTGTACCCATGCTGTCATCCTACCGGTCTGCCACCCGCGAGATTTTCGGCGCGGGTGTGAAATCCACCCAAATCGAAGGCGGTCAATGGCTGGTTTTTATCCCAGGGACTTTAACCACGACCCTGGCCGTCTTCTCGCACGAACCTTCCCAACGACAGATCAAGCGGCTGGAAGATGTTCACCATGCATTTGAAGTCGCCAATGATACGATGCTTAAAGTTACACCGCCTGTGGTCGAACGTTTGGTTTTCCCTCACGAATTTTTCATTAAAAATCAGATCTGATCCATGAGTTCCCCCCCCCTTTATAAGGTTGTCATTGCCGGAGATGAGAACGTTGGCAAGACATCCCTCGTCAGACAATATTGCGAGGGTCATTTTGAGACTTCCCGGGTCAGCACCATCGGGGTTGATTTCCAAACTAAAGTGATCACGCTTCCACGAGGTGAAATTAAGCTTTCGATCTGGGATATGGCCGGTCAGGAGCGCTTTGATATCGTGCGATCCGGTTTCTACCGCGGAACACGGGCAACCGCCCTGGTATACGATCTGGGAGTCCCGGAATCCCTCGAACACCTGCAGAAGTGGTATGAAGAAACTCGCAACAATTGCACCTGTCAGAAATTCCTGGTGGTCGGCAACAAAGCTGATCTGGTAACCAACCTGAATACCCGTAACGCCCAGAAATTCGCCCAGTTGATCGGGGCGGACCATATCGTGACCAGTGCTGCCACTTCAGAAGGTGTCACCAGTCTCTTTCAAAAACTCGCTGAACTCTCCAACTATTAATAACCAAACGGATATTTAACGATCCGTCAATGGATAACCTGAAGGTTCAAGGCCAATAACCAGCGATCGGGATTCCATCCGTAAAACCGTAACGATAAGGGGGTGGATAATTCGGATAAGTGCACCCGCAATTCGCCGGTAATATCACCCAATCGGTCTTATCGATGAATGCCAGAGTATCACGACCTGTGCCATACCAATCCGCAACAATCACACTCGAATGCGCAGGTAACTGGAAATCCACTCCGGCTAACTCTCCAGAGAATTCATTCTCCAGATTGACATCCCCGGTTTCAGGGATATAAATCCCCCAACTATCCACCATATCACGATTCCAGTCACCGACAAGAGGTATGGAAGATACTGTACCACCCTTTATGGATCGACCGACCTGATAAGAACCAAGATAGTCGTTATAAAATTGCCATAATTGGCTGGAGGCTCGGAAGAAAGCAGGGGTGTCCCATCCATCCCCATCCCAATCTCCCACCAGCGGGATATCCCCGGAAACCATCTCGCTCAAAGTGAATACCAGATCCGCCTGCCCGTCATGATCCAAGTCGACCTTCCACTCGTTTGTCTGCGGTGAATAAACTCCGAAATCTGAAATTGCATCGCCATTCCAATCACCGACTACAGGAGTGTCTTCACAACCTCCAAACCTGAATGTGAAATCGGTTCCATCCATCTGTCGAAGGCGCCACAGGCCACAGTTATAAACACCCGGTTGATCCGCATTCTTCAACAATCGCTCATATCGATAAATGGACCATTGGTAAGTCAAGTCTTTAATTTCAAGGATCCGCGATTCCGAGCTACAGGATCCATAATTCGGCAAGAGGGAACAAATAATACGGAAGAAATGTGGTTCGATTTGTTTAAATGCATCCGAAATAATAACCGGATCACCAATGCCATTTGCCATGTACTTATCAAGTGAATAAGACCAGGCATTGGAATCATTTTCGGTAAATGCATGGCGTACTGAAAAAGTTGGTCGATTGATTATCGTGGGTGATATGACCATTGAATCGCTTTCTATCGAATCAGAAGTTTGATAGTAAAAACGGGAGACGCTGATATCAGGGCGATCATGTATATAGATAAAATGGGATTGGATTTCCTTAATATACTCACTATCCGCCGGCAGGTTTACATAGACATGACCATCTTGAGGAATCTCTTCAGCCAGGTACTTCATCATGCGGGAATTTATGTTGTCCATCAATAATTGGTAACGCGCATTATTCAAGATTAATAACAGGGAATTAATAAACAAAAGAACTGCCAAGCCAATGCAAGCATACAATACAATGCGTGTCCATGTTGAACCACGCTTTATCGTGATAAAAAGATCAACGAGGATATGAGCCGACAGAACAGCACACCCCAAAGCAAAAGGAAGCAGGTAGTATTCGATTTTTATCACCCAGGGTAAAAACACACCCAGCCATCCAACCATCCAGATAGATGCACCCCAATAAATATCAACATGCGCCAGCTTGCGCCTTATGAGGACCAGGCTCAGCAAGAGTGCAAAAACTAATACAACGCTATATGAGAAATCCCGGCGTAACCAGGGTTCCCAATTGATCAGTGAGTCCATCAAGCTTGAAATGCCAAGGTCGGTATGTGTGCCAACATATGATCCTGCGGATATGACCTTGGAAAAATAATAACTCCGCCAGATTAAGTAGACAAATCCCGCGCCAAGACTACCAAGCAACAGAATTACCAAGGGATATAACCGTGATTTCTCTTTCCAGTATTTGAGCAGGAAGATGATCATCCAGCCCCCGAAAATCACCGGTGCGATCAAGCTGGTTTCCTTGATCAAGCATGAAGCCAGACTGAATAAAAACACTCCCGAACCGAATAATAGTTTTGTTCTGATCGGACTTGTCCGGGTTAATTGTGCAGACATCAAGATCGCGTAAACAATTAACAACAGTTGAAATATCTCGTACTTGGATAAAGTATAGTAACTCTCTGGGATTGGTCCGGAAAGAATGAATAAAATACACGTGATCAGGATGGCTGAATTCGGACTACCATACTTCCTCAGCAATTTGATCGCCCCTACGATCAGGAAAGCCAGAACCAGGAAATTTACACAGAAATATCCCAGTGGGCTGGTGCCAAAAAGCATGAATTGAACGTAATGGATATACCAGTATAAAGGTCGGAACCTGCCAGTATCAGCTTCTGAATCGAAGGACCACTGCGCATGTATGATCATATTGGCTTTTTGAATGGCATCGCCATCATCCATTAATCCAAAATGAGGATCCAACAATCGTGGCAGCATAACCAAACTGCAAAGCAGCAATGGGATTAGGTAGATCCAGTATCTCTGCCAGAAGGTTTGGTTCGTTCGAGGAGGAATCTTATTTACCATAAACACATCTCACATCATCAGGATTAATGGGGCAACTCCTGTCAAAAACAACAGTACTACTATTACCTGGTGGTTGATCGCCCAGCCGGATCATCTAGCCGGCGCCACTACCCCCGCCACCGGAAGCCCCGCCACCTCCAGCAGCACCCGTGGAAGCATTCGAGCTTGAGTTGGCCATGAAGGTCGCGAAAGCGCCAAAGGATGCATTTGCATCCTGAGCGTTCAAGGCATGGAACCAGGCTGGCACCTCGACCGAGCCATGCTTGTGGAAGAATTTAGCCCATTGCTCTCCCAGACCAAAACCGGCTGCGTATGGAAGGAATTGGGTGAATGTGTCCGGACGGATGAGTGTTTCGCGTTTGGCGGTGATGTCCTTCAGGTACCGCGAAAAACCGGTCCATTGGCTCGCAATCCAGCGCCCCTGGGCGGTCAGTGGAGAGAAAAGAGCGGCGAAGATGATGAAGGCCAAACCAGCAACAAAGGCAGCGATACTTCCCCCCAGCAGGGCACTGGTTAATTGATCCAACCCCAACGGGAGGATTTCAGGACGACCAACGACGACAACAGCCAGGGAAACTCCGATGGCTACACCTACCAGGATCAGCCCGGTGCCGGTGATCAACAACCTATTTTGCTTTTTCTTCCTTTCGGGATTAATTAATCCCAACAGGGATATCTCCATCTTCACAGCCTTGGAGAATTCACGGATATGCTTCCCTATCAACTGGGGATATTGATCCAACCCCACCCGCTCAACAGGTTCTCCTTTCTTTGTGAAGAGGGCATCCATCAGGACTTGCTCATGCAAGGCGAGATCAGCCGGATGTGATTTCTTGACGATCTCAAAACAATTCGGTTTATACCACCGACCAGGAATCTGTTCGATGCAGAGAACACCCCGCCCAGCCAGGTCAATCAAGGTTGCCAGACTATGCAGCAGGGTTGGATTGGCACGGGCAGCCACCGCCGCTGCCACCGCCGGCTTGTAATCGGTGGGTGGACTTACAGGTCTCGAGATGGATCCCGGCTGACTGATCTCATCTGCCGGATCACGCCGGCTGGCCGTGACGATCAGAGAGGCTCCCAGGCCGATCACCCCAAGAAGGAAACCGCCAACCATGAAAGGTGCTGTTTGGGCCGAGCGTTCATTCCGAGCGATCTCAGCTGATTGCCAGGCTGGTAAATCCGAGCTGAGCGAGCCAGCGGTAAAATTCAGGCTAATCACGACAGCCGTATCCGCCTCGACCGGACCGCTGGTCAGAATGATTGGATTGTCATCACTCCCCACCTGGTAGTTAGTTGCTCCGCTGAGTTGGGGTTGACCAATCAGGCCGGCCCCTTTTGGGTAATGGATCGTGAAGCGCGACTCCTGGACCCGGTACTCGTGCTCGGGGGGGATGACATACCAGATGATGGCGTCTGTTCCATTCTTGCGCACAACCCCATCCACCTGGTAAGTCAGTGTGTAAATGCGCGTCTGATCAGTAGCCTCTTCAAAATGCCAGGTGACATTCAGCGGGTCCCCTTCCTTAACTTCCACCCATTCAAGCGCATTTTCACCATTAACTGGTAACGGGACACCATCCAGAGTTGCACTGGAAAAGGTGACCCCATCCGTACGGGTCTTCTCCAAGGTTCGGTAGACATAAGTGAACGGTCCGCCCATAAAGCGAAAGGTGATCGTCTCGGTCACCTGCATGGAACCGTTGTTATTCACCAGGAACTCAACATCAAAATGCTCCGCAACGTAATCCTTATCCGCGAAGACAGTCCTGGGCAAGAATAACAGGCAAGCCAGCAACAACAGCAATCCGATCCGCTTGAACATTTCAAATCCCTCCGCAATTCAATAATTGCAGACTATCGGACTCAACCCGAAGTGATACCACGACTGGTTTTACCTTCCCAGGCCACAGATGCTGAGAAATTCCGATCGCAGGTCATCCTGCTCACCATATACACCCCGCCAGAAGGTCGTACGGGTGATGGGTGAGCTTTCCCTGACTCCCCGCATCTCAACACACAGGTGATGCGCTTCCAGGTAGACAGCCACGCCATGCGGATCCATCATGGCCATTAAAGCATCGGCAATTTGTGTACCAATGCGTTCCTGGACGGCAAAACGTTTCGCAAAAAGCCGCACCAGGCGGGTCAGCTTGGAAATACCTATGATCTCATTATCAGCGATGTAGCCGACATAGGCATGCCCATAAAAGGGGAAGGCGTGATGCTCGCACAGTGCAAAGAATTGGATAGGCCCTTCGATCACCTGACGCAGACCGCAATCCGGTCCACCAGAGCACTCATTCGGGAAGGCCTTGAGCAGTTTGGGGTCACCCTCATAACCTTCGGTGGCGTCGATCAAAGCCTGAATATAGCGCTTTGGTGTTTCATGGGTCGAGGGTGTGTCCAAATCCATGCCCAGAGCACCGAAGATCTCGGCAATATAACCCTCGTATTTCTTTTTCTGTTCAGGCGAGATCCTGCGTTTAACCAGTGCCATATGTTCATCAAACTTGGTGTTTTCATTGTTGTCGTAATCGTCCATATTATCCTCTAATTGTGATGTGAAATCCAACTCGCTCGACCATTCGTAAATAAATCTTACCATATCCCGAACATTGACTTCTTCAGTGTTGTTCAATCATTTCAGGACTTGGGGGTTTCGTTTTCGCGATCCAACAATTAAAGAAAACAAGTAGGACCATCGCCATGAAACCGACAATTGCCATACCGTTTGGATCATCCAGGCGTGTTTGATCTTTTTCCATTGTCAGGTCCATCAAGGCCAGGAACAGCAACGCACCGCTAGCTAATGCTGCCAGGTGGCCGGGCTGCCAGTTGCCGTGAGCTGATATCCGCCAGACCAGGGCACCCAGCAGCCAGACGAGGATTATGAATAAACAGATGGGAACGATCGGGGGTAACCCAAAGGTCGGTACTGCCCATGCGTTCAGAAAAAAAAGGATTGGCGCGATAAAAGAAGACAGTCCAAACCAGAAGCGACCTGCTGTTTTCTGGCCTGCCGGTCCAGGTGCAGGATCATGGATGCGTTTTGCCAGGAGGATCAAAGCAACGGTCAGGGTAATAGCAGCCAGATAGGGGATCAGCGGTGGATGATAGGTGGTCATGGCCAGGAATCCCAATAAAACATCCAAAAGGAGAAAGATGAAAATCACCACCAACAGTTTATTCCCTATCCATGGGGTGTTTCTGCGGCTTGGAAAAGCCAGGTTAGTGATCAAGATGGGGATCCCGATGCTGATTGTCGCGTGGAATATGATCAATTCCACCGTCCAAACCCAATTGACCCCAATCCAGCGACCATAACTGCCAAGGATGCCGATGTCCATCCAATTTGGGTCAAAAAAGCTCTTGACCATCAAGCCTTCTTCGATGATGCCATAAGCAGCACCCAGGATCAGGATGGATAACCAGCCTTTATGCCAGCGAAAAGCCAATTCCCGCACCAACACCGCACCACCACCGTACAAAAGGCTCAAAGTGATGAATGTTACGGGAGAGAAATATTCCACCGGTGGGGCAGAACCGGATAAGAGTTCTCCACAAATTGGTGCCAGGAGGAAGAGGAATAATGCAGGCGGAAAGCGTTTCATAGGTTATTCATGATTTTTACTGACGGAATAGTGGTTTTAGTTAGTTGTCCCAACAGTGCCCATTTGATTATATGATACACTGACATTCTCAGAGATTAAAAAGGACGCCCCAGACATCCGGCATGTGGTACATAAAGTATATACCGGACATACCAGCCAGCATCAAAGTGGCGACGATCCTAAATATTTGATCTACCCTCAATTCCAGGTTCTCATTAGATATCGTATTTGGATAAAATTTAAAATGGGAATGATATGAAAGCCAGAATGAAAAGGACTGTTGTTGCAGGCGCTCTGGGTGAATGCGTGCATGTTGCCGGTGTCATAAATTTCTTGCATATGGCCGAACTGGCCGGGTGGCGTACTGTATTTCTAGGACCGGCTGTACCAATCGATACCTTTCTGGCTGCTGCTGAAAGAGAAAAAGCTGATTTGGTGGGCGTCTCCTACCGCCTGACACCCGAAACCGGTGAACAGCTCCTGGGCCAATTTGCCGAAGCAGCTGATGATCTGGTACAACAGGGCGTACGCTTTGCTTTCGGCGGCACACCACCGGTGGCTGAGAAGGTACGCAAGTTGGGATTCTTTGAGCACATCTTCGATGGCAGTGAGTCAGCTGCAACCGTATTGGCTTATCTGAAGGGGGAAATTGTTAAAGGTATATCAGGGATAACCTATCCATCCACCACGATCGACCGAATCCACTGGAAATCCCCCTTCCCCTTGCTCCGGCACCACTTCGGGCTTCCGACCATGGAGGCTACCCTCGCGGGGGTTAAAGCGATCGCTGACGCAGGTGTCCTGGATGTCATTTCGTTGGGCATCGACCAGGATGCCCAGGAAAATTTCTACCATCCTGAAAGG
>Ga0208980_10001207_pt1 | contig 15490 bp, 11 predicted proteins | sample WetSurMetagenome_3_FD_187993 | JGI IMG/M metagenome (GOLD analysis project Ga0208980, IMG submission 187993) | Wetland microbial communities from Twitchell Island in the Sacramento Delta, sample from surface sediment Aug2011 Site A1 Bulk (version 2) | ecosystem: Environmental > Aquatic > Marine... | reverse complement strand
AAGCTGGGCGAAGCCGGCGCGCTGATCAAAAACATCCGCGGCGTAGGCTACAAGCTGGAAGAATGAAAAAAACGCTCTTCCTCAGGATCTTCTCGGGTTACACGGCGGTCATCCTGCTCTTGGCCGTGGGGGTCATGCTCTTCGCGCCGCCGCTCATGCGCAAGCACAACATCGAGGCCAAGGCCGCCGCGCTCGAGCACATGGCCGTCCTGCTCGAACCCCAGGTCGTGCCCTACCTGACGGGCGCGGGGACCGGCGAGCTGAAAGCGCTCGTCGCGGCCTACAGCCGGGAAACCGGGGCGCGGATCACCGTCATCGACCCGGCCGGGGTCGTGCTGGCCGACTCGGAAAAGGACGCCCGGGACATGGGGAACCACCTCTACAGGCCCGAGATCCAAGCCTCCCTGGCCGGCCAGAAGCAGATGTCCATCCGCCGCAGCGCGACCTTGAAGCAGCCGATGATGTATATGGGGGTCCCGCTCGAGGCGAACGGGCGGATCGTCGGGGTCCTCCGGCTGAGCCTGTACATGAAAGAGATCGAGGCGCTCCTGGCCGGGTTCCGGATCGAGCTGCTAAAAGTGGTCGGGGTCATGATCCTGGTGGCCCTCGTCATCGTCGTCCTGCTCACCCGGTCGGTCTCGGCGCCGGTCCGGGAGGTCATCGACGCGTCGGCCCGCGTCGCCACGGGCGATTTCGGGGTGACGGTCTCGACCCGGCGCAGCGGCGAGTTCAAACGCTTTGCCCAAGGCTTCAACGCCATGACCGGCCGGCTCAAGACGATGTTCGACGAGATACGGACCAAGAACGACGAGATCCGGGGCATCCTCGGCTCCATGCGGGAGGGGCTGTGCGTCCTGTCCGGCGACGACCGCATCGAGCTCTCGAACGCCAGCTTCCGGCGGGCGGCCGCGACCGAGAGCCCCGAAGGCCGGTACTTCTGGGAGGTCGTGCGCAGCACCCCCCTCCACGAGGCCGTGAAGAAGGCGCGGGCCTCGAAGGGCGAGGCGTCCGCGGAAGGGACGGTGGGGAATCGCGTCTACTTCGGCAGCGTGACCCCGCTCGCGACGGGCGACCGGCTGGTCGTGACGCTCCACGACATCACCGAGCTCCGGGCCCTCGAAAAGACCAAGAAGGATTTCGTCGTCAACGTTTCGCACGAGCTCCGGACACCGCTGACGGCCATCAAGGGCTTCCTCGAGACCGTCGAGACCCGGGCCGAAGAGGAGAACCGTCCCTACCTCGAGATCATCCGTCGGAACACCGACCGGATGATCGCCATCGTCGAGGACCTGCTCGTCCTGTCGGAGCTCGAGGAGCGAGGCCCGAAGATCGACAAGACGCCGGTCGATCTGAAGCCCCTGGCGGAGTCCATCCTCAAGCTGTTCATGAAGAGGGCGGAGAACAAGGGCCTCGTCCTGTCCCTGGAGGCCCCCGCCGGCCTGCCGCTCGTCCCCGCCGACGCCGGGCAGATGGAAGGTCTCCTCCTGAACCTCGTCGACAATGCCGTGAAATATACCGAAAGGGGCGCCGTGAAGGTCCGCCTGGAGGTCCGCGACGAGCGGATGGCCATCGAGGTCGAGGACACGGGGCCCGGCATCGGCGAGGAGCACCTGCCGCACGTTTTCGAGCGGTTCTACGTCGTCGACAAGTCCCGTTCCAAGAAGCTCGGCGGTACGGGCCTGGGCCTGGCCATCGTCAAGCACATCGCCCTGGCCCACAAGGGGACCGTTTCGGTCAAGAGCCGGGTCGGCGAAGGGACGACGTTTTTGGCCCTGATACCGCTCGCTTGAGCGGCGGAGCCGGGCTTCACGCCTCGGGCGTCTTGTCCAATTTGAACGACAGCAGGACGTGGATCAGGATCCCCAGCATGGCCGCGTAGACGAGCAACCCGCGCCATTTCTTCAATAAGAAGTATTATGAATTATTTTTTCCACAACATATTGTGGTGTTCTTAAAAAGGGGGGCAGTTCTTCCACAATTATGAATAAAAAGGGGCTCGTTGCACGGCTTTCGGCCGTTCTCCCCGACCAGGTTCCTTGACATTGACTTGCGTAAGAGTATGATTTGCTTGCCTTTTTTGGGGCTTATTAGGAAGGAAAAGGAGGCCTGTTATGAACTCTCTCGTCTCGAAAACCAAAGCTCTCGCCCTTGCCGCCGTCCTGCTCGCCGGCTGGGCGGCCTGCAACGTGGGCAGCAGCGGCACGGGTCAGCTCTCCCTGAGCCTGACCGACAAGCCGTCCGACGATTACAAGGCCGTCTACGTCACCATCAAGGACATCGCCGTCCACAAGGCTGACGATGCCGAAGATTCTTGGACGGTCGTCGCCGAGGTCAACCGGACCGTCAACCTGCTCGAGCTCGCCAACGGCGTGCGGGAGCAGATGGCCCTGATCGACCTCCCCTCCGGCCACTACACCCAGATGCGGCTGATGATCGGGGGCACCTCCGATAGCGGCACCAATATGATGGGGCAGATGCACCCCGCCGCGAACTATGTCATCGACATGGACGACATGCCCCACGAGATGAAGATCCCGAGCGGCTTCCAGACGGGGATCAAGCTCGTCCAGGGTTTCGACATCAACGAGAACAGCACGACTGAGCTGACCCTCGACTTTGACGCCTCGCGGTCCGTCGTCGTGGCCGGCAACAGCGGCAAGTACATCCTCAAGCCGACCATCAAGGTCATCGATACGGCCCTGGCCTCCGTCATCAAGGGCCTGGTCACGACGGTGGAAGGCCAGAACACCGTTGGCGTCGGCGGGGCCCTGGTCAACATCCAGGTCTACGACGGCACGATCGCCGATCCCAAGGACCAGATCTCGATCATGACGTCGACCTATACGGACGACACGGACCTGCATAGGGGCGAATACAAGTTCTTCTTCGCCGTGGACGCGCCCGCGACGATCAACCTCGTCACGACCAAGGAAGGCTTCGTCCCGGCCGCGCTCCGGTTCCCCATCGACAACGGCATCGCCAACATCGACAAGAACTTCACACTCGTCGCGCCGACCGGCACGGGGACCTTGAAGTTCACGGTCACCGGCGCGACCCCGGACATCTCCGTCCTGTACTCCGTCCGGCAGAAGATGACGCTGGAGGGGACCGAGGTCATGGTCGAGATCAAGTCGTTCAGTTTCGTCAACGGCAACCCTGCCGACCTCGTCCTCCCGGCCGGCACCTACACGATCGTCGCCTCGACCTCCGGCAAGACCACGTTCTCGCAAGAGATCGTCCTGGCGGCCGCCGGGACCGTGACCGTCCCGGTCATTTTCTGAGCTTCCGAAGACGCTCCGATCCGGGCCTCCCTCGCGAGGGGGAGGCCCGTTCCCTTTTTTCCGTGAACCGCCCGTCTCTGATATAATGACGGTCACCATGGCGCTAGAGGCCCGACGCGCATGAAGATCCGCAGCGGGCGGCTGAACGGGAAAGGCTACTACTACGCCTTCCTGGCGGGCGCCAAGCGGATCCTGGAGAACCAGAAGGAGCTCAACCGGATCAACGTCTTTCCCGTCCCCGACGCGGATACCGGCTCCAACCTCGCCTCGACGGTGCGGACCGTCATTGAGCGGGTCCGGCCGCACCGGTCCTATAAAGTTACGTCTCGCGCCATCGCCGCCGCCGCCCTCGAGGGCGCCCGGGGCAATTCCGGCGTCATCTTCGCCCAGTTCCTGTACGGCCTCGACGCCGAGTCCCGCGACGCGCCCGAGATCTCCCTGGCCCAGTTCGCCCAGTCGGTCCGCGACGCCGTCCGGCACATGTACGAGGCCCTCGCCAACCCGGTCGAAGGGACGATGATCACGGTCATCCGCAAGTGGGCCGAGTCCGTGTCCTCCTACAAAGAGGAGTCGGACAGCTTCCTGAAGGTCCTGACCCGGGCCCAGTCCCGGGCGGTCGAAGCGCTCCACGAGACCCGCACCCGGCTCGAGGCCATGCGCCGGGCCAACGTCGTCGACGCCGGGTCCAAGGGCGTGGTCCTCTTCCTCGAAGGCATGATCGACTTCCTGGTCAAGCCGTCCCACAAGAAGCTCGCCTCCGTCCGGGGGGCCGCGGACGAGATCGAGGAGATCTCCGAGATCGCCGTCGGCCAGGTCGGCGCCAGATATTGCACCGAGGCCCTGATCAGGCCCCTGCCGAACCGCGGACCGGCGGGCCTCGACAAGGACGCGCTCAAGCGCGATATCGAAGGCTTCGGCGACTCCCTGGTCATCGCCGGTTCGCCGGAGGCCCTCCGCTTCCACATCCACACCGACACGCCCGCGGAGCTGTTCTATAAGATCCGGAATGTCGGCGCCATCGGCCGGCAGAAGGCCGACGACATGCTTCGGCAGTCCGAGGACGCGCACCACCGGAAGTGGCCGATCGCGCTGGTGACCGATTCCACCTGCGACTTGCCCCAGGCCGTCCTCGACCGGTACCAGGTCCATGTCGTCCCCGTGCAGCTGAGCTTCGGCGACAGCCCGTTTCTCGACAAAGTGACGATCACCCCGGACCAGTTCTACGCGATGCTCGACGAACGCTCCGAATATCCCAAGACGGCGCAGCCGAGCCCGCAGGCCTTCGAGAGCCTCTATGCGAGACTGGCCGGCCACTACGACTCGATCATCGCTGTCCATCTCGCCCAGAAGCTGAGCGGCACCTATTCGAACAGCCTCGCCGCCGCCGGGCGCGTCTCGAAAGCGACGGGCAAGACGATCACGGTCATCGATTCGAGGACGCTGTCGGGTGCTCTCGGCCTCGTCCTCCTCCAGGCCGCCCGCCTGATCGAAAAGGGCCGGTCCCACGACGAGGTGGTCGCCGGGATCGAGAAGGACCTGCCGCTCGCCAAGATCCTGGTGGGCGTCCGGACGCTGAAGTACATGGTCCGGAGCGGACGGGTCAGCCCGATGGCCGGCGTAGTAGCGAAGCTCTTGAACCTCAAGCCGATCGTCGCCGTGAGGGAGACCGGAGAGTCGAAGATCTTCGATAAAGCTTTCAGCCAACGGGGTCTCCTCAAGAGAACCCTGCGGCACCTGAGGACCGCCGGCCGCGTCCGGGAATACGGCATCCTGCACGCCCACAATCCGGAGGATGCCCAGGCCTATGCGGGCGAGGTGGAGTCGGTCGTCGGCGCCAAGCCGGCGTTCATCATCGACATCTCCCCCGCGATCGGAGCGAACGCGGGCGTGGGCACGGTCGCGGTCGCCTATCTTCTCGAGGGATGATCCGCGAGTCCGTCTGACAGGGGGGAGCCATGCCCGGCCTGCTTCTCGCCGCCGCCGCCACGATCCTCATTTACATGACGGCCGTCTTCGTCCTGGCCCAGCTGCTGAACAACAACTCCATCGTCGACGTCGCCTGGGGTCCCGGGTTCATCGTCGTTGCGGGCGTTTCATTCGTCGCCGAGCCCGCCCTTTTCCCGGCCAAGGTCCTGGCGGCGGCGCTGGTCCTCGTCTGGGGCTTCCGGCTGGCTGCGCACATCCTCCTCAGGAACCTGGGCAAGCCCGAGGATTTCCGATACGCCGCCATGAGGCGGAAATGGGGGCGAGCCGTCCGGGTCAAGGCCTTCTTCTTCGTCTTCATGTTCCAGGCCTTCCTGATGCTTGTCGTCTCGCTCCCCATCACCGTCGTCTTCGGAGGGCCGGCCCGTCCGCTCGTCCTCCTGGACGTCGTCGGAGGGGCGGTCTTCGCGGCCGGTTTCCTCTATGAGGTCATCGCGGACCGCCAGCTGGCCGCGCACATTCGCAACCCCGCGAACAAGGGCACGCTCATGACCGGGGGCCTGTGGGCGACGACCCGCCATCCGAACTATTTCGGGGAGGCACTGCTCTGGTGGGGGATCGGGCTCGTCGCGCTCTCTTCGGCCGGCGGCGGGATCGCGCTCCTCGGTCCCCTGACGATCACACTGCTGCTTGTCTTCGTTTCCGGCGTCCCGCTCCTCGAAAAGAAGTACGCCGGCCGGCCCGACTGGGAAGCCTACAAGGCCCGGACGCCGATGTTCGTGCCCCGGCTCCCCAAACGGCGTCCCGGCGGCCGCGAGGCGACCGCGGCATGAGCGCCGCCTCCCGGCCCTTCAAGAAATCGCTCTTCATCTTCCGCCGGGACCTGCGCCTGGCCGACAACACCGGCCTCGGCCGGGCCCTCAGCGATTCGGAAAAGGTGGTCCCCGCCTTCGTTTTCGATCCGCGGCAGACGGGCCGTCATCCTTACCGGAGTGACAACGCCCTCCAGTTCCTGGTCGCCTCCCTGGCCGACCTCGACCGGGAGCTGCGAGCGCGGGGGGCGCATCTCTACCTCTTTCAGGGCGAGGCGGAGAAGGTCGTCTCTGCCCTCTTTCGCGCCGAGGGCGTCGACGCGGTCTTCGTCAATCGCGATTACACGCCGTTCAGCCGGCGGCGCGATCGGGCCATCGAGGACGCCTGCCGCGAAGGGAACGCCGCCTTCGTGTCGACTGGCGACGCGCTCCTTAACGAGCCGGGAGATGTGGCCAAGGCCGGCGGGAGCCCATATACGGTCTTCACGCCATTCTTTATCGCCGCCCGCGCGCGGGCCGTGCGGCCACCCCGGGGCGATGCGTGTTCGGGTTTCTACTCACGCAAGATCGCGGCGGACAAGGGCGCGGCGATCTTCGAACGCGTCGTCCGGCGCCGGAACGACGACTTGTTCCGGAAAGGCGGACGCACGGAGGCGCTGGGGCTCCTCGGGCGGGTGGGCGATCTCAAGAAATATGAAACGACGAGAGACCTTCCGGCCGTCGACGGGACGACCGGGCTCTCCCCCCACAACAAGTTCGGCACCGTCTCGATCCGGGAATTCTATCGGGCCGTAAAGAAGAGCCTCGGTCCGGGGCATCCGCTCCTCCGCCAGCTCTATTGGCGCGATTTCTTCACCCACGTCGCCGTCCACTTCGAGCGGGTGTTCGGCCGGCCGTTCCACGCCGAGTACGAGAAGATCCCCTGGCGCGACGACCCGCGTCGGTTCAGGCGCTGGCAGGAGGGCACGACCGGATTCCCCCTCGTCGACGCGGGCATGCGCCAGCTCGACGCCACCGGTTTCATGCACAACCGGGTCCGGATGGTCTGCGCCTCCTTCCTGGTCAAAGACCTGCACATCGACTGGCGCTGCGGCGAGCGGTACTTCGCGACAAAGCTCGAGGACTACGACCCGTGCGTCAACAACGGCAACTGGCAGTGGATCGCCTCGACCGGCTGCGATGCGGCGCCCTACTTCCGCATCTTCAACCCCTGGCTGCAGCAAAAGAGATACGATCCCGAGACCGCTTACATCAAACGCTGGGTGCCCGAGCTCGAGACGGCCGCGCCCGAACTCATCCACCGCCTGGACCGGGTCGAGGGCCGGCCTCCGGGCGGGTATCCCGAGCCCATCGTCGATCACGCCGTCGAAAGCCTCCGCGCCCTGGCCATGTACCGCCTGGCCCGGGCCGCGGCGCGGGGCGCTCCTACCGGTAAGCGACCTCGATGACCGGGCGGGCGGCTGGCATTGTATCGCCGCGGCGCGAGGCTTATCGAGCCGGAGCGAGAGGCCGGTAGGAAAATTAGGAAGGACGCCTCAAAGCCGGGCCCTCCGGCCACGTCTAATAGGGCAGAGGCGGCCATGAGACCCAGATCGGAGCGCGGCGGCGGCTACCCCGAAAAATCCCCTCTCCGGGGGATGGCGGGGGGGCTTGGGCGGATTATAATACCTCCAGAGCGTCGGGCCAATGACCTCACAGATGAGTAGACAACTAGTTGATAATGATAGCCTTAACGCCAGAGGAGGCGGCCTATTGACTTCCGTGGCGGGCGGGCTTATTATCATATCGATAGGAAGGGGCTCTTTATCGGCCTAAGCAAGGAGGATTCATGCGCCATTTCACTCGACTCTTCACCGTTCTTCTCCTGGCCGTCGTCGGCGTCGCCGGCTTCGGCTCCCTGACCTCGTGCAACATCGCGGGAGGTTCGGGGGGCGGCTCGGGCAATCTGACCATGCTCATGACCGACGCCCCGAGCGATGACTGGACGGAAGTGACCGTCCATTTCCTGTCTGCCAGCCTGCACGTCCAAGGCAGCGACACCTGGAAGGATTTCTGGACGGCCACCGCGTCGGATCCGGCCTCCGGGAAGGTCAACCTGCTCGACCTTAGCGGCATCAACGACATCCTGAACGCTGGGCCCATCGACGCGGGGACTTATGACCGGATCAAGCTGGTCATGAACACGAGCCCCCAGCCCGAATCGATGACGCTGATCACCGGCGACGGCACGACCATCCGGCCCGAGGATATCACGGTCGTCGATCCGAGCGGCAAGGGAGAGATCAAGATCGACCTCGAGCCGAACCTGGTCGTCGAAGCCGACACGAACAACATCGTGGCCATCGACTTCGACCTGGCTCACCCGCTGTCGATCGTCAACCTGGACGGCAAGGTCGTCATCAGCCTGAAAGTGCGCCACAAACGGCTGCCCCTGAACCTGAACCGCATCCAGTTCGCCCGCATCATGGGCGACATCACCGCGGCCGCGGCCAACTCGGACGGCACGGCCACGTTCACCCTCAAGACGCTCCAAGGAGCCCTGGTCGAGTTCAGCGGCAACGGCAACACGATCTACACGGACGTGACGTCGGGGACCGGCGTCTCAGGGAACTTCGATGGGCTCAAGGCCTTGGCCGGGACCGGGGCGGCGCTCGTCGCCTCCAATATGAATGCCGACGGCAGCCTCTACGCCCGGCGGGTCTGGTACGCCGACGCCATCGACAAGCTGCCCGTCTTCACGCCGGAGGGCTTGGTCCGGCGGATCGGCGATACCTGGTTCAGCATCCAGAAGAAGAAGACCGAGGCCCTATCGACCGGAGACCACCGCCACAGGTGCGATTGGGATGCCGAGACGATCTTCGTCAATGCCGACACGACCTGGAGCTTCCAGGGGACGGACATGGGCCTCAAGGGCCTTGACGGCCTGCGCCGCATCGCCCGGGGCTTCCGCGTCGAGGTGCTCTACGTCGACGAGAACGTCACGCCGAGGATCGCCAAGTCAGTCAACATCCAGTTCGCCCACGCCGAGGGGCTGGTCATGGAGCCCACGCTCGAGGACTTCTCTCTCGGCTGGATGTGGCACGTCCGGACGATGGTCTACAGCGGCGTCGCCGGCCACGAGTTCGGTTGGTGGACCTACGGGCTGGATTCCAGCCGCTCGGCCGACCGCCAGGCCTTCATCGACGTCGTCCACGCGGCCCGTGAGGCCCGCCTCTGGGTCTTCGCTTGGGCCGGGCTGACTTGGGACAGCGCGAACCTCCGTTGGGCCGTCGAGAACCTCGTCATCGCCCCCATGAAGCTCCACGACTTCACCAAGATCACGGAAGGCTATCAGGCCTCGACGCTGAGCATGGTCGTCGCCACATACAATTGCTGGGACGAGTCGGTCCCGGAGAATATGACCATCAAGCTGGATCCCACCGGCGACCTCCAGACGCTCGTCGGCCTGTTCATTTGGAGGTCCGACACAAATCTGGCGACGCTCACGATCCCGGTCCTGCCGGTCCAATGGGAAACCGTGCTCGTTCCGACGGTGAACAAGGTCAAGATCTGGGTCCGTCCGGTCAAGGAGACCGACGGGACCTATCTGTGGCACGCCTATAGCGTGCTCGCCTACAAGTTCATCTCCGGTCCCGACCCGGCCAACTGACCGGTCCTATCGTACGACCAGCGGCCGCGGGCCTTCGCCCGCGGCCGCTTTTTTTTCGGAGGGGGTCAAACCTTAATTCTTATATTTTTCGGTAAAAACGACCAGCCCTGGGGTCCGAAAAATATAAGAATTAAGGTTTGACCCCGTCTTGATCTTATCGGGCGGGGGGCTCGGGCCAAATCCTCACCATCACCACGCCGTGGGCCGGGACATTGACCTGGAATCGTTCGCCATAGTTCTTGCCCGTATCGGTGTGGATGCCCTTGTCCTCGTGGGCCCAGAGGTCGCGGACCTTGGCCGGGCCGGGAGGGAGGCCGATCTGGGACCAGCGGACGTATTGGACCAACTCGCCCTTGGAGTAATTCACGAAGGCCACGGCCTTGGACCCGTCCGCCAAGGGCTTCATCCAGACCTGGCCGCCGTAGCCGCGCTCGATGACGACGCGGCCCTGGGCGCCGAGCGGGTCCTGGTCGACGGCAATGACTTCTTTGTTGAGGAGGATCGCCCTGGTCCCATCGGTCATGGCCCGGAGGTCGTTACCGGCCATGAGCGGGGCGGCCATGATCGCCCAGAGCGAGAAGTGGGTCTTGTACTCGTCGAAGGTCATGCCGCCGTTGCCGACCTCGAGCATGTCGGGGTCGTTCCAACCGCCGGGGCCGGCCGCGTCGGCGTGCCGGGAATTGGCGCCGACGATCCAGACCACGCTGTCCCAGCTGTCGCCGATGTCGGCTGTCGTCCGCCAGAGCTGGCCGACGCCCTTGGCCCATTTCCAGGGATCGTTCCGGCCCCATTCGCAGATGCTCAGAACGATCGGGCGGCCGCTGCGGCGCAGGGCGTCGCGGAACCGGGCGTATTCCGCCGGGGCATCGAGATCGTCGCAATTGCACCAATCGACCTTGATGTAGTCGACGCCCCATTCGGCGTAGGTGGCCGCGTCGATGTCAAAGGATCCGGCCGCGCCCGGGCGGCCGGCACAGGTCTTGGGCCCGATGTCCGAGTAGATGCCGAAGAGGAGCCCCTTGCCGTGGACGTAGTCGGCCAGGGCCTTCATGCCGCCGGGGAAGCGCTGCGGGTCGGCGATGATCCGGCCGCCGGCGTCGCGGTCGACCTGCCAGCAGTCGTCGATGACCAGGTACCTGTAGCCGGCGTCGAGCATGCCCGTCTCGACCATGGCGTCAGCTGTCTCACGGATGAGCTTCTCGTCGACGTTGCAGCCGAACTTGTTCCAGGTGTTGAAGCCCATGGGCGGCACGGGCGCCAGGACCGCTGCCGCAGCGGCGGCCGGAGCCGGCCCGGCCGGGGGCTCTTTCGCGGTCTTTCCGGTCCCGCAGGCTGCCAGGACCGATACGGCGAAAAGGGCCGCCAGGGCGAGCGCCGCCGGATCCTTCCTCAGGTAGGCTGTGATCGTCATCGTATTCTCCTTCGGGGGCATATCGACCGGACTATAAGGCGGCCGGGAGCCCGAGTCAATAAGACGGGGTCAAACCTATACCTTTTTAGTTTTCTGCCGGCAGGGAGACAGGGAAAACTAAAAAGGTATAGGTTTGACCCCGTCTTGAAAAGCCGGGCCATCGCCCCTATAATAGAAGGCTGAAAGGAGTTTGGGGGCGAACTGGTCTCGACGGAGGTAATGAGACACAGGTTGCACGCCGAGGTCCCACCCACCTCGCTAAACTGGTGGAAACAAACCTAACTGCAGAACCTTTAGCAGTCGCGGCCTAATAGAAAGGCACGCCGTTCCGGGGGCCCTCTCCCGCAGGACCTTCGGAGCGTCAACCGGGCGGGATAGCGAGCCGGTCCGGCCTTGAGGCCGGGGAGCGAAACAACATCGGGGCTGGCCTTACGGCGCCTTTCCTCTTCGGGCGCCGCGGGGCGAGATCAAGGAAGAGGATAAGCGTGTAGAGACTTGCTGTTGAATGCCTTCGGACGCGGGTTCGATTCCCGCCGCCTCCACCAGACCCGGACATGAAGATCTTTCGGATAGGCGCCGCGGCCCTTCTTCTGCTCGCAGCCGTCGCCGCCGCGCAGAGCCCCGCCGAGCGAACCGTGGTCATCGACCCCGGCCACGGCGGACTCGAGACGGGCGCCAAGGGCCGTTTCGGCAATCTCGAGAAGGACATCACCCTGTCCATCAGCCTCAAGCTCAAGGCGCTGATCGAGAAAGAGATGGGCTTCGAGGTCGTCCTGACCCGGGACCGCGACCTCGACGTCCCGATGGAGACGCGGTCGGCCATCGCCAACAACCACAAGGCCGCGCTGTTCATCAGCATCCATGCCAACGGGGCCGTCCAAAAGAAAGCGGCCGGCTCGGAGACATTTTTCCTCAGCCTCAACGCCACCGACGAGGAGACGCGCCGCCTGGCCTACCTCGAGAACAACTCGACCGAGCTCCAGAGCCGGATCGACCCCTCCACGGACAACGACCTGATGATGATCCTCTGGGATATGGCCCAGAACGCCTATATCAAGCAGAGCAGCCGCCTGGCCGAGCTCGTCCAGGGCGAGCTCGACGCGATGCTCGGGACGCGCAACCGCGGCATCAAGCAGGCCCCCTTCAAGGTCCTGACCGGTGTCGCCTGTCCCGCCATCCTCGTCGAGGCCGCGTTCATCTCCAACCCGGACGAGGAGCAAAAGCTGGCCTCCGACGCATTCCAGACCAAGGTCGCCGAAGCCATCTACCGCGGCCTCGTCCGCTATCTCCGCACCGGCGAGTAGAGTGCCATGACCGCGAAAAAGAGAAGGAAAGGCAAGATCACCGGACCGGCGCTCGTCCTGAGCGGCCTGGCCCTCGTGCTGCTCGTCCTCGTCATCGTCTTCTTCTCCGGCGGGGGCGGGGAGAAGGTCAAGCACTTCGTCGACGCCAACATCCCCAAGTCGCCCGAGACGCCCGGCGGCCGGCCGGCCACGAGGACCGTCACGCTCTTCTTCGCCGCCGAAGACGACGACCTCCTTCACAAGGAGACGCGCGAGGTCCTGGCCGGCCCGACCGAGGCCGACGAGGCCGAGCGGGCCCTGGCCGAGCTCGTCCGGGGCTCGGAGTCGGGCCTCCTGTCGCCGCTCCCGCCCCAAACCCGGGTGCGCCAGGTCTTCATCGCCAAGGACGGGCTGGCCACCGTCGACCTCAGCCGGGACGTCGCCGAGGGCTTCACCTACGGCTCCACGTCCGAGCTGGCCGCGGTGTACGCCGTCGTCGATACGCTCGTCTACAATTTCAAGTCGGTCAAAAAAGTCGTTCTGACCGTCGAAGGCGCGGAGCGAGAGACCCTGGGCGGTCACGTCGACTTGACCCGGGCCTTCTTCCCCGACTACGGCCTGGTCGCGAAGTAGCCGGGAGCCGCGCGTGCCGAAGCTTCCCCGGGTCGTCATCGTCGGCTTCCCCAACGTCGGTAAATCCACTCTTTTCAACCGCATATTGGGCCGGCGCAAATCCCTTGTCCACGCCGATCCCGGCATGACCCGGGACAGCCTCACGGCCGAGTGCACGCTCGAAGACCGCCGCTTCAACCTCGTCGACACGGGCGGCTTGTTCGGCGTCGCCGACGAGCCTCTGAGCGACGAGGTCCGGGCCCGGGCCCTGGCCGAGGCGGCCGCGGCCGACCTCGTCTTGTTCGTCCTCGACGGCAAGCGCGACATCGCCCCGGCCGAGGAGGAGCTCTACCTCCAGCTCAAGCGGCGCGGCCTGCCGATCCTTCTCGTCGCCAACAAGTTCGATTCCCCCCTGCAGGAGGAATCGATGACGGCCGATTATTACCGGCTGGGAGAGAAGCACGTCCTTTTCGTCTCGGCCGAGCACAAGATCAATATCGGCGAGATCGAGGAAGCCATCGTCGCCGCCCTGCCGCCCGGCGGGCCCGGCGCGGCGGCCGAGAAGCCCCTTCGCATCGCCATCGTCGGCCGGACCAACGTCGGGAAGTCGTCCATCGTCAACCGCCTGGCCGGCGACGAGCGCCTCATCGTCAGCGAGATCCCCGGCACGACACGCGACAGCACCGACACTCTTCTCGTCCGCGACGGCAAGCCCTTCTGCCTCGTCGACACCGCCGGCATCCGCCGCATGGCCGCCACGGAAGACGGCCGGGAGAAGGCCGGCATCGTCCGGGCCAAGGCCAACATCCGCGACGCCGACGTCGTCTGCCTCGTCCTCGACGTCCAGGAGTTCCCGACGCGCCAGGACGCCCGCATCGCCCAGCTGGCCCTCGAGTCGGGCCGGCCCCTGATCATCGTCATCAACAAGTGGGACCTGGTCGACAAGGACGCCGTCCGGCCGGACGCCGTCCGGGACCGGGTCTTCCGCAAGCTCGGCTTCGTCTCCTACGCGCCCCTGCTCTTCATCTCGGCCCGGACCGGCCAGCGGATCGTCAAGATCCTCGATACGGCCGAACAGCTCTTCCGGGGCGGCACGACCAAGGTTGAGACGTCCAAGCTGAACGCCTTCCTGGCCCGGATGACCGAGGCCCACCCGCCCCGCCTGAAGAACGGCGCCCGGGCCAAGCTCCGTTATATCACCCAGAAAGGGGTCTCGCCGCCGACCTTCATCCTGTTCCTGGGCTCCAAGGGCCCGCTCTCGCCGACCTACGAGAAGCACTTCATGGAATCCCTCCGGCAGGAGTTCGGCTTCACCGGCACCCCCCTCCGGTTGATCGTCCGGACGAGCTGAGGCGCCCTCTTCAAGGCCATTTTTTCTTGACTTTAGGGGAGGCATGGTCTATAAATAGTTTCTTGTCTTTCTCTGTGATCTGCGTTGGACCATAAGGAGGTCAGGATGTCTCGCAATTCGGCCCAAAGAGTCTTATTCGCCGCAGCCGCGATCGCGGTCGTCTTCGCGTTCACGGCCTGCCAGGATATCTCCTATTCCAAGCTCGCCTCGAACTACCATTTTGGCAAGGCCAATAGCTACTTTCGGGAGAACCAGTACCGCAAGGCCATCACGGAATACGAGGCCACCCTCAAATACAATCCCAACCTGACCCAGGCCTACCGGTTCCTCGGCGAGAGCTATAAGCAGCTCTACAAGCCCGGCGTCGACACGCCCCTCAACAAGGAGCTCGAGAAGAAGACCCTCGACGCCCTGATCAAGGCCCTCGAGATCGAGCCCAACAACAAGGACGTCATCTACTCGCTCGGCGATATGTACGACAAGCTCAAGAAGTTCCCCGAGGCCGAGAAGCTCTACCTCCGCATCATCGAGCTCCAGCCCGAGAACATGAGCAACTACTACGTCGTGGCCGAGTTCTACAAGCGCTATTCCGCCGACAACAAGGATGTCGCCAAGAAGGCCGAGTCCATGTACCTGCGCCGCATCGAGACCGACCCGGACAATCCTCAGGGCTACGCCTACATGGCGACCTACCTGCAGGAAGCCGCGGGCGGCCCCGAGGAGCTGTTGAAGTCCTACGAGAAGGCGTCCGAGTTCTGGCAGAAGAGGATCGCCCTCCAGCCCGATTCCGCCGAGGCCTGGCTGGCCCTGGGCGTCAATCAGTGGTCGCGGTCCTTCCGCTTCCAGTTCCTGACCTCTCAGGAGAGGATGAAACAGGCCCAGGACGCCCTCAAGTCCATCTCCAAGGCCATCGAGCTCGACCCGAACTATCCCGAGCCCTACGCCTGGATGGGCCCTTTGTACAAGGCCGTTCTGGCCAAGCTCGAGCCCGAGAAGGAAGCTCGTTACAACGCCGAGGGCGACCGCTATCTCGAGAAGTTCGGGGAAATGAGAAAGCGGGCCGCCGACCGCAAGAAGCTCGAGGAAGAGCTGAAAAAGTAACCTCGACGCCCATTCCGAAGACGTCCGATTGCGCTCCGCCCGCCGGGCGGAGCGCAATTTTCATTTA
>Ga0208980_10001205_pt1 | contig 15511 bp, 9 predicted proteins | sample WetSurMetagenome_3_FD_187993 | JGI IMG/M metagenome (GOLD analysis project Ga0208980, IMG submission 187993) | Wetland microbial communities from Twitchell Island in the Sacramento Delta, sample from surface sediment Aug2011 Site A1 Bulk (version 2) | ecosystem: Environmental > Aquatic > Marine... | reverse complement strand
GACGACGGTGATGCAGACTTCGGAATAAAAGTGGGCCCTGCAAGGGTTATAACCCTTGCAGGGTATCATGATCATCTACTAATCGAATACCGCCCCCATGCGCCAGATTCTTCCTGAACCTTCGCATCTCCAGAAGCATCTATCATCGAAACCATACTGATTAATTCACTGCTGCAAGACTCTAATCCGGAATACCTTCCTGCTGCACCATCTCCTAAAACAGTCAGAAGGGCTGATGAATTTACAGGCAGTCCCAGTGAACGCTGTAGTTCACCGTTTATATCTACATAGGTTTCCAGACAAATAGAATTCCCTTGCAGGAGTACTTCCAGGTTCCCATAGTTACCGTTCTGAGGGTTATAGACAGCAAAAATCCTGTCACTGCTGCCAGATACCCCGCTTTCTCTCAGGGTCTGAAGGTATTCCAGGTTTTCAATAGTCTCAGATGAAATATCATTGAAAAAATAAATCAGGGCAGATTGTTTATCCTGCACCAGTTCTGATGCCCTGACATTTCTTCCGTCAATCGTTTTCAGCATGACTGAAGGCATATTCAATCCCTGTGACATCATCAAAACAGGGAGAAATACTATTAATAAGGAGATCAGCTTTTTCATACTATTTTAATTTAGACCAAATCTACGATAATCTGAAAGCGAAGTCAAGTTAACTAGCTTATTTAACTAATAATTAACACATTCATTTTGAACGATGTTAGGATAAATAATATAAGGCACAAAGTAAGCAGGAGGACCCTGCAAGGGTTATATCCCTTGCAGGGTGTCAATGGAAAAACAAATAAGCCATGAAAATCGCCATTATCGCTCCCGCCAGGTCAGCAATCAGGCCGCAGGTGATGGCATAACGGGTCTTCTTAATGCCCACAGAGCCAAAATAGACAGCCACTATGTAAAAAGTGGTATCCGCCGCTCCCTGGAAGATGCAGGAAAGCCGGCCGGCAAAAGAATCGGCACCAAACTGCTTCATAGTATCCACCATCATCCCGCGAGCCCCGGAACCGCTGAGGGGCTTCATAAATGCTGTCGGCAAAGCATCAATAAAATCTGTATTAGCGCCCAGTGCCGTAAAGAAATGCCCGATGCCTTTGACGATGAAATCCATGGCCCCGCAAGCCCGGAAAACTCCAATTCCCACCAGAATGGCCACCAGGTAAGGGATGATGCGGATGGTGATGGAAAATCCCTCCTTGGCACCTTCGATGAATGTCTCATAGACGTTCATCTTCTTAATAATACCCAGCATAATAAAGGAGAAGATAATAGAGAACAGGATTAAATTCCCGGCTACGGAAGATATTGTTGTGACCTGCTCCTGGGGGATGGTGCTGAAATACCAGATGATGGCGGATATGAATAGTGAAAAGCCACCCAGGTAAATCAGGACTATCTTATTGAACAGGTTGATCCGCTGGAAGATCGAAACGGCAATGATTCCGGTGAGCGTCGAGCAGAAAGTGGATAGCAGGATAGGGATAAATACATCCGATGGATCGGCAGCGCCAAGCTGGGCCCGATAGACCATGATGCTGATGGGGATGATGGTCAGGCCCGAAGCGTTTAGTACCAGGAACATGATCATGGCATTGGAGGCCCTGTCTTTGTCGGTGTTAAGCTCCTGCAACTGGGTCATGGCCTTCAATCCCAGGGGGGTGGCCGCATTGTCCAGTCCAAGCATGTTGGCCGCGATATTCATCATGATAGAACCGCTGGCCGGGTGATTTTTCGGTATTTCAGGGAACAGCCGCCGAAACAGCGGACCTACTGCCCTCGACATAAGGTTTACAATCCCCCCGGCCTCCCCCACCCGCATCAGGCCCATCCAGAGCGTCATTGCGCCAGTAAGCCAGAGTGAAATCTCAAAGCCGCTCTTGGCCATGTCGAATGTGCTGTTCATCATAGCCGGGAAAATCTCCGTATCTCCAAAGAAGATCAACCGGATCAATCCGACGATAAAAGCAATAATAAAAAAGGCAACCCAGATGTAATTCAATACCATTTCAGCCTGTTTTCAACACCAGTTTTCAAATGTATCGAATTTTCATCGGCAAATTCGCCGGATTGGTCGATTTTATTTTTCTGTATGATAAACAATCTATTGCTTTGCACATCGAAAGGAACAATCCTCATCGATCTGTGAAAAGGCTTCTCGTACTCTTTATAATGCTGACGGCAGGTTTATTCTTAAAAGGGCAACCTTTTACAGAAAATCCTGCCGTTTCAGCTTTTCTATCAGGCATCATCAAGGGAAAAGTAATTGAAAGCGGCGGGAACCTTCCGGTAGAATACGCCACAGTCACCCTTTACCGTGCCGCTGATTCTGTCTTGATCGACGGAATGATCACAGATGCCTATGGCGTGTTCGAATTTAAAAAACTGGAAGAAGGGACATACAATGTCATTGTCCGATTTATGGGTTTCCGGAAGATTTTGATTGCCGGCATAGGGATAAATCAGAATAGCCCGGTCAAAGACCTCGGAACGGTTACCCTGCGGCCCGAGACAACCAATCTGAATGAAGTGGAGATCGTCGCCGAAAAACCGCTGGTGGAATACCAGGTTGACCGCAAGGTAGTCAACGTCGATCAGCAAATCAATGCGGTCGGCGGCACAGCAGTTGATGTCCTGGAGAATATCCCTTCCGTCACCACTGATCTCGAAGGGAACGTCGCCCTGCGCGGAAGCACTTCCTTTACCGTGCTCATCGATGGCAAGCCCAGCCTGCTGACCGGCAGCGATGCACTGCAGCAGATCCCGGCTTCTTCCATCGATAAAATTGAAATCATCACCAATCCATCGGCAAAATACGATCCGGACGGTACTGCCGGAATCATCAACATCATCACTAAGAAGAACAGCCTGAATGGTTTGTCAGGCATTGCTAACCTAACGGCAGGTACCAGTCCGGAGATTGCCGGCGACATCACCTTGAATTACAGGACGAAAAAAGCCAGCTACACCCTTGGTGCAAACGTTGCGAACCGGCAGATGCAAGGTTACAGGGAGAGCTACCGGGAAACATATATGGGAGACACCACCACTTATCTCCAGACCAATTCCGACAACGAGATGATGCGCAAAAGTGTGAGCATAAAAGCCGGCATCGATTACAGCCTGACGGAAAAGAACACCTTCACTGCAGAGGCCAATTACCGGATGTTCGACATGAACAGGAAGGATGAAGCCCATAACCAGGAATGGAGTTCTTCTGATGCCGGCCATCAGTATTATCTTACAAACGATGATGATCAATCGGATCATCCTACCATGCAGTTCACGATCAGGGATGTCCAGAAATTCAAAAATAAAGGCAGTGAACTGAGCGGCCAGCTCACGTATGACCGGGGCGATGACCAGGGCGAACAGACAACCCGGCAATCCCTCGTTGATGACACCTGGGAGCATATTGAGCAAGTCATCCTGGATTACAAGAATAATACGAAGGAAACCGAAGTGGAATGGGACGGGGACCTGGACTTCAACCACAGCTTTAAAGATGAAAGCAAGCTGGAAGCGGGCTTCCAGATGCGGCTGGAGTCCAACCTGACGGATTATGATTATTACAACTGGGATTCTATTGCCGGTGAATGGGATTATGATACGCTCAACAGCAACCGGTATGACTTCATCAACAATATTTACTCGGTGTATGGCACTTACGAAAAGCAGTTCAATAAATTAGGGTTGAAGGCGGGTTTACGGGGAGAATACACTGACCGGAACCTGGATCAGAAAACCGGTGGCGAGGATTATCCTTATCAGAAATTCGACCTGTATCCCAGCGCCTACCTGACTTATTTTCTGCCTTATAACCAGCAGGTGCAGCTTTCGTATAGCAAGAGGGTCAACCGGCCGCACGGAGGGGCACTGAATCCTTACCCGATGTTCTCCGACGCATTTAACATGTTCACCGGGAATCCCTCCCTCGAACCGGAATTCTCGCATGCCCTTGAATTCAACTATCAGAAGCTCTTCGGGTATTCATACTTATCGATCGAAACGTATTACCGGATCACGACCAACAAGATGACCCGCGTCCAGGAAGTCAATGACGAAGGGGTGATGGTCATGACGATGAAAAACATCAACAATGATCAGTCACTGGGGGTTGAAGCCTCCGGAAACATCAAAGTGAACAGCTGGTTTACGATCAATCCAAGTGCTTCCATATTCAACTACAGGCTGAACCAGGAAACGGACAGCACCACGGAAACCAGGCAGAGCACCAATGGGAACGCCCGGATAGACCTCTCTGCCAACCTCAAAACACATACGAGGCTCAGGCTCAACGGGAGCTGGGACAGCCCAACTGTAACCTCTGATGGTACCAGGAAAGGCAATTTCTATGTAGGTTTTGCTGCCAGGCAGGACTTTTTCGACAGCAAACTGTCTGTCACCCTGAATATCCGCGACATTTTTGATTCGAGGCATATGATAGGCACGAGCGAAGGTGTTAATTTCTATGCCGAAAACGAAAACTGGCGGAAAGCCCCTGTTTTCAGCCTCACGGTCAGCTACAAATGGAACAATTATAACCGCAGAAGGCCTTCGTCGGATGCATTTGACGGCGAATATGACGTGATCAATATGAATGAGTTTTGATTCCGGGTTTCGGGTTCTGAGTTTTGAGTTTCTATTATTTTTGTGAGATGAAAAAGATACTTTATAGTGCGATAATGGGCCTGATCATCCAAATGATGCTGATACCTGCTGCGTATCCGCAGAAATCGGTTTATGAAAGCCACTGGCAGGCTGGCCAATCTCCCAAAGACGGGGAAGAGTTTATTAATAAGATGCAATTTGAGAATAAGAGCCAGTTTCTCTTTTATATCTCCAATGATGAAAAAAACCTCTACATCTGTTTGATTACCGCTGATCAGGCCAATATCCAGAAGATCATGCGCTATGGACTCACTACGTGGTTTAATGCTGATGCAAAGCAAAAAAAAGGTCTCGGGCTGCAGTTCCCGGTTCCAGCCGATGAATTGGCCGGCCCTCCTGCATTCAAAGAAGGCGGCAAACCCAGCGGGGATCATAAGGAAGGACAAGGGCCTGGCGGGGAACGCAAGGAAATGATGAACCGTATGCTGGCCGGCAAAAACAAGGAGATGGTGCTGATCGGGTTTTCAGGCAAAGGCATCCGTGATACCATCCAGTTAAAGACAAATCCTGATTTTCAAGCAAAAGTTGAGATGATGGACGGAGGGAAAGTACTGGTCAGCCTGGCTGTACCCCTGACCAGGATCGAAACGACCGGAAAAGTTCAGAACGATAATCAGTTGAGCGTTGGATTCGAGACCGGTTATATGGACCTGAACCAGAGCGGTATAGGCTCCTCAGGCAGCAGCCAGTCAAGTGAAGGCCATGGCGGCGGCATGTATGGAGGTCCTCCGGGTGGCGGCGGCCAGCCCTCGGGAGGAATGGACAAAGCGCAGGGCAGCACAGACCAGCAAAAACAGGCCAGCATCTCAGATCTGGCAAATCCAACAAAACTCTGGATCAGCCCGGTGAAGCTGGTGGTAGAAGGGAAATAATTTTCAGTGTTCCTTGATATGGAAGAACCGGTTGTACAATAACAACCCGATAATCGTCAAAACCCCGATCGCGCTGAAGGTTAGCCACAGGAGAGCCGCATTATTATTCTTCTCAACGAACAGAACATACAGATACGCCCCCAGCACCCCTCCTATTCCGCTGCCAATCACACCGTAAAGAAATGAATAGCCCTGGTACACTGCTTTCTTGTCAGGCGGTGCAATAAGCCCGACATATGAGATGAACTTCGGATGGGCAATCATCTCTCCAAGTGTAAAGACAAACATGGAGACCAGGAAAACCCATGCATTCGGCGCAATGGCCAGCATTCCCATCCCGATCGATCCCAGCGCTATTCCAACGATCATGGTGGGTAATACTTTCGTTTTACGAACAATACTGGAAACCAGCAATTGCAGTAAAATGATGGTCCCGGCATTCATGGCAGTGACATGCTCTGCATCGTATTTCCAGTCCGGATTGGCCACGAACAACCCCAGGAATGCGTTGATGACCTTGTTGAACGGCGTCATATCCACCTTTTCAGTCAGGTACCATAGGACAGAATCATAAACCTGGAAGTACATGATCCAGAATCCCGAATAAATAACGATCATGAGTATGAAACGGTAATCACCGAGCACGCTCAGCATCTCTTTAAGCACTTTTCCAAGGGATTTGGTGACTTTGTCCCGCTTCGGTTCCCGGTAAACGAACAGGTTCAAAAAGATGAGCCAGCCGGTACCGATGGCTGCCATGAAGAAGATATAGTTCCAGGATATGGATTTCAGATAGGGTACGAGAATCAATGGGAACAGGAAAGCCCCGAGGTTGATGGACCAGTAATACACTCCAAAGCCGAGGGTGGAATTCGAATCATCGGTAACGCGGGCAATGGTCCCGGCAATCATCGGCTTGAAGAACCCGGCGCCGAGGGCGACCAGCAGAAGGCTGCTGAAAACCGCGGCATAAGTCGTGGAAAGCCCGGTCAGTAAATATCCCGCACTCATGGTAAAAAAGGCGAAGAATAAGACCTTACGGTAGCCATAGCGGTCCCCGATGGCACCCGAGATGATCGGAAGCAAATAAAGCAACGGGGTAATGACACTTTTGATAACTCCCACGCTTTCTTTCGAAAAGCCCAATCCTCCTTGATGGGTGCTTAAAACAAGGTACACTGACAGGACCGACATGATCCCGTAATAGGAGCCCCGTTCAAAGAACTCCATGGAGATGACTGTCCAGAAGTTCTTCGGGAACGAGCGGAAACCGGCCTTTTTTATCTTTTCTGCCATAACTTTCTATGAGTGAATTTCATCAGAATGCGAAAGTATGGAAAAGTGCAACAGAAAAAATAAGGTAAATGCATTGCAATTTGTATAAAGTTCCACTTTTCATTTTAATTTTATGGAGGAAATAGCACTTAAACGGTTTCAAACTCCCTCACAGTGAAAAGAATCTCCATACTCCTGCTCTTTATTTTCCTCACGACCGGGCTTTTTGCACAAAAAGAGGCAAATTACTGGTACTTCGGCATTTATGCCGGGTTAAACTTCGGCCTCGGGGTGCCGGTTCCACTTACCAACGGTGCGCTCAGTACCGGGGAAGGATGTTCGTCCATATCGACTTCAGAAGGCAACCTCAGGTTTTACACGGATGGCCGCTTTGTGTATGACCGAGAACATAACCAGATGCCGAACGGGTATGGATTATTAGGGAATTCTTCGAGCACGGAGTCTGGATTGATCGTACCTAAACCACTCAGTTCCACCCAGTTTTATGTATTTACCGTCGATGCTTATGAAAATAACCTGGCGGCAGGGGTTTGCTATTCACGGGTAGACATGACCCTGAATAACGGATTGGGAGATGTAGTCGTATCTGAAAAAAACATTTCCCTTGTTCCCCTTACCTGTGAAAAAATTACGGCAGTAGGCCATAGTGACGGAGTTTCCTTCTGGCTTATCACCCATAAGTGGGGCACTGATGAATTTTATTCGTATAAGATCACCTCTGCCGGTGTGAACACCACGCCGGTCATCAGCCATGCAGGACCGGTGATGTCCGGGAACATGCAGCAGGCCAAAGGATACCTGAAACTGTCACCCGACGGCACATTGATCGCTATGGCCAACAATACGGCTTTCACAATCTGCCTGTTCCATTTCAGCACTTCGACCGGAGCTGTAACGCATATCCTTACAGATAACAACTTTGTAAATCCCGGGGGCGGTGACCCGGGCGGACCCTATGGTGTGGAATTCTCACCCAACAGCAAGCGGCTTTATATCAGCGAATGGAAGGCCAACCGCAAGATCTACCAGTACGACGTTTCCAACCTGGACCCCACCACTGTGCTGAATTCGAGGGTGGTCGTAGCTTCCGTAGCACAAAACCAGGATCCCATCGGCTGTCTGCAACTTGGGCCAGACAACCGCATGTACGTTGCCCGCATGGATTCCCCATACCTGTCCAGGATCAACCAGCCCAATGCCCTTGGTGTTGCGTGCGGTTGGGAAGAAAATGCCGTTAACCTGGCCGGACGGCAATCTCAGTATGGCCTGCCTCCATTCATCCAGTCATTCTTTTACCTGACGGCTGACTTTTACTGGGATGTACCTTTGTGTTACGGCACACCTGTCCAATTCTATACCAGCGCTTCAGATGACCCTGATTCGGTATTATGGAACTTCGGCGATCCGGCATCCGGGACGGAAAACACTTCCAGGCTTATCAATCCCGTGCATGAGTTTACGCATACTACAAACGGAATGTTTGCGGTGACCCTGATCGTTTATCTTTACGGAAATGCAAAAAATGTCTTTCATATCATCCTCATCCACGATCCCCCGGAAGTATTTATCGGAAGTGATACTACGGTTTGTTCGACAACGCCGTTTACCATTGACGCCGACACCGGCTTTACTTCATACCTGTGGCAAAATGGGGACACCACTCAGGCCATTCAGGCAGATCAAACCGGCTGGTACTGGTGCCAGGTGACCAATGATGGAGGATGCCCGGATGTAGATTCGATGTACCTGGTCTTTAACTATGCCCCTGACAACAGCGCAGGGCCTGATAAATTCATACCAAGCGGGACCTCTACTGTGCTGGAAGGAGCCGTAACGGGAGGCTCCGGCAATTTCTCGTATCTCTGGGAGCCGCAGGAATTGCTCGTCAATCCGTTTGTCCTCCAGCCCACGACCTACAACATGACTTCTTCCACCCTTTTCACCTTTACTGTCACTGATAATCAAGGCGGATGTACAACAGAAGATGAAATGATGGTGATCATTACCGGCGGAGTGCTCACTTGCAACCCGACAGCAGATCCCGACGAGATCTGTATCGGGGGCCAAAGCCAGCTTTATGCTATGGTCTCAGGGGGTGCTGGCACTTTTACCTATGCCTGGACCTCAACGCCAACTGGATTCAACTCCGTTCTGCCCAATCCCACCGTGGCTCCCACTCAAACCACCACCTATCATTTCACGGTTTCTGACTCTTATGGGGGCTTTGCCAGCGGAAATACTACAGTTACCGTTCACCCGCTGCCCATAGCCAATGCCGGTCCTGACCAGACGGTGATCTATGGAACCCCGGCTTACCTGTTCGGCAGCGGGTCAAGCGGAAGCGGGACCTACAACTTCCATTGGGAGCCCGCTAATAAATTGCTCAATGCCAATATTGCCAATCCGACGACTGTCTACCTCACTGCCACCACGCAATTTACCCTCGTTGTGACAGACGCTGTGACAGGATGTGTCTGTGGTCAGGCAGATGAAGTGATTGTGACCGTGAGCGGGACAGCCCTGACTGCTACTGCCAGTGTCCTCCCGGATTACATATGTGCCGGTGAGACTTCCCAGCTTTTTGCGCTGGCTACCGGGGGCGCACCATATAAAACCTATTCGTGGATCTCAGATCCACCAGGATTCACATCGACTCAGCAAAACCCGTATGTGACCCCTCCGGTGACGACAATCTACACAGTCGATGTATCTGATGGCTATAATGATACCTCAGCTACTGTCACCCTCCATGTCAATCCGAAGCCCGCTATCAATCTCGGCCCGGATGCAACCGTCTGCGTTTTCGATACGGTCACCCTGGATGCCGGGAATCCGGGATCGGAATATATCTGGTCGAATGGCAGCACAGACAGGGTAATAAAAATCGGAACCACCGGCATCGGATTCGATGCTAAGAACTATGCTGTGACGGTGACGAGTCCGGAAGGATGCATCGGAAATGACGACTGCACGATCATCTTCGATTTTTCTGCCTGCAACGGAATTGATGAACCTTCGGATGGCATCCTGCACATCTATCCAAACCCCGGCAATGGGCTCATAAAAGTGGAGAATTCCGGGGCGCCGGGCGATTATTTCATCTCCGTGATGAACATGTACGGGATGAAAGTGCTGGACAACCTGCCGGTCCATTTTGCTGAACAGACAAGTACCATCACCCTGGACATCACTTCCAGTCCGGACGGATTATATCTTATCAGGGTCCATGGAACAGGCCGGAACAGCATTGCCAGTAAATATTACCTGGCCAGGTAAAGGTTTATTGCCTTTAACCAGGGTTACTACTCGTATTTTATTGCATCTAACGGATTTCTTGCAGCCGCGCGTAAGGTCTGGAAACTGACCGTAACCAGGGCTATGGAGAGAGAAATAATTGCTGCTGATAAAAATATCCACACCGTTAGTTTTGTATGATAGGCATAACCTTCCAGCCAGCGGGTCATAATGAAATATGTCACCGGCCAGGCTAAGATATTGGCCAGGACCACCCATTTAAGGAAGCTGCCCGCCAGCGTGGAGATGATCTGGGATATGCCGGCCCCGAGCACTTTCCTGATGCCGATCTCCTTGATACGCTGTTCGGCCAGGAATGCAGCCAGCCCGAACAGGCCCAGGCACGAGATAAGGATAGTGAGGATCGAAAAGTATTTAAATATCTTGCCCAGCCGGTCTTCTGCCATATAGAGCTCATCGTAGGACGCATCCAGGAAACGATATTCAAAAGGGAACCCCGGATTTGTCTTTTCCCATACATCCTGCATGTATTCAACCGTTTGATCAATGTTATTCCCATTTACTTTGACGAATAGTGTGGATGAATATTGAGGTACATCAAACAGGAATAGCGGGCTGATCTCTTCGGTCATCGGGAGAAAATGAAAATCCTGGATCACCCCGATAATGGAGTACCTGATCGAGTCCCAGGTGACCCATTTGCCAACAGGGTCGTCCATTCCCATGACGCGGGCGGCAGTCTCGTTGATGACCACGGCCGAGCTTGTGTCTGTTGCATATCCATCTTCAAAATATCTGCCTGCTACCATCTTCATTCCCAGAGTTTTAATATAATCCAAATCGGTAAAGCCGAAACCAATCAGGACTTCATCATTTGTCTCCTTGCCTTCCCAGTTGTATCCTCCGCTATTGCTGCCAATGTCAAACGGAAGCCCGCCGGCGCGTGTAACACTCAGTACTGAAGGATTCTGTAAAAACATATTCTTTAGCTCTTTAAAAGAAGAAGATGTTTTACCCCTCATTTCAGCAAAAATCACATTTTCCCTGTCCATGCCGAGATCTTTCCTGTCGATATAAGCCAACTGCCTGTATACCACAATAGTGCATATCATCATGGCCACTGATAAAAAGAACTGGAAAACTACAAGTATCCTTCTGAAATTATAGCCCCTGCTTCCTTTAAAAGCGCCATTTTTCAGCACAGTTACCGGCTGCAGGGACGACATGTAAAAGGCCGGATAGCTGCCTGATAATATTCCCACAAAAAAGAAAATAGCGACCAATCCTCCAATGAAACCGATGTTGGACCAGTCGAGGGAAAGGGTTTTTCCTGACAGTGAATTGAAACCCGGCAGGAAGAGGTAAACGAGTAAGATGGCAGCAATGAAAGCTATAAATGTGATCAGCAGGGATTCCCCGATAAATTGTAGTATGATCTGCTGCCGGTTCGCTCCGGATACCTTTCTTAACCCTATTTCCCTGCTTCGGCGGGCTGCCCTGGCGGTGGAAAGATTCATGAAGTTGATACAGGCGATGACCAGGATAAATACGGCAATGATAGAGAAGATGTAGACATAGGTGATGTTCCCTCCTTTCCCGTAAAATGAATGAAGATAGACATCCTTCAACGGAAACAGGAACAGGTCAACCTCTGCATTGGAGGGATCGGAGTCAGTTTGGGCAGGATCAGAGGTCTTGTCCATCAGGAAATCGTTGATCTTTTCATTGACCTTCCTGTAATCGATTCCGGGGGCGAGTTCGACATAGGAATAATAGGTATTCCAACCGTAATCATCGGTGGTAAAACCCAGGTTCCTGATGTATTCGAAAGGGATACAAACATCGAAACGGAAAGTTGAATTGGAAGGTGTTTCAGCGATAACCCCGGTGACTTTGAATAAATGTTCATCATTGATCTTCAATACTTTCCCGATAGGATCTTCTCGTCCGAAATATTTCAATGCAAATTTGTCCGTGATCACAGCAGAATTGACCTCGTCAAATACATGCTTTTTATCACCTTTTAAAAAAGTAAAGCTGAACATATCCCATAAGGCGGGATCAGCAAGTCTTACATCTTCACGGAAAAATTTATCGTCATAACTGACAATGCCTGGAACAATATAATACATGAAACTGTTGCTGATCTCAGGGATATCTTTCAGGAGGTCCTTTGCAATCATACCGGGCATGCAGGGCGTCGTCAGGGGGCCCGAAACATAATACTGGGTCTGGACCAGCCGGTAAAGCCTGTCAGCCTTCTCATTGAAACGGTTATAGCTCAATTCGTTATTTACCCATAAGAGGATCAGGATGGAGCAGGCCATTCCAACACCCAGGCCAATGATATTTATCGCAGAAAATCCCTTCTGCCGCAATAGATTCCTGATGGCAATGAGCAGGTAGTTCTTAAACATATTGAAAATTTATATCACTTCCATAGACGAATCAAGATTCAAAATGTCACGTTGATTTATTATGAATCAAATAAATTTTTAATGAGATTGTTGGATAATTCAATTTAGTATTAATTTTGCACGTTAGTTAAAAAAGTAAATATCATAATTCCCTCTGTTTAAAATTAATCCTCCAATTTTTTAATTCCTTAATTATTCATTTTTTATTTTTTTCACATGAACATTTTTGTAGCAAAGCTAAGTGCCAACACCACTAGTGAAGATTTGAGAACTTTGTTTTCAGAGTACGGCGAAGTAACCTCAGCAAATGTCATTTTCGACAAAATGACCGGTCGTTCGAAGCGTTATGGTTTCGTAGAAATGAAGAACGATGATGAAGCCAACAAGGCCATCAACGAACTGAATGAATGCGAATACGATAACAGCCAGATCGTGGTAAAGAAAGCCAGGCCTGCAAACGAAGGACCAAGGCCTCCGAGACGCGAATTCAAGAGGTATTAGTCTCCTTCAGGCATTCCCGTTTTCGTTTATTAATTACGAAGGGAAGCAATCTCAGCAACCGCCTGTATGGTTTGCTCGATTTGAGCTTCTGTGTTGAAGGGTCCAATGCTCAGCCGGACGGTCCCATGGATCTTGTCGGTGCCGAGGACCTCATGCACAAGCGGGGCACATTGAAGACCAGTCCTGCAGGCGATATTGTAGTCGACATCCAGCATGGTGCCTACGTCACCTGAATCGAATCCATTTATATTAAAGCTCAGAACAGGGTTCTGATCTTCAGGGCTTTCAGCGCAATAAGTAACCACGTTACTTATGTCCTGAAGGCCCTTTCTCAATTTATCCCATAAGGACATCTCCATGGCATGCAATTTATCCATACCCTTTGCCTGCAGCCATTTTACCCCTGCATTGAGCCCGGCAACTCCCACAATATTGAGGGTACCGCACTCCAGGCGATAAGGGAATTCTTCTAAGTGGGTCTTTTGTGCCGAACGGACGCCGGTACCTCCAAAGCGGGTGCAGCGGACAGGTAAATCGCCCATGACATACGAACCCCCGATCCCTGTCGGCCCCATCAGGCACTTATGCCCTGTGAAAATGACGACATCAATATTCATGGCCCTGATGTCGATGGGCACCGCGCCGGCGCTCTGGCTGGCATCCACGATAAAGTAAGCCCCATGATCCCTGCAAATCTTCCCTATTTCAGCAACAGGCTGAATGGTGCCTATCACATTGGAAATGTGGTTGACAATGACCATCTTCGTATTTTTCCGAATCGCACTGGCAATATCCTGAGGATGGACATAGCCTTTCTTATCGAACGGAACCCTGGTCACTTCAATGATTCCATCCATCTCGAGATGAAAAAGAGGGCGGAGCACGGAATTGTGTTCCAGCATGGTCGTCACCACATGGTCGCCTTTTTGGGCCAGGCCCTGGATGATCATATTTAGCGAATCGCTGGCATTATAACTGAATGTCAGGTGGTTAGGGTCATCGCCATGGAACAATTCCGTCAGAAGTTTTCGGGTCTCGTGCACGAGTTCTTCGGCTGCAATGGCGGCATCGAAACCGGAACGGCCCGGATTTACCCCGTTCTTCCGGTAGAAGCTGTCCATAAACCGGTACACCTCTTCAGGCTTCGGGTATGTTGTGGCAGAGTTGTCGAGATAGATCATGTTCATGGTGGTTGATACTCTTTGGTTCGATTGATCGATTGTTCAATTGTTTTCGACTTATAGTCTTACGGGCATATCGTTCTTACAGCCTTATTGTTCTCCTTTGGCTTCAATTATAAGGGCGTCGGCGACAATTTCTGCCAGGGTGACAACCTTCACTCCCAGCTTATAGGCCGCATTGGTCTGGATAAGCTGGTCGACGCAATTATGACAGGGGCTGCAAACCATAGTGGCCCCTGTATTCCGGATCTGGTCGGCTTTCAATCCGGCGATTTTCATCCTCCGTTCGTTGTATTCCGTCATGGCCAGTTGTCCTCCGCCCCCACCGCAGCAGTAATTCTCTGTTCCATGGGGGGTCATCTCGACGAAATCACTGACGGCATGACGCAGGATATATCGCTGCTCTTCAATGATTCCCCCATTCCTGACCAGGTTGCAGGGATCGTGGAGCGTCACTTTACCTTTTATTTTCGAAGGATCCAGCTTAATTCTTCCTTCCCTGATGTACCGGGCTATCAGTTCCACACAGGTCAGGACTTCAAATGGGAATTCCTTTTGCAGGTAATTCGGGGCCTCCCAGCGGAACACCCGGTACCCGTGGCCGCATTCGGCCATCACACATGATTTTGCCTGAAGAGCCATTACCTCGTCGTACATCCTGCGGGCCAGCTCTTTTGCAACTTCAACATCCCCTGAAAAAAAACCATAATTGGTCACATCGTACATCCGGGTGGATAGGGTCCAGCTTTCACCGGCCGCATAGAAGATCTTTGCCATAGCAGAGATAGAGAGCGGGAAGAACTTTGGTTCCCGCGGATTAAGCGTGTACATCACCTCTTTACCGGGTTGATCCAGCGGGATCCGGGCTTCCGGGTCATTGACTTCAGCACGGAGGTCTTCTTCCAGCCATTTGAGGGTATCCACGAACTCTTCTGTTAAAATACCCATATTGTTCCCGGTAGTGATAGCGGTATCCACAGAATTCTGGAGCGATCCCGGCACCTCACCCATATTGGCCAGCAGCGCTTCGAGCTGCATGCGGGAGCCTTCCTCGCTGACATGCAGCGACAGGCTGGCGCCATGGTCGCGCTGCACCCGCGCCAGAAGCGCCATGTGTGCGCGCGAGCGCGCCGCGTAGTGCAGCGCATAGGGCTTGCCCAGCGCCTTGAGCCGGTCGGCCATGGCCAGGATGGGCGTGATGCCGATGGCACGCACCTTGTCCCGGAGGGTGAAGAGGCACATGGGGCAGTTGTAGACGCAGTAGGTGGCACCGCTCGCCTTCAGGTCTTCGAGAATCCTTTCCCGGGTAT
>Ga0208980_10001204_pt1 | contig 15514 bp, 16 predicted proteins | sample WetSurMetagenome_3_FD_187993 | JGI IMG/M metagenome (GOLD analysis project Ga0208980, IMG submission 187993) | Wetland microbial communities from Twitchell Island in the Sacramento Delta, sample from surface sediment Aug2011 Site A1 Bulk (version 2) | ecosystem: Environmental > Aquatic > Marine... | reverse complement strand
TTTAACCTTAACCTTAACCTTAACCTTAACCTTAACCTTAACCTTAACCTTAACCCACCCCGGCCCCTCCAGGGAGGGGATTAATTAGGTTTTACTTTTGTTATTTATTTAGACTCCGAAACTTAAGTTCTTTATAACCTCAAAGATGATACTGGCAAAACCTGTAATAACAATACCAGCAACACATATTCCCAGTGCAAGACGAGTAGGAAAGTCATTTCTGAATTTCTCAATGGGTGTCTCGCTCTTGTTAATAAACATTGCCTTTACTACAAGAAGGTAATAAAACAACGAGATGATAGTATTCAACACTGCAATTAGTACCAGAAGATAGAATCCTTTTTGAGCTGCTGCTGTAAAAAGGAAAAATTTTCCAAAAAAACCTGCAACAGGTGGAATTCCTGCAAGTGAAAACAATGCAAGTGTCATAATTAGACTTAGTCCGGGGTTTGTGTGATAGAGACCGTTATAATCATCCATATTTTCTTTACCGGTTTTGTTGGATATTGCTATTACCACTCCAAAAGCACCCAGATTCGAGAATATGTACACCAGTATATAATATATCACAGAAGCCATTCCCAGTTGATTTCCGCCTATGAGACCAAGAAGTATATATCCAGCCTGTGAAATCGAAGAAAATGCAAGGAATCGCTTCAGATTCTGCTGACGAATGGCAAATAAGTTAGCAATTGTCATTGTAAGAATTGAAGTAACATAAATTGTCTTCTGCCAGGTTGCTATGATCACCGGAAATACGGTGAACAAAAGAATCATAAAAATAAATACGGCAGCACCTTTTGAAATGACTGAAAGATATGATGTTATATTCACCGGTGACCCTTCATACACATCCGCTGTCCAGAGATGGAATGGAACAATGGAAATTTTAAATCCCATACCTGCAAAGAAAAAGATAAAGGCCAGAATCTGAAGATTGTTATTGACAAAAAGTTTTGCTATTTCATTGAAATAAAGAGTACCTGTTGTTCCGTAAATCATTGATAATCCGTATAGAAGAATACCGGAAGAGAGTGCGGATGATAATATGAGTTTGATACCTGCTTCAGCCGATTTGTTTTTGTAACGGTCGAAAGCGGCAAGCGCTGCAATAGGAATTGTTGCCAGTTCGATCCCAATGTAGAACATCAGGAAATGGCCTGAAGATATCATATAGTTCATCCCGATGATGGTTGATATAAGGAGCAAAAAATATTCACTTATTTTTTCTTCATTTTCTTCCTTCTTAAGCCATGTCATTGACTGGACAAATACCAGCAATACACCAATATTAAGAACATTCTTCATTAATAATCTGGTACCATCAACCACATACATCCCTCCAAAAAGGCTACCTGATGGCGACGGAATAAAACCTGCAAAGGTTATCAAAGCAAACAGAATAACTGAAAACAGGCTTATGTATCCCCTTTTTTGAGGGTTCCAGAATATTTCGGCTATAAGTACCAGAAGAGCCGCTGCAATCAGCAGTAACTCATGGCGCATTATTGAAAAATTTGCTAAGCTCATATAATATATTTATCCAAAATAATTATCAGTAAAAATTTCAAAATGGGTTTAGAGCAAGTATCTTATTTACAATTGGCTGGAGACTAGTGCCTATCATAGAGGAGAGCCAGAATGGTGCAAGACCAATAGCAGCCACAGAGACAATAAGAGTAACAACTGAAACTTTTTCAAACCACTTTGCATCTGTCAGATGATCATGATGTTCATTGGTTGTGGGCCCCAGGAGTAAAATTGCAACAACACGCAGAATATATACTGCAGTTATCACTATGGAAGAGACTGCAAGGATAGTCACAACCCTGTGGAAGGTATCCGGATGCTGGAAAGCTCCCACAAAAATTGTCATCTCAGCAACGAAACCGCTTAATCCCGGAAGGCCTAGTGATGCAAGACCTGCTATCACGTAACATACAGAGAGGAAGGGAATAACCTTCATCAGTCCGCCCATTTCATTTATCAGCCTGGTATGTGTACGGCCGTAAATCATGCCGATAAGAGCAAAGAAAAGAGCCGTCATCAGTCCATGCGAAATCATCTGAATGATTGCACCATTCATCGCTGTCTGGTTCATCATCAGAACTGCAAAAAGAACCAGGCCGCAATGGCTGACCGAAGAATAAGCATTAATATATTTAAGGTCTTTCTGAACTATGGCACCAAAAGCGCCGTAAACCACACTTATTGAAGTAAGAATAATAAATATCCATGATAATTCCTGAGCTGCCTGCGGCATAAGGAAGATCGCGACCCTGAATGCTCCGTAACCTCCCAGCTTCATCAAAACCCCTGCGTGCAGCATTGATACTGCGGTGGGAGCTGAAGCATGGCCATCCGGCGACCAGGTATGGAACGGGAAGAGGGCTCCAAGGACACCAAAGCCAACAAATGTAAGAGGAAAGAATATTCGCTGCGCAGACATTGGCATGCTGATTTTGGATATTTCCAGAATATTGAAAGTAACCTGTCCTCCCCCAGGTGCTGAATTAAAATAAATGCCCAGAATACCAACCAGCAAAAGGGCAGAACCGCCCATCAGCATCAAGGTAAGTTTCATTGCAGAATATTCTTTTGGACCACTACCCCAAATTCCAATAAGAAGATACATCGGTATCACCGCAAGCTCATAAAAGAGGAACATTGTGAAAAGATCGATAGATATGAAGAAACCAAATACTCCGGTAGCCAGCAATATCAACGAAACAAAAAACTCTTTGGTAAGAAATTCAACTTCCCATGAAGCATAAATCCCGGCAACAACAACAAGAGAGGTAAGTGCAATCATTGCCACTGATATACCGTCTACCCCGACTGCATAATGAATATTAAGACTTTTAAACCATTCAATATCTCTGACGAATAACATTTCTGCAAGATTTCCTGCTTGTCTGGCTGACAGGTAAAGATAAATCAGGACTGCAGCCATAATAAGCTGTATTCCCATACCTACAGCCGCTACAACCCGAACCTGACGTGTATCTTTTACAAGGATAATGCCAGTCATTGTCAGGACCGGAATTACAACAAATAGTGTTAAAATATCCATGGTATAGTAACTTTTTCTTTATAAATACTAGCGCCAAAAATAAATAAGTAATAATGCCAGAAAGATTGTACCTGTAACAAAAACAAATCCGTATTTCTGTAACTGCCCTGACTGAAATCCCCTGATCCTGAACGATGATACCTGAGTTATGGAGGCAATTAAATTCATTGTTCCATCAACAATATGCCTGTCAAACCAGGCAATTGGAGTAGATATGAATCTGAAGATTATCTTTTTTGTAACAAAAAGATACACTTCATCCATATAGAATTTATTATATGCCCATTTATAACTGTATTTGAACGTTGCAGCAAGTTTATCAGGAATAGCTGTTTCCTTTTTATACATTACCCATGCGACAACAATCCCAATCAATCCGATTAAAACAGATGGTACTGCTACCATCATCTCAAGTTCGGTCTCGAAACCTTTACCATCAGTTGTAACCAGCTCATTAAAAGGAATAAAGCCTGCAAAGATTGATCCAACAGCAAGTACAATTAAGGGTATGGTCATTGTAGCAGGAGCCTCATGCGGAGTGTGATGGTAATGGGTTTCCTTACCCCAGAAGATACTGAAATAAAGTCTGAACATATAAAATGCAGTGAGACCGGCCACTAGAAATTCAATGGCCCAAAGTATCTTGTTATGATGAAATGCAGCTGCAAGTATCTCATCTTTGCTGAAAAAACCAGAAAGTGGAGGGATACCTGCAATTGTAAGACAGGCAATAAGAAATGTTATATGTGTTATTGGAAGGTATTTACGCAGTCCGCCCATCTCTGTAAAATAGTTACTATGAACAGCATGTATTATTGCACCTGCACCAAGGAAAAGAAGTGCTTTAAACATTGCATGAGTAAAAAGATGAAACATCGATGCCATATATCCAAGTCCTTCATGTCCGCCATATCCTGAAACTCCAAGTGCAAGCATCATATAACCTATCTGAGACATGGTGGAGTAGGCAAGGATTCTCTTTATATCTGTCTGGGTACAGGCAATTACTGCTGCAAAAAGGGAGGAGAATGCACCTACCCATGCAACTACCTCAAGTGCGGCAGGAGCTGAGATGGCATAAATCGGGAACATCCTGGCAACCAGGTAGACACCGGCAACAACCATGGTTGCGGCATGAATCAGGGCAGAGACCGGCGTCGGACCTTCCATTGCATCAGGAAGCCATATATGGAACGGAAACATAGCTGATTTTCCGACACCTCCCATATAAACGAATATCATTGACCAGGTCATAACAGAAAGCCCCAGGAATCCGATACCGGCTCCCTGCGTAATAGCTGACCCATTAGGATCTGTAAGAGCAATAAAATCAAATGTTTTTGTTGTAAATGATAAAATAAGGATTCCAACAAGAAATCCCATATCTGCAAAACGGGTTACAATAAATGCCTTTTTTGATGCCCGTACTGCTGAAGGCTTGGTATAATAAAAACCTATGAGAAGAAATGATGATACCCCGACAAGTTCCCAGAAAATATACATCTGGAAAATATTTGTTGCCAGAACCAGGCCAAGCATTGAGAAACTAAAAAGCGACAAAAAAGAAAAGAACCGTTCAAAGCCTTTTTCCCCCTTCATGTATCCGAGACTGTAAATATGCACCATAAATGAAACAGTGGAGATTACCACTAGCATCATTACCGAGATCGGATCAAGCAATATCCCTATATCAATATGAAGTTTATCAGTTAACTGAAGCCATACCATGTTGAATGCCGTGATCTTCTGATATGCCTCATCCACCTTTTCGCTCAGGAAGAAGTAGTTGTACGCGGTCAGGTAAGACAAAACTGTTACAATCCCTAATCCGGTTGTACCTAATACACCCGAGAGTTTTGGAAAAAATTTATGACCGGCCAATCCCAGAAAAATAAACATGAGAAAGGGGATCAGAAGTATCCAGATTGTATAATTGAAATTTATCATATCTATGCTTCCTAAATTTGTAATAATCAGAATTTCATTTCATTAACATCCTCAACATTTATAGTTGTGAACCGCCTGTAAATATTTATAATTATGGCAATTGCCACTGCTGCTTCCGAAGCAGCAACCGCAATAACAAAAATGCTGAAGAACATGCCTTCGAGTTTATGGGGATAGAGATACCTGTTGAAAGCCAGAAAATTTATATTTACAGAGTTCAGTATTAATTCAACCGACATAAGAATAGTTATCAGATTGCGGCGTGTGAGGAAACCGTAAATCCCGGCAAAAAACATTATTGTTGCCAGTATCAAAAAGTATTGAAGTGGTATTCCTGAGTTCATATTATTTCTGATTATAGTTTGGTGATTTGGTTTTGGAAGGACCGGCTTTTTTTGCAATCACAATGCCAGATACCATGGCAGCCAGCAGCAAAATTGAAATTACCTCAAAAGGAAGTACATATCCGTCATAATCCACAGATAGGAGACTTTTTCCGATTAACCTCATATCTACTTCTTTTGCAGCTTCGGAGGTTGCTGAAAATTTATAATCGAGTATTGTAACGATTGACAGGATAGCGCCCGCTATTGCTGCCAGCGCTGAAAAGATATTTTTCTTCCATCCCAGCGATTCAAAACTCTGGCTAATCTGACTTGTCAGAAGTATTGAGAAAATGATCAGAACTACAATACCTCCTGCATACAGAGTAAGCTGGATAGCAGCCAGAAACTGATAGTTCAGCATAAAATAAAGTGCTGAAGTTGAGACCAGAACAAAGAGAAGATATACTGCTGCCCTCAAAATTTTATGGCTGGTAACTGTCAGGATTGAAAAGACAATTATCATTGAGGCGAATAGAATAAACATTATTTGATTAGCGGTCATCACTCAACTCCTTTCATTAATTGTGAACCCGGTTTATTTAATTGTTTTATCAGCTGGGCTCTGTTAAAAACAGCATGTTCAAATTTCTGTGAAAATGCAAGCGCATTTGAAGGGCATGTTTTTACGCAAAGAGCGCAAAAGGTACACATACCCAACCTGTAAATATGTTTATCTATAGCCCTCTTCTTTTTACCATCTTCAGTGACAATTGATTTTGGAATTACTTCAATTGTCCCGTTTGGACAGTTTATTTCACATATGCCGCATCCGGTGCATTTATGCTCATTCTTTTCATTATGCGGCATAACTACTTCACCTTTAAAGCGTTCAAACATAACAAGATCTTTCCTGTTATTCGGGTATTTCTGGGTCACAATTTTACCGGGACTGAAAAAGTACCCTGCGGTTACCCTCATACCTTTCAGAAGCGACCAGAGTCCTAAAACTACATCCTGTATATATTCTATAATACTTCTCATCCAGAGATAAATATTTATAATTATAAACTGTTAAAAATGCCAGCCCATAAGGACTATTAATGCCATGATCAATACATTGACAAGATTTATTGGCAAAAGGTACTTCCACTCCAGAGTCAGCAGCTGATCTATTCTTAGTCTGGGGAATGTCCATTTGTACAGCATCATGATCCAGATCACGAAGAATGTTTTTCCAAAATACCATACAACAGGAGGTATAAAATCCATTATCCTGTTGAATCCGTCCCAGCTGCCTACGTGAAACGGCATCCAGCCTCCAAGGAATAATGTCGCCGCGATTGATGCAATGACAAACATATTTATGTACTCGGCAAGATAGAAAAAGGCAAACCTGATTCCGGAGTATTCAGTATGGTACCCTGCAGTAAGTTCAGATTCAGCCTCGGCCAGGTCGAAGGGACCACGGTTCGTTTCAGCAGTACCCGCAATAAGATAAATAACAAAAGCAATGATTGCTGAGATGTGTCCCTTAAAAATAAACCATCCATCTCTCTGAGCTTCAACAATTACTGACAGTTGCATGGAACCAGCCAATATAACAATTGTAACAAGTGCCAGACCAACAGACAGTTCATAGCTTACGATCTGGGCACCACTTCTCATTGCACCAATGAGTGAATATTTGCTGTTGCTCGACCACCCTGCAAGGAGAACGCCTACCACGCTCATTGAAGAAACTGCCATAATATAGAATATGCCAATATTGAAGTCTATGGCAAGCATTCCAGCTCCAAACGGGATAGCAGCTATAGCCATGAAATTTACTATGATCACAATGTATGGTGCGAGGTTAAACAGGAAATTGTCGGCATTTTTTATTGGAATCAGCTCCTTGAAAAGTAGCTTGACTAGGTCGGCAACAGTCTGAAAAATCCCATAAGGGCCAATCCTGTTCGGACCGAGCCTGTTCTGGATAAAAGCACATACTTTTCGTTCAGCATATACCAGGAAAAGCCCAATGACTGCATATAACAGAAGGAAAACAACTCCGACAATCACCATCTCGGTGACTACTACCCAGAAGGGTGACATTGAGCTTTTAAGCCCTTTGTCTATAGCTCCTGTCAGCACTGAAAAATCGTAAATGAATTTCCACCAGGGTTCTTTCAGTGAAGTGGTGAAATTTGCAGCAGCAATGTCAAGTAGCATATTTTATTTCTTTAATTTACTTGTTTCGTTTTTTGTTTCTGGTTTCTGGTTTCTGGTTTCCCGAGCCTTGACCTCAACCTCAACCTCAGCCTCAGCCTCAGCCTCAGCCTCAGCCTCAGCCCTATCTGTCTATATCGGGTATTACAAAATCAAGGGAACCAGCTATGGCGACAAGGTCAGCAATTTTAAAATCTTTTGTTATTTGATTAAGGACGCTGAGATTTGAAAAGTTGGGCGATCTGAATTTTACTCTGTAAGGGTTCTTATTTCCATCGCTTATTATAAAAACACCGAGTTCGCCACGGGCTGTTTCAACCCTCTGAAAATATTCCCCTTCGGGAAGTTTGATTACAGGCTTCATCTTAACAGCATACGGACCTTCAGGTATATTGTCGATAAGTTGATCGATTATATTCATCGATTCACGCATCTCTTCAACTCTGGCAAGGTATCTGTGATATGTGTCTCCTTCCTTGTAAAGAACTTCATTGAATTTTACCCTGTCGTATGCGCTGTAAGGTTCATGTTTTCTCACATCACATGAAAAACCTGAAGCTCTGCCGGAAGGACCGGTAATACCGAATGAGATAGCATCTTCCAGTGACAGTTTTCCGATTCCGATAGTTCTTTCCTTGAAGATCACGTTTCCCGTAAGAATTGCATCATACTCCCAAAGGACACTCCTGAAATATTTTATGAAATCCTTAACTCTTTTCTGGAAATTGGGATGGATGTCATACATAACACCCCCCGGACAGTTATAGCTGACTATCATCCTGCCTCCTGTTGTCTCTTCGAATATATCGAGAATCATTTCCCTGTCCCGTAACCCATAGAAGTAACATGTTTGTCCGCCAAGGTCCATGCCATAGGTTGCCCAGAAAAGCTGGTGTGACTGAAGACGTGTGAGCTCCGACATAATTGTGCGGATAACTTTAATCCGGTCAGGTATTTCAACTTCAAGAGCCTTTTCAACTGCCAGACAAACTACTTCGTTATTCATATGTGCAGAGAGGTAATCCATCCTGTCCGTCAGATGGATTATCTGTGGATAGGTGATGGCTTCGCACATTTTTTCAATTCCTCTGTGTATATAGCCTATGTGGGGTTCAACATTCTTGACTATCTCACCTTTCAGTGAAACTACCAGCCTCAGCACACCATGAGTAGACGGATGCTGGGGGCCCATGTTAATAACATATTCTTCCTGCTCGTCAACAATAGGATTTTTTACCTGTTCTTCCATAAATTACTTGGTAACAATATTTATATCATCAACATAGTCTTTTCTTAATGGGAATCCCCAGGAATTGTCAAGAAACAGACGTCTGAGATCAGGGTGGTTTGCAAATTTTATTCCCAGCAGATCATATACCTCCCTCTCGTGGAATTCAGCGGTATTCCAGATATCCACTACAGAATCGAGCTCTGGATGCTCGCGGTCGGAAGTGCGGGTTTTTAATACAATTACATGCTCATAAACTGTGGAGCGGAGGTGATATACTACTCCAAGGTCTTGTCCATAGTCAACTCCCGAAAGACAGAATAGAAAGTCAAACTTGACCTCTTCTCTTAACCTTAGTTGTTTTGAAAGTGAATATAACTTGGATGGAGGCACTGTAACTTCGATATATTGCTTACCTTCCTTAACCTCCAGATCCTTATCGATCGATTTGACAAATTCTCCTAATTCTATTTTATCCATTGAATATCAGATTTCTGAATATAGCAGCCGGTTATTTTGAGTCGTGCGAGGCATTCCTCACCCTCCTCGACTTAATTGTTTGTGTTTCAATCATTCGCTGAAGTTGAAGCATACCATACAATAAAGCTTCAGGACGGGGTGGGCATCCAGGCACATAAACGTCTACAGGAATTACATGTTCAACACCTTTTACCACACAATAGGAGTTAAGAAAGAATGGTCCTCCGGAAATTGCACATGCACCCATTGCAACAACATATTTTGGCTCTGACATCTGGTCGTAAAGACGTTTCAGTACAGGAGCCATTTTATTTACAATGGTACCTGCAACAACAATTACGTCAGCCTGACGTGGGCTTGCACGGTACACTTCCATGCCGAATCTGGCAAAATCATGTCGTGGAGCACCTGTCTGCATCATTTCGATGCCGCAACAGCTGGTAGCAAAGGTCAGAGGCCAAAGGGAGCTTTTTCTTCCCCAGTTAATAACATCGTCAATAGTAGTAAGAAGAATGTTTGATCCTGAATCCCTGAGCAGCTCAAGGCTTTCATTATCACCGAACTCTTCATATTTCATTCCTTTTATTCCCATATCAGCGCATGTTTTTTCCAGGCATATAACAGACCTAAGCCCAGTATGAAAAAGAATATAATAATTTCAACGAAAGCAACCATTCCTACCTCTTTCATCACAACAGCCCATGGAAATACCAGTACTGTCTCAACATCAAATACCAGAAAGAGAATTGCAAAAAGGTAATAGCCTACATTGAATTGAAGCCACGTAGCCCCCATTGTGGGTATTCCACATTCATAAGGATCAAACTTCTGAGGATTAGTAGATTTTGGAGATACTATTCCGGAGAAAACGGGGATAACTCCAACAAAAAGTGCTCCGACAATAAAAAATAAAACCAACCATTCATTGCTCATGGAACAAGGTATTAGGATAATTTAAAGATGCACAAAAATATTATAAAAATCGATTCCTGTGAAATAATTAACAGCTAATTATGGTGATAATTATCACTTCTGGAAAAAATGATAACCTATATGAAAATCTCATCCGGATACTCGATGTCAGCCAGAAACAAGCCCTTTGCAGGAGCTGATTTTCCTGCCCTGCTTCTGTTTTTGGCGAGAATAATTTCATCAAATTCATCAGGACTCATTTTTCCCGTTCCAATTTCAATCAAAGTGCCAACAATAGCCCTGACCATATTTCTCAGAAAACGATCAGCCTTAATTGTGAATACCAGCAGGTTTCCTTCCTCTGTCCATGAAGCTTCATAAATCTTGCAGAGATTGGTTTTTGTATCAGAATGAAGCTTGCTGAAACTGGTGAAGTCAGAATGATTAAATAATTTTCTGCAAGCTTCATTCATCCGGTCAGGATTGATATTACCGTGAATATACCAGCTGGAACTATCGAGGAACGGATCTTTGTTTCTCGAGATATAATATCTGTAAGTTCTTGAGGTGGCACTGAATCGGGCGTTTGCATCAGGTAATACTTTCCTTATAGAATTAACTGAAATATCCTTCGGCAGGAAACTATTGAGTCTGTAGACCAGATTTTTTCTAGTAGCAAGATCCGGTGAAATACTTTCAAAGTGGGCGCAAAAAACAAGAGCGTGTACACCGGTATCAGTTCTTCCGGCACCAATGGATGAGGTTTTTTCGTTGAGTACTGTACTTAGACCCTCTTCCAATATCTTCTGAACTGTAACAGAATTGGGCTGTATCTGCCACCCGTGATAGGAGGTACCTTTATAGGAGATAAATATGAAGTATCTGGTTTTCACGAATTTCTTTCTGCAAAAATATAACTATTCAAGTAATCAGGAATCATTATCACCTTATAATTATATTTAATAAAAAGGCCCGCAATCATACGGGCCTCCTTTATATTCTTAGTAATAATATCATCTTATTTTTGAGCCTTTTGTGGCAAAAAAGATAAGATAAAGGTAATAAATAAACATCAGGCTAACTGCAATTATTACTGAGCCTGTTACTGCCTGTATTTTACCCATAACCAGGGTTGAGATAGAGGCTCCGATAACTGAAGTCGCAATAACACCTGAGGCTACCTTTGCATGTGGTCCCAGATCCTCAAGGGCAAGGTTGTAAATAACAGGCCACATAATTGAGTGAACGAGTCCGATACCAAGGAATAACCACATCGCAATGACCGGAGCACTTGAACTCAGAGCAAATGAGCTTCCCAGCAAAACAACTCCACCCACTGAACATATGGTTAAAATAAGACCAGCTTTATATTTTCTTAAAATAAAGATTCCAAGTACGCGGCCTACCATCATACCTCCCCAATAATATTTGAGCATATCGATAGGATTAATTCCCTGAATGCCAAGTTTAGCTGCATAATCGGGAAAAAAGCTCGAGGGACCTATTTCACATCCCATGTAAAGGAAGATGGCCAGTGAGCCAAGCCAAACATGTGTGTATTTAAAAGCACTTGACTTGTATTGTTTCTTCTCCTGACCTTCTGATTCATTTTGTTCACTTTTTATTTCAGGAAGTTTTAAGAAAAACATTATTGCAAGTATAACTAAGGTAATTATCCCGATAACCATAAATGGTCCTTTTACTATATCTTTTATTGCAGAGTTTTCCATCTTAATCCCTGACTCTAGTTTCGGAGTTACAAGCAGAATTGAAACGAAAATAGGAGCAATGACTGTTGCTACCGAATTAAGGGCGTTAGTCAGCGTAAGCCTACTGGCAGCAGTCTCAGGACTTCCCAATGCATTTACATATGGTGCAGCGGCAACCTGAAGTATCACTACCCCAATTGCAAAGACCGAAACAGTGCATAGGAATCCGTAATAGCCCATCGAAACACCAGGAATGCACAGGAAGAATCCCAGTGAAATTAAAGCTAGTCCGGAAAGTACTCCGTTCTTATAACCTATTTTTGTCAGCATCAACCCTACGGGAACTGACAAAATATAGGCTCCGTAGAAAAATGTATTAGGTAGTTGTTTCTGAACATCGTTTAAGCCAAACGCATTCTTCAGGAAATCGATAGTAGAGTTGTTCATTGTTGTAATAAAACCGAACAGAAAAAAGAGTGAAGCCATTACTATCAATGGGAACAGGTAATTAGTTTTTCCAGAGTTATTCATAATCAGTTTTTTAAATTATTTAACAGAGAATTTATGCAAACAAGTATGTTTATATACATCACCGGGAGTTAAGAGAGTGGAAGGAAAGCCTGGTTTATTAGGCGAATCGGGATAGTTTTGTGTTTCAAGACAAAAAGCTGAGCGCATTCCATAAGATTTACCTCCTTTACCTTTGTCGCTGCCATCGAGCCAGTTACCTGTATAGAGCTGTACTCCAGGCTGTGTTGTATGGACTTCCATAATGCGGCCTGATTTTGGATCGACACAAACTGCAGCAAGGGTTAATTCGCCAGGTTTTTTCCTGTTAATAACCCAATTGTGGTCATAACCTTTACCGTAAGCAAGCTGATCGAAGTTATTATCAATTCGTTTTCCAATAATTTCAGGTTTTCTGAAGTCCATCGGTGTACCTTCTACCGCTTTAAATTCACCTGTAGGAATAAGTACATCGCTTACCGGAGTAAATTTGTCGGCATTAATGGTGATTTCATGTTTCAGAATATCTCCGTTTCCCTCACCGGCAAGATTAAAATATGAGTGTGATGCAATATTCACATGAGTTGCCTTATCCGTTGTAGCTTCATAATCAAGCCGGAGTTCATTACTGTCAGTCACAGTATATGTTACCTTAAGGGTAAGTGTACCGGGATATCCCATTTCACCATTCCTGCTGATATATACCATCTCCACCTGTTCCCCATTTGGTGTTGAAATGACTTCTCTGGTATCAAAAACCTGGTTGTTAAAACCTTCGGGGCCTCCATGAAGCGAGTTTGGTCCATTGTTAACAGGCAACTGATATGTTATGCCATCGATCACAAACTTTCCATTTGCGATTCTGTTCGCAACCCTCCCGCATAGAGCTCCAAAATAGGGATTTCCTTTAATATACTCCTGAATAGATTCGTATCCAAGAACTATATCGGCAAAGTTACCGTTACTGTCCGGAACATAAATACTTACAATTTTTGCACCAAAATTTGTAATCTGTGCTACCATTCCACTCCTGTTTCTCAGAGTATATAGAGCGGTTGGTTTTCCCTTATGAGTGCCTTTAAAGGCATCTTCATTAATAATCTTCATTTTATTAAAAATTTATTAAAATTATTCATGATTTGGTTGTTGTAAAAGTTGTAGTATCTGATTTCTTACCTTTATGTTACTTTGCGTCTTACTTTGTGATCCTTTGTGCCTGTCTGCCGCCTGCCTGCCGGTAGGCAGGGTAGGAAGGGTTCAATGAATTATTTTTTACAACAAAGGAACACAAAGGTTATCACGAAGGTTCACAAAGGTGCATTCCGGTTACAGATTAATTCTGTCAGCTCCTTTTTGTCTGATAAAGAGGTTGTGACAAGCTCCCTTTCCGAATACGTGCTCTAATGTTGATATGTATTTATCAAGTAACTTTTCCGGAACAAATGCCTGAATAGTACCGGCAAATCCGCCTCCGTGTACACGCCATGCACCCTGTCCCTTAAGTACCAGGTCGCTCAATGCCAGAGCCAGTGATACACCCTGTTCTTTTACATTATTTACCGGATAAATGTTCTGATTGTACATATATGAACTGAAGCCGGAGTCGATAACCATACTCAGAAATGATTTAAAATCATTTTTTTCCAATGCAGCTACCTGTTCAACAACCCGCTGGTTGTCATTCTGAAAGTGAATAGCTCGAAGTATAGCCCTGTCACCCACTTTTTCACGGATTTTAGGTGTAATATCCAGAACCTGATCAAGAGTTACCTGCCGCAATACCTTAGCACCCAATTCAGCTGCTACTGCCTTCATATCGATTGGTAATGAAGCATATTCGTCGTTAAGGTCAGCATGGTTACCGCCAGTATCAGTTATTACAAGTGAAAAGCCGGTAGCAACGAAATCGAAATTCACCTTTTTAACTATCGGATTTGATGGATCTTTAAAATCAATAGTAACAAGTCCGCCCACTGCACAGGCTGTCTGATCCATTAATCCGCATGGCTTACCAAAGTAGACATTCTCGGCATATTGTCCGATAATGGCATTCTGAACCGCATCGAGCTTTCCGTTATTAAAAAGATGGCTTATTATTGCTCCGATAAGAACTTCAAATGAGGCAGAAGAACTAAGTCCCGATCCGACAGGCACTCCGCTGTCAATACAGCAGTCGAATCCTCCTATTTTAAAACCAAGTTCCTTCATTCTGGAACTAATACCCCTGATGATTGAAGCAGATGTAAAATTCTCAGCTTTATTTGGTGACAGGTTCGATAAATCCACATCAAACTTCTCATAACCGGAAGATAGTACACTTACAATATTAGTATCATTCTTTGCAGCAACTGCTATGTTATCCATATTGACGGCTCCTGCCAGGACTCTGCCATAATTGTGGTCAGTATGATTTCCTCCAATTTCGGTTCTACCCGGAGAGCTGAAAAGCATAATGTCATTTTTGCCAAAGACATTACTAAATTTATCAATAAGAGAGTTGTACCTTTGTGCCTGTTTATTAAGGATTGCCTGGTTAGTACCGTACAATTCTTTGAATGTACTGTTACTGCTGGTAATTTTTTCCATCATTGCTTTATCTATTTCTTTTCAGTTGATAATAATTAGTCAATAAATATAAGAATTTATGGATCACAAGGTAATTTTTTTTTTATGACGATATGATATGTTGATCCATTTTTAAATTGATTTTTAAATAAATTTGTCCATAATAATTGAAGATTTCCTTTATGAAGCAGTCATTAATAAACTTTTATCAAAGATCTTAAAATGGGAATGAATAAGAGAGGCTTTGCAAGCGATAATAATGCCGGTGTCCATCCTGATATTTTAAAAGAGATTATTTCTGTCAATACCGGACATGTTACTGGCTATGGTTCTGATATTTATACAGAACAGGTTGTGGATATTTTTAAAGACCATCTTGGCAGTGACACAGAGACATTTTTTGTATTCACAGGAACAGCTGCCAATGTTCTGAGTCTGACGGCTGTTACCCGGTCGTGGAACTCGATAATAACGGCATCTACAGCCCATTTGGAACAGGATGAATGTGGTGCTCCGGAAAAATTCACCGGCAGTAAAGTTCTTACCGTAGATACCCCTG
>Ga0208980_10001203_pt1 | contig 15516 bp, 10 predicted proteins | sample WetSurMetagenome_3_FD_187993 | JGI IMG/M metagenome (GOLD analysis project Ga0208980, IMG submission 187993) | Wetland microbial communities from Twitchell Island in the Sacramento Delta, sample from surface sediment Aug2011 Site A1 Bulk (version 2) | ecosystem: Environmental > Aquatic > Marine... | reverse complement strand
CGACCTCGTATTGATCCTGAATGTGTTATGAATACTCAACTTCAGAAGAATCGCCCACGTTGATGCGCCGGTAGTTCCCCCGCACCACCGCACCGGGACCGACAATGGAGTTCTCGAGGAGGGCTTTGAGAACCTGCGCGCTCTCTGCGATGATCGAATTACGGATCACAGCATCTCGAACAACCGCATTTTCTCCAACAGTGGTGTTGGGCCCGATCACACACCGCTCGAGGACGGCAGTAGAGGCGACATACGCGGGCGGAATGATGACTACACCCTCAATGTCGCGGATTTTCGAGCGTTTTTCGAGCAGAGCCCTGTTCGTCCCAAGCAAGGTCTCCGGCTTTCCACAATCATACCAGCCCTCAACCGGGAACGTCGTCATCTTCTCCCCCTTCTCGATCATCATCTGCAGCGCATCCGTCAGCTGATATTCCCCCCTGGTCCGGACATTGCCTTCGATGAGCGAGCTGAGCGATTCCATCAGAAGCTTCGGATTCCGGATAAAATAGAGACCAACGATTGCCAGATTGCTCACGGGCACCTCGGGCTTCTCAACCAGCCGGCTGATGAACCCGCCGCTCATCTCCGCCACTCCGAACCGCCTGGGGTCCTCAACCGTCTTGACCCCGAGAGATGAATAGGACCCGCGCAGAACTGGTTTCAAATCAACATCGAAAATCGTGTCCCCGAGGATAATCAACACAGGATCGGTGTTCACGGTGTGGCGGGCAAGATAGATCGCATGGCCGAGCCCCAGTGTGTCATTCTGCTCGATGTATTCTACCCGGAGATGAGGATAGGACGAGCTGATGTACTCGCGGATTTGTTCCCCGAGATGCCCGACGATGATCGACGCCTCGGTGATCCCTTCCGTCAGAATCTTCTCCAGAATGTGCGCGAGGATCGGCTTCCCTGCAACGTTCAGAAGAACCTTGGGAACACTGTACGTGTGCGGACGAAGACGCGTCCCTACACCGGCAACCGGGATGATGGCACGCATGGATCAGCACCAGAAAGAGAGTGAAACCGGACGAAACGCAAAATTCTTATAAAGGTACTGACAACTCGTCTCAATATCAATAATTGCTTCTCTGACATGAATTGGTTATCATTTCGCACCGATGTGCGTCACAAAGGCATCTTTCCACTATGCCGAAACACGCGCCCGTTCGACCTACTGTATCGCGGAAAAAACAGCATGTTGACCTGACGCTGACGAAAGACGTCGGGTTCCGCGGAAAAACGACCGGTTTGGAGCAATGGGAGTTTGTCCATAACGCCCTCCCGGAACTCGACCTGGCGGACATCGACCCCTCCACGAAATTCCTCGGTAAACCACTCTCCTACCCGTTTATGATCTCCAGCATGACCGGAGGATATAAGGATGCCCTCCGCATCAACCGGCAGCTCGCCGAAGCATGCGAAGCGATGAAGATCGCCATGGGAGTGGGGAGCCAGCGACAGGCCCTCGAGGACAGGACGTATCACAAGACTTTCAGCGTCGCGCGGGATGCGGCTCCCTCCATCCCGATCGCCGGTAACCTGGGCGCGGCTGAAGTGGCCACACTGGACAATGCGGCACCGGTCCTTCGCCTGGCAGAGATGATCGGTGCCGATGCGTTTATCATCCACCTGAATCCCCTGCAGGAACTCCTCCAGCCGGAAGGAGCCCCTCGCTTCCGCGGAGTCCTGCACGGAATCCAGATGCTCGTCAAAGAACTGCCGGTCCCGGTTATCGTCAAGGAGGTCGGTGCAGGACTCTCCGCGGGAGTCGTGCGACGGCTCCTCGACGTCGGCGTGACCTGCATCGACATCGCCGGCGCCGGAGGCACAAGCTGGGCAGGCGTGGAACTCCTGCGCCGCGGCGGACAGCTCCTGCCGTCGCCGTACTGGGACTGGGGAATCCCTACCGCCGCAGCCGTGCAGGACGCCGCCGCGCTGAAAGGGAAACCCTGGCCCTTTACACTTATCGCCTCCGGCGGACTCTCCAGCGGCATGGACGCTGCCAAGTGCATCGCCCTGGGCGCAGATCTGGCGGCGTCAGCACGACCAATGCTGAAAGCCCTGCACACAGGCGGTATGCGTGGCCTCCATGCCCTGCTCGCCACATGGGCACATGAACTTCGTGGAGCCATGTTCCTGACCGGATCACGCACACTCGCAGCCCTCCAAAAGACCGCCATCGTCCGGAATGAGGACCGATGACTCAGGGCGCCTTTGCACAACGCTACGACAACCTCCGACGGATGGTCGACCGCTCACTTGCGGGCGCCGTGACTCAGAATCGGCCAAAAGACGTGACCGCAGCCTGCCGGTTCGCCCTTGCCGAGGGAGGCAAAAGGCTTCGAGCCATCATCGTTTTGCTTGCCTGTCAGGCCGTGGGGGGACGAGCACGGGCCGCCCTGAATGCCGGGTGCGCCGTCGAGATCATGCACAACTTCACACTCGTGCATGATGATATTATGGACCATGCAACGGTAAGAAGAAACCTGCCAACAGTTCATAGTAAATGGAACCTTAACCAGGCGGTACTATCAGGAGACGTCATGGCATTTATTGCAAATGAATGTTTTTTGCAGACTCCTCAGCGTCACCTTTTAAAAGTATTCAAAGTGTTTAATAAAGCCGCTATTGAGGTATGTGTTGGTCAGCAGCTCGATATAGATTTTGAAAAAGCAGCAATAGTAACGCACGAGGAATATTTGCGCATGATTGATCTGAAAACCGCCGCACTTATGGCCGCATCAGCTAAAATCGGGGCAATTATCGGCGGAGCTGACGAAAAAGATTCTGAGATACTTTTCGAATTTGGCAGAAACCTTGGCCTCGCATTCCAGATTCAGGATGATCTTCTTGATATTTATGGGGATGCCAAAGTATTTGGCAAAATAATGGGCGGCGACATAATCTCAAATAAGAAAACTTTCCTGCATGTTAAAGCATTGGAAATAGCATCCGTCGAGCAGTCAAAACTGCTAAATGAACAATTTGGTTTAAAAGAGTTTGACCCTGAAACCAAAGTAAAAAAGGTGACAGAGATATATGATCAGTTGAATATTAAAAATATTTCGGAGCGCCTGGCTAATGAATATATTAGCACGGCTTTTAACCTGCTCGGGAAGGTCAGTATTGCCAACGAACGGAAAACGGAGCTGGTAAACATTGCCAACTCGCTGATCGGACGGAATAATTAATCCGTTGTTTTGCAGAAGGGGATTGTCACAAGATGCTGAATTAATAAGGGATAAGTCAGGTTAAAATGCAAAAATTATTAAATTTGTCTCAATTGAAAAACTTCAATAAATAATTAAATTATGTCACAGAATACCGGGAAAATAAGCCAGATAATCGGACCAGTCGTTGATGTTACATTTGAAAAGCAGAGTCTTGAGATGCCTGATATTTATGATGCACTCGAAATAAAAAGGGACGACGGTTCGATTCTGATTGTTGAATGCCAGCAGCATATTGGCGAGAGAACAGTCCGTACCATCGCTATGGATTCAACTGACGGTCTGCGCAGAGGAATGGATGTTACTGCCACCGGATTACCAATAACAATGCCTATTGGTGAACAGATAAAGGGAAGGCTTATGAATGTTACCGGAGAAGCTATTGATGGCATAGGATTCCTTGATAAGACAGGCGGATATCCAATTCACAGGAAACCACCAAAATATGAAGATCTTTCAACTGAAAAAGAGGTATTATACACCGGGATTAAAGTTATAGACCTGATTGAACCTTATTCAAAAGGTGGTAAAATTGGTCTCTTCGGTGGTGCAGGAGTAGGTAAAACAGTTGTTATCCTGGAGCTTATAAATAATATCGCCAAGGCGTATGCAGGGCTGTCTGTATTTGCAGGTGTCGGAGAAAGGACAAGGGAAGGGAATGATCTTCTGCGCGAAATGCTTGAAGCAGGTGTAATAACCTATGGAAGTAAATTCCTGGAGAACATGAAAGCCGGAGGGTGGGACCTTTCCACAGTCGATAAGGAAGCGATTAAGGAATCAAAACTGGCGCTGGTGTTTGGTCAGATGAATGAACCTCCCGGAGCAAGAGCAAGAGTTGCTCTTTCCGGCCTTTCGGTTGCCGAGCATTTCAGGGATGGCGACGGCAAGAGCGGCGGGAGAGATATACTGTTTTTTATGGATAATGTCTTCAGGTTCACCCAGGCAGGTTCCGAAGTTTCTGCACTTCTTGGCAGGATGCCGTCTGCAGTTGGTTATCAGCCTACACTGGCAACTGAAATGGGTATAATGCAGGAGCGTATCACGTCGACCAAGCATGGTTCAATTACCTCTGTGCAAGCGGTATATGTGCCTGCTGATGACCTTACCGACCCGGCTCCGGCCACAACCTTCGCTCATCTCGATGCCACAACGGTTTTATCAAGAAAAATATCTGAACTTGGAATTTATCCTGCTGTGGATCCTCTTGACTCGACTTCACGGATCCTGACAGCAGATATTGTTGGTGAAGCGCATTATAATTGCGCCCAGAGGGTGAAAGAATTGTTACAGAGATATAATGAATTGCAGGATATAATCGCAATTCTCGGAATGGACGAACTTTCAGAAGAAGATAAACTGGTTGTCCACCGAGCCAGACGAGTTCAGAGATTCCTATCCCAGCCTTTCACAGTTGCGGAATCGTTTACCGGAATCAAAGGAGCCCTCGTATCAATTGAAGATACAATTAAAGGATTCAATATGATAATGGATGGGAAAGTCGATCAATACCCTGAATCGGCATTCATGCTTGTCGGCACTATCGAAGACGCCATTGAAAAAGGTGAAAAGATACTTGCACAGTCAAGGTAACCAATTAATCGGGAAACTTCTGTTTATTAATAGGTTGTAATGAAGATAGAAATTATCACACCAGATAAAAAAATTTTTGAAGGCGAAATTAAATCGGTCAGGGTACCCGGCACGAAGGGATCGTTTCAGGTCCTGAAGGATCACGCGCCAATTATCTCAACTCTCGAGAATGGTTTAGTCAGGATGGTTGATCAGGAGAACAAGGAAATATCCTATGAGATCTCAGGCGGTTTGATCGAAGTAAAGGCCAACAAGATTATACTGCTTGCAGATTCTGTCAAATAAGACATACTGAATGAATCATGATGAATTTCGCAGACATGCCCATGAGCTCGTTGAATGGATGGCGAACTACATGGAAAATGTTGAGAATCTGCCAGTCAGATCATCAGTGAAACCCGGAGAGATCTTCCGGAAAATACCAGATAAACCGCCTTTGCATTCAGAGTCATTCGATTCACTGATGGCAGATTTCAATGAAATTATAATGCCGGGAATTACTCACTGGCAGAATCCAAATTTCTTTGCATTTTTTCCTGCCAATACAAGCCCGGCATCAATTCTTGCCGAAATGCTTACTGCAACCCTGGGAGCCCAGTGTATGATATGGGAAACCTCGCCTGCAGCTGCAGAGCTTGAAGAAAAAATGATGATCTGGTTAAAGGAATTGATCGGACTACCCTCCGGTTTTGAAGGTGTTATTCAAGATTCTGCATCTACTGCCACCCTGGCAGCAATTCTCACAGCCCGCGAAAAGGTCACCGGGTTTTCTGTCAATGACAAAGGATTCCAGGGATCTGGAATCCTGAAAGTTTACTGTTCAGATCAGACTCATTCATCAGTTGAAAAGGCCATCAAAATTAGCGGTATTGGCAGAAAAAACCTGGTGAAAATTCCCGTAAACCCTGATTTCTCTATGAATCCAGACAAACTTCGGGAAGCGATTGTTCTTGATAAAAAAGCAGGATGCATTCCCTGCTGTATCGTTGCTACTTTAGGAACTACAGGTACTACTGCTGTTGATCCGTTAAGGTCAATAGGAGAGATCTGTCACGAAAACAACATATGGCTTCATGTTGATGCCGCAATGGCCGGAACGGCCCTTATTCTGCCTGAATTTCAATGGATGATCGATGGGAAGGAATATATTGACAGCTTTGTATTCAATCCCCATAAATGGATGTTTACCAACTTTGACTGCACTGCATATTTCGTTAAGGATGCCCCCTCTCTGATAAAAACATTTGAAATACTTCCTGAATATCTTAAAACAAGAACCAGAGGCACAGTTAATGATTATCGCGACTGGGGTGTCCCGCTCGGAAGAAGGTTCAGAGCGCTGAAGCTTTGGAGCGTAATCAGAACATACGGTGCTGATGGCTTGCGCAATACGGTAAGAAATCATGTTGCTATTGCTTCATCGCTAAAAGAGATGATCTCGAAGGAAGTTGATTTTGAAATACTTGCTCCTGTAATAATCTCAGTTGTTTGCTTCCGCTATACGCCCGCTGGTTTCAATGAGGATCAGTTAAATAGTTTAAACGAAAAGCTGAATCACAGGCTTAATGATTCGGGCAAATTATATCTCAGTCATACGGTATTGAATGGAAGATATACTCTCAGGATGGTTACAGCTCAAACAAATGTGACAATTGAACATGTTGAAAGAGCCTGGGTCAATATTAAAGAGACTGCCAGAAGTCTGATATCCTGAAAATATCACTGTTTCCTTTTTCCGAAGGTCATCCCGTACAAGTTTATATTGAAGAGTAATTCTATTACGGGTGGCTCATTTGCGCTCTTCCATGCCGATTGAATTCCTGCGGATATCATGTATGGAATCCGTAGAACATAAAAGTCGGCCAGTAATTCATATCCAAATGATTTGAAGGACTCCTTTTCGGGAGTACTGTACAGCGGGACCAATCCTCTCGAGGTATATTGATAAAAAGAGTTACCTGGGCCGCTTGCGTAATCATAAAACAGTCCGGACCGGATCCGTTTAAAGTACAGCAGGCTTGCAATGTTGAAATCGGGATATAAAAGCGGTAAGACATAATCAACCGACATGAACTTGATTTCCTTGGCAATTATATCCGTATAGCCACGGGGGAGTGATGAAAAGTTAGCGTAAAGATATTTTTCAGGATCCTGTTTTTCTGTCTCCAGCTTAATTTTTATTCCGTTATTAGGCAAAAATCCCGGGAAATAAAAAGCGGTCTTCAAAGACACGGTCGATCCATAAATCATTTTGTCGAATGGAGCTATACAGTAATTAAAGTCGACAATCTGTGCCCATCTTGGATAAATATCGCGAAAAGCTGACTTATAATAATTTGAAAAGTAGAGTCTTCCTGTAAAAATTGTCTGACCATAATCATATTTGCCTGTCTCCTTCAGATATATATAGTCGTTTAAGTAATCCGATGAAACAGATGGCTGCAGAAATTGAGAGAATTTGCCTGATGAGAATTGGAGCGGGAGGGAAACTGTATTCAGGAAGCTTATCCCAGGCTGGAGATTTGAGGGATTGGCAACATCGTGTCCCATTTTGCTGATCCCGGCAAGAGTGCCATAGTCGAGCTGTGACTCAAAAACCGGATACCATCCTTTCCAGGTTACCCTTGAATGAAAAACATTTCGTTTATCGGCTGAGTATTCATAACCTATAGTTGAGGTAAGAGTGCTTAATGAATTCTGAGTCAAGAGCGTAACGCCTGGCCTGACACTTGCAGGATCAGCACTGAGCTCCTGGATATTCGCATAGAATGGCATCCAGCTGTGAAATCTGAAAAGATGCTGCCATTTTCTGTAAGGTTCAGGTTTATATTCAAATGAGTTGCTGATAGTGTCGGACTCGGATTTCCTGTCAATATTATTGATGAGAAAAGATGATGAAGAGATATCGGTTGCCTGACCCTCTGGCAATGTTGATGACGTCGTACAGATATTATTTCCAAGAGAGGTATAATCTCCGAAAAGTAGCTTATTGCCTTCGGAACTTAAATCGATGGTTCCAAATCTTGAACGGGAGAGAGCAAATGTCTTCTTATCCGGGGTCCTGACAAAAATATTATCGGTCCCTGTGGAAGAGCTTATATAGAAAAGTGAATCATTTCTCAGAAATGAAGACTGCAGATCATTCCTGGATACATCAATAAGCGTTTCCCATTGATTTTTCTGCAATTGGAATGACATTATTCCTTCACCCTCTTCTGATAAGAAGATTACAGTTACTCTGTTACCATCATCTGACCATTGCGGGTGCTGAATGTAGACATTGTCCGGAGTACGCAAAGAGTTTAAAACAAGACCTGTTCCTGTGTCAATTACAACCAGACTGTTGACGTTAGTGACGGTGTTCTCCACTGCAACAATCTTGCTTCCGTCGGGAGAGATCGAGGCGGCAAGATATCTCGTTTTACTTGAAAGTCTAATAACTTTACTGCTTTTAATATCCATAATTTTGATAACTGAATATTCCCTGTTTTCCCATCTGGGGTCAGGTAATATTTCGACCCATACCAGTTTTCCTTTTGCGTAAGAGATAAAATATGGGTACATCTGACCGGGAGTATGAATTCTCTTTTCTGTTTTTTGGGTCGGATTTATTAGTACAAATGAGGAAGGAAGAGATAATGAGGTTCTTATGGCAATTATGCTGTCGCAGCCTGCATAAACAGGTGAATAGTAATTAATATACTTTTCGTGTTTGTCAGGATTTGCCACTTTGTAGGGAACGGGGTTATTTTCCTCTACATCTTTTGTCCATATTGCCCTCAGTGTATCGTAAGTCTGATTCCAGAGAGTTTTCTTACGCAAGCCTGCGTCTTTAGTCAGACTAATATTGACAGGATTAAGAGTAAAGGGTTGTTGTGCCGTAAACTTCAGCACTTTATTCCAGATCTGCGGATCAGAGTGCATCGCCCAGGTGACCATCTGGAATCCTGACTCATAGTTATCAGGAACAAAATCCTTAAATGAACCATTAAGTATCTTATCGTAGTTATAGAATTTCCTGTTATCGACAAACAATGCCTTAAGCTGTTTCTGGAAAGAAGGGTTTCGTCCCCGGCCTGATTCTGTAAGTATTGATTCGGCAAAAACTGCATCGCCCTCAAGTAACCATGACGGAAGCAGCGCGGCTACAACTCCTGTGAACTGTTCCCCCAGCAGCAGTGACATACCCTTTGAAAAGCCCTGGTTTAATGTCTCCATCTGAAAAACATGGGCAAGTTCGTGAATTGCCAGTTGTTTCTCAGTTGCCAGAGGAATGGTATTCTGCTCAGGAGTGGGATATAGTTCCATTCTTTTTGGGGCCCACGCAACATAACCGTTTGACTGGATCGAAAAATTATGTATTACAACCGGGATATTAAATTTCTTTTCAGGGAAGATGGAAATCAGCTTTGAATATGCTTCATCAAGCGATTTCGCGTAGTCTTTTCCCAGGGATTCATAAATTTCAGGATAGATTACTGTGAATCTCCCTGTTTTTATCTGCTTCCATTTAAGAGATGCAGGATCCTGCCCAGTCTCATAATACTGGGCTGAAACGAACCGACCCGAGAATAATAATATGATGGAAAGAATAAAAAGCCTTTGTTTCATTAAAAAAGATTCTGGTCAAAAATAGCAAAAATAGTGAGCGATAATCCCTTAGCGGATGTATGAAAAAAATTAAGTAATTTCGTCGTCTGAAATATTTGAAGGGTACCCAAAAAAAGATACTATAGAATGAAGAATTACAGGTTGATCAATAACATATCAGGGTGGACTGTGTTTGCTGTGGCAGCAGTTACTTACCTGATGACAATCGAACCTACTGCCAGTCTTTGGGATTGCGGTGAATTCATAGCTTCATGTTTTAAGCTTGAGGTCGGGCACCCTCCCGGAAACCCGGTATTTATGATTATGGGACGATTTTTCACTCTTTTTGCTGGAGGAAATGTTTCCAAAGTTGCAGCTACGGTCAATTCAATGTCGGCACTGGCAAGTGCTTTTACGATACTGTTCCTTTTCTGGACAATTACGCACCTGGCAAGAAAAATTCTTTTAAAGAATGAAAATGATTATACCTCAGGGAGAATTATTGCAGTTATTGCCTCTGGTGTTGTTGGAGCACTTTCATATACTTTTTCAGATTCATTCTGGTTCTCTGCAGTCGAAGGAGAAGTCTATGCATCATCTTCACTTTTTACAGCTCTTGTTTTCTGGGCCATCCTCCGGTGGGAGGATGTAGCGGATGAAAAGAATTCCGACAGGTGGATAATTCTGATCGCCTTCCTGATGGGTCTTTCAATAGGAGTACACCTTCTGAATCTCCTGGCAATTCCGGCAATTGTTCTGGTATATTATTTTAAGAAATTTGAGTTTTCGTGGAAAGGATTTTTAATCTCACTGACCACTTCCATTGTTCTTCTGGCTTTACTGATGTATGGAATAATGCCAGGTGTGGTAACAATTTCATCAAAATTCGACTGGTTCTTCGTTAATACGCTGCGGCTGCCATCCAACAGCGGGATGGCTTTTCATGTGATTCTTACCGCAGTTATGTTCATTGTCGCAGTCAAATCTTCATTCTCATCAGCTGACAGGATAAAAAACGGGATCCTGGCCATATCTGCACTCTTCTTAACCGGAATCTGGGTGATTTCGGGTTCGGCGGTTCTTAATATTATAGCTCTTTTATTAATTTCCGGAACAGTATGGTATATTGCAGGAGTAAACAGGGTCACTCTCAATACTTTACTTACTTCGATTATGGTTATTCTGATCGGGTATTCGGCAAATGCGATCATTGTGATCAGGTCTTCGGCTAATACTCCTCTTAATGAGAACAATCCATCAAATCCTTACAACCTCTTATACTTTCTCAACAGGGAACAATATGGTGAACGACCGTTGTTTAAAGGACCTTATTATAATGCACCGGTCATTGATTATAAGGACGGGAAGCCAAAATATGCCCTTGAGAATGGAAAGTACATCATAACAGGTCATAATCTTGAAAGAGTCTATGATCCCAGGTTTATTACACTTTTTCCAAGAATGTGGTCAGATCAGAGTGATCATGAGGAGATTTACAAGGAATGGGGAAAGGTAAAAGGAGTGCCGATTCAGGTCACCGACCAGTCTGGGGAGAAAAAGGTCATTAAGAAACCGACCTTCATAGAAAACCTGCGATTTATGTTCTCTTACCAGTTCGGTTATATGTATTTCAGGTATTTTATGTGGAATTTTTCAGGGAAACAGAATGATACCCAGGGAACAGGTGGCGCAATAAATGGGAACTGGATTACCGGGATCAATTTTCTGGATGAACCGAGAGTAGGAACTTCTGATCTTCCAGGGGATATGGGAACCGACCCGTCAAGAAACAAATATTATCTTTTACCATTTATTCTCGGACTTGCGGGAATGTTTTATCAGCTGAACCGCGATAATAAAAACTGGGGAATTATTTTGCTGCTTTTTGTAATGACAGGCATTGCTATTGTGGTCTATCTTAATCAATATCCAAATCAGCCACGTGAAAGGGACTATGCTTATGCCGGATCGTTTTATTTCTATGCTGTGTGGATTGGCCTTGGAGTGCTTGCCCTGTTTGACGGTCTTTCGAGATTCATAAAAGAAAAGTTCGCAGCGCCGGTAGCCGGTGTTCTGTGTTTCTTAGCAGTACCGGTTGTGATGGGTTCACAGAGCTGGGATGATCACGACAGGTCAGGCCGGTACCTGGCTCGGGACGTAGCATTTGACTATCTTAATTCATGTGCTCCTGATGCAATTCTTTTTACTAACGGGGATAACGACACCTTCCCTCTGTGGTATGCACAGGAGGTGGAGGGTAAAAGAACAGATGTCCGTGTCTGCAACCTGATGCTTCTTAATACCGACTGGTATATTGACCAGATGAAATGCAGGGCATACGGGTCTGCTCCGCTTCCTGTCACACTTCCTGTGAAAAAATATTATGATGGTATAAACAATCAGCTTTTCATTGTAGAAAAGACAAAGGATCCTGTTGATATTTCAACAATAATAGATTTTGTAAAAAGCGATAACAAAGCTACAAAAGTACAGGTCTCCGCGACAGAAATCCTTGATATTATCCCGTCAAGAACGATCCGGATTCCAGTTGATAAAGCTAAAGTACTTGCTTCAGGAACTGTAAAACCGGAAGATGCAGATAAAATAGTCCCTTACATAGATATCAAGCTGAAGGGAAGTTCAATACTTAAAAGTCAGCTTATAGTGCTAGATATTCTTGCGCATAACTCGTGGGAGCGGCCAATATATTTTGTCACCGGATATCATAATGATGCCCTTGGACTTGAAGAATACTTTCAACTGGAAGGGCTTGCTTTCAGATTAGTTCCAATAAAATCTCAAAATAAAAGCTGGCTTGATTACGGGAGAGTTGATGCAGATATATTATATCAGAACATGGTTAAAAAATTTGTGTGGGGCGGAGCAAATAATAAAAATGTAGATATTGATTATAACCATAAGCGTACGATTATTGTGATCAAGGCCAGGCTAAATTATGCAAGGCTTGCAAAGGCTCTTATTGCCGAGGGTAAAAATGAGAAAGCTATTGAGACACTTGATTTTTGCATGAATGCTTTACCTCTTGAAAAGATACCGTATGATCCATATACTGCAGATATAGTCGAATCTTACTTTCTTGCGGGCGCTACGGAAAAGGGTGTTGAAATGACAAAAGCTTTTTGCGATTATTACTATAAAAGACTGGATTATTTTCTCAAGCAACAGTCTTTTATTATTAACTCTGCAGAATTTGAGATCCAGACGGCTCTCCAGTATACTTCAAGAGTTGCAAGTGCATGTTCTGCCAGCGGAAAGCCTGAAATGGGAGAAGAGATAACCAAAAAGCTGGAAAGCTACTATGCTGATTATGTAAAATTGATGCAGGCCAGGGGAAAGTAAACTATGTTAATATGCAGTTTAGGAATCTCCTTTCCTGATACTGAAAGGGAGCAATACTAAAATTTCAATATGTTTTAGATATTGAGATACCTGATTTAAGGTATTTTTCTAGAAGGAAAAAGATTTTTTCCGGGTATATGGGTTTCAGTATATATTCATTGCATCCTGCAATATAAGCTTCTGTTTTTGCCTGTTCTGAAGAATAGGCAGTGATCATAATGACCGGAGTGTTTTTCCTGTTTTTCCTCAGCAATCTGATGCATTCGATCCCGTTAATAAGAGGAATAAGAAAATCCATAAAAACAAGATCTATAGAATTGGTTTGCTTAGCCAGATAATCTGCAAACTCCTTCCCTGTCCGGAATATCATTATATCAGCACCTGAATTTTTCAGTAATGTTTCATAATACCTGATCGATGGCAGGTCATCCTCAACGATAATAATTTTTTTGCCCGTAAGTTCTAAGTTGCTGATATTCAAAGTCATTTATTGATTCGGTTAAACATCTATAAAATTACAGAAAGAAAAGGATACTGAGACTTCATATCAACACAATTATTAACAACTTATCAACAAGGTTCCGCTAAAGAGGATTGCAGAAATTTGATTTACAGAATAAATTTATGCAAATTCGTGCTGGCAAACCCAAAGGTGTGGAGGTCCGCAGATTGATTATTAAACCTTGATAAAGGTCAGGTACTTTTTATCTGCAAACCCATTTGGTAGTGATACCACCTGTAGTATTATCAGCAGTTGCTTCAATACGAAGGAGTGATGCATCACAATATTCAGCGTCGGGTCCCTGGCTGATAAGTTTCCCTCCGGAGTCATATTGGTTTTGCTGGCAGACCTTACAGTTCTTCTGACATGATGTGAATGAAAAAGCTATAAAAACGAATCCGGCGGCATACAATAATATCCTTTTCATACAGTGATAATTGAAGGACAAAGATACTAAAACTCTTTTCTTCATAAAACAGAATTGAAACAAAATGGCTGAATCAGCAATATTTTAGTGATAGCTATGCATCATAATTTTAAAAATACCGTCATTTGAGCAGGAATGAAAATATTTATAAATTGCATTAAAATAAATTGTCATGGAAGATTCAAAAATGAAAAAACATGTAACTGTGGTAGGAGCGATTCATATTGGCATCGGTATCCTCAGTCTGATCGGAGCAGTTGCTATATTTTTTGCTCTCAGGTTTGCATTGAGTATGGCCGGCGGTGATGATGCAGGGCAAATTGTTCTCAGGTTTCTATCAGTTAGTCTGCCCATTCTCATCATTTTCATGGCAACTCTGGCACTCGTTGGTGGAATAGGACTTCTCTCCTATAAGCCCTGGGCAAGATATTTGGTCGTAGTGGTTGCAGCACTGGGGTGTCTTTTTATCCCTATCGGCACGCTTAGCGGAGTATATGCTTTGTGGGTCCTTTTACAGGATGACACTGTAAAATTATTCGAACAGAAATAAAATCCTGAAAATATTTTGATGCAGAGACGCCCAAATCGGACGTCTCTACTTATTTTTGTATATCTTTAAACATAAGTTATGGCTGACGATAATAAAATCATCTTTTCGATGTACAGGGTGGGGAAGTCATTTCCTCCCCACAGGCAAGTACTTAAAGACATTTCACTTTCCTTTTTCCTGGGCGCCAAGATAGGGATAATTGGTCTGAACGGTTCGGGCAAATCAACTCTTCTGAAAATCATTGCTGGCATTGAAAAGGAATACCAGGGAGAAATTACCTTTCTTCCGGGCTATTCTGTCGGACATCTTTCTCAGGATCCCCTGCTTGATGAGACGAGGAGTGTAAGGGAGATCGTTGAGGAAGGACTAAAGGAAACCATGGAGATTATTAAAGAATTTGAAAAGATTAATAACAGCTTTGGTGAACCGGAAGTTTATGAAAATCCTGATAAAATGCAACAGCTCATGGACAGGCAGGCAGTTTTGCAGGAGAAAATCGATTATGCCGACGGATGGAATATTGAGCATAAACTTGAGCGGGCAATGGATGCACTCAGGTGTCCCGAGAGCAATGCCAGGGTAAATGTTCTTTCCGGAGGGGAACGCAGAAGAGTTGCATTATGCAGATTGCTTTTACAGCAGCCTGATATTCTGTTGCTTGACGAACCAACCAACCACCTTGATGCCGAATCGGTACAATGGCTTGAAACCACTCTGAAACAATATAAGGGAACCGTAATATGCATCACTCATGACAGGTATTTCCTGGATAATGTGGCAGGATGGATCCTTGAACTCGACCGTGGTGAAGGCATTCCATGGAAAGGCAATTATTCATCATGGCTGGAGCAGAAAGCAAAAAGGCTGGAGTCGGAAGAGAAAGGCAATGTCAAAAGAAGAAAAATTCTTGAACGCGAACTTGAATGGGTAAGGATGTCGCCCAAGGCCCGGCACGCAAAATCCAAGGCCAGGTTAGGGGCCTATGAAAACCTTCTTAATCAGGATGTTAAACAGAAAGAGGATAAGCTTGAAATTTTTATACCGAACGGACCCAGGCTCGGTGATAAAGTAATAGAGGCCAGATCTGTTACGAAGTCATTTGATGATAAAATGCTTTTTGAAGACCTTGAATTCAGTCTTCCTCCAAACGGCATAGTGGGTGTTATCGGACCAAACGGTGCCGGGAAGACAACGCTCTTCAGAATGATTATGGGACAGGAAAAAGCTACTAAAGGAACATTTACCATTGGCGGGACAGTGA
>Ga0208980_10001202_pt1 | contig 15528 bp, 8 predicted proteins | sample WetSurMetagenome_3_FD_187993 | JGI IMG/M metagenome (GOLD analysis project Ga0208980, IMG submission 187993) | Wetland microbial communities from Twitchell Island in the Sacramento Delta, sample from surface sediment Aug2011 Site A1 Bulk (version 2) | ecosystem: Environmental > Aquatic > Marine... | reverse complement strand
ATGGCTGGGTAACACAGTTTGTTGATAACCTGAAGAGTGAACTCGAATCAACTTTTAAAGAAGAGATAAGTGTCTATTTTGACATAAACCCTTTTGATGGACTATTAGAAACGCATGATGTTGATGCCTCCCTCAAGGAGAAGCTAAAATGCCTCATCTTCATCCCTGTTATCTCACAAACCTATTGCGACCCTAAAAGCTTCGCATGGCAACATGAATTTTGCACCTTTAATAAGTTAGCAAAAGAAGACAGGTTTGGAAGAGATGTAAGAATTGCCGGAGGTAATGTGGCAAGCAGAATATTGCCGGTTAAGATTCATGACCTTGATCCGGAAGATCTGTTACTTCTTGAGGATGAACTGGGAGGTGTTCTTCGCTGTATAGAGTTCATTTATAAGTCAGTTGGAGTTAACCGGCCCTTGCTGGCTGATGAGGATCATCCACAGGATAATCTGAATAAAACATTCTATCGCGACCAGATCAACAAGGTGGCTAATTCAATAAAAGAGATAATTTCAGGATTAAAGAATTTTGGGAAACCCATACCATCCATCCCGCTAAAAGAAAAAAATCAAAAAAAATCCAGATTGATCAGCGAAGGTAAATCTATCGCTGTACTTCCTTTTCAGGATATGAGTGCCAAAGGGGATCAGGAATATTTTTGTGACGGGATGTCTGAAGCAATTATAAATTCTTTATCTAAAGGATTAAATTTAAAGGTAATAGCACGTACTTCCTCTTTTGCTTTTAAGGATAAGTATGAAGATATTCGTGAAATCGGTAAGAAACTTGATGTCGAAACACTCCTTGAGGGCAGCCTTCGGAAAGAGGGCGACCGGCTTCGCATAACCGCACAGCTAATCCAGGCTGCTGATGGTACTCACCTCTGGTCGGAGCGATACGATTGCAATATGAAAGATGTGTTTTCTATACAGGATGAAATCTCGAAGGCAATCGTAGACAATATGAAAATTAAGCTTCTGGGTGAAGGGAAAGCAGGGAATATGAAACATCACACCGAGAACCTGGAAGCTTATAACCTGTATCTGAAAGGCCGTTACTATTGTGAAATGATGACAGTAGATGGATTTAATAAAGCTCTGGAGTTATTTGAACAATCACTCCTGGAGGATCCAAATTATGCACTTGCTTATACAGGGCTGGCAACAGTTTACTGGTACAAAACATATTGGGGAAATTTATCACCAAACGATTTATATCCAAGAGTTAAAGAATATACCGACAAAGCCCTTGAAATAGATGATACCCTTGCTGAAGCCCACTCTCTGCTCGGATGTATCAATATGAATTATTTCTGGGATTGGAAATTGGCAGAAAGAGACTTTAAAAAAGCCCTTCAGTTAAACCCGAACTCAGCTCTTAGTCATTTTTATTATTCCATATTGTTGACATTCACCGGAAGGAAAGAGGAAGCCATTTCTGAAACAAAACAGGCACAGAAGCTTGATCCTCTGTCCTGCTATATTAACGGGCTTGCCGCTTTAATATTTTACAGTGCAGGTCAATATGATGAAGCGAGTGAAATTGCACGGATGACACTTACTATGAATCCCAACTACTTTTACCCGCACCAGGTTCTTGCTATGGTATATTCTGCAAAATCAATGGGCAAAGAAGCAATAACTGAGTTTAAAAAGGCGGTAGACCTTTCAGGCGGAAGTTCATTCCTGATGGCAGAGCTTGCTGACTGCTGCTGGGAGTTTGGGAAACAGGGTGAAACAGAAAAGATCTACGTTGCCCTTAAGAAGAGATCAGAAAATGAGTATGTCTCTCCGATGTGTTTTTATACTATTCATAAAGCCCGGGGCGAACTGAATCTTGCGTATAAGTGGTTCGAGCAGGCCTGCAATGAGCATGACAGTTATCTGATATGGGCAAACATCTCTCCGATTGAAAAATACCGTATTCCCGATGAACCTCAGTTTAAAACTTTACTGAAAAAGGCTGGATTGGGATAGCAAATTAGCAATAGCCGTATATCGGGTTCAAATGTGGACGGTCTGTGTATAATTAATATTAGTAGCAATACGACATGTTACGGAACTCCTGTTAAGGATTATTTTTCATCCTGACCGAAGATCGTTGGGGGGATTGTTTATTTACACTGACCGAAGATCGTTGGGGGGATTGTTTATTTACACTGACCGAAGATTGTCGGGGGGATTGGATATTTACTGGTGATTGTTTTGTTAAATATCTATTAGTGAAATATTTAGATAAAAAAATGTCTACATTATTAAAGCAGATGTCACTTAAAATATCTTCGATTTTTTTCCCGAACATTAATGTAGCAATTTCATTTCTTTGAAACTCGAAGATATTTCCATTGTCTGCGTAGTAAACTGGTCCTCTGCCTTTATTCATGTAGTCTGCCATATCATTGAAAAGCGCTGGAAGATCACTGACGGAATAATAGCCATCAAACGGGTCTATCATTCCGTCATAATCAGATCCTATGGAAATTATTTTCCACCCATTTTCATGATTTCGGTTATCATATATAAGTTTAATTATATGAAAAATATTACTCCATATCAACCTAACATAGATTAGTTTTAATTTTCCTTTTATGTCATCAAATTCCTTTTGTTGTTGATAAGATAAATGTTTTTTCTTTTCCAGTTTATGATACCTGTTACTTAGTTCCTTAGTCTGAGCTTTCACCTTTCCCCCCGGCATTTTATCCTCATGAAGTACAATTCCTATAATTCCGTCCGAATCATAAATATCCAGGATTTCCTCATCGTTCAGGTTCATCTTCCACTGGCTGAAATATGCATTACCATTAAAATCCTTCCGATCCTCATCACAATCCAGGGCTTTAAGGAATGATTCCAGACCATTGATCGCTGCATGACTCTGAATTATTGGTATTGAATCACCTCTTTGTTCCCTTCTTTCCCTTACAAGTTGGTGGTAATAAAATCTGGAATAGATACTCATATGTTTTGTATCGATAAGGATCCGGCGGCCATTTTCCCTGCTTAGAAGTAGTTTCAGAATTTTTTTTCCCAGTTTATTAAATCCTTTATTAAGGCCCGGTTCCTGATTTAACAAACCGCCGAATGCTGCCAGACTTCTTGAATGTCCCGCTAACAGATTATTAAAATGGTGACAAAATGAGATAAAAAGAGGTGTATACCTGCCGCTTTTATAGGATTTCAGTGTATTAACATTGTTTATAAAATCTTTCTTGAGGTAATATTTCTCTATGGGATTTAAATCTTTGTATTCCTTATAGAATGTCTTATGAGAATAATAGTTTCCTAAAGAATTACCACCTTCGATAGTTAAAATGCCACAAATAGTATTATTCGAATTGGTATACTGTTTAAACTCATTGTAATCAGTGGCAATCTTAAAAGACCAATTTGGATATTTTGTGGATTTTCTTTTCATTTGGTCTAAAGTGTAATCCATATTTGGCAGCAATTCATCATTAAAATAGTCTATTCCCTCATTCTTCTTTATCCTTAACATGATCTTTTTAACAAATTCCGTTGGAAATCCTGAAATTGCAGCACCTAAATGATGATATTTCCTTTTTGGAAGTACTATTCTAAATATAATATTTTTGGATTGTGCATCAAACCACTGTCTTTCAACAGGATATAAGGAAAGGAAAGGACAAACCAATTTTGCTTCTACGCAAGCATCAAGGTTTGCCTGTGAACTTTTAGCAAGTTCTTTTGCTTTAGCCCTGATTATGAAACACAATTTTTTTAAATCCTTTTTTCTTTCATCAAACTTATCCCATATGGTTTTTCCTTGACCCTCGGAATATTTTCTGTTGTTAAATGGTTTCAGGTTGGGATGAACATGAATATCGGCAAATTTGCGCTCCATTTCAGTGCATTTTAAGATTTTAAAATAATTACTCAAATGAACTTTTCATACAATCAATCCTTCCGGGTTGCATTTCAGTTTGTTGCAACAGTAAATATATAAAATAAAACACTCAATGTCAAGTGATTGAGAATTAAAAATGAGTGAATGATTCAAAAGGGGATATCTTCAGTTCAATACTCGCTGATATGATACCGGTTTTAACCAATAAGTATTTGATATTCAATGAATGTACAAAAGAATATATTGCCAGTTACTTGACATTGATTGATTTAACTCGTAAATTGCTGTTTATTGCCGGGTTGATACAATTAATGTTTTTCTCTGAATATTATGGGCTCATTCCCGATGGTAGATGGCAATAGCAGATTTAAAGCAGGAAACAGGGTCTTGATACTTTTTCCTCCGTTCCATGATTATTTATACGGAGAAAAATGGAAGAAATCGGAGAGTCCTTTTGCCCCGCTCGGATTAAATTATCTGGCTACTCCGTTAGTTAAGACAGGATATCAGGTGAGTATAATTGATTTCCAGGTTGATCATTTGAACAAAGTCCAGTACTTCAATAGCTTTAAAAATACTGATTACGTACTGATCTCATGTTTTACATTTGCTCATAATATTATTCAGAAAATTATACGCGATATTAAAACTGCCAACAATAAAGCTGTAATAATTTGCGGCGGACCATTATGCAATGAAACTCAAAAGCATATCGATAACGCAGATCTTACTGTATTTGGTGAAGCCGATCTGATGATTGTTAAAATACTGGAATTGATTTCAGGTGAGAAATCTTTGGAGAATATTCCCGGATTATGCTATAAACATAATGGTACATTGAAAAAAAATCCGGGGATAATGGAAGTTGAAAATCTGGACCTTGTTGATATTCCTTTATTTGATCTGACGTCAGATAAAGATTATGGATATGTTTATGGTATAAAACTGAAAAATTTTTTCCCGGTTATAACAACAAGAGGCTGTCCTTATAAATGCTCCTTCTGTACATTTCAGAATGTAAAATACAGGGAAAGATCAGTTGAGAATGTGATACAGGAAATAAATATCAGAGTTGATGCCGGAGCTAAATATATTGTATTCTGCGATGATAATTTTTTATTGCACACAAAAAGGGCAAATGCAATTTTTGACTACATCATTAATAATAAGTTAGACATCAAAATTATTATTCAGGGAAGAGTTGATATGATAGATCACAGCCTGGCTCTGAAAATGAAACAGGCCAATGTAATTATGCTGATTTTCGGTATAGAGAGTGTAAACCAGGATGTCCTGGATTTCTATAATAAAAAAATTACAATTGAGAAAATCAGGCAGGTAATAGAAATTGTAAATAGTTTTGGTATTATTACCATAAGCGGTTTAATTATCGGAGCGCCGGTTGAGGAAATGAAACATTTTGACAACATTATTGAGTTCTTCAGTGAGGCACCACAGGATTTTATCAATGTTAATATTTTGCGTTACCAGTTTCCGTCTCCTTTATGGATTCAGGCAAATATCACCGGATTTATTAAAGATGATGAAATGCTTGTTTATGCAGATGAAAAATTATCAAATTTTTCCTATGATGCCTTATTAGAAATTCAAAAAAGGATTATTAAGACATTTTATAACAATCCCAGAAGAATTGTAAGAATTGTTTACAAAGTATCGAAACATTTTGGAATATATATGGTCTTCAAGATATTATTCATTTACCTGAGTAAAACAATTTATCGCACTCCCCAGGAATTTCACAGGTAAATATCGCTGACACTATCAACAAATCATATCTTACCCGACTTTTGTCAGAGGTATTGCCGGAGTTTTAAACTTGAGACTAGCATGCGGATAATTAAATATTTGAATATGACCTGACAGATCCAGAATAATTTACTGCAAAAAGGATCAAAATTGTTAATTTTAATGTGTCCCTGGAAAACATCTTCGGGGATTTTTCTTTACAGGCAGGAGTCTCAGATAAAAGCTATAACATATTCAAAACAGCTTTCACTACATTTTCAGCCCCTTCTGCAACCTGGCTGATTGAAGAATCCAGCATGTAACAGGGAGAGGTGGCAATTTTATTCTTCTGATCAACGATTACCTCACCCGGAGCAGAGTTTACATGTTGTCCTCCCATTGCACGTATAGCAGCTGCAGTCTCAGGATCATCGCCAATGGTAACCTTTATATCTCCCAGAACTTTGGTAATCAATACCGGGGAAATACAAAGAGCGCCGATTGGTTTTCCTGCTGAGTGCATCGATTTGATGACTCTTTGTGCATCAGGATTTACCGAACATTTCACACCATCAAAAGCAAACGTGCAAAGATTCTTGGCAACTCCAAATCCTCCCGGAAAAATAACAGCATCAAACTCTTTTTCATTGAACAGGCTCAATGGTTTGATTTTGCCACGGGCAATGCGGGCAGATTCTGCCAGCACGTTTCTTGTCTCTTTCATCTCCTTGCCTGTCAGATGATTAACCACATGAGCCTGATTGATATCAGGAGCAAAACACTGGTAATCAATAAGGTGCCGGTCGATTGCCAACAGGGTCAATGTAGCTTCATGGATTTCGGCACCATCATAGACACCACAACCGGCGAGAACTACTGCAAATTTCTTAGCGGGATTCATGATTTTTGGTTTTCTGGTTCATTAATCCAAATTTAGTTGAAGTTTACCAGATTATGAACTTTAAAATAATTTACCTATATTATATAAGTCGAAGTATTTACATTCTGGAGGAGTTTTCTTTATTTTATCAAATTCTGTGTTTTTTGAAATAAAAGTGTACTCCCGGATGTCATATATCATAAGCATTTTCCAATTTAATATTACCAAACCGACTTCGAAAACAAAAAACCAGAATATTATGAAAAAAATTAATTTATTGATGTTCCTCTTAATGATTCCCATGCTGATTCTTGGAGCATCAGCCGTTAAACAGGGTAATCCGGACAATAATTCCGGAATCATCTCTTTTGATGAGGGCTGGCGTTTTATAAAAGACAATCCGTCGGGAGCTGAAAATCCTTCTTTTGATGATTCAAAATGGAGGAAACTGGATGTTCCGCATGACTGGAGTATTGAAGATCTTCCAGGTCAGGATGGTGAGAATATTATCGGACCATTTGATAAATCTTCTGTCGATAAAATGAGTTCCGGATATCTTGTTGGAGGTATAGGCTGGTACAGGAAAAGCTTTACACTCAAAGAAGCAGATAAAGGTAAAATCGTCTGTCTTCAGTTTGACGGGGTATATATGAATTCCGATGTCTGGATTAACGGCAACCATCTTGGATTTCATCCATATGGATATACTCCGTTTTATTACGATATCACCTCATTTCTTAATCCTGCCGGGCAACCAAATGTTGTTGCAGTCCGTGTCAGAAACGAGGGATTGAATTCCCGCTGGTATTCAGGTTCGGGAATAGACAGGCATGTATGGCTCGCTATTTTGAATCCTGTTCATGTAAATCTATCAGGAGGCATATATATTACAACCCCGGCAGTATCTGAAAACTCCGCTGAGGTAAATATTGTCACCACTCTGGTAAATTCAGGAAATAAAGATGAGAATGTAATCCTGCAGACAAAATTGTTTGATCCATCCGGAAAAGCGGTAGGAATTTCAAAAAACAACATATCAGTTAAGAATGGTCAGACAGCAGAAATATCACAGAAAATAGAAATAGCAAAACCTGCCCTGTGGTCGATCGAAACCCCGAAGCTTTATGAGGCAAAAGTATCAGTACTTATCAATAACAAATCTGAGGATAGCCGGAGTTCCTCCTTTGGGATCCGCAGCATCAAAATTGACGCGCAAAATGGATTATTGATTAATGGTAAAAGCATTGATCTTATTGGCGGCTGCTATCATCACGACAACGGGCCGCTTGGCGCGGCTTCCATTGATCGTGCCGAAGAACGCAAGATTGAGATTTTGAAGAAAGCTGGATTTAATGCAATACGTACAAGCCATAATCCGCCGTCACCGGCGCTGCTTGATGCCTGCGACCGTCTGGGCATGATAGTCCTTGATGAAATATTCGACATGTGGGAAAGACCGAAAAAGAAGCAGGATTACTCATTGGTTTTCAAGGAGTGGTGGAAGAAGGACGTGCAGTCGTGGATTGAGCGTGACCGCAACCACCCATCGGTTATTATGTGGAGCATAGGAAACGAAATAAGGGAAGCTTCCGACACATCGGGACTGAGAATTGCGAAGAACCTGGTAACTGAAGTTCACAGACTTGATCCGACCCGGTCTGTTACCGAAGCTTTTGTCGGTGGCGGAGGAGGAGGGGGTACTGGAAGAAACATCTGGGAAGAAATGGCTCCTCATATGGCCCTGCTTGATGTTGTAGGATATAACTATGCACTTGCCCGGTACGAGTCAGACCATATTAAATATCCTGATCGGATCATGGTTGGTACTGAGACCAATCCTCCCCGGGCGCTTGAAAACTGGCAGCTGGTTAAGAAACTTCCATATGTTATCGGGTATTTTGTCTGGACTGCGACTGATAATCTCGGTGAGGCCGGGGTAGGTGTTCCACAACTAAGAGATATAACTCCGGATAAGGCTGCAAATCCACCTGCCGCTGCACCGGCTCCTGTTGCAGCAAATCCGACCGGTCCCCCGGCTGCAAACACACAAGGACCACCGGCTGGTGGAGGAGGTGGTGGATTCTTCAGACAGGATTGCTGGCCGATATTTAACAATTACCAGGGTGATCTTGACCTTATTGGAAACAGAAAGGTTCCTTCATACTATCAATATGTAGTTTGGGGTAAGAGTCAGGTTGAAATGTTTGTGCACCGGCCAATTCCTGAAGGTAAAAGAGAGGTTACCAGTGGCTGGGGCTTTCCCGATGAACTGAAAAGCTGGAACTGGGCTGGCAGTGAGGGTAAAAAATTTCAGGTGCATGTTTACACCCGGTCTGCACAGGTTAAGCTCGAGCTGAATGGAAAGATTGTTGGAGAACAAAATGTGGATCAGGAAAAATCAATTACAGCTACCTTTGAGGTACCCTATGAACCGGGAACACTGGTAGCAAGATGTTTTGACAGTGGTAAAGAAACAGCATCCCAGACTCTGAAAACAACCGGAAAGCCTTCATCCATAAGGCTGGCAGCAGACAGGACCAAAATAAGGGCAGACCGGAATGACCTGTCATACGTGATGGCAGAAATAATTGATAAGGATGGGAATATCGTTCCTGATGCAGATAATATTATCGTTAACTTTGAGGTTACAGGCACGGGTAAAGTTGCAGGAGTTGGCAATGGCAACCACAGCGATATGTCAAGTTTTCAGCAGCCAAGGAAAAAAGCTTATCAGGGCATATGTCTGGCAATTATTCGTCCGGAAACTACGCCTGGTAAAATCAGCGTCAGGGCAACGGCTGAAGGATTAAAGGAAGCTTCACTTACTATTACAACTAAATAAACTTATAATTCATATTCCTCTTTTTGTATGACATAAAGTGGAATTCTTATCTAAGAGAAGCCCCGGCTCCATGGCCAGGGGCTTTTTTTGTGAAGTCAGTGTACCTTTAGTGCGCTTCAGAATGAAGTGGTGAACCAACAATGTTATTAAGTCTGTTTCCTGATTAATATTTAATTAAAATGAAGTCTAAGTGGCTGAAATCTCTGTTTGGTTCTTATGTTAATTATATTTAAAAAGTCTTTTTGTTAAAGTGATTCATCCTTTCAATAATTATATTTACAATAGCATTAAATAACTTAAAATCGGTAAATCGTAATAAGAAATTAATTCTTAAATGAAAGGAGTTTTCATATGAAACATATTATACGTTTGCGATTATTGTTGATGATAGCCTTTTCTATATTTGGCTTATTATCAGATATAAATGCCCAGCAGGCATCGAATCAGAAACCGATCGGGATCTCCCTTAAGGTTATGACTTATAACCTTAAATTTGCGGACCCCGGATTTAAACCTTCGTGGGAAGTCAGGTGTGGTATGCAGGTAGTTATGATTAAAAAGTATAATCCTGATATTATTGGAACACAGGAGGGATTAAAGGGCCAGATTGATGATCTGATGGACAAACTGCCGGAATATATTGTTGTTGGCGAGGGGAGAAAAGGGGGAGACGATGATGAACATATGGCAATTTTCATTAAACGTGACAGATTTCGCATACGTGAAATGGGGAGCTTTCAACTCTCAGAAACACCCGATATAATCGGAAGTGGACCGAAGACAAATCCCCGAATGGTAACATGGGTGCGTCTTGCGGTTATCAATAGACCTGCAAAGGGAGAAAACAGTCCATACCCGAGTGATTACAGAGACCATTGGGATAATTCGCAGGAGTTTTATATTTTCAATACCCATCTTTTCGTGGGGAATATGGAAAAAGCAAGGCTTAGCAGTGCTAACCTGATCCTGGAGCGGATAAAAAAGTGCTATAGTTTTGGGGAATGGACAAAAAACCGCCCGGTAGTACTTACCGGAGATTTTAATTCCCGTCCCGGAAGTGCTGTATATAAGACACTTGTTGCCGATAGTACTACAAATAATCCTAATCTTTTGAAAGATTCCAAACCAGGGGGAAGCGGGATTGACTGGATTTTATACAACGGGAATCTAAAAGTAGTTTCTTATGAAAATGTGAATTACAATGTTGATGGTGTTTATCCTTCCGACCATCATCCTATAATTGTGGAATTCCTGATACCTGTTAGATAGAGATTATTTAGACCAACAAACCCTGAAAGCAGTCAATCATTACGGTAAATGGAGGAGTGCATTCAAAACACTTTTAGGTTAATGAAAAGAAAAATGTTCTCAGCCGGTTTTTTTCTGGTGTTAACACTTATGGTGCATGCGCAATCCTACGTACCTGAGTTGAAAAATGCCAGGGTTATTGTGGATCCTGCAGCTCCGATTAAGGCTTATGCATTCAATCTGATAGATGTAAAGCTCCTGGATGGAAGTCCATTTAAAAACGCAATGGATAAGGATGCCGCTTACCTTCTTACAATAGAACCAGACCGCCTTCTGTTCAGATTTTACCAGAATGCGGGCCTGCCAACCAGAGGTAAAATATACGGAGGCTGGGAAAGCGAAGGGCTGTCAGGTCATACACTCGGTCATTACCTTTCTGCCTGTGCAATGTTTTATTCCAACACCACTAATGTTGAATTTAAAAACAGGGTCGATCACATCGTGTCCGAACTGGCCCTTTGTCAGCAGGCCCGCAAGACAGGATATGTGGGAGCTATTCCAAATGAAGATACCGTTTGGGCCAAAGTATCGAGAGGAGAAATAAGATCAGGCGGTTTCGACCTGAATGGAGCCTGGTCTCCCTGGTACACAGTGCATAAAGTGATGGCGGGACTGGTTGATGCATACCTTTATTGCGATAACCAGCAAGCACTTAAAGTTGTAACAGGTATTGCAGATTGGACTGAAATGGTTTTAAAGAATCTTACTGAAGAGCAGCGACTCAAAATGCTCAACTGTGAGTATGGAGGAATGCAGGATGTTCTGGTAAATATCTATTCCATTACCGGCAATAAAAAATATCTTGATCTTTCATATAAATTTGATGATGAATTTATAATGGGACAACTTGCCAAAGGTATCGATCCTATGGCCGGCAAGCACTCCAATACCAATGTTCCAAAAGCTATTGGAGCTGCAAGGAGGTATGAACTTACCAACAATGAGAAGGATCATAAAATTGCCACTTTCTTCTGGCAGATCATGGCCCTCCATCAGGCTTATGTTATAGGAGGTAACAGTAATTATGAATACCTTGGAGAACCTGATAAACTCAACGACCGCCTGAGCGATAATACCTGCGAAACCTGTAACTCGTACAACATGCTCAAGCTTACCAGACATTTATTTGCATGGGAGCCCGATAGTAAACTTTTTGATTTTTACGAGCGGACCCTTTATAACCACATCCTGTCATCACAAAATCCGGAAAACGGAATGATGTGTTATTTTACCCCTCTTCGAATGGGTACCCGCAAGGAATTCAGCGACCAGTTCAATACATTTACGTGTTGCGTGGGCAGCGGCATGGAGAACCACAGCAAATATGCTGAAGCCATATACAGCGAAACCTCAGGCGGTGATTTGTATGTCAACCTCTTCCTTCCATCAGAATTGAACTGGAAAAAACATAGCGCAACTGTCAGACTTGAAACAGGATATCCTTATGACAACAAAGTTAATGTCAGTATTGGTTTAAAGAAAAGCCAGACTTTCTCACTTTTTCTGCGTCAGCCGGCATGGGCAAAAGGAGGAATTATGGTTGCAGTAAATGGGAAATCTGTAAAAACTATTCTGAATGCATCCGGTTATGCAGAGATAAACCGGAAATGGAAAAACAATGACAGGATTGAAATCACTCTGCCAATGGATCTTCATATTGAGTCTATGCCCGATAATGCAGACCGTATAGCCTTCCTTTATGGTCCGATTGTGCTTGCTGCTGACCTGGGCGATACATTGCCTGATCCTGTTTTCGGTACACCGGTTTTGCTTACTGATAACCGGAATATAAAAGATTGGTTGAAACCGGTTGATATAAAGAAACTCATCTTTGAAACTAAAGGCATCGGACAACCCGAGGATATTACCCTTAAACCTTTTTATACTCTGTACAATAAATATTACAGCGTGTATTTCGACTTTTTCACAAACGCCGGATGGCTGGCACGTAAGGCTGAATATGAAGCTGATAAGAAAAAACAGCAGCTTATTGAAGAGCGGACCATTGATAATTTCCGTATCGGCGAAATGCAGCCCGAACGCGACCATAACCTGGTTGCCACTGAGAAATCATATGTCGACATAGCCCTGGGAAGGACCGGCAGAGAGGCCCGCCGCGATAATAACTTTACATTTAAAATGAAAGTAAATCCAGGCGTTGCTAACATTTTACTCCTTACTTACATTGGTGATGATAAGGATCGCAAGTTCGACGTGCTGGTTGATGGAGTAAAAATTGCATATGTTGAATGGAATGGAGGAGCAACGGGTAAATTTTACGATAATGAATATGTTATCCCTGCAGATATCATTGGCAACAAAAACTCAGTAACCATTAAGATCGATGCAGCCTATGGCAGAACAGCCGGAAGAATTTTTGGTTGCCGTATTTTAAGAAGTGATAATAAATAAAAAAAATACTGATAAAATGATGTCCTAACTTGCTGAGGTTTTCTTCTGATTTCTCCTGTTCATGAGGAATAAATAATTTGCATTATGCCTGATTATGCCTTAACTTTGATAATGAACTATCTAATCCTCAGATGCCAGGCATTATCGAAGGGTACAATTACGACATTTTCATCAGCTACCGTCAGAAAGATAATAAGTATGATGGCTGGGTAACTGAGTTTGTTAAAAATCTGAAGGGAGAACTCGAATCTACATTCAAGGAAGAGATCAGCGTTTATTTTGATATCAATCCACGCGACGGGCTCTTAGAGACACATGATGTTGATGCTTCACTGAGTGAGAAGTTAAGATGCCTGATATTTATTCCAATAATCTCACTGACCTACTGCGATCCAAAATCATATGCATGGAACTATGAATTTAAAATTTTTGTAGAGAAGGCTTCGCAGGATAAGTATGGACTGAAGATAAGGCTAGCAAATGGGAATACTGCAAGCAGGGTTCTGCCGATCCGTATTCACGAACTTGATAATAAGGATATAACGGAATATGAATCAGTATCGGGTGGATTTTTACGTGGCATTGAATTTAATTACAGGGAACCAGGTGTAAGCAGACCTCTTACACCAAAAGATCATGAAGAGAGGAATTTAAACAACACTAATTACAGGAACCAGATAAACAAGGTTGCAAATGCAATAAAAGAGATTATTGTTGGATTGAAAGCGGATTCAAGTGGTTATCATTTTGGAGAAAATGAAATCCTTTCAACAAAAAATATTCAGGAAATACAGGTAAAATCCATTGCAGTGTTACCATTTGTGAATATGAGTCCGGAGAAGGATCAGGATTATTTCTGTGATGGTATAACAGAGGAGATCATTAATGCACTTTCGCATACTGAAAACTTTAAAGTCATTGCACGAACTTCTGCTTTTGCATTCAAGGGTAAACAGGCAGATATCCGTGAAATAGGACGAATTCTCGATGTCGAGACTCTTCTTGAAGGCAGTATCCGGAAAGCGGGCAACCAGCTTCGTATAACAGCACAACTTATCAGGGTCACAGACGGCTCTCACATATGGTCAGAACGTTACGACCGTGAAATGAAAGATGTTTTTGCCATACAGGATGAAATTTCACAGGCAATAACTGATAACTTGAAAGTAAAGCTTTTAGGCGAAATAGGAGCAAAGCTTTCAAAGCAGCATACAGAAAACATTGAAGCCTATAACCTGCTGTTGAAGGGCACATTTTGTTATCAGATGTCGACTTCCGAAGGATTCGACAGAGCCAGGAAGTATTTTCAGGAGGCTCTCGACATAGATCCTGACTATGCTCTCGCATACGTAGGATTAGCCAACACCTTTGTGCTGAATACCTTCTGGGGGAATATTCCCCCGGCAACAGGCTATGCCAAAGCACTCGAATATGCAGATAAAGCTCTGAAAATAGACATAAATCTGGCTGAAGCCTATTGGATTATTGGTAACGGGTACTTTTTTAAGGACTGGAACTGGAAAGCAGGTGAACAATGTTATAAGCGTGCACTACAACTCAATCCGAACTCATCGATGATCCATAATGATTATGCCCGTTATTTATCTGTATCGGGACAGCATGAGGAGGCCATTTCCGAAGCAAAACGAGCCCAGGAGCTCGATCCGCTTTCAGCTTATATAAACACAACTGTTGGTGCTGTATATAATTTTGCCGGTCAGTATGAAAAAGCCATGGAAAATTTCAGGTTAAGCCTTACTTTAAATTCTGACTTTTACGTGACGCATCTTGAACTCGGAAACTATTATGTGTTTAGAAAGATGTTAAGGAAGGCAATTGCTGAATACGAGAAGGCATCAGAACTGACAGACGGTAATCCAACTTCAACAGCACTTCTTGTTTGTTATTACTACAGAGCATGGAGAAAGAACAAGGCGAACAGACTTTTTGAAAGTTTAAAGAAAAAAGCAGAAACCGGATATGTTCCGGCATCATCATTCTTTCTTATCCATTTTATCAGGAAAGAAGAAGATCTTGCTCTGGAATGGTTAAAGAGGGCCTGCATTGAACGTGATTCTTTCCTTATATGGATCAGGGATTCGCAGGTTTTTCCTGAAGGATCAAAATACAGAGCCATGATTAGAGAGTACGGGCTGGTTGAGTAATTTCGGCCCGGCCATTAAAAATAAATCCCTGTACTCTCGCAACAGGGTATTTTATTCATAGGCCAGAGTTTTGAAATTTCTGATCAAAGATTAATCAGAGACGTGGGTGATAAAATTAAGCTGGAGATGGTTATGTCGACTCCAGAGTAAGCATTTCTATATTTCATCGGTCTGAGCACAGAAGTTGCAGATACAAATCCCCGGAAGGTATATTGGTTTTGAATTTCTGAATATATGGGAATAGATTTGTAATTATTTCAATAATTTGTTTAAAATAAATGAGACATGATTAAGAGTTTTTTAAC
>Ga0208980_10001201_pt1 | contig 15530 bp, 10 predicted proteins | sample WetSurMetagenome_3_FD_187993 | JGI IMG/M metagenome (GOLD analysis project Ga0208980, IMG submission 187993) | Wetland microbial communities from Twitchell Island in the Sacramento Delta, sample from surface sediment Aug2011 Site A1 Bulk (version 2) | ecosystem: Environmental > Aquatic > Marine... | reverse complement strand
GCCTGGGGGTGGAAGGGAGAAGATATGAAAGTGACTGTTATCGGCGCTGCCGGATCGGTTGGGGCGCCAGTCGCGTTCAATCTCGCCGCGTCTCGTGTGGCTGAGGAAGTCGTCATGATCGACACGCGCGCCAACTTCGTGAAACAGCATGCGATGGATATCGGCACGGCGGTCTCGGCGCTCGATGTCCGCGTCCGGGACGGCGGTTACGCAGACATGGCCGGCTCCGATATCGTCATCAACGCCGCCGGGGCGCCCCAGGGCCTGATCGCCGACCGGATGGAGATGCTGCCTCGGAACATACCTATGATCCGCGACATCGCGCTGCAGATCAAGCGCCACTGCCCCGATGCGGTCGTGATCACGGCCACCAACCCGATAGATCCCCTGAACTACGCCACCTGGCGCGCCGGAGGTTTCGACCGATGTCAGCTCTTCGGCTACTCCATCAACGATTCCTTCCGCTTCCGCGAACTGGCAGCCCGCGCCAAAGGGGTCAAGGCCAGCCGCGTGCAGGCCACGGTGATCGGCGAGCACGGCAGCAGCCAGGTACCCCTTTTCAGCTCCGTGCGCATCGACGGCCGGCCGGCGCCTTTCAGCGCGGAGGAAAAGCAGGCCATTCTTGCAGAAATTCCAAACATTCTGAGGCGATACGAGGAACTGCAGACCGGGCGCACGGCGGGCTGGACCTGCGCCATCGGCATGGTTGCCATCACTCGAGCCATCCTGCAGGACACGGGAGAAATTTTCCCCTGTTCGGCGGTGCTGGACGGCGAATACGGCCAGCGGGACCTGAGCATGTCGATCCCGGTGTCGCTTGGCAGGCGTGGTATTCGAAAAATGCTCGAGTGGGAACTGGCCCCGGATGAGCGGTCGGGGCTCGCGCGCTCCGTCGGTGTGCTGAGAGCAGCGGCGCGCGCGGTCGATGCGGCCCTGCATGTCCCAGGAATAGTTTCAGGGGAATAAAAGGAGCCATACGGTGCAACATTTTGACAGGCTTATGGAACCGGGCATGATCGGGCCGGTCCGCACGCGCAACCGCATCATCAAAACGGCCAACGGCACCTCTTACATGGAAGAGGACCAGACCGTCGGCCCGCGCATGATCGCCTATTACGAGCGGCTGGCCCGGGGGGGTGTGGGGTTTCTCGTCGTGGAATCCTGCGGGGTTGAATACCCCCTCGGGATCCAGCACGTGCACTACAGGCCCGACGGCAGCTACGAGGGCGTGCAGCTGCATTTCGACGACGACAGGTTCATTCCCGGCTTCCGGCAGCTGACCGACGCGGTGCACAAATACGGCTGTCCCGTCTCCATTCAGTTCCAGCACGCCGGCCCCTGGAATCCCACGGGACTGCTGCCCCGCGATCCTGCGATCCGTGACATCAAATGCGCCTCTACCCTCAGGCAGGAGGAATTGCCCGGCCCGGACTTCCTTCCCTGCCGCGCAATGACGAAACAGGAGATCGAGGACCAGATCGATCTGTGGGCTTCTGCAGCCGAGCGCGCATGGAAAGCAGGATTTGACGCTTGCGAGATCAACCACGGCACCTGTCACCAGGGCAATACCTTCCTGTCGAGGGTCTGGAACCGGCGCGACGACGAATACGGCCCGCAGAATTATGAAAACCGCACCCGCTTCCTGCGCAGCATCCTGGCAGAGGCAAAGCGCCGCTGCGGTCCGGCATTCGCAGTGCACGCCCTCTTCAATATTGTGGAATACAACCACCCCATGGCCACGACGCTCGACGAAGGAGCGGAGATGGCGAAGCGCATCGCGGAAGTGGCCGACGGCATCAATTGCCGGGCAGAGCGCTACGGGCACAGGGGCGGGCTCATTCAGCCCGACCGAATCCTTTATCCCGAGCCTCCGGCCGAGCTGCCCGCCGATCTCGACTGGAGCCGGCAGGGCCGCGGAGCCACGGTGCCCCTTGTGGAAGCGGTCAAGCGCAAGGGCGTAAAGATTCCGGTTTGGACGGCATGCCGCCTGGACGCGGAGCTGGGCGAGGAATACCTGCGCAAAGGCAGCCTGGACTTTGTCGGGATGACCCGCCGGCTTCTGGCCGATCCGTCGCTTCCCAACAAGATCAGGGAAGGCCGCATGGAAGACATACGCGTCTGCCACGGATGCCTGCACTGCTTCGATATGCGCAACAAAAACAAAAAGCTTGAATGCCGGGTGAATCCCACGCTGGGCCGGGAGATCCTTCCCGAATACCAGTGCCGCCCGGCAGAGCGCAGAAAGAAGGTTCTGGTGGCCGGCGGCGGTCCTGCGGGCATGGAAGCCGCGCGCCTGGCAGCCCGGCGCGGCCACGAGGTCGTCCTGTATGAAAAAAACTCCCGGCTGGGCGGACTTGTCCCGCTTGCGGCGGTGGTCAAGGACCTGGAAACCGAGGACATCATCGGCCACGTGCGCTATTTGGAAGTTCAGCTCGAAAAGGAGAAGGTCACCGTCCGTCTGAACCAGGCGCTGACGCCCGCGCTGGTGCGGGCGGAGAATCCCGATGTGCTCGTGCTCGCCGCCGGGGCCTCCCATACAATATTTGATCTGCCCGGGGCCGGAAGCCGCCGCGTCCTCCAAACAGGCAAGCTGCACGGCATGCTCCAGGCCGTCCTGCGTTTCCTCACCCCGGTCCAGGTGCAGAAGCTCTCCCGCATCTGGATGCCGGTAGCGAAAAGCGTGGTTATCGTGGGAGGGAAGCTGCACGGCTGCGAGCTGGCTGAATTCCTGGCCAAGCGAGGGCGCAAGGTGGTGATCGCCCACAACGGGCCAGCTTCGGAGCTGGGCGAAGGCATGACCCGAGACGACCTGGAAAACCTGTGGCCGTGGTTCAAACAGAAGCACGTGGCGGTCTGGTCCGATGCAACCTACCGGGAGATCGTCTACGAGGGTCTCAAAATCCAGATACCCGACAGGCGCGTGCTGGTGCTCCATGGGGAAAGCATCCTGAGCACCCAGAACTTGGGTCCGAATACGAAGGTCCTCGAGGAACTTGCCAAACTTGTGGGCGAAACGCACGTGATCGGCAGCTGCAAGGAGCCCGGACTGATCGTGGATGCCGTGCGCGAGGGCGTGCTTGCCGGCTGTGCCATTTGACCCGGTTCCCTGCGGCTTGAGAACTGAGACTCGCGGGCTTTTTCAAAGCGTCGCACCGCAGCAGCTCTGAGTTTCTTGGGCGGGCATGCCAAAGCTGATATAATCGCCCTCCACCAAAAAAAGATCGGGAGTTCCTTGTGAGCGAATCGGGCGGTTCACGCGCCGTCTTTGCGGCGCTGCTAGCAAATCTGGGCATCGCGGTGTCGAAGTTTGCAGCGTATTTCTTCACCGGCTCGTCGTCGATGCTCTCCGAGGGCCTGCACTCTGTAGCGGATTCCGGCAACCAGGTGCTGCTGATGGTGGGCCGCAAAAGAGCCCGGCGGGCGGCTACTGAGGAGCATCCCTTCGGCTACGGACGGTCCCGCTACGTTTACGCCTTCATCGTCTCGATCGTGCTGTTCAGCCTCGGCGGAATATTTGCGCTCGCCGAAGGCGTGCTCAAAATCGCCCACCCGGAGGAACTCAAAAGCCCGGTGTGGGCTTTCGCCGTTCTCATCGTAGCGATCGCGCTTGAGGCTTTCTCGCTGAGGACGGCGGTCAAGGAATCCAACCACGAACGGCGCGGCGTCCCGTGGGACCGGTTCGTGCGCGGGGCGAAGGCGCCGGAGCTGCCCGTGGTGCTGCTCGAGGACACCGGGGCGCTGCTCGGCCTGTTTTTTGCGTTGTTCGGCGTCAGCGCTGCCGTCATAACCCGCGACGGGCGCTGGGACGGCGCCGGCTCACTGGCCATCGGCGCATTGCTGGTGGTGATCGCGATATTTCTTGCGCTGGAGATGAACAGCCTGCTCATCGGTGAATCCGGCAGCGCGGAACACGTCGCCGCAATCCGCAAGGCGATCGAGGCCGGCGAGGACATCGAGCGCATCATTCACCTCAAGACGCTCCACCTCGGGCCGGACAACCTCATGGTGGCCGCAAAGATCGCAGTCCGGAACGACGAAACCGCGGCCTCCGTAGCGCGCGCCATCGACGCTGCCGAATCGCGCATACGCAGCGCCGTGCCCATTGCCCATGTGATCTACCTCGAACCGGACATCTTCCGCAAATAGCAAAATTGCCGGCCGGCCCGCAACAGCCAATCGCATGCTTTAAAGCGGCTCCGCCGAGCTGCCCCCGCCAACAGCTAAAATCACTTATCGGGAATTGGATTCGGCTGTAGAATCGCTTTTGTATGGAGGTCCGTTACAATGCCGGCTATCGGCGGAGAAACCATGCCACCGCAAAAAATACTGAGTTCCAGGCTGACGGAACAGTTCAACGCGCTCCGCGAGATCCTGAAAAGCTCCCTGTCGCTGACGGAAAGACTCTCGGATAAAGACTCCTGCGCCATTCTCAGCGAACGCCTTGCGCGCCTCCAATCCGCGGCGCTCTTCGTCTTCGTCGGCGAAGTCAAGTCGGGCAAAAGCAGTTTCATCAACGCCCTTCTTGGGCAGGACGTCTGCGAAGTCGCGCCCGATCCGTGCACATCCAGGATCCAGGAACTGGTTTACGGGGATGAACCCGCCACGGCGACGCTGGGGGATTACTGGGAGCGCGTCTTCCTGCCCAAGCCCGTTTTGCAGGAAATAACCATCGTGGACACTCCCGGGACCAACTCCATCATCCGCAACCACCAGACGATCACGGAGAACTACATCCCGCAGAGCGACCTCGTCATTTTCGTCTTTCCGGCCAAGAATCCCTACACGGGCACCTCGTGGGAGCTTCTGTCGCTCATACGGAAAGACTGGCTCCGCAAAACCGTGTTTGTCCTCCAGCAGTCGGATCTTGCCTCCCAGCACGAACTCGCCACAAACCTGGAACGCATTAAGGAGTATGCGCGCGAGCGGAATGTTCAAAACCCGGTAGTGTTCACGGCATCGGCAAAGCGGGAACAGGAGGGCGCATCGGACAGCGGGTTTGCGGAGTTCCGCGAGTTCATGCGCAGGACGGTCGAGAGCGGCGATGTCTGGAAAATGAAGGTGGACGGAGCGCGCGACACTGCCCGGAAGATCGTGAGCGCATCGCTGGCTTCATTGCGGGCCGAAGAGGCCGCTGTGGCCGCGGATAAGGTCTTTTACAGCGAACTGACAGCCAAAATCGAGGCGCGCAGGGAGAAGGCCCGTTCGCTGCAGCGCCTCGTTGTGGACAGCCTTGCCGCCACCTATGACCGCCTTTCTCATTCGCTCGAGGACGATTTTGCCGAAGGGCTGGGCGCCGGCAACGTGCTGAAACGATCCATCCCCTTCCTGCGCGATAAAGACATCAAAACGTGGCTGAAGGACCTTCAGTCGCAGTTCGAGAGCAGGGCCAGGGAGGAAATCGACGCCGAATCGCTGCGCGTATCGAAGGACCTCACGGATGAAATGCAGACGATGCTGGACGAACTGGTCCAGGCTGTGGGGCGCCGTCAGAAGGAGGGCGAGGCGAGCGCGCTTTCCCGGATCTCCGGGCGCTCGGAGGTGCTGGAGCGCCTGAAGTCCAGGCTCAAGGAACTGCGCATAGCGGACATCGTCGGAGACAAAGGGATTCAGGGATCGAGCCTGGGGATGCTCACGCTGGCCGGCGGCGGCATAGCGGCCCTCGGAACCGTCATCGCGCTGGCGACTCACATGATGGTAGTGGACATAACCGGCGGCGTCATCGCCACCCTCGGCATCGGCATTATAGCGCTGGCCCTGCTCTGGAAGCGCTCCGGCATACTCTCCGAATTCCGCCGCAAGATGGCGACATCGCGCGATGAGTTCCGGGACCGGCTGAACCAGGAGATCACCCAGATATTCGAGAAGCTCTTCCTGGAGATCGAGCAGCAGGTCAAGGAACCGCTCGCCCGCCTGGACAAGCAGGCTGCTCATCTTTCCGCCCTGACCTCCGAAGCCGTTCGCATCCTAAGCAAATTGGTACCGCGGGATGAGACCGTCACCGTCTGATCCCGCCTTATCTGCCGGACCGGGTGAGGGTAGCGCCGCGGACTTTTCGGGTCTGGTCCGATGTGGGCGCGTACAGCCCTTCCCTGTAGTACATCATGCCGAACGAATATCCGGGTATGCCGCCGGCCACCACAATTCGCATATCTTCAGGCCTGTCCAGAATAGGCAGTTTCCCCCCCGGTTTCAGAGCTTCCTTGAAAACCGGCACGCGGTCCGGGGGGATTTCACCGGAATCGATTCTCGGCTGGATGGACGCGATTTCCGCCTGCGTGAGCTGCTCGTAAGGTATGGTCGCCCGCTCGTAAAGCAGCTTCTGAAGACTCGCGCGCGTATGTCCAAGGCGGTTCAGCTCGATTGCAAGTTCCGGCTGGAAAATCAGGATGTGCTTCATTGGCCCGGGATTCGGCCCTCCGCGTCTCCAACCCTGCATCATGGGCCGGCTGCTCAGAAGATTTCGAGTGATGGTGTCGAGGATCTGATCCGGGGTCCAGGGCTCCACGGCGCCGCCGCCGAAGTAGTTGCCCGGTGAGCTCATGACGCTGGAAATGGTCACGCAGCTGTCGTCCGCTTTGAATCCCTGGCTCACGTGAAAGGGCTCCCAGGGGCTGAGATCGTGGTTTTCGGCAAAGACGTAGAACTGCGAGGACGGGCGTCCCATCAGCGCCATGTCGGTCTCCGCAGGCCACACGCGTCCGGCGTTGATCGTGATCAGCCTCACGGCGCGCCCGATCGTGAGGTTGGCCTGCCAGCCGTAGCCCAGCATGCCGATCCCTGAGTTGACGTTGATCTCCTTGGCTATCGGCCCGCTCACCATGATTGCCAGATTGAAGGAGCCGCTGGAAGTCAGGATGTGCAGGTCGTCGTAAGCCGGGTCCGTAATGCCTTCCATTGCGGCAATGATCACCGGCAGGTATTCGGGCTTTGCCCCGGCCATCACCGCATTGACCGCGATTTGCTTGACGGTAACGATGCCGTTCTTGGGAGCGACGGTTCCGATCACCTCGTCCGGAGATCGGTTGGTCCCTTTGAGCATTTCCTCGACCGCCTCTTTCGTCGGCGGCAAGAGCGGCAATCCATCGGCCCAGTGATTCTGCAGAAACACTTCGTTGAGCTTCTGCACCGCATGAGCATAGCTGTCCGCGGTGACGGTAACGGGCTCGAGCGCTTCCCTTTTGGGAGTGACATCGGTCTCTTCGGGACTCAAGGGGCGCCGCAATCCGTCGATGAGCCTGTCCACAGCCGCTGAAGCTACGGGCCGGACCGCCTCTTCGCTTCTCCTGAGCCGGTAATAGTCGGCGGCAGGCAGGGCCACCATGCGCGCCATCGGCATGCCGAAATCTTCGGCGGCTGATTTGGCATCGTGCGCAAAGTTGTCGGTGCAGGCAAACACGCCGGGTTTGCCCAGCTTTTCAATCCTTGTGTAACCGGACACGCCGGTATAGGTGCAGGACCCTCAATCTCCCACGCCATAAAGGAAGGCGTCCGCCTCCTTCGCGATTCTGGCCGCCAGCGGATCCCCGAGGTCGTAGGCGCCGTCATAACGCAGCACATTCGTATTGGGGAGCTTTTCTTTCAAAAGCTGCTCGACGACGTTCCAGAAATGATTTCCCCCAGCTTTCCCATTCCAGTAAATCGCGAGCTTTTTCCCGGACAGATCGGGAATGCGCGGCCGGGGCGCCAGAAGCGGCGGCGGTGCGATTTCTCCGCGGGGATTCATTACGGTCAGTGAGACTTCGGGCGCTGCGGTTGCGGTTTCGGCTGAGGAGCCGAAGGAGGCCAAGGCCGCGGCGATCATGGTTGCGATCCACATACGTTTTCTCATCGATAAGCCCTCCCGGATCTGCACGAATTCTAGTCCAGAAATATGCGGATTTCGTGAAAATTTGTGGCTGCATTTTGGGGACAAGGTCCGCATGAAAAAAAGCATTGGGTGGAAGAAAAGTTGTGACAGTTGCGGGTTTGGGCTTGATTTATTTTTCTTTCAGATTCAGTGTCACAAAAAGGGGGACTGAAGTCATATCCCATTGAGTGTCAAAAAACCTAAGGAGATCGGATATGACAACCGCAACCGTTTTACCCCGGACCGGCACAAACCATAATGTTGGTCTTGTAGCCGTCGACGGGCGCACGTATCCTCTCAAATCCGCAGCGGTCAGCGGCCGGGCGGAGGGCGGCATCGCTGCAACGACTCTGAGCCAGACCTATGAAAACCCCTACGCGGAAACCCTGGAGGTGCTCTACACGCTGCCCCTCCCGGCGGACGCGGCCGTCACCCGGTACACCGTCCGCCTTGGAAAACGTGTAATACGCGGAGAGGTGCGCAAGCGCGACGAAGCGCGGGAAGAGTACCGCAAAGCTCTTTTCGAGGGGCGCACCGCCGCCCTGCTCGAGCAGGAGCGGGCCGATACGTTCTCTCAGCGGCTCGGCAGCCTTCCGCCCGGGGAGACGGCGACGATTGAAATCGAGGTGCTGCAGCCGCTGGCTTTTCTGCCGGGCACCGGAAACGGACATCCCAGCTGGGAGTACCGCTTCCCCACCGTGGTTGGCGTGCGCTACGAAGGCGGAAAAAACCGCGTCCCGGATGCAGAAAAGCTCGACGTCAACAGGGCCTCGAGCGGAACGCCGCTGCGGCTTGCCGCGAGCCTGCAGATTGCAGACGGTCCCGAGGAAACCGTGCAGCCCCGCTCCCCGGACCAGCGCATTCATGTCCAGACGGACGGGCATGGAACCCTCGTGACGCTCGATAATGAAATGCGTCTCGACCGCGACCTGGTCATACGCTGGTCAGCCGGGAAACAGGAAACCGGCGTGCGTGCGGCCGAGGGAAAGGGGCTTCCCTGCGACAGCGGCCGCTATCTCCTGATCACCCTGACGCCTCCGTCCGCGGCCGGCCCGGCGATTCCCCGCGATCTCACACTGCTGATCGACGCCAGCGGATCGATGTCGGGTGAACCGCTCGAACAGGCCAAAGCGGTTGCCATAGAGCTTCTGCGCAGCCTGGATCCCGGCGACCGCTTCGAAATCCTTGCTTTTTCGGAAAAAGTACGGCGGTTGGTTGCCGGCCCCGTGGATGCGTGCGCCAAGTTCATCGACCGGGCCTGCCGGGAACTGGGCAAGCTGAAAGCATCCGGTGCTACGGAAATGACAAAAGCCCTGATCGAATCTTTGAAGCCGCTGCGCAAGGACTCGCAAAGGCAGGTTATACTGCTGTCGGACGGCTATATCGGCTTTGAGCAGGAAGTCATCGGCGAGATCGCGCGCAAGCTCGTCCCCGGCGCGAGGATCCACACCGTGGGAGTAGGATCCGCTCCGAATCGCACGCTGACGCGGGGCGCCGCGCGCGCCGGCCGCGGGATCGAAATCGTCATCGGGCTGGAAGACAACGCCCGGCAGGCCGCCGAAAGGCTCCTCCAGGCGACCGTTCGCCCCGTGCTGACGGACATACGGATTCAGGGACCGGCCATCGTGTGCTGTGCGCCGCAGAAACCGCGCGATGTGCTCGCGGGGCAGCCGGCGCTGATCTTCGCGGAGGTTAAAGACGAAGGGGGACGCATTGAAATCAGCGGCAGGACGGCGGGCAAATCGCCGGACTGGATCGAGTGTTTGGAGATTCCGCCGGCGAAACGCCTCTCTCCGGAAGCGCCGGGATTGGAAACAACGCCGATACCCATCGGGGCGTTGTTCGGCCGGGAAGCCATCGAGGATGCAGAAATCGACCTGGCAACCGGCGGCGGACAACCGGGCGAGATCGATAAAAAAATCGAGCGGCTCGGGCTTCGGCACGGCATATCGAGCCGCATGACGAGCTTGATCGCGATATCGGAAGACCCTACGGTCGATCCCAGAAATCCGCGCCGGCGCGAACGGCTGCCGGTGGAAGTGCCCGGAGGGATTTCGGCCGAAGGCGTGGGATTAGGCCCCATCCCGCTTGCGTTTGAAGATATGGCCGCTGTATCGGAACCCCGGCTCCGGCCGGCACGGGGCATGTTCAGAAAGGTGCTGGAATCCGCCATGCTTCTCGACAGACCGCGGTTTTCAGGCGCAATTACTATCGATAGAGCGCGAGTGCTGCGCATCGACGGTCCCACACTGGTCTTCGAGTTCGAGACGCCGGTGGATGGCTTTATTTTGCCGGACGAGTACACGACGATTACGGTCACGTTTGACGACGGAGCGGAAACGTGCGTCGCCGAAGCGCTTGAGGATGAAAGCAGCGGGCCGGGGCCCTATGCGGCCGGGCTGACCATCCGCCTGGCTCTGCGGCTGCAAGGCCGCGCAAACTGGCATCATGAGGCGGCTTCCATTCAATGGCGCGTTCAACCGACGCCGGGCGCAGCAATAGCCGGTGTCAAAGTGAACGTTCATTTCCTTTTGGGGACCGAGGTATGACGGGCAGTTGCCTATGACCGGCGGCAATCCTTCGGAAAGGCTCGAGGCGGCTTTCCGGCGCGCCCAATACGGCGACACGGATGCGTTTGCGGAGTGGATGGGGATGGTAGAGCATCCGCTCCGCCGCAGCCTGGCTCGTTTTGCGCGCGCCGTCGACGTTGAGGTGGCCGTCCAGGAGACTTTCCTGCGCATGTGGCTTTTCGCATCCGATCCGCAAAAAAGCCTCGAAGGCGAGAACGCTTCCCTGCGCTTTGCTTTCGCAGTGGCCCGCAACGTCGCTCTCGAAGAGGTGCACCATGCGCATCTAGAACGGTTTATCGATCTGGAAAACCTCGAGCAGCTTTCGGAGGGCAGATTCACGCCGGCCATGCCGGACCCGGCTCTGGCCAAAGCCATTGCCGATTGCGTCGGCCGGCTGCCGAAGCAGCCGAATAGGGCTTTGACGGCGCGCATCCAGGACGGCCACCTCCCCGACAGGGAGCTGGCCCGGGGAGTCAGGATGAAGCTGAACACCTTTCTGCAAAACATTGTCCGCGCGCGCCGCCTGGTCGCGGAATGCCTTGAAAAGCGGGGAGTCCAAACCGGGGAGATGCTGCAATGAAAGACCGCCCGGAAGAAATCCTTCTGGAGGAAGCCGTCTCCGCCTATCGAGGCCGGACGGAATCGGGTCGCATCCTGCCCTCGCCGGCCTGGCAGGACCTGCCGCCGGAATCCAGGGATCGGCTCTTCGAGAGACAACTGCAGAGCCGCCTCATCGAGCGTGCTTTGTCTCCCGGCGGCATGAGCGCCACCGTCCGCGCCGTCCTCCACCGCCTGCAGGCCGTTGAACGCTGACGTACGCCGACAAAAAAATATATACTTGTTTCCGCGTTCGTCGGCGGGTGTCAGCGTGCGTCAGCGTTAAACCGATCCAATTTCGAAGGGACACATGGAACAATATCACAATGCCCTGAAGGTAGCCATCGAGGTGGCGCGCGAGGCGGGCGAAATACTGCGCGAGGAATTTCACCAGCCGGGCGGCCCCATCGGCAGCGCGCATCACGCCGAAGCCGACGACCGGGCGGAAGCGCACATCCGCAAACGCCTGCTGGCCGCGGAGCCCTGGAGCTACCGCGGCGAGGAAACCGGCGCGGAACTGCGGGACTCGGAGCACCTGTGGCTGGTGGATCCCAACGACGGGACGGCTGCCTACATGAAAGGCCGCCGCGCCAGCGCCGTGTCGATTGCCGCCCTGCGCGAAGGCGTGCCGGTCCTGGGTGTGGTGTACGCCTTTGGCTACCCCGACGACGACGGCGACCTCATCGCCTGGGCCGAAGGTTGCGGGCCCGTAACCCGCAACGGGCTCCCGGTCGAATCGCTTCCGGGCGATGCAAAGCTCGACAAAACCACCGTGGTGCTGGTATCTCAGGACGCCGCCCGCCATCCGCAGGCTAACGCCGTGCGCGTCAAACCATCGCGGTTTTTTCCCATCCCGAGCATCGCCTACCGGCTAGCGCTGGTCGCGGCCGGCGAAGGGATCGCCGCCGTTTCGCTGAACTCGCCGCAAAGCTGGGATTACGGGGCCGCGCACGCGTTGATACGGGGCGCCGGCGGAGTGTTTGTCGACGAGAAGGGCGCTCCCATCACCTACAGCCGCGACGGCCTGAGCCATGCAAGGGACTGTTTCGGCGGAGTTGAGGCTGGGGTGAAGGAATTGTTGAACCGGCCGTGGGGCAAGGTTTCCAGCCGATCCCATCCTGATGACGGATCGATTTTCGGCCTTATAAAGCCGGCGCCCGGCCGTACGGTCCGGGACGCACGGCTCCTGGCACGGGCGCAGGGCTGCCTTTTGGGTCAATTGACCGGCGATGCGCTGGGCTCGCAGGTTGAATTTCAGAGTGCAGAGTCGATCCGGTCGTGCTATCCCGGCGGCGTGCGCGAACTTGAGGACGGCGGGCATTTCAACACGCTGGGCGGCCAGCCGACAGACGATTCGGAAATGGCGCTGATGCTTGCCCGCTGCCTCGCGCGCGACGGCCGATACGACGCCGGGGCGGTGCTTGAGGCTTATGTCCACTGGCTGGAGAGTATCCCGTTCGATATTGGAAATACCACCGGCGCGGCTCTGGGCGCGGCGCGAAGAGGCAGGAAGCGGGAGGAACGCCTGAATCTCGCGGCGCTCGCCGCGTCCCGGCAGAGCCAGGCCAACGGTTCGCTGATGCGCATCAGTCCCCTGGCAATCTTCGGCTGGTCGCGGCCGGACGAAGCTATCGAGTGGGCACGCACGGACAGCGGCCTGACGCACCCAAATCCTGTCTGCCGCGAATCCTGTGCGGCGTATGTTCGTGCGCTCACCGCCGCATTGAATGGGGCGGACGCGCAATCCTGTTACAAGGCAGCGCTGGAAGAAGCCCGGAGAGGCGGACCGGAGAGCGTGATCAAGGCTCTCGAGAGCGCCGCAATTCAGCCCCCGCGGCAGATGGGGGGCTCAAAGGCCGGCTGGGTATTGATCGCGTTGCAGAATGCATTTTATCGCCTGCTCCACGCCGGGTCTTTTGAGGAGGCGCTGGTAGAAACGGTTGGGTGCGGCGGCGATACGGACACGAATGCCGCGATTTGCGGCGCACTGCTGGGCGCGCTTCACGGCCGCAACGCGATCCCGTCCCGCTGGCGCCGGCGCGTCCTCACCTGCCGCCCGATGGCGGAGGCCGGCGCCCATCACCCCCGTCCGGCCGACTTCTGGCCCGTCGACGCCCTCGACCTCGCCGAATCTCTCTTGCTGGCCGCAGACCCATCCGCTTAGGATCATGCGTGATTTTTGCGGTCAGCCTGCCGACCCGCCCCAACCAAACAGCGCCAAATCGCCGTTTCGGGTTTTGTCGGGGCTGTCGGAAGGCAGCCTCGAAGGCCGCACCTCATTTAATACGACAAAATGCTTCCAAAACCGCGCGGTTGAGTCGATGAGAGACATGAGACAGCACAGGAGACAAAATGCGTTGTCATCCGTGTGGTGCGGAGGTGTTCCATTACTTTCCCGGGGAAAAGAGAAACTCAAAAGCCGTGGCAGTTCGAAATCGCGAGGCTGTTTCGGATCAAAGAGATGAAAAATAGCCAGGCGCCGAAACCCGGCCTATACCCGCCCAACAAGCCGCGCGTGACCCCGTCGCGTGCCGAGCATGCGGTCTATGAAGCGCTCTCGAGCCATATGCCGCAGGGCTGGTACGCCTGGCATTCCCTGCGCATACGCGTCCCCGGCCACCCCGATGCCGAAGCCGATTTCCTCATTGCCGACCCCAAACAGGGGATCCTTGTCCTGGAGGTCAAGGGCGGCCGGATTGAGCAGCGCGACGGGATGTGGTTTTCCAACGGAGAACCCCTCAAGCATGCGCCGCGGGAACAGGCGAACCGGTTTCTTCGGGAGCTGGTGGAGCTGCTCAAATCCCGGAATATCAGCCCTCCGCCCTGCGGGATCGCCACCTGCTTCCCCGACACCGAGTTCAGCGCCGGGCCCGGCGAGGGAGATTTGGCGGACTGTGTCCTCGGATCGCAGGACCTGCGCTGGGTGGAGGAGGCGCTCCCCACGATCATGGAATGCGCCCTCGCCAAGGGCTACATGCCCAAAGGAAATTGGATTCAAGCCATCCACAGGCTTTGGGGCGAGGTGTGGACACCCCGGCTGGATTTCGGTCTGCAGGCCCGCATCCGGAAGGATGAGAGGATCCGCCTGGATGAGGAGCAGTTCAAGGCCTTGCATGGGCTGATCGAGAACAAGTCGGTCCTGGTGCTGGGCGGAGCCGGCACCGGCAAAACCGCACTGGCGGCAGCCCTGGCTCAAAAACTGGCCGGAAGCGGGAAAAGGGTCCTGATGCTCTGTTTCACCGAGGCTCTGGCTCAGTGGCTCGCGGGCCAACTGCGTGGCGAAAACCTCGAGGTGTGGGCGCTCAAGCGTTACGCTGTTGAGCTGCTCCGGTTGTCGGGCAAGGAAATGATGGCCGAGGAAACGCAGGAGTTCTGGCGCGATGTGCCGCTGGAGGCGGCCCTCGACGCGTTGCCTTTGCTGCCGATATCGTGGGATGCGCTCATTATCGACGAAAGCCAGGACTTGGAGGAAAACGACTGGACCCTGGTCGCGGAGCTTTCCAAGAACAAAATGCTGTGGGCTTTCTGGGACCCGGAGCAGGCTTTCTGGCAGGACCGGAAGGTTCGCGAGGAGCTTTTCGGAACGCGTTTCAGGCTTCACACGCGCTACCGCTGCCCCGAAGGCGTGATGCTCCTGGCGGGATGCTACATCGGGAAAGAGGCGGATGCGGCCGCTCTTCGCCACTCCCTCGATCCGGAGGTGCTTTCCCTGCGCTCCTGTCCCGGCCCGCAAGCCGTACTGGATCAAATTTCCTACGAGATCGACAGACTGCAGGGTTCCGGGCTGGAGGCGTCGGACATCGCGGTTCTGTCTTTGAGGGGCGCAGGGGAACTCGGCTCGATCGCGCACCACAACCGCATAGGGACGCACAGGCTGGTGCGGGCCGACCATCCCGACGCATCCTCCAATGTGGTTGTGGAGACGTTCCTGCGCTTCAAAGGCCTCGAGCGCCCGGCGATCCTTATCACGGACGTGGGGCTTGCCCTCGACAAGCCCGACTATGCCCGGCGCATGTATATCGCGCTCACCCGTTCCCTCTCGACCGTCCGCATCATAGACGCCGCAGGCTATCTCTCGAGAGACCCGATCCTCAAACCGCTGCTGTAAAAAAATACTCGTCTCTTCGAAGCTACGCTTTACACTTTTGACTTATCCCCAAAGGGTGAACCGGGACCTGTCACCTTTTTTCAAGCTCCGCGAAATTTTGCTTCCGCAGGTATCGATTTATTTCGCAAATCCTGGAGACCTTTTGGGCCTTCGCAGGTGGCGCAAGTTTATTGCTGCCGCCGTCATTATCTTTGAATGCCAGTTTTTCTTTGGTGGATTCGCCGGATTGTGGTGCAATAGGGCAAATCTGAATGAAGTCTCGCGCAAAAGGTATCTTCATATTCGCAGCAGGACCAAGGAGGCAGCAAACCATGACCGACGCCGTCAAGCCTCTCCTACCCCCTTACCGTTGGGTCGTCCTCATCGTCGCCATGCTGGCCGGATTCATCGGGAGCTACGCGCAGTTCCA
>Ga0208980_10001200_pt1 | contig 15542 bp, 8 predicted proteins | sample WetSurMetagenome_3_FD_187993 | JGI IMG/M metagenome (GOLD analysis project Ga0208980, IMG submission 187993) | Wetland microbial communities from Twitchell Island in the Sacramento Delta, sample from surface sediment Aug2011 Site A1 Bulk (version 2) | ecosystem: Environmental > Aquatic > Marine... | reverse complement strand
AATGATGACTTGCCAACCCATTGCAAGAAATTTTTCACGAGATTGTTTTAAGAGTAAATTCCAAAGGGCATGAAGAGCAGCAGAGGTGAGTAGCAGAGCAATAGCAAGGGAAGGCATAGCGTTGACAAATGTATCACAAACTGCAGTGCTATGCCAGACCGAGATCCGAGATTGGTGTCCTAGCCCCGTCAGATACTTAATTAATAATCAAGCCCACATTCGAGGCTTGATTATATTTATGACGATTTCAAATCACCGATTGAGAATTGGTAAAAAAGTTAATGTTACCGTTTTTACTGAAATCGTGCTACCGACATTAGTCCCAATTACTCGCCCATCTATATGCCGAAAACGTAGGTAGATCAGACCATCTTGTGCAGGAGTCCAAATAAGGTATGTATTGTCTCCAAAAGCTCTTGGAACCGATTCTGCAAGGATTGTTGTCCCATCTTGTGCAAACAGGCTAATTGCGGTTGCTGTCGGTGAGCTTTTAACAATGCTATGGATAAGGTAATGTTGACCTTGAAATACGTTCAATTTAGCCCAATCTTCATCATTCTTATAATCAGTTGATAATGGATTGCAATAATTATGGTCTTGACTAGCTCCATCGGTGAAAATCTCACTTGCATTTTCTGGTGAATTGTCATTTCCAGACGAATCATAGCTATCTAGTGCGGAACAAATCACATTTGGGTTAGGGATCGTAGTGCTTGTTTCGGCTGCACTTGGGTAGGTTTCACTATTGCCTGAGTGGTCGACCCCATGCATACGATATGAATATGTATTTCCTGGAATCCCAATGATCCAATAATCTTCGTATATTTCATCAATCGTTGGTAGGGTTAGCCAGCTACCATTATTCATTTTTTCTTGAATTTCAACAAAATCAAGCCCCGATAAATTATCAATAGCCGTCCATTCTAACAAAAATGCATTGCTTAGCTGTGTACCACTTAACGGCTTCATTTCAGTGACAGGAGCAGTTTTATCAATTCCTAAATCCCACGCCCCAACACTGCTAAAGTTTCCTGCTAGATCGAATGCTTTTATGAAAAACGCAGCATTATTACCCTCAGGCTGCTCCACCGGTTTAAAAGCAATTTTCCAACCATCTGTTCCATCAGTGTCAGTTCCTATATACTCCCATGTACCAGGTTGCCAATTAGTAGAATGCCAGTAAAATTCGACCCGATTTATACCATTCTTCACATCGGAAACATCTGCGCTGATCGTCATATCTGAATCCGGCAGATAGCTGTTTGAATCAGGCCAAGTGATCGATGCTGCAGGATCATCATGGTCTTCATACAACCGAATCGAGTAAAAATAGTCATTCCCACCTACGAGTGGATTTTTCCAGGCGCGGATCTTTAGAAAATATTCACCATCTTCTGTTAATGTATATTTTAATAATGGATCACGCTTTTGGGCGTATACCTCATCATCATTTTCAGCTAGAATAGCTTGCCCATCATGATCCAGTAAGAACACGTAAGAATCCAGCAGAGAGCCATTGATCATTGCGTCAACGTCAACGACGATTCGGTCACCGGCATCTCCATAAAATTTATAATAATCAAAGTCTCCGTTCGGGCAAATCTCCCCCGGCAGGGTTATGTTGGGATCATAAGTAAGTAAAAATGCTTGAGCAGGTGAATTATCATCGCGGGCATCAGCACATGTGGCTGGTGGTACTGCCGTTATGCTAAAGTCATCAATACCCCAACCAGAAAAATTATTACCAAATGCATCTAACGTTACGAATTGAAAACGAATACGGATGATATGACCAGCATATTCAGATAAGTCGATTTCCCTCATTCTCAACCAACTGGAGGTTTCAGGCATTAATGGATCATCAGAAAGTTGAGCCAGATTCATAAACGGTTGGCCATCCACAGATATCTGAACCCATCGCTGGTCCCACGTCAGACCCTGCGTTTCTGTCTGGTAGCGATAATAAAAACGTAAATAATAACCGAAGCTGGAGAGTGCAATGGGAGGTGAAGTTAACGATCCAATATTTGGATTTCCATTGCTATAGTTACCATATATATTTTGATACCACCAGCTACGCGAACCACTGTGTGCCATGGATGGATTACTAATATAGCTCCAGAATCCATTCCTTGTCCACCTCCCTTGAGAGTCCTCCATTGTATCAGAATAAGGAACTGTCCATTCCGGTGGAATTACAATGGGAGATTCGATAGAAAAAGTCGACTTTTGGCTCCAACTACTCGCTCCTCCAGCATTTCTACCCTGAATACGCCAGCTGTAATTCCCCTGTCCTAAGGAGTCAATAAATGCAACAGGATCGGATTGCCATGGTATGGTTCGTAATAATACCGTATCTTTATAAATCTCGACCTGGAAATCAACAGCTCCACCGCCATTGAACCATGAAAGTGGGATTATATCTCCTTCACGGAATGCGGTTGCTTCCATGGGACTTATAAGAATCGGAGCCATTGGAATAGTACTACGAGAAGATACCTTCATTGAAGAGAGTGTATTATCTGGAACCCATTTATATCTCATAAAACCTGTATCAGTCTCAAAAGACTGGGAATGCCCAGTAAAATTCTCTTCGGAGTAAAAAGTAGCGATGACATTGTCACCAATCAGTAAAGAATCTGCATCATCATTGCCAAGTGGATTAAGCGAGGCTCCGGTAGGGTAATTCCCAATATTAAATATTACACATCCCCCCTGAAAATACGGGTCTTCGAATAATGTAACTTGATCCTGACTTGGAATACATGTACGCGGAGGGCTTGGACACGTATAATTTTTTATGAAATGACGCAATCCAACCAGTGGAGCAGAGTTACCAGCATTATCATACAAAAGCAAGGCAGTACTTACCGCGCCATCCTCCACAGATAATTCTGGTGCGCATAAATCCCACCTATAAGTAAAATCAGAGTTAAACGGAGTTCCTAAATTGTGCCAATCACCATTAAAATATGCGATTAGCTGTCCATAATCCAATCCAGACTCGGAATCAGATCCCCATCCGCTGAGTGTAAGTGTTTCACTGATTACAATATCACCAGTTGAGACGCCATTTAGTTCACCAATTGGTGGTATGAAATCATCCTGATAGTTATTATTCGATGTATATATCTGTCTAAATACATCACAAACATCATCATCCTTGCAATAAGGTGGATCTAGTGGACTAACGCGTGGTCTGCCTCCATTGATATCCACATCATTAAAGGTCACGTCTAGGGCAGTGCTCCAGTACGGATTATCTGCAGGCCAGTATGGTTGGTGTTCTACCTGGAAGTGTAAATGCGATCCAGTACTCGCTCCGGTATTGTCAGCTCGGCCGATGAATTGTCCCCCGAAGACAGGTTTACCAACTGATTTAAGTTCCGAAGGTATACTATTTTGAGCAAGGTGCAAGTAAAGCTGGAATATGGAAGGATCATCGATATTTCGCAAAACAATGAAATTCACACTACTATGGTCACAATCTGCGACAGAATCCTCCCATCCCCACACCGTTGCCGACTTGGATGCATAAATATCAAAATTTAAGCCAGTTGTTCCCGAGCTTACCATTCCACCGCTGGGACATACAGTACTCCCAGGCTTATAAAAATCAAAGGCAAAATGAGCGGTTGTGAAATCTGCGTCATGTCCAACACTACGTGAAAGATATGCCGTCTGACCTCCATGCCAGGGAAGAAAGTAACCAGTTTGTGTGGAATATGATTCAGGCGTACCCTGGTTCATCGCCACCCACATATCCTTCTGTTCTTTTGATAGTAAATCATTGGGTATAGAATATATTAAATCTTCCCACCCTTGATCGGATGGTAAAAAAACTTGCCATTCATTATTAACCTTATGCATGACCGCTAGAGCAGGTTCTGTCGGTAACATTGCCTCAATCTGAGGGTCATAATATGCAACCCAGGCAGTTGCCCATAATTGATCATTCGAAAGAGCAATATCGGTGACCTGTAAATTATTAACCATGCCTCCTTGGATATAACTACTTTTAATAGCAATTGCATCAAGGATAGCCTCTTCAACTTGATCTGAGGTCTCTGTTAAGCTTTCTACAGTGGGTATTGGTTCAGCATTTAATCCTGCTGAAATAGCTCGGGGAATTGAGAAAATGAATAAGCAGGTAAGTATAGTGACAGACAATATTATCACTTTCTTCCACTTCATTACTCATCCTCCTTCAGTGTATCCATGGGTTCCATTAATAGATTTTTTTTATTTAACCACAATGATCAAATTTTACTTGAATTCATTATATTTATAATTAAATACTTACTCATGGGATAGATGTAGATATGTTGCAAGTTTATTGCCAGTTATTCACTAAGTTATAGTATGCAAAAGGACCAGGTTTGTTGGGCTGACCGTAGCAACTGGAAAACCGCAGGTTAAAGCGACCTGTTGCCCAGGAACAACGATACCTGAACCTCTTATGGATATATCAACATCCTTAAGCATTCCTTCCAACGTGGTGGAATAAGGAACTATGTATGGAACCACACCCCAATACATTTCAAGACGGTTAAAAGTGCGAATATCTGGTGTAAATGCAAGTATAGGTACGCTGGGACGGGTTTTACAGACATGTAAAGCTGTCCTGCCGCTCATGGTGAAAACTGCAATTGCTGCAACATTACGATCATGTGCTAATTCTCGTACAGCAAGTGACATAAATCTCGTATCATCACCATGTAAATCATCTATTGTAGGTCCATGCCAGCGTCCCCATTCATCGACATGCTCCTCCGCTTGGCAAATAATCGCATCCATCATTTCGACCGTTTGAATGGGATAATTACCCACAGCAGTTTCACCCGATAACATCACCGCATCAGTGCCATCAAAGATAGCATTTGCAATATCAGATGCTTCAGCTCTGGTAGGTCTGGGATTATGGATCATCGACTCTAACATCTGCGTCGCTGTAATGACGACCTTTCCATGACGATTCGCACATTCGATAATCCTTTTTTGAGCAATAGGTACTTCTTGAGGTGACATTTCGACTCCGAGGTCACCTCGAGCAACCATCACCCCATTCGCCACTTCCATTATAGCTTCTAGGTGGTAAATCGCCTTTGGACGTTCTAGCTTGGCAATAATTGGTATATTTTCTTGATCAGGGCATATTTCTCTGATTTTATCTCTCAGTAATAATATATCCTTCTCGGAGCTCACAAATGATTGTGCAATTACATCCACACCAAGCTTCAATCCAAACTGCAAGTCATATATATCCTTTTCAGTCAATGACGTGATATCTACCTGCGCATCCGGTAAGCTAATCCCCTTGTGAGATTTTAGTGTCCCACCCACAACGACTTCAGCGATGACTTGATCTGCATCTATAGCTTCAACCCGTAATTCAAGATTACCATCGTCGAGGAGGATGCGCTCCCCATTCCTCACGCTTCTAGGTAAATCGACGCAATCCACCGGAATCTCTCCAGCTTCTAGCGGTCCCTTTTGGGTCTTTAATGTGATTTTTTGACCTTGTTTTAAGAGTATTTCACCGCCAGGCAAGATGGCTATGCGAATTTTCGGACCTTGTAAATCTAAAAGGATACACAGGGGTAATTCCAGCTCCCTTGCAGCTTTCCGTAATCGGTTGAAGATGACCATATGATCTTCATGGGTTCCATGGGACATATTGAGCCTGGCAACATTCATCCCAGATTTAAGCAGAAGCCGGATCATCTCATCAATTTGGCTTGCTGGTCCGATGGTCACAACAATTTTTGTCCGTCGATTCATGCTATCCTCTTTGCTTTAATTATACCTTTCTAACATTTCACAATAAAAAGCAGCCTACTGGAATTCAAATTCTGTAAGCTGCCTTCGATATTAGAAATATCACTTAGCTTTACATATATCTAAGCTCGGTTGCTTCTCGCTGCATGTCTTCACGGAAATCTGGATGGGCAATGTTGATCAACGCCTCTGCTCGTTTCCGAATGCTTTTTCCATAGAGATCAGCAACACCGTATTCTGTAACAATATAGCGTACGTGATTACGGCTGGTAACTACACCTGCGCCATGCTTAAGCATGGTGACGATTCGTGAAATTACCTTTCCATCCCGTGTTTTTGTTGTGCTGGGTAGGGCAATGATGGGTACCCCACCTTTTGATCTGGAGGCCCCATATATAAAGTCAAGTTGACCACCAACACCGCTGTAAAGTTTGGGACCAATACTATCTGCACACACCTGGCCTGTAAGATCAACTTCTATGGCGGAGTTGATTGCCACCATACGATCATTTTGGGCAATCACAAATGGATCATTGATATATTCTGTCGGATGAAGTTCAATCATGGGATTATCATCTACCCAATTATAAAGTCTCCGCGATCCAATGATAAATCCAGCCACGATTTTTCCGGTATGTAAAGACTTGCGGGCATTGGTAAGGATTCCTGCATCAACCAGGTCGATCACACCATCAGAAAACAACTCACTATGAACACCCAGATCTTTTTTGTTGTATAAGTACTTCAAAACAGCATCTGGAATGGCACCAATACCCATCTGCATGGTGGCACCGTCAGGGATCAATTCAGCAATATAACCAGCAATCTTTTCAGTGATCTCGTCTGCCCCCTCACCTCCCATGGACATCTCTGCCAGTTGATAGTTGACAGGAACGATGTAGTTTATTCGGCTCAAATGGATAAAAGAATCACCCAATGTCCGTGGCATCTGCTGATTTACTTCTGCAATAATAATTCTCGCCGACTCAGCTGCTGATTTTGTGAGGCCATTTTCAATTCCAAAACTTAGAAAGCCATGCTCATCAGGTGGTGACAAATGCACCAAAGCCACATCCACGGGTAAGTGTTTGTTTTTAAATAATAATGGAAATTCTGATAACAATACAGGGGTAAAATCAGCCCGTCCATCTTGAACAGCCTTGCGGATATTGGCACTTATGAACATTGTATTTACCCGCATATGTCCTTCCATCTCCGGACTGACATAGTCAGCGGGTCCGACACTCAATGCCTGACATATCTCAACATCTTTCAAGTTAGGAGCGTGCTTGACTAATGCTGCTAATACAGTTTGGGGGGTCGAACAGTTTCCAGTTAGAAAGACTCGCTGTCCCGATTGGATCTTCTTAACAGCCTCCTCTGCGGTTACTACACGGGATTGGTAAATCTTATTAAGATCCATTAGCTAATCCTCTTCTTCCAGGCTGGTTCTCTCACGAGGTAAACGCCGGAGTTCACCTTTGTAAATAATCGCCCCAGATTCAATCGCAGAATTCTCTTCAATTGCAAGGTCTGACCCCTTTTCAGCAATTTCCTGAATAAAATGAAAAGCCGCATTTAAAAATACATATGTGGATGTCCGTGCCACAACGCTGCCAATATTTGGGACGCAATAGTGGATAATTCCTTCTTCGATGAAAGTTGGGTGTTCATGTGTAGTTGGACGGGATGTTTCCACACAGCCTCCCTCATCAATACTCACATCCATAATCAAAGAACGTGGTTTCATGCCTCGAATCATCTCACGCGTAATTACGATGGGTGGTCGTTCACCAGGAACTAATATACAAGCTGCAACGATATCTGCATAAGCAGTTGCTTTTGCCAAGTTATGTGGGTTGGATACCATGGTTACTACACCTGAAAATGTATCATGTATGGTTTGTAATGCGTCGAGGTTAGTGTCCAATATAGTCACATGCGCACCGACATCCAGGAATGAACGGGTTGCTGCTGTTCCAGTTACACCAGCCCCGACAATAACCACTTCTGCTGGTGGCACTCCTCCCATTCCTCCTAACAGTATTCCCTTTCCTCCCGCATCATTTTGTAACAGGTGAGCACCAATCTGTGCTACAAGACGGCCTCCGATCTGGCTGAGAGGTTTACGAACAGGTTGTGACCCATCCGGCAATTGGATCTGCTCGTATGAAACGGCAGTGATTTTCTTTTCTTGCATCATATCGATCTTATCTTGCCGGGATGAAAATAAATGTAACAGGCCCATGATTGTAATTTCGGAGCGTAGCCACTCAAGTTCCTCGTAAGTGGGACGTGCTACTTTACATAGAAGATCTGCACGGCCAAATACCTCATGCGGAGTATATACAATTCGCGCACCAGCCCTTTCATATTCCTGGTCATTAAAACCCGCACCAATGCCTGCATTATGTTCTACATAGCATGTATGACCTTCTTTTGTTAACATTTGGACGGCTCCGGGCGTCAAACCAACCCTGAATTCAAAAGTCCTTCTTTCCTTGGGAACGCAAATATTCATAATAAATAACTCCTTGTTATAACTCGGTTATCTTCCTCAACATCTGATGGGTAATATTTTAGGTCTTTTCTCATTTCATTGTGAGCACTTCACGTATCCGAGATACAGCCCAGTCCACGGTTCGCTGATCGATGATTAATGGAGGAGCAAAGCGGATAACATTTTCATGCGTCTCTTTTGCCAATATGTTCTGATTTGCAAGCGCTTCACAAAATCTCCTCGCGCCTCCTGCTTTTGGATGTAATTCTACCCCTATCAACAATCCTTTCCCACGGATTTCTTTGATATGAGAGCTAGATATTTCCTCTAAATGTTCCTTGAAGTATTCCCCCATTTTGGCAGAATTTTCCACCATGTTCTCTTCATTTATAATTCTTAATGCTGCTCGTGCGATAGCCATCCCGAGTGGATTACCACCAAAAGTTGAGCCATGTTCACCCGCTTTAAATAAACCTAATAATTCTCGATCTGCAGCTACTGCCGATACAGGATAGAAGCCACCTGATAGTGCTTTCCCAATCAGAATCATATCCGGTCGTACGGACTCATGTTCGCAGGCAAATAACTTACCGGTTCTGCCTAGGCCAGTCTGAATTTCATCAGCAATAAACAATACATTATTTTTTGTACACAAATCACGGACTTTTTTTAGATATCCCGTAGGTGGGATTATAACCCCCGCTTCTCCCTGGATAGGTTCAATTAACACCGCTGCGGTATGAGGTGTGATGGCATTGGCAATTGCATCTGCATTTCCATAAGGCACAACGATAAATCCAGGCGTAAAGGGACCAAAATCGTCTCGGTATAGTGGCTCGGTAGAAAATGAAATGATCGAAACGGTCCGTCCATGGAAATTATTCTCACAGGTGATGATTTCTGCATGATAGCGAGGGATCCCTTTTACCTGATATGCCCACTTACGTGCCAGCTTTATCGCTGTCTCCACTGCTTCTGCGCCGGAATTCATCGGCAATGCCATCTCGTAGCCGGTAATATCGGATAATTCTTTATAAAATATAGGTAGCTGGTCATTACGAAAAGCTCGCGAGGTTAAAGTCAGCTTTTTTGCCTGTTCTTGTAAGGCCACCAGAATTTTTGGATGGACATGTCCCTGATTAAGTGCAGAATAGGAGCTTAAACAATCCAAATAACGATTCCCATCGATGTCATAGACCCACACCCCCTCCCCACGCGAAATCACGACATCCAGGGGGTGATAATTATTTGCACCATAACGTTCTTCAAGTTCTATATAATCTCGTGTATTCATAATTCCTCATGCAACGATGTAGTCTCTTAGTAGGGTCGGTTCATGGAATAAAAAGGTTTCGCGAAGTATAACACAGCCATATCCACTCCCATATTGCCATACCTCAGGGGAAAGTTTGATTAATGTCATGTTTTGATTAGATAGAAATAGTACACCCCGATGATTTACTACCGGGGTGTGCTATTAATGAACTCCTTAACAATTTTATCGCACGACGAGCGGAAGATAGAAGTAATCCAGTTCTGGTTCAGTTGCCAATGCCACTTACTAGTATTCCGGTGGGGCATAAGGTGGAGTATCTGCACCTGCACGTCCACCATAAACCCACATTACACCCTGGTTACCCTGAACGAAGAATCCAGCCTGGTTTCTACGTGGGGTATTTAGATGGGTAAAACTATAATCATAGCTATCGGCATTAACATCGTAGAGCTCGACTTCACTCGTACTGCTAGGCCATTCCCCACCACCTGCAATCACAACCTTGCCTGCAAGCTTATAATTTGAGGTGATGTCGAATCCGTAAGCCCGACCTTCTCCCGATGCAGTCGGTAGATCTGCAATTGATGCATCATCCCATGTACCGGTACCTGGATTAAACACTTCTGCGATGGTTTGTGGCAGTAGGTTTACTCCATCGACGGAGATATCTCCACCAAAACCATAGATCAAATCATCCACGACTGCAACGTCGATATAAGCCTGTCCGAGACCAAGGTTACCTCTTTGGTTATACGTGTTCGCGACGGGATCGTACTCATAGGTATAAGCATGGTTATAAGGTGCACTCGTGTTTCTGAATCCACCGAAGATATATGCTTTATTGTTTGCTGTTGCAGCTCCACCAGGCAGGAAACCTGAGAATGCACTTGGTAGATTGGCTTTAGTGACACCGAGTTTGCAATTGGAAAGAAATATTAAATAATAAAATTACTAAGTTTGGTTTATTGCATTGTGCAAAATGGCGTATCCAATAAGTAGACAAAAATCAATGATTAAGTGTGATTGGTAGATAAACATTCAACGGAATTTTATAAAACTCCGGCAGGCCAAAAGGAGGATTATCACTGCCGAACCCTGCCGCATCTGAGAATCCACCGAACACCCACAATGTACCTTCTGGCACAGAAAAACTTGCTTGGTTACGACGTGTAATATTTAGATCGGGGAAACTATAATCATAGCTATCACTAATAACATTGTATATTACCACCTCATTTGAATCTGAAGTGTCCTTCCTTCCTCCCGCAATCACAATCCTACCCGCAATCTCATCTCTCGCATCCATATCAAAACCATACGCACTGCCTTCAGCTGAAGCAATTGGTAGCTCCGATACATCAGCATCATTCCATATGCCTGTCTGCGGGTCAAAAACCTCGGTTTTGGTCTGAGGTGTCAGAATAGATCCGTTATAGATATCACCACCAAAACTAAATATATGTCCATCCACAGTTGCAACATCAATATAACCGCGCGCTAAAGATAAGTTACCCTTGGCTGTGTAGTTATTGGTACCAGGATTATATTCATAGGTTATATTGGTATGATACGGACTTGGTGACTGTCTGTATCCGCCAAATATATATACTTTGTTGTTTACAACTGCAACGCCACCGGGTAGGAAAGTATTGAACGCTGTAGGTAAATTGGCTTTGGTAGTTACTGAATTCGCAATAGGGTTATAGCATTGAACAGTTGAAATCATACTGCCTGTTGAATCACGTCCACCAAAAGTACATAATAGGTTTGAGCTGCCATCATTCAAAGCTACAACAGTATAGTTGGAGATGGGTATAGGCATTTCTATTCCCATATTTGTACATGAGAGGGTAGTCGGGTTGAATGCATAAATGGTCCCGTATGTGGACGTCCCACTGCGTCCACCTAAAAAGTAAACCAAACCAGTTCCAGGAAAATATTCGCCATCATAACGCGTCCAATCGGGGCATCCTTGCGATAATGTAATCTGTGACCATCTTCTCACTCTTTCACCACAAGCTGCGTCACCTGCCTTAAGCACGTCAAGATAGCCATATCCATAAGTGTAATTCCCCTGCCCATCTGAGGGCGCTCCACAGTTTCCCGCTGGAGCAGGATTGGTATTACTTTGCAGCAACTGAAAAGTATTGTCAATTTGTCCTACCAATGCAGGATTACATGACCAGAGCAAAGCCACCGCACCAGCAGTATGCGGGCTTGCCATGGAGGTACCACTATATCCACAGCTCCATCCATTATTTGGAACGGATGAACAAATATTCACACCCGGTGCTGAGATATTGGGTTTAGTGTAGGGAGTGTGACCATATACAGACGGTCCACGACTGGAGAAACTGGCGATATTACGACTGGAGTCATGCGCTGCACTAGCAAAGGACTCCTGATAATCGCCCGGTGAGCCAATAGTGCTGCAATCAGAGCCGGAATTTCCTGCAGAGAAAGCCGGGTAGATACCTGCCGCTACCCAGGCTTGTACTTTTGTCTGATACCAATTATCTCCACCACCACCACCCCAGGAGTTGTTGACTACGTTCGGTCGGTTAGCAGGATTTCCATTAGGTGCAAGGATCCAGTCCGCGCAGGCGTTCAAAGATGCATCTGAGCAAGAATTCGTTTCACAACCCTTGCATGCAATCCACTTAACATTGGGCGCCATTCCAGCAATATATGGCAAACTTGGATCATCATCAGCAACCATCGTCCCCATGGTATGCGTACCATGCCCATTATTATCACAGGCGCTGCCACCACAGATATTTGCTGGATCTCGCCAACACACCGGATCGGAAGGATTTGTACCACATTTGTATGCCTGATCTAAGGCGGGATGGTTCCACTGTACACCAGTATCTATATTTGCAACCACAATACCTTCACCTTGAACACCGAATGTAGTCCAGAATTGGTTCGCTTTTGTGTCGCTGATACCCCAGTCGAGGGTTTCAATCGAGCTCGCAACTGTTATCAATGCTTGTTTCATCAAGAGATCACCCGCCCAGTTAATATTTATTAATGGTTTACCTTCAATGATTGGATCAATAAAATATGTTCGGGTTGCGCGAATGGAATTTACCTCTGGTAATGCAGCTAACTCACTCAGCACTAATAACCCATTTTCTGCTATCTGACTTCCACCCCATACATATAAATCGTTACCAGCGATAAATGTCTGATAAGTTAGACCTTGCGTATCTAAAATTGCCTTGGCGTTTGCCTGACTGATCTCTGCAGTCACACGCAAAGTGTTGTATACGTACTCACCCCGTGTATCCCAATCCATCGAATAGGCTGAAGATAGATCTGCCTGTTCAGAAAAACGCACAATGAAATCTACAGAACCCTCAGTTGTAAATTGGTCCAACAACATGCCTTCAATTTTTTCACTACCTTGCTGAGAAGCAACTGCTGAATCACGGCTTGCCAGTCCAAGTAGAGCAATTACACATAACAACGTAATTATTATTGAATTTCTTATCCATTTTCCTCTCATAATATCTCCTCAATGATAATATTTTCTTGAACAAATGCAACATTGGTAGAGCTTAATAATAAATAATTTCATTCGACGTCTTTCCAAATTGTTATTTGATCCTCGATACAATTAGCAACCCGATCTATATATTTATTAAGGAATAATTTTACCTTTCCCTACACCATATCACAATGTTCACGATTCAACTTATTTGATTGGAAATTCAGGTATAATTATCCTTCCGGGGATGACAGGCTTCGACGGGAGAGGCTGAGCCCGGATTGCGAGCCGAGAGACACCGACCTCGATAAATCAGTGTAAAACACAAGTGCCAATCGCACTTCATATGCTGCTCTTCCTCTCGCTGCATAAGCGATAGAAGATCAGTCATGAGCCTCTTGTAGGTTCACGTCCACCTGCCCCGTCCTCCGACCGGAGGTAGAATGGACGTCAAAAAGTCGGAGTGCCACACACGACGCCGCTATCTGTGTGAAAGAGGAACTTTCGGGTTCCTGCGGCTAGCCAGTTGGTCATCTTGTCCCTTGTAAACCAGCTGACGAATCTAACAACCGACTACGCTCGTAGATATCCGCGGATCTATTCTTTCGGACGCGGGTTCGATTCCCGCCATCTCCACTAAGAGCATACAACTTGTTTGTGTGCTCGCTTTATTTAATCTCTTATTTTTAGTTTTGTTAATATCTCCGCACTGTGTTCCGCAGGTTTGACATTCTCAAACACATGGACGATCACACCCTTCTCATCGATTAAATAAGTAGTGCGGAACACACCCATATATTCATGACCCATGGCTTTTTTCAAACCCCATACCTTGTATAACTCGCAAACTTTATGATCAGCATCTGCTAACAACGGAAATGGCAATCCATATTTGGCTTTAAACTTGGCATGCGATTTCGAAGTATCAGGACTGACCCCGAGAATTATGACACCTGAGCCGATATAATCGCTGTAGTCGTTGCGAAAATTACACGCTTCAGTAGTACAGCCTGGTGTGTCATCCTTGGGATAAAAATACAAGATAACCGGATGACCACGGAATTCCGACAAAGATCGGACAGTGCCTGTATCGTCAGGCAATGAAAATTCTGGGGCATTAGTTCCATTTGAGATAGGCATAATTATTCCTCAAGTTTCCTCCATAATATATAAACTTATTGTTTATCAATTATTGCCAATAATATTCCAACCGCATGATCACAAAATATATATATCTAAATATATTTACGACTCTCGCGATCACAGGATTACTTTTCCCATTTGTTCAACTTTATATCCCGCAAGATTTTCTACACTTTGTTGAAAATCTTGAGCTATTAATATTTCAAAAAGAGGTTCCAATAGCTGACTTTCGTAATACATCTGTGGGATAACCAGATCATAATGTTCTTGGTATTGGGGAATAAAATCCAATCCAAGTGCCTGGGCTGCTGCTTCAATCCCTAATCCACAATCTGCTCGTCCCGATGCGATTGCAGCTGCTACAGCAAGATGTGTGTATTCCTCGTTATGATATCCCTTGATTGAATCAGAAGCTATATTTAATAATCGCAGCTTGTAATCTAATAAAACTCTTGTTCCAGCACCACTTTGACGATTTTGGTAAGTAATATCGCTCCTGGTAAGATCTTCCAATGATTTTATATGCTTTGGATTCCCCTTTGTAATCATTATTCCTTGAGTTCGCTCAACGAATGCAATGATTTTAGTCGGAACATTTGACAGGATTTGTTTTACGTACTTTATATTGTATTCCCCATTTTCAGGATCAAGCAGGTGCGAGCCAGCCAGGTGACATTCTCCTCTACTGAGTGCTACCAAACCACCCATGCTACCTACATTCGCGGAAATTAAACGCCTGTTTTTTATCGCCAGGAATTGTGCCAAAATATCGATGGTTATATCGTGTGAGCCAATAGCAAAAATGGTTTTATCAATTTCATCCGGGTGCCTATAAAGGTTGACATTCACTTCACTACCCGCCGGTAATCCTTGTGTCCCACGTGGTAGTATGGTAATTCCATCAGCCCGTACTAGGGAAGTGATCACCCCAGCTCCTCGGGATAACGGAGCAGCCAGAACTTGATTTCCAACCCTGCCAACGGCAAGTCGCATGTAATCATCATCTCCAGCTGGCGATGTCACCTTTCTGGTTAATTTTGCTTTCATTGTCAAAGGAATGTGGGGTGAGCAACCCAACCATTTGGCGATTAATGGTTCGATAAAAATCTCACCGGTCAGAATCGCCGAGACTGGATATCCTGGAACACCGATTATTGGGATCTGGTCCGGTTTCTTGCCCATCACTCCTAAGATGATTGGGTGCCCTGGACGGACTGCCACACCGTGTACTAACAATTCTCCAAGTTTTTCGACCACGCGGGCAGAGAAATCCTCAGTGCCAGCAGACGATCCGGCATTCAGTAGTATTAAATCATGCCCATGCATTGCTTCCGTTACTCGTTGACAGATCA
>Ga0208980_10001199_pt1 | contig 15542 bp, 16 predicted proteins | sample WetSurMetagenome_3_FD_187993 | JGI IMG/M metagenome (GOLD analysis project Ga0208980, IMG submission 187993) | Wetland microbial communities from Twitchell Island in the Sacramento Delta, sample from surface sediment Aug2011 Site A1 Bulk (version 2) | ecosystem: Environmental > Aquatic > Marine... | reverse complement strand
CAAGCACGGCCGCGTCGACTTGACCCACGGCTCCGGCGGGCGGGCGATGGTGCAGCTGATCGAGGAGCTGTTCGCGCGGCATTTCGACAATGACTTCCTGCGCCAGGGCAATGACGGTGCCCTGCTGCCGCCGCCGGGCGGCCGGCTGGTCATGGCCACCGACGCCCATGTCGTCTCGCCGCTGTTCTTCCCCGGCGGCGACATCGGCTGCCTCTCGGTGCATGGCACCATCAACGACGTCGCGGTGATGGGGGCGACGCCGCTGTGGCTCGCCGCCAGCTTCATCCTCGAGGAGGGCTTTCCCCTGGCCGAGCTCGATCGCATCGTCGCCTCGATGGCTCGGGCGGCGCGGGAGGCCGGCGTGCCCGTCGTCACCGGCGACACCAAGGTGGTCGAGGCCGGCAAGGCGGACGGCGTCTTCATCAGCACCACGGGTGTCGGCGTGATGCGCGATGGTCTCGTCCTGTCCGGCGATCGCGCCCGTCCCGGCGACGTGGTGCTGCTCTCGGGCAGCATCGGCGACCATGGCATGGCGATCATGGCCACGCGCGAGAACCTCGGCTTCGCCGCGCCCATCGTCTCCGACACGGCGGCGCTGCACGGACTGATCGCGGCCATGCTGGCGACCGACGGCGAGATCCGCTGCCTGCGCGACCCGACCCGCGGCGGGCTGGCCACCACGATCAACGAGTTCGCCCGGCAGTCGGGCGTCGGCATCATGCTCGACGAGGCGGCGATCCCGGTCAATGGCGAGGTGGCCGCGGCCTGCGAGTTCCTCGGCCTCGATCCGCTCTACGTCGCCAACGAAGGCAAGCTCGTCGCCATCGTCGCCGCCGCCGATGCCGACGCGGTGCTCGCGGCGATGCGTGCGCATCCGCTCGGCCAGCGCGCGGCCCGCATCGGCGAAGTCGTCGCCGACGACCACCATTTCGTGCAGATGACCACCGGCCTGGGCGGCCGCCGCATCGTCGACTGGCTCACCGGCGACCAGCTGCCGCGCATCTGCTGATGTCTCGGGTATGATGGCCCGCGACAGGGAGGATATGCGTGGGTAATTTTCGGATCGATTTCCTCGAAGACGTGGGGGCCGTGCGGGTTGTCACCGAAGGTCGGCAGGGTCCTGCGGAACATGCGGTATGGGTCCGCGAAGGGCTGGCCGAGGCCAGCCGGCACGGCTGCCGCAAGTTCATCGTCGATCACCGGCGCATGGAACTCGACTTCGCCTTCATGGACATCTACGAATGGCCGCGCCAGCTCAAGGCGATGGGCGTCGAGGCGGGCATGCGCGCGGCGATCGTCATCGCCGCGACCGATCCCAAGACGCCGGACTACCGCTTCTTCGCCGACGTCGCCTTCAACCAGGGCCTGCCGCTGATGCGGCTGTTCAACGACTACGATCCGGCGCTGGACTGGCTGCGGGCGGGGTAGGCACGATGCAGCGTTTCACCATTTCCCTCGACGACGACCTCGCCCGCGCCTTCGACCGGCTGATCGCCGAACGCGGCTACGGCAACCGCTCCGAGGCCGTGCGCGACCTGCTGCGCGGCCAGCTCGAGGCGGCGCGCCCGGCCGACGCCGGCCACTGCGTCGCCAACCTCTCCTACGTCTACAACCACCACGAGCGCGACCTGGCCGAGCGGCTGACCGCCCTGCAGCACGGCCACCACGACCTCACCGTGGCGACCATGCACGCCCACCTCGACCACGACAACTGCCTCGAGAGCGTGATCCTCAAGGGGCCGACTGCGCAGGTGCGCGCCTTCGCCGAGGCGCTGACCGCCGAGCGCGGCGTGCGCCACGGCAGCCTCAATGTCGTCGCGGTGGAAGTGGTCGACAGCCGCCACAGCCACGGCTACGCGCCGCGCGGGCAGGCGGCGTCGCATCTCCATCTCAAGCCGAAGAGCTAGCGGCGCATGCCTTCGACCTGCCGCGAAATGGCATGGGGACGCCACGTCGCGTGGCAGGCGACACAGGCATCGGTGATTTCCCGATAGCCGGCATAGGCCTCTTGCCAGTTCCGCTTGCGGGCGTTGAGGGTTACGCTTTCGGCGGAGCCATGAAACACCTTGTCATAGGTCGGCATGACGTTCTTGAAGTCATCGCGCCGTTCTTTCAGGATCGCTGCGGCCGGGCCATTCGCCGGCGCCGGATGCTCGGCCAGCAGATGTGCGCCCAACGCAACCGTTTCCGGGTTCTCGTACAGAATGCCGTCGAAGATCATGCTGGTCGCCTGGTGCATGACCTGCATCAATTGAGCAAAGGTGATGTCGGCCTTGCGTTTTTGCGCCAGCATGGAATCGAAGTCGCCCCCCTCGTGCGCGAGCGAGTGATGGCCGTTGGCGAACAGGGCCGCTGCGAATATCAATACGCTGCTGCGTTTCATTGCCGGTCTCCGAGCGTGGGTGGTTCGTGACAGACGTCGGAGATGCGGGATGTCCCTCGCATTCGGCGCCGGGGACGGTTCCTAGTCCGTATTCTCCCAGTCGTGCGCGTGCACATGGGCGTGCATGACGCCGCCGTGGCGATGGCGGTGGCGGTGGGCGAGGTTGGCGCGTTCGAGCAGTTCCATGCCCGATAGCGCCATCTTCACCGGGCCGTCGAAGAGCAGGGCGCCATTCTCGCCGAGGACGATGGCGCGGCTGCCGAGCTCGGCGGCCATCGACAGGTTGTGGGTGCTGACGACGACGGTCTGCCGGGATTCGAGCAGGGTGTCGATCAGCCAGCCGACGGTGGCCGGGTCGAGGCTGGCGGCGGGCTCGTCGAGCAGCAGCAGTTGCGGTTCGAGCGCGAGCAGGCAGGCCAGCGCCACCTTCTGCTTCTCGCCGCCGGAGAGCGACCACGGCGCGGCGTCGAGCAGCGGCGTCAGACGCAGCGCGTCGGCCCAGCGCGCCACGCGCGCATCGGTGTCGGCCAAGCCGAGCTGGCGCGGGCCGTAGGCGATCTCCTCGCGTACCGTCGGATTGAACAGCATGGCTTCGGGGTGCTGGAACAGCAGCACGCAGTCGCTGCGGAAGCGGCGGGCAAATCGCCGTTCCGCCAGCGCCGACTTTTCCAGCGCCTGGCCGGCGTAGCGCACCTGGCCGGCGACGGGGAAGATCAGGCCGTTCATCAGCTTGAGCAGCGTCGACTTGCCGCAACCGTTGGCGCCGAGCAGCACCACTTTTTCGCCGGCGGCGACTTTCAGCGTGAGACCGTCGAACACGGCGCGGCCGGCGGTTTCGCCGTCGGGCCAGCGATAGGACAGATTGTCGATTTCGATCATCAAAGGCTAGTCGTCGAAGGCGCCGCGAGAGCGCATGGCCAGCGTCGATTCCGTTGCGGCGGCCATCGACTTGTCCAGCAGCGCGATGCCCTGGGCGCCGGCGTGGCGGGCGCGGTCGGCCAGCCGTGGCGGGACGGCGCTGCGGCTGGCGAAGGCGAGGCGAAAGTCGGCGACGACGCGCTCGAGGCTGCGGATCTGCCCCAGCGCGAGGGTGAAGACCAGCGTCGCTGTCGGCCAGCCGGAGAGCAGCGTCGGCAGGTCGAAACGCGAGACGAACCAAAAGCCGAGGAAGACCATCAGCACCACGCGGAGGTTGACCAGAAGGAGGTAGCCCGCGCTGAAGCCGCCTTGCCAGAGCGCGACCAGCGCGTAGCCCGCGCTGATCGTCAGGTTGAAGGCCAGCACCGCCCACAGCGTCCGGCGCAGCAGCCGCCAGCGCGCGGCACCTGCTGCGGACAGCGCGAGGGCGAGCAGGGCGGCCAGCGCGGCAGGGGAATGGATGAAGGTCGCCGCGACGAGGGTGGCGAGGTAGGCGAACAGCCAGGTGCGGCCGTGGCGGCCCTGCGCGGCCGTCATGTCCACCGCCGGCTTTTCGCATAGCGCCACACCGCCACGGTGAGCAGCGCTTCGCCGATGCCGATCACGGCATGCGGCAGCAGCACCGCCGGCAGGGTGACGGCAAGGTCGAAGGGAAAGAACAGCGGCGTGCCGTCGGGCTGGTGCGCGATCAGCGGCTGGACGCCCAGCACCACGGCCACCACCGCGCCCGGCAGCACCACCGAGAGCCAGGCGGCGACCGCGACCGCGAACGTGTCGCCGAGGCGGCCGAGCAGCTTCTTCGCGGCGATGGCCGCCGCAGCACCGACCAGGCCCATGGCCAGCGCATTGACCGCCAGTGCGGTGACGCCGCCGGCGCCGAACAGCAGCGACTGCAGCAGCAGCACGCCGCTGTAGCCGAGGAAGGCCAGGCGCAACCCGAACACCAGCGCCAGCAGCGCGACGCCGAGCGCGTGGCCCGATGTGCCGCCGGGCAACGGCACCATCACCAGCCCCAGCGCGTAGGCCAGCGCGGTGAGCATCGCCAGACGCGGCACGGTGGTCTCGTCGAGTCGCTCGCGCAGTCCCTTGGCCGCCCACCACCAGGCGGCGGCAGCGACCGCGTAGGCCGGAAGGTAGGTTTGCGGCGAGAGGAAGCCGTCGGGGATGTGCATCAGAACGCCATCAGAACAGTATCGAGGCCGAGAAGATCGCGCGCCACTTCTCCGTGCCCTCGGCCCCTTGCTGACGCTGGCCGGGCTGTTCGTTGAGCCGTGCCGAAACCGGCAGCTTGACGCCGAAGGCGAAGCTCATGTTGTCCTTGTAGAGGCGCGCGCCCGGCATCAGATAGGTGATCTCGCCGCCGCTGACCGGGTCGGGTATCGCGACCGGGTGTGGAACGGCGAGTGTCGGTGCCGCCGTGGCGATGTCGTTGCCGAGCTTGAGGTACTGGGCTTCGATCACGCCGTCGAGGCGGGCGCGTGCCTCGGCGCTGCCCCACAGGCGCCAGTTGAGGCTGGCGTTGAAGCGATCCTCGTCGCCGAAGCGCATGCGCTGCTTGTCGGCATAGGTGTATTCCTGGAAGCGGATCGCCGAGATCTCGAGGTTGAAGGTCAGGTCACGCGTCAGCATCCTGCTCGCCGTGAAGCCGAGCGAGTACGAGGGCTTGCCGAAGCCCGTGGACTTGCCTGGATCGATGTTGCCGGCGCGGTCGCGCAGGTTCGGATCGCCATGGGGGATGGTCGAACCGGCGAAGACGGTGAAATGCCAGTCCTCGAGATCGTCGAGGCTCTCGTTGTCCGGTATCAGCTTGAGGCCCTCGCCGGGCTCGTGCTTGAAGGCGAGCTGGCCCATCACGGACAGGTCGGCCCAGCCGTGAGTGTCGAATCTCGGCGTCGGCGCCGGATTGACGGAGAGCGGCGGTTCGTTGGTGTCCACCTTGCTGTTGTAGGGGGCGAAGAGATAGGCCGAGAACCAGGGCGTGAAGCCGTGGCCAATGCCGGTCATCCAGTAGCGCGACCAGTCGGCCTGGGTGTCGGTGGGATCGATCGACTTGTATTGGGCGTGGTCGAGCTTCATGTAGAGCAGCGTCTTGCCCTCCGGCAGCGTGGCCGAACTGGCCGATTCCACCGGTGCGCCGGGACCTTCGAGCGCGGCGGCGCCGACGCCGGCGACGCCGTGATGGGCGAGTGCCGGCAGCGCCGGCAGCATAAGCAGCAGGGGTAGATGTGACTTCATCGTGAGCCCTTGCTCTTGACGAACATTTGCAGCAGGCCGAAGGCGGCGAGAAGCACACCGAGGCCGAACAGCAGCAGGCTGGCGCGACTGGGTCCGGTGTCGGCGACGGATGGGACACCCGGCACGGCGGTTTGCCCGCCCGTGGCCGGCACGGTGAAGCGCAGGTCGACGCCGTGGCCGTCGGCGGTGTAGGCCTTGAGGCGCCAGTTGGCAGCCGGGCCCGGTACGAACACAACGCGGCCCTGCGCGTCGCTGTTGCCGACCTGTAGCGGCGCCGGCGCGCCCTCGGGCGTCAGCTCGTATTTCTCGTAGGCGAAGGGCTTGCCGTCGGCATAGGAGAGTGTCACCACCACGGCGGCGCCGGGCGCGACTGCGTGATGCACCTCGTGGGCGCTTGCCAGGCCGGAGCAGAGCAGCAGGAGGCAGAAGGCGCGCCTCATTGCGGCAGGTCGAACTGCAGTGTGGTCGAGCGGATGCGCAGGTCGGCCTTGCCGTCGGCCAGTGGCGTCTCGATGCTGGCGCTGATCAGGTTGACGCCGCCGTGGCGGATGCGGATGGCGATGGTGCCGTCGCCGCCCGTGGCGCCGCGCGTGTCGCCGCCGTAGGCGACGGGCACGCCGGCGACGGGCTTGCGGTTGTCGGTCACGCGGACGGTCAGCTTGTCCTCGGGCTTCAGTGCGAGCGGATTGGCCAGCGGCACGATCTCGAGACCGTCGCCGAGCGTCTGGGCGGCTGCGGCAGTCCAGCGGTCGATGCGCTTGACCGATTCCTCGGACAGCCAACTCCTGAGCGTGCCCTGCACCTCGGTCTTCGGCAGGTTCTTCGTCTCCCACGGCGTCTTGCTCCAGTAGCCCGACGACACCGACACCAGCAGCGCGGCGCAGTCGGCGCCGCCCTTCCATGGGGACGCCTTGGCCGGCGGCAGCGGCTTTGTGCCACCGTCGGTGCCGAGGCACAGTGCGGCCTTCACGAAGCCCGGTTCGTAGGGTATGGACTCGTTGCCCGCGTGCGACGAGTGCTTGTGGCCCTGCTGCAGCACCAGCGCCTTGCCCTCGCGCTCGAGCCACAGGTCGTGGGCCAGCGCGGGCAGGGCGCACAGCGTTCCAAGCAGCAGGGCAGGGAGGTGAAGGGACATGGCGGATGCGGTATGACAAAATATAAAAAGATCATACCACCATGGAGTGCCGGATTCTGCACAATGCGTACCGAGGAGAAGTCATGACCGGGTTCGATGCAGGGCGGGTGCAAGTACGGTTGCGCATGCAGCAGGGGGTGGTGGTCGCGGCCGACGTGTCGTGCGAGCGCCCCGACGTCGCCGCTGCGCTGCGCGGCCGGACGGCCGACGAGGCGGTGACGCTGGTGCCCCTGATCTATTCGCTCTGCGGCCAGGCCCAGGGCATCGCCGCGCGCCTGGCGCTGGCGGCGGCGCGCGGCGCGGCGACGGCGCGGCATGTCGATGCCCGCGTCGCCGCCGAGGCGCTGCGCGAGCATGCCTGGAAACTGCTGGTCGACTGGCCGAAGGCGCTGGGCCTGGCGCCCGACGAAGCCTTGTTCGTGCGCGTCGCCAAGGCCGCGCCGGGCGCGGGCAGCGCGCTGGCGGCGGAGGTTCGGGCAAAGCCCGCGTTGGCGGGCCCTGTCGCTGCAGTTGCTAGCGATGCGCTGCTGGCCGAACGCATCGCCGCACGCGGGGCGGAATTGCTGGCGCTGCTCGAGGGCACGCCGACGCCGGCCGGAAGCGTCGCCGCCGAAGCGTTGGAAGCGGGACGGGGGCGGGCGACGGTGATGACGGCACGCGGCGAGCTGCGCCATGAGATCGCGCTCGACGGCGATCGCATCGCGGCCTATGCGATCGAGGCGCCCACCGACCGCCTGTTCCGCCAGGACGGGCCGCTGCCCGGGCTGCTGCAGGGGCTGGGAAAAGTTATGCGAAGCGGTATCCAAGGGGACGGCGTTGCCGCCACGGCGGAGCGCCTGGTGATGGCGCTCGATCCCTGCGTCCCCTGGGATCTCGAGATCACCTAGCGCGCAAAGCGCGCAAGCGCTTTCAATCGGGCCAGGTAGCCCCCCGTGATATTCGAGCGGAGCGAGCCGCGAGTTTCCCCTCACGTGAGGGAGGGGCCGGGGGAGGGCGGGCCTATTTCGCGTCGCTGCCGCAGTCGGCGATCAGCCTGTGCCGGTCGAACTGCAACTGCGGCGGCAGGTCGCCGCAGATGACGGCGACGTCGGCCAGCGCGGCGTCCAGCGCCGGACGCCATGCGCCTTCGCGCGTGGCCTCGTAATGGGCGACGACCTTGCTGCCGCCCGTGAGCACGCGGAACCAGGATACTTTGGCGCCGACGCAGTCGAGGCGCTGCACGCTGCTGACGGCCACGCGCTTGACCTGGCCGCCCGCCGCGGCGCACAGCTTCTCCAGCTCTGCGCCCCCCAAGGGGACTTCCTTCGGGGCGTCATCGGCGTGAGCGGCGGTGGCGGCGAGCAGCATGAGCAGGGTGATGGACGCTTTCATGGTCCGCGAGCATGGCGCAGGGCCACCGCCGCCGCCTTGATTCCGGTCAGGTTGTCACCGCGTTGCGCTGGCGCCACCAGAGCGCGAGGGTGGCGATGGCCGTGACCGCCACCGCCGGCAGGGCGATCAGGTTGAGGGTGTTCCAGCCCTCGCCGGTGATGAGCACGCCGCTGGAGAGCGACGTCATGCCCTGCACGGCGAAGACGAGGAAGTCGTTGAAGCCCTGCGCCTTGGCCTTCTCCTCGGTGCGGTAGGTCTCGGTCAGCAGGGTGGTGCCGCCGATGTAGAGGAAGTTCCAGCCGACGCCGAGCAGGGTCAGCGCCCACCAGAAGTGCATCACCGAGGCACCCGAGAGCGCAATGGCGATGCAGGCGAAGTTGAGCAGCGCCCCGCTGAACATGATCGGCAAGGTGCCGAAGCGCTTGATCAGGTGGCCGGTGAAGAAGGAGGGCGCGAACATGCCGATGACGTGCCATTCGAGCACGAAGGCGGCCTCGGCGAAGGGGTAACGACAGAGATCCATGGCGATCGGCGTCGCCGTCATCAGCAGGTTCATCACGCCGTAGCCGCAGGCGGCCGCGAGGACGGCAACCAGGAACTTCGGCTGGCGCGCGATTTCGCCGAGCGGTCGGCCCTTGGCCTGCCGTTCGGCGGCGGACAGCGGCGGGATGTCGAGGCGGCTGGCGAGCAGCAGCGAGAGGAAGGCGAAGACCGCAAGCACCAGGTAACTGGCCATGAAGGTCGGCTCGAGCAGCGTGCGCGTGTGCTTCGAGAGTTCGGGCCCGATCACGCCGCCGAGGATGCCGCCGGCGAGCGTCAGCGATATGGCGCGGCTCTTCCATGTCAGCTCGGCCGCGTCGGCGGCGGCGAAACGGTACTGCTGGCCGAAGGCGTTGTAGGCGCCGGCGAGCAGGGTGCCCGCGCAGAGCGTCCAGAAACTGCCGATGGAGACGGCGTAGGCGCTGGTCAGCGCGCCGGCCATGCCCAGGGTCGAACCCAGCATGAAGCCGGCGCGGCGGCCGTGGCGCTTCATGAAGAAGGCGGCCGGCAGGGTGGTCAGCGCCGCGCCGATGACATAGGCGGTGACCGGGAAGGTCGCCAGCCACAAAGTCGGCGCCAGTGACACGCCGACCAAGCCGTTGACGGCGACTAGGGTGACGCCGTTGGTCAGCAGGAAGCCCTGCGCGACGGCGAGGAGGAGGATGTTGCGGTGGGTCGGGGTCATCGGCCCGCAGTCTAGTCGACTGCGGGCGTTTCAGTCTGCGGGCGGCGGGAATTCAGCGGCCGCCGCGGCCCATGCCACCGCCGCCGCCCATGCCGCCACCACCGCCGTAGCCGCCGCCCTTGCCCGTGCCGGCGCTGCTGCCCGAACCCTGGCCGCCGCCCTTGCCGTAGCCACCTTGGCTACCCTGGCCGCCACCCGACTGGCGTTCGCTGCGGGTGGCCTCACGTTCCGCGCGCTCCGCCTGATTATCGGCCTGGCGCTGGCTGCGGCCGGCCTCCTGTTCGGCGCGGCGTGCTTCGCGCTCCTCCGGCGTCAGGGCGGAACGCTTGTCGCCGGCGCGCTCGTCGTCGCGGACCTGCTGGCGGGCCTGCTCGCGCACGAGCTCGGCGTCCGGGTTCGGTGTCTGCACATGGACCTGTTTGCGGACCTGGCTCCGCACGGGTTCTGGCGTGGCGGTCTGAGCCCAGGCGGTGGTGGCGAAAAGTGCCGAAATGGCCAGAGTGATCTGGATCGGTTTCATGGTGTTCTCCGTGATTTGTTGGAATGTGGGCGCGATTGCACCGATGCGAATCATGGCGCAGCGTCGTCACGCGGGTGTGTCGGCGCCGCGTCGAAGTGTTTCGATTTGTAAGGCGCTATTCCGAGCGCAGCGCCTCGAGCGGGTCGAGCCGGGCCGCATGGCGCGCCGGCAGGACGCCGGCGACGAGGCCGATGACGATGGCGCTGATCTCGGCCACCACGGCATAGCTCCAGGGCGTGTGCACCGGCAGCGCCGGCACGGCGACGGCGAGGATGCCGGCGATGCCCGCACCGAGCGCGAGTCCGGCGAGGCCGCCGAGCGCGGCGAGCACGGCGGCTTCGCCGAGGAAGAGCAGCATGATGCGGCGCTGCGTGGCGCCGATGGCGCGCAGCAGGCCGATCTCGGCGGTGCGCTCGGACACGGCGATGGTGAGGATGGTGAGGATGCCGACGCCGCCGACCAGCAGCGAAATGCCGCCGATGGCGGCGACGGCGAAGGTGATGGCGTCGAGCACGGTGCCGAAGACCTCGAGCATCTTCTGCTGCGGCGTGACGGTGAAATCCTCGCGCCCGTGGCGGCCGACCAGCACGCGCTTGATGCCTTCCTCGACCTCGGCCAGCGGCGCCGTGGGCTCGTAGGTGACATGGATCTCGGCCAGGCTCTCGCGGTTGAACATCTCGAGCGCGCGGCCGACGGGGATGTAGACGGTGTCGTCGAGATCGAAGCCGAGCACCTGGCCCTTGGGCGCCATGACGCCGACGACGCGGTAGCGCTCGCCGCCGACGCGCATGCGTGCGCCCAGCGGGTTCTCGCCGGGGAACAGCTCCTGCGCCACCTTGGCGCCGAGGACGACGAAGGCGCGGGCCGCGCGCGGATCGTCGGCGGGGAGGAAGTCGCCGAGCGCGAGCTTCATGCGCAGCGTCCGGTGGAAGGTATGGCCGGTGCCATAGAGGGTCACGCGGCGCGAGCGACCGGCATGCTCGACGTCGGCGTTGCCTTGCACCATCGGGTCGGAGAGCAGGATGTGCGGCGCGTGTTGCAGGGCGAGGGCGTCCTCGATCGACAGTGGCCGTACGGTGTTGATCGCGCCCAGCCCGCCGCCGCCGTGCGTGCTGGTCTTGCCCGGCTGGATGCCGATGAGGTTGGTGCCGAATTGCGTGAACTCGTCGATGACGAAGCGGTGCAGGCCCTCGCCGATGCTGGTGAGCAGGATGACGGCGGCGATGCCGACGGCGATGCCCAGCGCGGTGAGGAAGGTGCGCAGGCGGTGCGCGCTGAGCGAGAGCCAGGCGAAGCGGACGAAGTCGGCGGTTCTCATCTTCTGGACAGCGCGAGGACCGGATCGAGCTGTGCCGCGCGCCGCGCCGGCGCGACGGAAAACAGCACGGCGGTGACCACGGCGGTCAATGGCGCGGCGATGACCGCCCACCACGGCGCGGTGAAAGGTATCGTCGGATAAAGCTGCCCGATCGCCATCTGGCCGAGCTTGCCGGCGACGAGGCCGACGGCGCCACCGCCCAGCGCCAGCAGCACGGCCTCGGTGAAGAAGATGGCGCGGACCTGTACGCCGCTGGCGCCGAGCGCCTTGAGCAGGCCGATCTCGCGCCGCCGCTGGGACACCGCGATCAGCATCACGTTCATGATCAGGATGCCGGCGACGGCAAGGCTGATGGCGGCGATGCCGCCCACCGCCAGCGTCAGCGCGGTGAGAATGCGGTCGAAGGTGGCGAGGATGGCGTCCTGGGTGATCACCGTGACGTCGCGCTCGCCCTCGTGGCGCGCGGCGAGGATGGTCAGCGCTTCCTCCTTGGCCAGCTCGATCTGCTCGCGGCTCTTGGCCTCGAACAGGATGCGGAACAGCGAATCGGTGTTGAACAGCGCCTCGGCCGAGGCCACCGGCACCATCACCACCTCGTCGGTATTGAAGCCCATCGACTGTCCCTGCCGGGCAATGAGGCCGATGACGCGGAAGCGGCGGTCGCCGATGCGCAGCCATTCGCCGAGCGGCTGTGTCGCGCCGAAGATCTCGCGCGCCACCGTGCTGCCGATGACGCAGACCGGCTCGGCGTGGTGCGGGTCGCCCGGCGGCAGGAACTTGCCCTGGGCCAGTTCCATGCGGCGGACCTCGAGCAGCTCGGCGGTCGAGCCGAGCACCACCGATTCGCGGATGCGCGAGCCCCAGCGCACGTCGCCGGCGCCGACGATGAGCGGCGCGATCTTGCGCACGGCGCGGCTGCGCAGCAGGGCGTAGGCGTCGTCCAGTGTCAGCGGGCGCGGGGTCTTGCCGACGACGATGCCGGGCGAGACGCCGCCGGTGGCGGTGCGCCCGGGGATGACGATGAGCAGGTTGGTGCCGAGCGAGCCGAACTGGTCGAGCACGTAACGGCGCGCGCCCTCGCCGAGCGCGCTGACCACGACCACGGCGGCGACGCCGATGCTCATGGCGAGCAGGATCAGCAGCGTGCGCGCGCGGTTGCCGCGCACGACCTGCCAGGCGAAGTCGAGCAGATCGGGGAAACGCATGAGAAGGAAGTATGCGCCATCGGTGGCGAACGCGGTGTGCTCCGCGCTGCCGCCTTTGATGGAAGTCAAAACCCGTGCGACGTCCGGTGCTAGGCTTCGTGCCATGAATCCGCTCCTGCCCGAACAGCTCTGCCGCCGCTGCGATCCGCAGACGCTCGGCTTCGCCACCACCGCCGACGTCACGGAGACCGTCGACATCGTCGACCAGACGCGCGCCATCGACGCCGTCAAGTTCGGCATCGCCATCAAGCGCCCCGGCTTCAACCTGTTCGTGCTGGGCGAGCCGGGCAGCGGCCGCCACTCCGCCGTGCGCCGCCTGCTCGAGGCGCGTGCCGCCACCGAGGCCATCCCCGGCGACCTCTGCTACGTGAACAACTTCGCCGAGCCCAACCGGCCGCGGCTGCTGCAGCTGCCGGCGGGGCGCGGGGCGCGGCTCAAGGCCGACATGCAGCAGTTCGTCTCCGAGCTGGCCAAGGCCATCACCGCGGCCTTCGAGAGCGACGAGTACCGCGCGCGCGTCGAGGCGATCCAGGAGGAATTCAAGGAGCGGGAGGAGGGGGCGCTGCGCGAGCTGGGCCAGGCTTCGAGCGAAGTCGGCATCGCGCTGCTGCGCACGCCGCACGGCTTCGTCTTCGCCCCGATCAAGGGTGAGGAGACCATGAGCTCGGAGGAGTTCCAGGCCTTGCCCGACGAGGAGAAGGAGCGCTACGGCAAGATCATGGAGGAGCACGGCGAGAAGCTGCAGAAGCTGATGCACCAGTTTCCGCGCTGGCGCCGCGAGATGCAGGCGCGGCTCAAGGACGTCAGCCGCGACACCATGCGCTTCGCCGTCGGCCACCTGGTCGAGGAACTCAAGGAGAACTACGCCGATCTCGCCAACGTCGCCGGGTTCCTCGACCAGGTGCTGGAGGACGTGGTCGACAGCGCCGAGGAACTGCGCGAGCAGCCGAAGAGCGAAGGCGACGTCAGCGGCGTCGTCATCAGCGGCAGCCTGCCGCTGGCGCGCTACCAGGTCAACCTGCTGGTCGATCACGCGACGACGACGGTCGCGCCGGTGGTCACCGAGGACAACCCGATCTACCCCAACCTGGTCGGTCGCGTCGATCACATCGCCCACATGGGCACGCTGGTCACCAACTTCACCATGATCATGGCCGGCGCCCTGCACCGCGCCAACGGCGGCTACCTGGTGCTCGACGCCGACAAGCTGCTGACCCAGCCCTACGCCTGGGAGGGCTTGAAGCGGGCGTTGAAGTCGGCGCAGGTGCGCATCGAGTCGCTGGGCCAGGTCTATGGCCTGATGAGCACGCTCTCGCTCGAGCCCGAGCCGATGCCGCTGTCGGTCAAGGTGGTCCTGGTCGGCGAGCGCCTGGTCTATTACCTGCTGAAGGAATACGACCCCGAGTTCGACGAGCTGTTCAAGGTCGCCGCCGACTTCGAGGACGAGGTGGTGCGCGACGACACCAACACGGCGCGCTATGCCCGCTTCATCGCCACCCTGGCGCATGCCGACGGCCTGCGGCCTTTCGCTGCCGCCGCGGTGGCGCGGGTGATCGAGCACGCGGCGCGGCTGGCCGACGACGCCGAGCGCCTGTCGGCGGCGACGCGGCGCATCCGCGACCTGATGGTCGAGGCCGACCACCGCGCCGGCGAGGCCGGGCGCGCCATGGTCGAGGCCGCCGACATAAAGTCGGCGCTGGCGGCACGGCGGCACCGCGCCGACCGCCTGCGCGAGGCCGGCGACGAGCAGATCCTGCGCGGCGTGCGGCTGATCGACGTCGCCGGCAGCCACGCCGGCCAGGTCAACGGCCTGGCCGTGTTCGACCTCGGCGAGTATCGCTTCGGCCATCCCGTGCGCATCACCGCCACCGCGCGCATCGGCGAGGGCGACGTGGTCGACATCGAGCGCGAGTCCGAAATGGGCGGCGAGATCCACACCAAGGGCGTGCTCATCCTCAGCTCCTTCCTCGCCGCGCGCTATGCCCGCGCGCTGCCGCTGTCGCTTTCCGCCAGCCTGGTGTTCGAGCAGTCCTACGGCCCGGTCGAGGGCGACTCGGCCTCGCTGGCCGAGCTGTGCGCGCTGCTCTCGGCGCTGTCGGGCGTGCCGATCAAACAATCGCTGGCGGTGACCGGATCGGTCAACCAGTTCGGCCGCGTCCAGGCCATCGGCGGCGTCAATGAAAAGATCGAGGGCTACTTCGACATCTGCGCCGCCAAGGGCTTGAGCGGCGAGCAGGGCGTCGTCATTCCGGTCGCCAACGTCGTGCACCTGATGCTGCGCGAGGACGTCGTCGCCGCCTGCGCCGAGGGACGCTTCCGCATCTGGCCGGTCGCCGACGTCGACGAGGCGATCGAGCTGCTCACCGGCGTGCCGGCGGGCGTGCCCAACGACAAGGGCGAGGTGCCCGAGGGCACGATGAACTACCTCGTCGCCACCCAACTGGCCGAGCTCTCGGCGCTGCGCCAGGCCTACGGCGCCGCCGCGCACGGCAAGCGGCGCAAGCACAAGCGCGACGAGTAGGGCTCAGCTCTCGTCGGCGACGATTTCGCCGTCCACGATGCGGATGCGCCGCTCGGCGCGACCGCCGATCTCGGCGTCGTGGGTGACGATGACCAGCGTGCTGCCGGCGGCATGGAGCTGCTCGAGCACGCCGATGACCTCCTGGCCGGTGTGGCGGTCGAGGTTGCCGGTCGGCTCGTCGGCGAGGATCACGGCCGGCCGCATCGACATGGCGCGGGCGATGGCGACGCGCTGGCACTGGCCGCCGGAGAGCTGGTCGGGGCGGTGGCCGGCGCGTTCGGTGAGGCCGTATTCGCCGAGCAGGGCATCGAGGCGGCGACTGCGTTCGGCGGGATCGATGCCGGCGAGCACCATCGGCAGTTCGATGTTCTGCGCCGCGGTGAGGCGCGGCACCAGGTGGAAGAACTGGAAGACGAAGCCGATCTTCTCGCGCCGCACGCGCGCCAGCTCGTCGTCTGACAGCGCCGTCACGTCGCGCTGGTCGAGTTCGTAGCGACCGGCGTTCGGCCGGTCGAGCAGGCCGATGATGTTGAGCAGCGAGGACTTGCCCGAGCCCGACGGCCCCATGATGGAGAGGTATTCGCCGGCGGCGATGTCGAGGCTCACCCCGCGCAGCGCATGCACTTCCTCGTCGCCGACGGGGAAGACGCGCTCGATGCCGGTCAGTCGAATCATTTGGCGGCCGGGGCCGCGCCGCTGTCGCCCTTGGCT